>Ga0209804_1002233_pt1 | contig 11873 bp, 12 predicted proteins | sample GraSoiAngelo_139_FD_185896 | JGI IMG/M metagenome (GOLD analysis project Ga0209804, IMG submission 185896) | Grasslands soil microbial communities from the Angelo Coastal Reserve, California, USA - 14_0929_12_20cm (SPAdes) (version 2) | ecosystem: Environmental > Terrestrial > Soil > Grasslands ... | reverse complement strand
GAGCGGTGACAGCGTGGCTTGCGACTGGATAGCACGGCCGCCGGACGTCTGGGACACGAGTCTGCGGCGGCGCGAGCGGGAGCGAAATGAATCGGAACAGGCGTTGCGGGACGCCATCCGCGTGCGCGATCTCGTCTTTGATGCGCTACCGCAGGTCGAAAGCGCTGTCCTGCGTACTTTTCGGTCCTCGGCAGCCCGCGAGCCGCCCGCGTTGGTCATCACGGGCGTGGCCATGCGTGAGGCTCCGCCGTTGCTTCGGGTCAGTTCACTTGTGATGCGAGCGAAGTTGTGCGGATTTCAATTTGAAATGGATGACGGGATTTTGCAGACGCTCAGGGACAAGGAAGCAGTTTCGCAAATCATCAACGACATTGATTTTCAGGCAGTGACCCCTTAAGGGGAAGGAGGAGCGTTGATTTATGGCAGCGAATAAGCAGCAAGGAAGTTATCTGACTCTGTTTTGGACGGCTTGTACCGTTTTTTGCGCCGGGATCGCTTATTTTACGGAAGGGTTTGGCAAGCTGGTTTTCCTGCTGGGCCTGGCGGGCGTAGTCATCAGCTTGGTCGGATTTGTGAAGATCAAATCGCTGGAGGGAAAGACAGCACGGCCGGCGACGATTGCCAGCATGAAGGCCTTGGGAATCGCCGTGGCATTGGGAGGTTGGTTTGTAACGATATCCGGTCTGCACCTAACCACCAGCACGAGCGGCCGACTGATCTTCGCGTTGGTGGGCATCGCCGTGAGCTTGGTTGGAGTCCTCGGAGTATTGCCCGTCGCCTTCGGCAGGAGCGTGGCGGGGAAGGCGCAATCTGCAAGTTTTATAGGAGCGAAAACCACTATGGAGCATAGCCGATGAAAAAGCTCTGCAGTCGCAGTTGTTACATGTGTTGTCTTTGGGTCCTGGCGCTTGGCTTGGCGTTTGGTTTGGCGGTTCACGCACAGCAGGCTCCGGCACCCGCCGCACCCGCGGCAGCGCCAGCCGCGGTGCCAGCGCCGGCCACCCCGGTCGACGCCGAACTCAAGGATGCCGCAGGCAAGGCTCCTTCACAAATGGACCTGCAGAAAGGCGATCCCGGCGGCACGATCACAGGAACGATCAGCGATGTGCCGACAGCCGATTCCAAGGTCGGCGTAACGCTTCCGGACGTCGCCAATCAAGTCGGCCAGAACAAGATCGCGATCAACTTCACCTGGACGCTGATCTGCGGCTTCTTAGTCATGTTCATGCAGGCCGGCTTCGCCATGGTGGAATCGGGCCTGACCCGCGTTAAGAACGCGAACCACACGTACATGATGAACTTCTTCGTGTACACCTGCGGACTCTTTGCCTACTGGATCATAGGTTTTGCAATTCAGATGGGCGGGGCTGCGGGCAATTCCAACCTGGGCGGCCTGCAACCCCTAGCTTCTGAACACGCAATCTCGATCTTCGGAAAGATGTGGGGCTTGTGGGGTCAGTCCGGCATGTTCCTGGCTGGCCACACGTATGACGTTGGCGTGATGGTGATTTTCCTATTCGAGATGGTTTTCATGGATACGGCGCTCACCATCGTCACCGGAGCGTGCGCGGAACGCTGGAAGTTTCTGGCGTTCACGGTCTCTTCCATCATCATGGGCGCGCTTACCTATCCGCTCTATGGCAACTGGGCTTGGGGCGGCGGCTGGCTCTCGCAGCTGGGAACCAACGTCGGCCTGGGCAAGGGCTACTGCGATTTCGCCGGATCGGGGGTGGTGCACTCAGTTGGCGGAATTACGGCGCTAGCCGTGTGCATGATTATCGGCCCGCGAATCGGCAAGTACAACCGCGACGGCTCATCCAACGCCATCCTGGGGCACGATGTTTCAGCAGTGCTGATCGGGTGTTTCATTCTGGCCTTCGGCTGGTTCGGATTCAACCCTGGCAGCACTCTCGGCGCGTCCGCTAACGGCAACTTGCGCATTGGCACGATCGCCGTTGACACGATGCTGGCGGGCTGCACGGGCACGATCGGAGCGATCCTCTACATGTGGGCGCTGAAGGGTAAGCCCGATTACTCCATGAGCGGCAACGGGCTCCTGGCTGGGCTCGTGGCCATTACCGCGCCGAGCGGCTTCGTCAGCCCGGTAAGCTCTTGCATCATTGGGTTGGTTGCCGGTGTGCTGGTGTGCTTGAGCTGCACGTTTTTCGAAAACGTACTCAAGGTTGACGATCCGGTTGGCGCGATTTCCGTACACGGCACGAACGGGTTGTGGGGCGTGCTTTCAGTCGGTTTGTTTGCCGACGGCACGAGCAATTATGGCGGGAGCTGGAACGGCGTAAACGGCAGCGTCACGGGCCTGTTCTACGGCGATCCGACCCAGCTTGTTGCCCAACTTGTGGGTATCTCGACGCTGATTGGGGTCGTTTTCACAATCAGCATGGTCATCAACCTGGCGCTGGAGTTCTTTATCGGGCATCGCGTGTCAGCAGAAACGGAACTGGCGGGGCTCGACATTCCGGAGATGGGACAGCTCGGCTATCCCGACTTCGTATTCCAGCCGGAGCCCGCGGTTCTCTTGGGCCAAGCCTAACAGGACGCTGGCGTCTCACACCTATAAGCAAAGCTCGAAGTCCATGGCAGGCCGCGAAGTGCGTTTCGCGGCTTGCCATTGGCAATCCCAACCAGATGCCTTCAGTGCCCAACGAGGGAGAGTAACAGTATGGCAGAAAACGAGATTGTGCTCAGCGAGAGTGCGTTGAAGTCGAACGACGATATCTTGATGGACGGCGTCGCCGCCAGCGCTTTGAGTCCGCGCGCGGGAACTTTCGAGTTCGCCGTGGTCCCCGAGAAGACGCAAGGGTTGCTGTTGCGGATGTTTGCGGATCCGAGTGTGCTGGATAAGGCCCAACGTGCCGATTTGGTGGGGCAGTTACGCGAGTGCGTGTGGATGAACCCACAGGTTTCCGAGTTGCGAGTCCTCTTCGGAATGGCCCTGTGCGTAAATTTTGAAGTGCCGGAGGCGATCGAAGAACTCCGCGAAGGCGTCCGGCTGGCCCCGAATAGCTTTATCGCTCAGTTGAAGATGGGCGAACTGTGGATGCGGCTTCGCGTCATGGACAAAGCCGAAAAGCATACGCACCACGCAGCTTTATTGGCGGGGAATCGCGTGCAAGCGGAACTCGCGCGCAGGCAGGGCGCCTCGATTCGCGCTATGAAGCACGCTGGAATCGAGCGAGGCGGATACAAAAGTCCGTGGACATTAGTGACGCGCGTTATACGCCGATTGCGTAGGCGCGAGTCCAGCGAAGCCATCGTCGCGGCGGACGTCGGCTAGCCGATGCAACCGGCCCTCCAGCTTGCTTTGCTTCTCGCGATTCTTCTGCCGGCTGCGAAGTTTGCAGCCTCGTTGTGCAGCCGCTTTGGAATGCCGGCCATTCTGGGAGAACTGCTGGTCGGCGTCTTACTCGGCCCAGGCGCTGTTAATCTGCTGCATCTGCATCTCTTTGAAAGCGGCCAGGCGACCAGCGCATTGCTGCTTCTGGCTCAAGTCGGCGGACTCGTGCTGATGTTCCTCGCGGGCGTGGAAACTGACGTCGACCGCATGCGCGAAGCCGGCACCACCGCATTCCTCGTGGCATTATTCGGCGTTATCTGGCCATTCCTGCTAGGCGCGGCGGTGGGACACCTCTTTGGACTTTCCTGGATCACGGCATGCTTCTTAGGCGGAGCGCTGACGGCCACAAGTGTCTCCATTTCGGCTCGAACTCTGATGGATGCAGGACAGATGTCCTCCCCCGAAGGCACGGTGATTTTAGGTGCGGCGGTCATCGATGATGTTATGGGTTTGTTCGTACTGGCGTTCCTCGCCGCCTCGATCACGACCAAAGGCGAGTCTTTCGGCGTCGCACCGATGGCCAGCGCCTGGTTACAACATCGCATCGCTCCCGCCGCTGCGCATCCGCTGATTGTGCGAACGATGCTTATTTCCATTTGTGTGGCTCTTTTTTTCGTTAGCGGATATGGCGCAGCAAAGCGTTGGCTTGATCCTTTAATCCTTCAACTGCGCAGGCTAACGGCCAACGAAGCGGTCCCGAGTTGCGTTTTGGCGCTGGTCTTGGTTTACGCGCTTTCCGCCGAATGGCTGGGCAGCGTGGCCGGAATTACGGGCGCGTATTTGCTCGGATATGTGTTTGCCACCTCCCAGTACAAAGCCGAGGTGGAACGCAGCTTCTACGCCATCGGTCACGGTTTTTTGATTCCACTGTTTTTTCTCTCCATAGGGCTTTCCAGCGATTATCGGGCGCTCGGCGGGCATTGGGCTCTGCTATTGGCGATTTTGGCCGTGGCGATCATAGGCAAGCTGATCGGCTGCGGATTCGCGGCCCTGGCCTCTGGCATGGACTGGGTCCGTAGCCTGCGAGTCGGCTGCGGCATGATCTCTCGCGGTGAAGTTGGATTGATCGTGACTGCCATGGGCGCCAGCACCCGTATTTTCGGTCAGTCCGAAGTCGCCGTCATGGTTGCGGTGGTGTTGCTGACTACGCTGTTGACTCCTCTGGTCTTGCGCGGCGCGTTTCACTTGAGGTCTCCACAGGATATTGAGGAAGGTCTCGCAAAAGGGGCTCCGACCCAAATTGGTATGGTCAGGCAGCCGATTCCATTGGCTGCTGAGACAAGACCGGAAGGCGCTGAAGGCCCACCGAGTCAGCCGACGTTCCGAGTGCAGACGTCTCGCGGGACCGATTCCGTTTGTCTCGGTAATGAAGCTGTGTCGAACCCGGATTGAAGGTGGCGGCAGATAGAATGTGCGCCCAATTCTACATGAGGACAGAAAGCCGGTGATTGGCGGCAACAATGCCAGACGCACACGTGAGCTCCGGCGAACAACTTGACCACTATCGGATGGAGGGCGTCGTCGCCCGCAGCGCGATGGCAACAATTTTCCGTGCCATCGATTTGCGCACGAATCAACCGGTAGCTCTTAAGGTTCCCCATTCTGAGCTGGAAAGCGACCGCACTTTCTCCGACCGGTTTCGTCGTGAAGAGGAAATTGGCAGGGAGTTAAATCACCCTGGGCTCATCAAGCTTCTCCCTGGCTCCGACCGCAGCCGCCCCTACATCGTGATGGAGTGGTTTGAAGGAAAACCGCTGCGTCAGATCATGTCGGAAGAGAAGCTCACTGCCGAGCGCGCGGTACGTATCGTCATAGGGATCTGCCAGGTGCTCGAATATATTCACAACCATGGAATCGTCCACCGCGACCTACGGCCAGAACACATCCTGGTCGATACCGAGGATCACATCAAGCTGATTGACTTTGGTGCGGCGGGACAAGCCGCAGGGCGTCGCCTTACCTTCACGAATATCAGCCAGATCACCGGCGGATCGGAATACATCTCCCCCGAGGAATTGAAAGGCAAACGAGGCGACAGGCGCAGCGACATCTATGCAGCGGGAATTATCTTGTACGAGATGGTCACAGGCAGAAAGCCATTTCCTGAATCCGAACCTTTCGACCGAACCCTGAACCATCCTGTCCCGCCTCGCGAAATCAATCCTGCGATCTCTCCCCAGCTACAGGAGGCGATTTACAGGGCTCTCGAACGTGAGCCCAGAAACCGTTACGCGAATGCGCACGACTTCGCACGGGATCTCCAACACCTGAATGAAGTCGGCATAGCGGATCGCGCGGAACTGAGGGATTGGAAGAAAGGGCGCTCATCACAGCCAAAAAAGGTCGTCCTGTACGTGGCTATGGCCCTGATACCGATTGTAATTTTTGCCCTGCTGTTCTATTTCGCAAATCGCTAGCAGAAGGCACCTCAAGAACAGATCGTTCCGAACGAAAGTTTGAGTTTGCGTAACTGGCAAGAGACATTTAGCGTGATACATGAAATTGGCACAGGGAGCTACGCGCATGGGAACCAGAACGGAAACAATACGATGCGCTACGGAGATTCGGCCTGTCATTCGAAGTGACGCCGGGCTGGTCGGATCGGTGATCCGCCAATACGGCTCGGCATTATCCTTTGTGGCCGCGGCATTGCTCGCGAGTCTTACGCTCCAGCCGCTATTTCCCCATCCTTTCCTCTTCCTCTTCTTCGCCGCTGTGATGGCCAGCGGCTGGTTCGGGGGCACGCTTCCAGGGCTTCTTGCGGTGCTGCTTTCGACCGTCACCGTGGAGTATTTCTTTTTCGCTCCGATCTATTCATTCTCCATCAAACCGACCGAGGTTGCCTATTTTGCGGCCTTTGTCGTCTGTTCGCTCGCCGCCAGTTGGGTGAGCGCTTCCAAGAAGAAGAGCGAAGTGGCGCTCAAAGAGACGCGCAGCCAGCTCCAGGTTCTGGTCGCCGAACGCACCGCCGCGCTGCAGCAGTCGACCAGCGAACTGCAGGAAAACGAGCGGCACATTCAGCTTCTGACGGAAGTCATTCCCCAACAGGTGTCGAATCCCGCTCTGGAACGCTCTGCTGACAATGCCACTGCCGCGCCGCTCGGACGGGTGCTCGCAGAAGTCTTGGAGCTTACGACGTCCGTGCTGAAGTGCGACTCCTGTTTCGTCTATGTGCTTGAGAAAGATGAACTTGTGCTGCGCGCCTCGAAGAATCCCCACCCGGAAGCCGTCAATCGCCTCAAACTGAAGATGGGGCAAGGGATCACGGGCTGGGTAGCCGAACACGGACGGACGGTCGCCTTGAGCCAGAATGCATCGCAGGACCCACGCTTTCAGCTCTTCAACGATTTGCCCGAAGATCGCTTTGAGGCCTTTCTTTCCGTTCCGCTGCTCAGCCGTGGCCGGCTCGTGGGCGTGATCAACTTGCAGCATCGCGATCCACACCGCTATACCGATCGCCAGATTCGCCTAATCTCCGCGATGGGTCTCCTGGTCGGTGCGGAGATAGAACTGGCACGTCTGGAAAGCGAAAACTTGGAACTTTCGGCAAGGCTGGAGACGCGTAAAATCTTGGATCGCGCCAAAGGTATTATGCAGCGCGACATGAAGATCAGCGAGCAGGAGGCTTATCTCACTTTGCAACGAGAAAGCCGGGAAAGAAGCAAGTCAATGAAGGAAATTGCGGAAGCAATCCTCTTGAATGACGAAATCCGGCACACAAAGAAAGACGCTTAGTTCGACGTGGGGCTTGAGCAAATCGTGCACCCATGCCGCGCATGTCCCCTCTTCAAAAGTGACGTGCAAACTTCCACGCAGTCCATGCAAAAACTGTAGGATGGTGGCCGCTTTGGTTTCGAGGATGGATTCCATCACCAGCTTACCGGTGGAGTCCAGAACCGCTGCGGAGATCGTTGCTTGGTGAACGTCTAGCCCAATATACCTGGCATCATTCACGAGGGTACTCCTTCCTGTAGGTGTTGATGCGAGCGATCAAAACCGACTCCATCAGGGGCGCCCTTTTATAATGCGTCGGTTTATCAGAGGAATGGCCCGGCCTGAAATCCCCATGTACGGTATTGGGGAGTTGTCTGGAATAGTTGCGGACGGAGGTTTGTTTTGGAAGGTAATTGGGTACGACACATCAAGCGGAGCTTGGCTCACGCGGCACTCTAGCTGATAATAGCCGCCTGGAGATGCTCGTTGATTCGACGCTATGCTATAGCGCTGTCATTTGTGGCTGCGGCGTTTCTTTCGAGTCTACTCCTGCAGCGATTTTTCGCTTACCCTTTCCTATTTTTGTTTTTTGCCGCTGTCATGGCCAGCGCCTGGTCAGGCGGGGTAGCCACGGGACTGTTCGCGGTTTTCCTTTCTACACTGGTTGTCGATTACTTTTTTGTTCCGCCGCTGCATTCGTTCGCACTCAACACCACGGACAGCGCTTATCTGGCGGCCTTCATTGTTTGTGCGCTAGCGGCGAGCTGGGTTAGTTCTTCCAAAAAGAAAACTGAACAGGCGCTCCGAGAAATGCGTGATCAGCTTGAGATTCGAGTGGCGGAGCGCACTTCCGAACTAGAGAAGACGATTGCGGAGTTGAGAGAGAATCAGCGCCAGAAACGGCAGCTGGAGAGCGAAAGGTCGGCTCTATCAGACCGGCTAGAAACGCGGAAACTCGTGGACCGGGCCAAAGGGATTCTACAGCGCGAGTTGATGATCACTGAGGAAGAGGCATATAGCACTATAAGACGAGAGAGCCAGGACCGGCGCAAGTCCATGAAAGAGATCGCGGAATCAATCGTTTTGAACGATGAAATGAAACACACCTCGCCGCGACCCAGAGCAAGCGAATCGCGCCATTAGGCCGCCTCGAAAGTTCGCGTATCCCAATTTTAGTTGACTCCTGAGCTGAAAATCTGCAGACTGCGCGCATAGAGCCCACAAAGCCGTAGGCTCTAACCCTCTTTTCGGCGATGAAACGAGGGGCTTTAGTATTCTCATTCTTCAGGGATCACCTCGGACACGGGGTCGTGTCCAACTCAAAAATTGCATAAGGCTCTACGACGAGCCGAACTATTGGTGTGACTCTTTGGTGTGCGCCCCGTCGCGCCCCAGGTATCTGCAGCCGTAAATGCGTGTGTCCATAGCTGGTGGAATCACAGGAAGCCGGGTAGAGGCCATGAGCGATTCGCACTACATCCATATCGGCCGCCACACAGTGCATCCGGTGTGGCGACTTAGCTCAGTGAGCCGTTTCATCGCCACTCATTTGGGTGCGCCTGTCTCCGTACTAGGGGAGCAAGCTAGTCAAGCGGCGAGGGTATTTACGGACTCGTGGAACAAGTTCCTTTTTCGCCGCTTTTGGTGGGAAAGCATCTCCTCGAGGGATGTCGATCTCGTCATCGACAGCTATGAAAATGTCGTGCTGCGGAACCGCTTTCGATGGACAGACTCCGATCGCGAGCAGGCTCAGGGTTTTACCGGCGAAGTCATTCAGGGCACTTTCTCACCTCAGGCAACCGCCATGCTGACGGCCTTATTCCTGCGACACACTGGCAAAGGACTTCGCATAGTGACCGATATGGAGGAAGCAAATAAAAAAGAGGATGGCGCTCTGATCTGTTATGGCAGTTCCGATTCCAACTTTAAAACCTTTGAACTCGAGGCCGAGTCAGGCGGAGTCCTCTGTCAATTTACTTTTAATGACAGAGGCGAGCGTGGGTTTCGAGTGGGTGGGAATGTACACTCCATCGAAAAACGTGACGGCGTTACCTACGACAAGGCCATTGTTCTAAGACTACTAACCAGTCAGCGAGGCTCAGGTCAGTGTCAGGTAGTTTGTGCCGGGCTTTCCGAGTGGGGCAGCCTCGCGGCTGTTCATTACCTTGTAAGGAACTGGAAAGTTCTTCATAAACGTTTCGATGGCTTTGGGCAGCGTAGGGACTTTTGCGTCTTGCTCGAAGTTCCGTTCGGGCATTGCCAGGAAGCGCGGGAACTCGCTTCTGCAGTTTGGTGGCATCGAAACGGGCGCGCGAAATGAATGACACACAACTCTGTTTTTCAATCTGCCTAATAACATGCCGGCGCATCCTTCCTTAACAAAAGCGCAGGGTTCAGCTCCTGTCCCCAAGGTAATCGTAGCCACTACGGCCATGCTCAGCTTTATCTCCTTTTGGCGGGCGGCCGCGATAGTGCTCAATGACATGGGCTCCTCGGCCTTCTATGCAGGTGCAATCGCTGAGGAGGCTTTTGGCAAAACGGCGCCGTGGTTCATTCTGGCCGTTATGCTTCTAGCTTACGCGGTGTGCGCGCTGTATATGGAAAGTTGCAGCATGTTCGTCCGCGGCGGCGTCTATCGCGTTGTGAAGGAAGCCATGGGCGGGAGGATGGCAAAACTTTCCGTCTCTGCCCTGATGTTCGACTTCATTCTTACCGGACCCATCAGTGGCGTGTCGGCAGGCCATTACTTGGTCGGGTTTGTGAATGAATTGCTTCGGTACGGACATTTGAATCTTACGATTCCCGACAATTTCAGCGCAGCTTTATTTGCCATCGCGGTCACTCTGTATTTTTGGTGGGAGAATATTAAAGGAATTCATGAATCGAGCGGAAAGGCGCTGCGGATCATGCACGTCACAACGGCCATGGTCGTCGTGATGCTCGTGTGGTGCGCCTATACGCTTTGGGTGCGCGGCGTTCATCTTCCTCCCTGGCCGGAGCCGTCCAATTTGACGTTCTCCGAGACGGCACTCGGCTGGTTGCGTTATACGAACTGGGCCTACACCATCGGAGTGGTAGGTATTTTCGTCGCGCTAGGCCATTCGGTCTTGGCAATGAGCGGCGAAGAGACACTGGCGCAGATCTATCGCGAACTCGAGCATCCCAAAATGCAGAACCTGAAAAAGGTGAGCCTGATCATCCTCGCCTATAGTTTGGTTTTCACAGCGGGTGTGTCCTTCTTCGCCGTAATGATCATTCCCGACGCAACCCGGCGCCAATATTTCGGAAACCTGATTAGCGGACTGGCCATGAATTTCGTCGGGCCTTATAGCCTCCGCCTCGTCTTTCAAGCTTTTGTTGTGCTTGTCGGGGTTCTGATGCTCTCGGGGTGCTCAACCGCGTTGCCGAAGACGGGATTCTACCTGATTGGTTCCGCCAGCCCCATCGGCGTTTTGGGACCTCCTATCGCATCGTCAATCTGGTTACCGGGCTGCAGATCGCCACGATTCTCCTGAGCCGCGGAAATATCTTTCTCCTCGGCGAAGCCTATGCGTTCGGCGTCATGTGGAGCTTTGCCATGAACGGCGCGGCCGTGCTGGCGCTGCGCTATAAGGAACCTGGAGCGCGGGAATTTCGCGTGCCTTTTAACTTCAGATTAGGTGATGTGGAGATTCCGGTAGGTTTGATATTGATTACCCTAACTCTGTTGGCCCTTTGCACGATCAATCTCTTCACGAAAGAGATCGCCACGATTTCCGGCATTTTATTTACAGCCGCGTTTTTTGCTACGTTCACGGTGGCTGAAAGAGTCACGAAAAGACGAGGCAATGCGAGAGCCGATCTGGATCAGTTCAATGTCGCATCGCGCACCGATCTGACGGCCGAGACGGTCGGCGCGCGACCCGGTAATGTCCTCGTTCCAGTCAGCAATTATTATGCGCTTTATCATCTGGGAGCCGTGCTGGATCGCGTCCAGACGGAGCGGCGCGACATCGTTGTGCTGCATGTGCAAGTCATGCGCCGAACCGGCTCTGGCGAAGTTGAACTCGAAGCGGATCAGCTATTTGGCAGTATCGAACAGTTTTTATTTACGAAAGCTCTCGGCATGGCCGAACAGCGTGGCAAGCCGATCCGGCTAGCTGTGGTTGCCGCGAATGAATTGGAAGACGGTATCCTGCGAGCCGCGGCCAACCTGCAGTCGTCAACGATCGTCCTGGGGCGCTCGGCCAAAATGGGCTTAGCTGAGCAGGCGCGCCAGTTTGGTCTCGCCTGGGAAGGTTTGCCCGACCCCCGACCGCAGTTCAATCTAGAAATCTACACTCCCGGCGGAGACCATGAGTTTTTCTTGCTCGGTCCACATGCACCAAACCTGACCAGGAACGAGGTGAATCTGGTCCACCAACTCTGGTTGCGCCTTAGCGATCTGGTGAGGCCAGAAGAGCTGCATCACCACGACGTGGTGCACTTCGCCCTAAACGAATTGAAACAAGAGCTTATGGACGGAAAGGAAGACGAACTCGTGCAGCGCCTAAAGGAGCACGTGATTGAGAATAAAGCAAAGCGTCAGCAGCCTCCGCCCTCGTGACCCGCTGCTTTGATCGTCGCCCGGGTTTCCGTCGATTTCATGCGGGGAATTGAGTTTCGCGCCAGAAACTAGCTTCGCCTAAGCTAGGACATCCTGGCGCGAAATTTTTCGAGGAAAACGGGATCGGGCACGAGGGAAGAAAAATGTACTTCCAGAGCGAGGGCCTGATCACTGCCGAGGATGTTGTCTACCTGCGGCAACAATGGAGGTCGGTACAGG
>Ga0209804_1002232_pt1 | contig 11878 bp, 9 predicted proteins | sample GraSoiAngelo_139_FD_185896 | JGI IMG/M metagenome (GOLD analysis project Ga0209804, IMG submission 185896) | Grasslands soil microbial communities from the Angelo Coastal Reserve, California, USA - 14_0929_12_20cm (SPAdes) (version 2) | ecosystem: Environmental > Terrestrial > Soil > Grasslands ... | reverse complement strand
TCGTTCGCTAACAGCTTCCGGCCTGCCGATACCGAGCTTGATGAACGCAATCAAGATCCACTCGTTGCATTTTTATTCCGTGTTCCAAACTATTACGGAGTGATTTCTTACATGCCGTATTTTCCGACTCGTAATCGAAGTTAGCCGACATAGTTTGGCCCTTCAATCCACCACTGGGATTGAAAGAAAGGGGTCAACTATGAAGTGCATTATCGACAATGATGTGGTTCTTGCACGGCAACTGGAAGGTCCGCTGTCGGCCCACATTGGGGGGTTCGCGAGGTGGGCGCGCGAAGAGGGATATGCAGTCCTTCCTCGACATCGAAAAGTAAGGCTGGCAGCCTGTTTCAGCCGATGGCTTGGAAAGCAGGGTGTCAACATGCGCCGTGTTTCCTCAGAGCATCCGGCTCGATATCTGCGGTCTCGTGCGCGCCAGGTGAAAATCCAGCAAGCCGATGCCGCCACGCTGCGACAGCTCCTCGGCTTTCTGCGCCGTCAGGGTGTGGTTCCCGCCGAAAAGATCCCACCACCACGATTGACTCCAACGGAGCAAGCGGTACACGAGTTCGAGCGCTACTTGCGCAACGAGCGGATGCTGGCGGAGAGGAGCGTCGACTCTTATGTCCCATTCGTCCGCAAGTTCCTTGCTGATCGGTTCGGCGATGGATCGGTGAGGTTGTCATGCTTGTGTGCAGGCGATGTGGTGCGATTTGTCCGGCGCCAAGCTCCGCGCTTGCATTTGAAGCGCGCCAAACTCCTGACCACGGCGCTTCGATCGTTCCTGCACTACGCTCGCTTTCGTGGAGAAATCACATCTGATTTGGCCGCCGCCGTTCCCATCGTCGCCAACTGGTCGAGGCCGTCAATCCCTCGCGCGATTCCGGCGGATGCCGTGCGCCGGCTGTTGGCCTCCGTCAATCGGCGTACAGCGACGAGCCGCCGCGACTACGCGATTCTGCTTTTGCTTGCTCGACTGGGATTGCGAGCGGGCGAAGTGGTCCGACTCAAACTCGAGGACATTGACTGGAATGCTGGATCGATAACCGTTCATGGAAAAGGCGGCCGACGCAGCGTCCTTCCATTACCCCCAGACGCAGGCTCCGCGATTGCTGCGTACCTGCGGCACGGACGGCCGCGGAGCAGCAGTCGTTGCGTCTTTCTAAGGACCCTGGCACCCTTCCGCGGCTTTCTCGGTTCTTGGTCCATCGCAGCGCTAGTTCAGCGTAACCTCGCACGCGCTGGCATCCAGGCACCCACTCAAGGCGCGCATCAGTTTCGCCATGCGCTCGCCACCGAGATGCTGCAGCACGGTGCCTCGCTGGCTGAAATTGGCGACGTGTTGAGGCATCACGGCCTCGAAACTACGAAAATTTATACCGCGGTCGATCTTGATTCGTTACGCGCTCTTGCCTTGCCGTGGTCGGGAGGTGTGCGATGAACACACTCCGTCAGGCCGTGCAGGAATATCTGATCCTGCGCCGCAGCTTGGGATTCAAGCTGTCCAAGGCCGGCAAGTTGTTGCCCGCCTTCGTCAAGTTCATGGAGCAGCACCGCGCCTCCCACATCACAAGCAAATTGGCGCTCGCCTGGGCGCAGCAACCTTCAACCGTGCAACCGACGGAGTGGGCGTACCGCTTGAGTGTCGTGCGCAGCTTTGCGCGCCACCGGAGTGCAACCGACCCACGAACGCAAATTCCTCCGGACGGTTTGTTGCCGTATCGCCCCAAGCGAGCCCGACCATACCTGTATAGCACCAAGGAAATACAGGGCTTATTGCGTGCGGCGCTCTCGCTACCCGCCCGCGGGAGCCTGCGACCCTGGACTTACCACTGCCTCTTCGGGTTGTTGAGTGTCACGGGCTTGCGCCTCGGCGAAGCCCTCAATCTTGAGCTCCGGGATGTGGATCTTAAGACGGGTGTGCTGACCATCCGGAATGCCAAGTTCGGCAAGACTCGGTTGATCCCCATCCACCCGTCGACCCGTCGCGCGCTAGCCGACTACCTCGCACGACGGAATCGACACTGGACCCGACGATCGGTTTCCCCTTATCTGTTCGTCTCCAACTGGGGCAATCGGTTGGATCGCGGCGACATCCACCGAACATTCTACGCATTATCCCGCCGGACCGGCCTGCGAGGTCCATCGGACAGTCACGGGCCGCGTCTGCATGACATGAGGCACCGCTTTGCTGCAATGACCATGTTGAGGTGGTACCGCTCCGGCAAAGACGTCGAGCAAAAGTTGCCTTACTTGTCCGCCTACCTCGGCCATGTCCAGGTCCGAGATACTTATTGGTACCTCAGCGCCTGGCCGGCGTTAATGCGCGAGGCGATGTCTCGCCTGGAGCGCTGCTGGGAGGGTCAGTCATGAAAAGCACCCCTACCAGCCTCGCTTCACTGTTAGAACGCTTCTTCACCGAGCGGCTCATGCAGCAGCGGCAGGCGAGTCCGCACACGATCAGTTCGTATCGCGATACCTTCCGCCTGTTGCTGAAATTTGTACAACAGCGACTGCATACCCAGCCAGCACTGCTCACCTTCGAGGCCATCAATGCTCCGTTGATCGTGGCGTTTCTCGACCACTTGGAGAAGTATCGCGGGCTGAGCGCACGCAGCCGGAATCTGCGACTTACGGCCATCCACTCCTTCTTTCGGTATGCCGCATTCGAAGTGCCGGACCATGCTGCCCAGATCCAGCGCGTCCTGGCCATTCCCAGCAAGCGCTTTACGCGGACACTGGTGCATTTCCTCACCCGTCCGGAAGTCGAGGCATTGCTCGCCGCGCCCGATCAACGCAGCTGGTTCGGCCGGCGCGACCACGCCTTCCTTCGAGTAACGGCGCAGACGGGGCTTCGTCTGTCGGAAATGACCGGGCTGACACGCAGGGATGTCACGCTCGGCATCGGTGCTCACGTTCGCGTGATCGGAAAGGGTCGCAAAGAACGCTGTGTGCCGCTCGCCAAGCCCACGGCCACTGCGCTGAAAGCCTGGCTTCGCGAACCCCCACGCGGTGATGGACAGGTCCTGTTTCCCAATGCCCGAGGCACGCGTCTCACCGCCGACGGCGTACATTATCTGTTGGCCCGTCATGTCAAGACCGCCGTCAAGGTCTGTCCGTCGTTGCAAGGCAAACGCGTTACCGTTCATGTCCTTCGACACAGCATGGCCATGGACCTACTGCAAGGGGGTGTGGATCGCTCTGTTATCGCCCTTTGGCTCGGCCATGAATCTGTCGAAACAACTCAAATCTATCTGGAGGCCACACTGGCGATGAAGGAGAAGGCGCTCGGTAAGACGAAACCGTTGAAGGGCAAATTCACACGGTATCGACCAGGAGACCAACTCCTTGGCTTCCTGAACAAGCTGTAGAGACGCCAAAACTATGCCGAGTGATTGGGGAACTCCAATTGCGTTTAAGCAGTGACTTCGGCCCGAATTCAACGGCTTCTCCGATCACTCGGTAATAGTTTGGGACACCGCATAAAAATACCTATTGATCATGATCAATAGGCATTTCTCGATGATGCAGGCCTCGCCGAGAATCATCTCGTTCAAGACGACGTAATGCGTATAGGCGTCGTTCGACATGACGCACCTCCTCTTTTTTGGCTTCGTTTGTTGTGAGTTATGGGTTTGTGGAACGGGAAGGAAGGCTGGCCAGCGCTGCCGTGTCAGGCTTGCGGGTCACCGGCGCTCTCGGCGAGAAGCCATGCGAGTTCCGCCCGACACGCCGTGCAGTCATCCGGGTTGTCCGCTGCATGATGCAAGGGTTGATCGAGGATAACGGCGAAAAGACCCTCGTCTCGCAGCTCGTCCAATTTTTGCCTCGCATCTTCGGCGCTGAGATTGTGACTGCAGATGCTGTACGACTCGTCTCGGGGGTCGAAGAGCATCACCAGCTTCAGGTTGCAAGGATTCGGCTTTTCGGACATAAGCTACCTCCAGGTTTAAGGTGATGATTGTTCAGTTGTGGTCTGGTCGGTGGAAACGTTCGCTCCTTGCCTCGGATCCGGCAGGTCGTCAAATAGCAAGAATCCCTGCGGATCAGACTTTGCAACAGCCTCGATGAGCGCGTCGGGTACTCCCAGTTCGCGCAATTTCTCGGGCCGGAAAACGAGTCGCGGCTTGGCGCTGCGGTCGTTCCGATCGAACATCCGCAGATCAATCAAAGTCGCACCCGGTTTTCGGTAGGCCGGCCAGTGGGTGTTGTTGATGGTCACAACGTGGTCGTACATGGTTTCACCTCCCGATGCCGTAGCCGCATTCCCGCCCGCCGAAGCTGTTGTAGGAGCCATCGGGCAGATTGAGGTACACGGCGTAGCCTCGCGGATCACTTTCAAAGTGGTTGAGGACCAAACCCGCGCCTTCCAGCACGGCCTTGACCCGGATTTGTAGGTTTTGCTTCCGCCGCTCTTGCCGCTCTGTGAGACCGCTGTTGCAGGCGATCTCGTTCAGGCGATTGAGCGAGTTCGCGAGCCTGCAAAGTTCAGCCGCGTCTTGAGCAGCTTCGCGCGGCGTGCGTTTTCCGATTGACGCGATGTAAGCAGACAAAACTGCCTCCTGCGTGTTCATTCGCATGGATTTGCTCCTAAGTTGTGGATTGGGGGAGAAGACCGAGGTGGGAGTAAAAGAATCCGAGTCAGAGAGGCTTTCGTCTCTCTGACTCGGAGTTGTGGGTGTGGCAGCCGGTCATTGGGCGGCTTCGGGCAAGAACTGTTCGATGGTCTTGTATCCGTTGTGGCCCTGACCGACTTTCACCAGGCAGGGAAGATGGAGTTCCATTCCAGCTTCGACCTCGCTCGCCGGAATGTCGTAACCACTCGCTTCCAGGCGCTCCGCCAGCTCTTCGGGACGGCCAAGTCTGGGAAGGCGGCTTGCGGCGTCGAGGCAAATATTGGGTCACCGTGGATTGCGCCACGGCAATCCCCAACTTGAGCAGTTCTCCGTGAATGCGGGGTGCACCCCACAAGGGGTTCGCTTGGCTCATGCGCCGAATTAGATCACGAATGTTCGAGGCAACTTCTGGCCTTCCGGAAAGGCGGCGCGATTTCCTAGACCAATGCCAGGCGAAAGCTCTGCGGTGCCAACGGAGGACCGTGTCGGGCTGAACCATCTGCAGACATCGCCGCCAACCGGACCAGAATCGCGACAACACAACCCACAAGAATCGGTCGCAGCGGTGGAAGCGCAAGCGACGCGGGGCGTTCTTTTGGAGAACCGCAAGTTGGTGACGAAGCGCGAGGATCTCCGCCTGCAGGGCCGCACGGGTTCGAAAACTGGAGGCTACCAAAGCAAAAAGGGCGACGAAAAGAGAGCCATCGTGGTAGCCACCATGATCTCACGATTGATCGGAACCTCTTTGTTTTCAGATCGGACGGAATTTTCGGTAACCACAGGCAGACGAAAGGTGAAGTTTAGGGCGGATTGAGTGATCCAAGAGTCAGGCAAGGCTGCATTCACTTCCAGATTGCCGGGGCTCCGATCAGGCCGCTCGGATCTGATAAGATCGTTGGTCACCCTCCCGAAAGAGTCATACGTGTATTAATTGGATATTCATACTTGAGATTTGTTTTGACGACTTTCACAGCTAGCAATATCGTACCCCCCGCCTCAATGCTGAGTTAGTCCGCGTCTTCAGTCGAGGCAAGGGGAACCGCAATCTCGTGCAGTCCCAACTGGTATGGGAGTGAGGGATGACGTTCCAAAGGTACCCGCGTGCGCCTCAGCACACGATCTCAGCTAATTGCTTCCGGAGTTGGACCGCCCTTGACTCTCCCGGCTCAGAACATTACTTGTGTGTCTTGACAACGCCGCCGTCTTAATTTAGGGAGGAAACGATGAAAGGAAAACTCCACGAGGTCATTTACCGTGGCATCTGGCGGGGACTTGGGAGGAAGATGGACAACATTAAGGTTGAGAACGAATATACGACGATCATCGTCAAGCCCGGCCAAGACCTCAAGCAGCGAGCAAGAGAGATTAGAGAAAAGTTTGTCGGCAAGACGTGGGCGTCGGTCCTGGTCCTCTGGTGTCTCGGACTCTTCTGTGCTCTCTCTGCCTTCTCGCAAACCACGGCCATCGCGCCCACCGTGAGTTTCACCGTCCCTGCCAAGGGCGCCACCGGTGTGGCCGTCAACGGGAAAATCGCCGTCACCTTCAGTGAGGCGATGAACCCCTCAACGATCACCAAAGAAACCTTTGCCCTAAAGCAAGGGAGTAATGAAGAAGGTGAAGGTGAAGATGAGGGTGATGGCCGGGGCCGTCGCCGCGCCGAAGGCGAAGAGGTAGCAGGCACTGTCAGCTACACGGGGGTAACGGCGACCTTTACACCAGCTGGAACTCTCGCGCCCAATACTACATATACTGCCAGGGTTAGACGCAGGGTCAAGGACCTAGCCGGCAATGCGCTGGCTAGTGATTTTGTCTGGAGCTTTACCACCGGCGCGACCCCGGACACGACTCGGCCGACCGTGAGTTTCACCGTCCCTGCCAATGCGGCCACGGGAGTGGCTATTAACCAGAAGATTGCCGCCACCTTCAGTAAGGCGATGGACCCCTTAACGATCACCACAGTAACCTTTACCTCGGAGCAAGGGGCCACGGCTGTGGCCGGCACGGTGACCTACGCTGGCGTAACCGCAACCTTTAACCCATTAAGCAGTCTCGCACCCAACACCACCTACACGGCCATGATGACCACCGGGGCCAGGGACCTGGCCGGCAATGCGCTGGCTAGTGATTTTGTCTGGAGCTTTACCACCGGCGCGACCCCCAACACCACCGCCCCCACCGTGAGTTTCACCGTCCCTCCCCTGAGGGTGAACTTCACTGGCGTGACGGCGCCCTTTGCACCGGCCATTGCTGCGGCCAATATCGTTGCCAATGCGGCCACGGGTGTCTCGATCAACGGGAATGTCGCCGTCGCCTTCAGTGAGGCCATGGATCCCTTAACGATCACCACCGCCAACTTTACCTTGAAACAAGGGACCACGCCTGTGGCTGGCACGGTGAGCTACGCCGGCGTGACCGCAACCTTCACACCAGCCAGCGCTCTGGCGCCTCTGACCGCATACACGGCCACGGTGACCACCGGGGCCAGGGACCTGGCGGGCAATGCGCTGGCCACTGACTTTAGCTGGAGCTTCACCACCGGTGTGACCCCGGACACGACCCGGCCGCTCGTGAGTGCCACCGTCCCGGCCGCTGCGGCCACGGCAGTGGCGATCAACCAGACCATCACCGCCGCCTTCAGTAAGGCGATGGACCCCGTAACGATCACCACCGCCAACTTTACCTTGAAGCAAGGGGCCACGGCTGTGGCCGGCACGGTGAGCTATGCCGGCGTGACCGCAACCTTCACACCAGCCAGCGCTCTGGCGCCTCTGACCACATTTACGGCCACGATAACCACTGGGGCCAAGGACCTGGCGGGCAATGCGCTGGTCACTGACTTTGGCTGGAACTTTACCACCGCCGCGACCCCGGACACGACTCCGCCGACCGTGAGTTCCACCGTCCCGGCCGGTGGGGCCACGGCGGTGGCGATCAACCGGACCATCAACGCCACCTTCAGTGAGGCGATGGATCCTTTAACGATCAACACCGCCAGCTTGAGGGTGACAGGACCTGGGGGAACTGCCATAACAGGAACCGTCGGCTATGATGTCATCAGCAAGATTGCGACCTTGACCCCGACAAGCAATCTGGCTCCCAACGCCGTCTATACGGCCACGGTGACCACTGGGACCAGGGACCTGGCGGGCAATGCGCTGGCCGCGAACTTTGTCTGGAGCTTTACCACCGCCGTAACGCCAGCCGGGCAAGCGCCCGTCGCCCTTGGAGCGGCGACCACGTTCGCGGTCCTGGCGGGTTCCACGGTCACCAACACCGGAGCGACCACGGTCAATGGGGACCTTGGGCTGAGTCCCGGCATTGCGGTGACCGGATTTCCGCCCGGAACAGTCAACGGGACGATCTACGCGGGGGTTCCGGCTGCCGCCCAGGCGCAACTCGACTTGACCACCGCGTATAACGACGCGGCGGGACGAACCGTCGGTGCGATCAACGTCGCCGGAAATCTCGGCGGGCAAACCCTCACTCCAGGCCTCTATAAATCCACCTCTTCGCTGGAGATCTCCTCGGGGGACCTCACGCTCGACGCCCAGGGCGACGCCAACGCGGTCTTCATCTTTCAGATGGCGTCCACGCTCACCACGACCTCCGCTCGCCAGGTCATCCTGAGCGGTGGCGCCAAGGCGGCCAACGTCTTTTGGCAGGTTGGCAGTTCGGCGACTTTGGGAACGGGCTCTGTGTTCAAGGGAAACATCCTGGCTTTGGCCTCCATCACTGTGACGACCGGCGCAACGGTGGAAGGCCGACTGTTAGCCCGGACGGCTGCGGTGACGCTGGACTCCAATGTCGTTGGATTGGCAATTCCGGCAGACACCACCGCCCCCACCGTGACTTTCACCGTCCCAACCAATGCCGCCACAGGTGTGGCCATCAGTCAGAAGATCGCCGTCGCCTTCAGTGAGGCCATGGATCCCTTAACGATCACCACCGCCAACTTTACCTTGAAGCAAGGTACCGCGGCTGTGGCTGGCACGGTGAGCTACGCCGGCGTGACCGCAACCTTCACACCAGCCAGCGTTCTGGCGCCTCTGACCGCATACACGGCCACGATAACCACCGGGGCCAGGGACCTGGCGGGCAATGCGCTGGCCACTGACTTTAGCTGGAGCTTCACCACCGGTGTGACCCCGGACACGACCCGGCCGCTCGTGAGTGCCACCGTCCCGGCCGCTGCGGCCACGGCAGTGGCGATCAACCAGACCATCACCGCCGCCTTCAGTAAGGCGATGGACCCCGTAACGATCACCACCGCCAACTTTACCTTGAAGCAAGGGGCCACGGCTGTGGCCGGCACGGTGAGCTATGCCGGCGTGACCGCAACCTTCACACCAGCCAGCGCTCTGGCGCCTCTGACCACATTTACGGCCACGATAACCACTGGGGCCAAGGACCTGGCGGGCAATGCGCTGGTCACTGACTTTGGCTGGAACTTTACCACCGCCGCGACCCCGGACACGACTCCGCCGACCGTGAGTTCCACCGTCCCGGCCGGTGGGGCCACGGCGGTGGCGATCAACCGGACCATCAACGCCACCTTCAGTGAGGCGATGGATCCTTTAACGATCAACACCGCCAGCTTGAGGGTGACAGGACCTGGGGGAACTGCCATAACAGGAACCGTCGGCTATGATGTCATCAGCAAGATTGCGACCTTGACCCCGACAAGCAATCTGGCTCCCAACGCCGTCTATACGGCCACGGTGACCACTGGGACCAGGGACCTGGCGGGCAATGCGCTGGCCGCGAACTTTGTCTGGAGCTTTACCACCGCCGTAACGCCAGCCGGGCAAGCGCCCGTCGCCCTTGGAGCGGCGACCACGTTCGCGGTCCTGGCGGGTTCCACGGTCACCAACACCGGAGCGACCACGGTCAATGGGGACCTTGGGCTGAGTCCCGGCATTGCGGTGACCGGATTTCCGCCCGGAACAGTCAACGGGACGATCTACGCGGGGGTTCCGGCTGCCGCCCAGGCGCAACTCGACTTGACCACCGCGTATAACGACGCGGCGGGACGAACCGTCGGTGCGATCAACGTCGCCGGAAATCTCGGCGGGCAAACCCTCACTCCAGGCCTCTATAAATCCACCTCTTCGCTGGAGATCTCCTCGGGGGACCTCACGCTCGACGCCCAGGGCGACGCCAACGCGGTCTTCATCTTTCAGATGGCGTCCACGCTCACCACGACCTCCGCTCGCCAGGTCATCCTGAGCGGTGGCGCCAAGGCGGCCAACGTCTTTTGGCAGGTTGGCAGTTCGGCGACTTTGGGAACGGGCTCTGTGTTCAAGGGAAACATCCTGGCTTTGGCCTCCATCACTGTGACGACCGGCGCAACGGTGGAAGGCCGACTGTTAGCCCGGACGGCTGCGGTGACGCTGGACTCCAATGTCATTGGAATTCCGGCACCGTGAGTGCCACCGCACCCACCAATGCGGATAGATAGACGTTTCTATCACGGAAGCGTTCGGAGGCAGTGAAGCGAATAACGACCGCCACTGCTATATGACCGGGAGTCAGGCTCTTTGGCGCCTGGCCGATGCCCTGTGCATCTGTTGTCGGGACACCGATACGCCATACGCCGGCGCGTTTTGGCGGAGATGAGTTCGCACTTGTGCTGCCCGAGGCTCGGGCACAGGCGCTAACTTGGTCTCCCATCGTATCTGCCAAACGCTAGTGAATGACGGTAAGAACCAAGCTATCCGACAGCTTAGTTAGGAATTGCCATCTATCCTAGAGATCCCGAAAAAACGGATACCCTCTTCTCCGCAGCGGATGTGTTGATGTACTCGACTAGGCGTCAAGGGCACGACCTTCCTTTGACCGCCACCACGTCCAAGCGCAGGATTGTGTGCGAGGGCCACGATCCGAGCGACAGAACTTGGAAACGCAAGGAAATTGCGGATCTGAGCGATGGGCGCTTAATGCTTTCGCAATGCTTGAAAAATTGCTGGCTATTCGTGCAGGACCACACTCAAGAGGGAGCTGTGGATCTGAAGCCCGCCGTTGTAGTGAATGAAACCAGTTGAAGAAGAGCCGCCTGGATCCCAGATATCTCGAACTTGAATTGACCGAAACAGTTCTTATGCGACATGCTGAGTCCACTATCTGTGCGCTCGAAAAACTCAAAGCAATCGGTGTGTTCTGCCAGATGTTTAGCCTCCAAAAACTTAAAAATCTTAGCGCCCAATGACTCAACTGAAGAAATTCGGGGGGACCTTCTTTGGGCAATGGTTCATGAAGTTTGTGCCGAAGGAGGTAGCTTCGGTTGGTTTCTAACAGGCTCCGCACCAGGGACAAACCGAACCGGTACGGTAATCGTTTTCATTTTGAGCTACTAGGTCTATCGCGGCCGGCCGTTTCTTGCACGATGAGCACAATTGGACTAATCCTGGAATGTAGCGGTCGCCCGTGCTTGATCGCATTATGAATGTCGGTAGCGTCGTTCTCGTTTGCTGCGCCCAGAATTACCTCTCTCAGAATCAACTCGGACCCGAAAGCCGCGAAGTATAAAACGCGTCCCGTACACTTATCTGAGATCCCCTCTTTGACTTGAGTAAACACTCGCCACTCTTTCTCGTATTCCCAATCCACTGATTTTGTCTTGAGTAGCTTCCACATGAAATCCTGGTTAAGTTGTTCCGGCCAAGGAAGGCGTTCACTAACGTATTCCACAGGCCCGAGTCGCACGCCCATTCAACGACATGTTAAGGTCAAGGGTGAAGCCAACCCGTACGACCCGGCCTATGAAACCTACTTCGTGAAACCTACTTCGTGAAACGCGAAGGGGATCATATGGCGGAAACGTTCCGGGGTACTCGAACACTTCGCTTTCTCTGGCATTACCAACACGGGCTCTGCCCCGTATGCAACACCAAGATCACCCGAATCACGGGTTGGCGTCTCCATTATTGCGTCCCCCTTGTGATGGGTGGTTCCACGGGTGTAGACAACCGCGTCTTGGTTCATCCAGAGTGCCACGACCGGGTTCGCCGCCAGCGTCTTTTCGTCTCACAACCGCGTCTCCCTGAAAGAGGCGTTCGAAGGGCCTGAGCCGGATGACGGGAAACTGTCACGTCCGGTTCTGAGAGGGCCGGCCCCCAGCAATGGGGGCTGGCTACTCGGTGGAGCACCGCGCATTCATGGTGAACTGCTCCAGCTGGGTTTCGATGTCTCGGAAAGGAGTGTCTCGCGATGGATCCGCCGAGCTGCGAAAGATCCAGATCCTGTGAAGCGCTGGCTGACGTTTCTCA
>Ga0209804_1002226_pt1 | contig 11887 bp, 9 predicted proteins | sample GraSoiAngelo_139_FD_185896 | JGI IMG/M metagenome (GOLD analysis project Ga0209804, IMG submission 185896) | Grasslands soil microbial communities from the Angelo Coastal Reserve, California, USA - 14_0929_12_20cm (SPAdes) (version 2) | ecosystem: Environmental > Terrestrial > Soil > Grasslands ... | reverse complement strand
CCTCGGTCTAGCAATTCTCCTTTCCATGTGTTCCTCCGCGGCCGTTGTTGCTCAGAAAACCCCGGCTGCCAAGCCGACGCTTAGATTTGTCGTTATCTTGACCCGGCATGGCGTACGCTCTGCGATCCCGGGTGTCGAGGATTTGAACGCATACGCCAGCGCGCCTTGGCCCGACTGGCGTGTTCCGCCAGGTGACCTCACGCCCAACGGTCGCAAGTTAATGGTGTTGTTTGGTTCCTATTATCGCGATTACCTCTCCGTTAACGGATTGCTGTCTCCCACCGGCTGCGGAGATGCCACTACTATCCACATTCGTGCCGACATCGACCCGAGGACTCAGGAGACCGGTCGTGCGCTGGCTGCCGGGATGATGCCTGGCTGCGGCGCGGCTGTGCATGTCCTCACGACAAACGATGTGCATGTCCTCAGCACAAACAGAGATCCGCTATTCAGCCCCCTGGCTGTCGGCATCGGCGAGCCGGATCGTGCTCTGGCTGTTGCGTCCATCGCGGGCCGCATCGGCGGCAACCCTGATGCCTTAGTAGCACCTTATCGAAGCGCATTCGACACCTTACGAGAGGTACTGTTCGGTTGCAAACCAAATACCCGCTGTCCGGCTGAGGAGCGACCCGGAAAACAAGCGATCTTGCAGCAGCCCTCAAGCATTGAAGCAGGGAAAGATGGGTATGCCGCTGACTTCCAGGGGCCCCTCAAAATCGGATCAAGCCTTTCAGAGGCTCTCCTGCTCGAGTACGCAAATGGTATGGAAGGAAAGGATTTAGGTTGGGGCCGACTGACCCCTGGCAAACTGCTAGAGATCATGAGAATTCATGCCGCTTATGCCGACTTGGCACGACAGACGCCGTATGTAGCTCGCATTCGGGCTTCAAACCTGCTTAGCCATATTGCTCGTTCTATGGAACAGGCGGTCAGCAACACGCGGCTAACGGGGTCACTGGGCAACGCGGGCGATCGCGTCCTTATTATTGTCGGACACGATACAAACATCTCGAATATTGCTGCAATGCTCGGGATTTCATGGCTGCTTAACGGCTATCAACCGGATGAGACACCGCCTGGCGGAGCCTTGATATTTGAACTCTGGCAGCAGATAAACGGGGAGTTTGTAGTCAGCACCTACTTCACCGCGCAGAGCTTGGAACAGATGCACAGGCTTCTTCCCCTATCGCTGGATTCGCCGCCTCTAAAATCGCCCATTTTCGTGCCTGGTTGCGGCAGGGGAGATCAGAAGATGACCTGCGCGTGGAAAGACTTCGAGCGCACGATTGATAATGCCATTGATCCAGCATTCGTGCAGCCCTAATTCGCAGCTCGCGGCGGTTACCGAGCGGTCCAGTTGGAACGGGTCGGATTGCGGTTGACCTTTGTTGAGCACTTGCGACACAAAGAACATAGCTGTGATTAACTGGGTGCGACAAACCACTCCTTTTAAATTTAGAGGGGTATCTGCTTGACTCAGCTGACTACAACAGATTGCGCTCGTCGGCCAAGGGAAACCCCAACATGTTGTGTTTAGCTGTGGTTGGCGTGCTAGTGCTCCTCGTCTCGCGCTCGCTGCGCTGTCCATGATTACACTTCGGACTTTAGAATTAGTTTCGATGATTTAGGAGGGTTGCTGATGATTAAGATACTTGCACGAGTCTGGCTAGTTCTGTCACTGGTAGCAGTCTGTGTGGCAACAGATGCGTCCGGTTACAAGGTGACGAGGAAATACCCCGTCCCTGGGGACGGTGGGTTTGATTACATCGTCTTTGACGGCTCTTCGAACCGGCTTTACGTCTCGCACGGAACAGAGGTGAACGTCTTGGACGCAAACTCGGGAAAGGTGCTCGGCAACATCGAAAACACGCCCGGTGTGCACGGAACCGCGATTGTGCCAAATCTGCATCGTGGGTTTGTCACCGATGGCGGTAACGCGACGGTCACGGTGTTTGACGCTAACAGCCTTAAGACTCTCAAGACGATATCGGTCGATAAGGATCCGGATTTCGTGTTCTATGATCCGCAAACCAAACGAGTCTTCGTTTGCCACGGCGATGCAGCGGAAATTACGGCCATTGATCCCGAAAAAGAGGAAGTGGTCGGAAAGATAACCCTTGGCGGCGGGGCAGAAGCGGCGGTTGTGGACGGAAAAGGAAACGGGTTCGTGAATCTTGAGGAATTGGCCGAAGTGGCCAACTTCGATCCCCGAGCACTCACTGTCAAACAAAAGTGGCCGATTACCGGATGCAAGACTCCGACCGGCCTTGCAATTGATAGCACCAATCGACGCCTTTTCATCGGCTGCAGGAGCAAGGTGCTGGCGGTAATGGACGCGACCAATGGAAAAGTGATCACCACGGTTCCCATCGGCGAGCGCGTGGATGCGGTGGCGTTTGATCCCGACGATAAACTGATCTTTGCTTCGAATTGGGACGGAACGGTCTCCGTCATCCATCAGAAGAGCGTGGACGAATATGAGTCCGTGGGCGACATTCAAACTCAGAAGAGCGCTAAGACAATGGCATTCGATGCGAAAACCAAGCGCTTGTTCCTTTCTGCGGCAGACATGGAGAGCGCGCCGGCCGCGAACGGCCGCGCTCGCATGAGACCAAAGCCCGGCACATTTAATGTTCTAGTGGTTGAGCGGCAGTAAATCGCGTTTAGCGCACGAACAGAAGCCATCCGGAGGGGGATGGCTTCTCGCTTCTGGGCTTCTTGTGAATCAAGCGCCACTCGCTATGCGTTTTGCCCGCCTGCCGCGCGCCTGTGTTGACTCCTGGTCACCTGGTCAAGCACCTTCCCGAATTTGTCCACGCCGCTGCCGGCGTTCCAGACTTCCCAATTGGAAATCGGCAGCCTGGTCGCGGGACCTGCCTGCGCATCTGTCCAGCGCCCGCAACAAAGGCTAAGGGTCCGAAGACTTGTTACACCATCAGAATTCCGCGCGCAGCATGAGCTGCAAGCGTCGCGGTGTTCCGGTGCCGACCGCGCCAGTATTCAGGATGCTGGTGATAACACCGAAGCTGGACGTCGACGAGATATTGGCCGCGGGATTAGCGAAATTCGGATGGTTGAACAGGTTAAATGCCTCCGCTCGGAAAGTCAGGTTCACCCTTTCCCCAATGGGCGTGCTCTTCTCGAGCGCCGTATCCGTTTCCCAATAACCGGGACCGCGTGCCGCATTGCGTCCTAAATTGCCCCACGTCCCTTTCGCTGGCACCGCAAAGGCGGCGGGATTGAGCCAGTTGTTGATTGTCTGGTTGGCCGGGTAGAGCGCCACGCCAGGAACTCGGTCCGGCCGTTGATTTCTGCTATTGCCATCCAGCATGTCCGATGCTTTGCGGGTTACCAAGATGTTGATGGGAAGACCAGTCCTCGCCGACACAATTCCACTCACCTGCCAGCCGGCGAGCAATTTTCCCGCAACGCCCTGCATGTTCCAGTGACCCCGACCCGGTCCAATTGGAAGCTGGTAAACGGAGTTCATCGTTATGTTATGACGAACGTCGAAGTTCGCGCTGCTGCGGTCGCAGGCACGGCAGGAGGCATTCTCGACCTGTGCGGTTTCGCCCGTTCCGACGGTGCCGTCGGCAATTGTGTGCGACCACATATAGTGCGTTTGCCACAACCACCCGCTGGTGAAAGAACGCTCTAAAGATGCCTGCAGCGAGTGGAAGTTGCTGTTGCTATCGTTGTACTTGATTTGGAACTGGCCGAACTGCGGCAGAGGCCGTTTGCCTGTAATAGGATCCTTGAGATTGACCTGACGGCCGCCAAACAGTTTGTGTCCTTCGCTGCCGACGTAGCCGACCTCGGCGATAAAGCTGTGCGGTAGCTGCCGCCCCACCATCAAGTTCCAATTCTCGTAGTAGCCATCTCGCCGATGCACGTCAATGCCCTTAGGGCTGGCGCCTTCCGACTGCAGCAGGCCCAGAAACGGAGTAAGCGGATACGAGAGGTTCGGCACGTCGGCTGACGAAAGGGAGAACCGGCCCGCCGTACTCTCGTGTGGATCACTGAAGTCATCGTTCTGATTGGGAGCGAAATAGATCCCGAATCCGCTTCGGATGACCGTCTTTCCGCTGCCTCCTCCGGGCGCCCACGCCAAACTCACGCGCGGCGCGAAATTGTTGCGATCGGGGGAATACATGGGCGTGCCCGCAGGACAGAAGCCTCCACAGGCGAAGTCCACCACGGCGATGCGCCCCAGCACCTCCTTCATGACCGAGTAGTACTCGTAGCGCAATCCTAGATTGAGCGTCAGGCCGGGACGAACTTTAAACGTGTCCTGCCCATAGCCCATCCAGAGCGTGCGCCGCATGCCGCCCACGCCTAACTGCGCGTCTACGCTGACGGAATCAATCTGGTTGTTGATGAAATCGCCCGGACTGTTGAACGAAATGGTTGTGATGGGAATGCCAACGCTTGAATTGTTGAGCCGAACGCGCTCGATATCCGCACCCATTTTGAAGGTGTGGCGTCCCCGGATGACAGTGAGATTGTCAATCCCGGAAATCGTGGTACCGACCTCGAGGTCGAGCTGGTTGTCGTTCAGGTCGTCAAAGCCGGGCACGCTGCTCACGGCGACAGGAGCGCTTCCGGTTACCGGGTGGTGGAAAGCGGAACGGTTCATTCCGGCTTTCACCTCGTTTAAGATATTCGGCGAGAAGATGTGCGTGAGCTGCACCGCCAGGTTGGAGGGGCGAATCGGCTCAGTCTCGATTGCGCCGACGTTGTCAAAAGGCCGGTGGATGAGCGCGTCGTCAATGTTGTAGCGAACGTACATCGTGGTTCGATCCGTGAACTTATGATCGAAACGCACCGTTCCGCTGTCTTCGCGAACCGAATTCACGCCAGCGCTCGTGTATTGGTCGGTAATCGGATTATTCGGCGTTTGCCCCGTCGGCCAGCCGTCGAGGAGTGGCTTGAGAGCGGGCGAGGTCGCCAGCACCTGTGCCCGAAATGCGGCGTTGGGCACAAACGCAATCTGGGTGTTTGTAAGGCTCTGCCGGATGCCTTCGTAATTCACAAAAAAGAAAGTGCGATTCTTCAGGATAGGTCCGCCCAGGCTGGCGCCGAACTGGTTCATTCGGAACGGAGGAATTTGCGGCGGATCGAAGGGTGAGCGCGCATCCACCGCGCTGTTGCGCAAGAACTCATAAGCTGCGCCATGCAGCTGATTGGTCCCGCTCTTCGACACGGCGCTCACTTGTGCGCCGCCCGATCCACCGCTTTCAGCCGTGTAGACAGCGGAATCCACACGAAACTCGGCGATCGCTTCGAGCGAAATGTTCAGCCGTGCATCCGCCTTCTGGCTCTGCTCCTGGACGCCGGTGGCATCAATTCCATCGAAGGTGAAGTTGTTGTCGTCGCGGCCCCGTCCCATGAAGCGGATGCTTTGCTGCCCGCCGTTACCTGAATTGATGGCGCCCGGGGCAAGCATCTCGAGCGTGGCCCAGTTGCGTCCGTTGACTGGTATGTCGCTTAGCTGTTGATGTTCGAGCACGCCTGCCACGTTGGCGTTGTTGGTCTCTAGGGCTGCGGCGCTGCTCTGCACCACAACCTCTTGTGAAACTCCGCCCACTTGGAGTTGCGCATCCAACGTGCGGATCTGGCCCACAAAGAGCTGAATGCCTTTTACGTCAAGGGTGCGAAATCCCGCCTTCGAGATCCTGAGATCATAGGTCCCGATTGGCAGCTCGGTAATGCTGTAAACTCCAGCCGGCCCGGTTTCGGCCGCTCTGGTGAAATCTGTGTCACGCGAAACGACCTCGACATGTGCGTTGGTAACCAACGCGCCGGTTGCGTCCGTCACAGTTCCGTTGAGACCAGCGCGGTCCACCTGTCCATAAACCACCCCAATAGATAGGGTCACGACCATTGCTAGCAACAGACTTTTTCCCAGCGTTCGGTAGACAGAGCGCAAGCAATCAAGAGCATGTGGCATTGTTTTCCCTCCTGGCGTTGCTTGAGATTCTTTCCGAATCGTCGGTCAATCACCGCTGCTCCGCGAGTCAATCACTGATCTTCAGGTGCTTCCGTAAATTCCAGCCGATGGCTCGACAGACTGGGCAGCAGAGAAACCGCTTACCTAACCGCTTAGATACGGTAGCCCCATTAACATCAGGTGGACGCGTATTGTCAACAAATTTTCGTGAATGGCAAGAATGGCAGCAATCATGATCTTGCTGCCGTCGCACTGAAAACCGCGCTCCAAACAGGACGGTGGCAGTCGACGCGAATGCAAGCGCACGGCGTTGTTAGAATGTTTCGCCGGTAAGTATCTCGCCGGTAAGTATCTCTTGACTGCAGGGAAAAAGTAGACCATCCTGCCGGCTTGTTAGAAGCCCACGAAATCTCGAAATCGTTCAACGGGATCAGCGTGCTCGATGCCGTCAACCTTGATATGCGACGCGGCGAGGTGCATGCGCTGGTAGGCGAGAATGGCGCGGGCAAGTCTACGCTCATGAATATCGTGAGCGGCGTGGTGCGGCCGGATGCGGGAGAAATCCGCTGGGACGGCCGGCCCATCCGGCTACATGGGCCACGGGACGCGCAGGCGCTGGGGATCAGCTTTGTGCACCAGGAACTGGCCCTGGTGCCGCAATTGAGCGTGGCGGAAAACATCTTCCTGGCCCGCCACCCGGCTCGATACGGCTTCGTAAAAGTCGGTGAAATGCACACCCAGGCACGCCGCGTTTTGGGAGAACTAGGATGTGAAATTGACACACACCGGCTGGTCTCAGAGCTGAGCCTGGCGGAGCGGCAGCTTGTCGAAATCGCGCGGTCAGTTGCCTTCGAGAGCCGGGTGATCATCATGGATGAGCCCACCGCGCCACTGGCTGAGCAAGACACGGAGGCATTGTTCCGATCTATTCGGCTATTGCGCGCCCAGGCCGTAAGCGTGATCTATATTTCGCACCGTTTGAGAGAAGTCTTCGAAATTTCCGATCGAGTGACCGTGCTGCGCGATGGGAAGCACGTGCTGACGCGGCCCACCTCGGAGGTCACGCAGGAAGAACTGGTGCGAGCCATGATCGGCAGGGAACTGAAGCAGCGCCTCGCCTCATCTCCTTCGGCAGGCCGCCTACAGACTGACGAGATTCTGCGCATCTGCGGTTTGATCAGTTTGACCCTCCGGCGCGGCGAGATCGTGGGTCTGGCGGGGCTTGCCGGGGCAGGACGAACGGAGTTGCTTGAATGGCTGTTCGGGAGCGGAGGGATGAGCACGGCGCAAGTTTTCGTGGACGGCGAGCCGGTGAACTTGCGCACTCCGGTGGACGCGATTCGGAACGGCCTGGCGCTGGTGCCCGACGACCGCAAGTTGAAGGGTCTGGTCTTAGGCGCTTCTGTTGTCGGAAACATCGCACTGGTTGGCGGCCACGGACGCTTCTTTATTCAGAGCTCGCAAGAGGAGGAAGAGGCAGAGCGATGGGTCGGTTCACTGCGCATCAAAGTGGCCGGCTTGCACCAGCCTGTCATTTACCTGAGCGGCGGCAACCAGCAGAAAGTCGTGCTGGCGAAGTGGCTTTACGCGGGCGCGCGCGTGTTCCTGCTGGATGAACCCACGCGAGGCATTGACGTGGGAGCGAAGGCAGAGATTTACGACATGATTCGGACCCTTGCCGGGAACGGGGCGGCGGTATTAATGGCGTCGTCGGAGATGGAGGAACTGGTGGGGCTGGCAGACCGGATTATCGTGATGCACCGTGGGCGCATTGCGGGAGAGTTGGCGCGCGCAGAAGCAACAGAGGAAAGAATTATGCACTTGGCTACCGGAGCAGCCAATTGAGCGAAACGGCCAGGGCTGTACGCGCGGCAAAACCGTACCGAACCATATCCGCGGCTGCGCTTGTGCGCAAGTTGGGTCCTTTGTTGGCATTGCTCATTCTCTGTGGGGCACTGACCGGAGCGTCGGACCGGTTCTTTACGGCCGATAACCTGCTTAACATCTTGCGCCAGTCGAGTGTGAATACGCTCGTCTCGCTGGGGCAGTTGGTGGTCATTATCACCGCTGGAATTGACCTGTCGGTGGGCTCGATTCTGGGACTGTGCTGCGTCCTGGTGGCGCTGCTGATGCGATCGGGGGTGCCGCCGCTTCCGAGTGTAATCGCGGTGATCTCTATCGGGACGATCCTGGGCGCGATTAACGGTGTGTTGCTGACGAAGTTACATCTGCCGCACCCGTTCATTCCGACGCTCGGCATGATGAACGTGGCGCGTGGGCTGGCGCTGGTCATTTCGAGCGGTTTTCCTATCTCGGAACTGCCTTCAGGTTTCCGGTTTTTGGGCGCGGGAACTATCGGTTGGGTTCCGCTGCCTGTGATTCTGGTATTGATGTTTTGCGGAGCGTTCCACGTGTTCCTGAGCCGCACGAGCGTCGGACGCGATGTGTACGCAATCGGGGGAAATCCGCAGGCGGCGCGGCTATCAGGAGTTCCGGTGGATGCTCGGCTGATTCTGGTGTACGCGCTGAGCGGTTTGACCGCGGCGGCCGGAGCGATCATCCTAGCGGGCCGCATGAACTCGGGTTTTCCGCTGGCTGGAGTCGGCGTAGAACTGGATTCCATCGCGGCTGTGGTGATTGGCGGCGCGAGTTTCTTAGGCGGCGTGGGCACAGTGAGTGGCACGTTGGCCGGCGCGCTCATCATGGGCGTACTGCGAAACGGACTCAACCTGCTCAACGTCTCGGCGGCGTGGCAAACGGTGGTGATTGGAATCGTGATTGTCGCTGCGGTGTGGGTGGACATACTGCGGCAGCGCGCCGCTCAGAAATCATAGATGCGGCAAGGAGTGGAAAGGCAATCTTTTGCGAGAAGCCGATCTCGTTGACCCTGGATGGCGCACGCGAGATGATTGCAGCGGTGGAAAGAGCGGGAGTGTTCTTTCAGATGGCTTTTCAACGCCGTTTCGATGCCGGGTACCTGGCGGCAAAGTCGGAAATCGAAGAAGGCGCTATCGGTGAGCCGGTGATGTTCACCTCCATTTCTCGCGATCCCTACGCGCCACCCATCGAGTTCTGCGATCCTAAAATGAGGGACGAAAGGCTCCATCCAATTCGGATACTGCCGGCAAACGCCGATTCTGATGCTGACCACGGAGGGAATCACGCACGATGCCGTGCTCCACTTTATGGAGCGGTTCGAAAATGCTTACCTGGCGCAGATTCAGAACTTGTCGAGCATGTCCAAAAGGGGCTGCCGCCATCAATCACGGGAGCGGATGCCGAGGCGGCGCTGCGGATCAGCCTGGCGCGAGAACGCCGGCCCGTGGAGGTACAGGAGTTGGAGGCGCTAGGACATTGCGCATGAAGACGCTACTCGCCATCGCGATGAGCGTAACGATGTTGATCTCTTGCGGGCGCAGGAGCGAGACGAAAAGTCTGAACATTACGCTGGTGACAAAAGCGCTCGACAGCGAATGGTGGCAACGCGTCAAAGCCGGCGCGGAGGATGCGGCTAAGACTCATCCCGGCGTTCGGCTGGCGGTGGTGGCGCCGGAGCGCGAGGTGAATATTGATCAGCAGGTAGCGATCCTTGAAGATCAGATCACCAAGAGAGTAGGCGCTTTGGCGGTAGCGCCCACGGGTGCTGCGGAAGTGATCCCGGTGCTCGAACGCGCGCATGCCGCAGGAATTCCAGTGGTAATATTTGACACCGATATCAATTGGCCATCCAAGGTGAGTTATGTGGGTGGGAACAATCGCCGAGCCGGCCAGATTGCCGGGGAATATATTGTCAAGCTGCTCGGCGGCAAAGGCAAAGTGGCGATAATCCGCGGGATTATGGGCGTGTTGACCCATGAGGAGCGAGTGGCTGGCTTTCAGGAGGCGATTCGTACTGCCGCCGGGATTGATTGCGTTGCTGTGCAGCCAGCGAACAGCGAACGAGCACTGGGCTTGTCGGTAATGGAAAACCTGCTGACGCGATACCCCGACCTGCTGGCGGTTTTCGCCACCAATGACCAAATGGCGTTGGGAGCAGTGGAGGCGGTCGCCGCGCGGAATCTGACAGGCAAGGTTGCCGTGGTTGGAATTGATGCCACGCGCGAAGCTGTTCGCGCCGTCGAAGCAGGGCGGCTGGCAGGCGATGTGGCGATGTATCCCGAAAGGCTGGGCGGCAATGCCGTTGAGGCTGCGTTCAAAGCAGCGCGTGGTGAACCTGTGGACAAACGGATTGATATCGGCGAGGCATTGGTTACGAGAGAAAACACGCAGGAGTTCCTACGATAATTCAGTTCTCGAGAAGCGTATCCGGTATAGAGTCGCAACCCGGCACGCCTCTTCGGAGAAAGGGATTCTCTGCAATCCGAACCTGAGGTGTTCCCTGAAGCCGATTCTTCTATTCTAGCGGATTGCTCCACCGCAATTCGGGGAAACGAGCGAAGTCCCGATCTGTCGTCTGAAGAGTGCCGCCGTACTCGATTGCTAGCGCAGCGAGTTGAGCGTCACTCACCAAAGGACCTCGGGCTTGGCCATCAATCATCATCTGTCGGAGGATGATCCAGTGCTGATCACCAGGCGCCAGCAAGCGTATATTTGGTTGCTCGAGCCATTGATGCACAACCTGGGCCGCTTCCTCCGGCGTGAACCGCTTCCCTGGGAGTCTTGGATTTGTCACCACCCTGAGGAAGGCCGCGACCGTTTGCCACGGCAACCCGATGGGTGTTCCGTCCGAGAACACCTGTTCGACCCAAGCACGAGCCTTTGCGTGATTTTCGGAGTTGGCGTCGTAAGCGTACAACAGGACATTGGCGTCGAGAACAATCACCTGTGCGTCGTACCTTCCAGTGCCTCTATCAAATCCTCCACGTTGTCATAGCTAAGTCCGGGGGGCAGCCCTAATGGCCGCGGGTGAACCACGAACGGCTTTCGTTCTCGTTTTCCGGACACCATCAAGCCCAGCCGGAGAAAGTGATTCACGGTCGCCTTCAGCGAAGCGCCGGACCGACGAAGCTCGCGGCGCAGCAGCTTGACGACATCGTCATCAAGAGAAAGAGTAGTTCGCACACATTGATGATCACATCCTAGACATCATGATGTCAAGAGCTGCAATCATCTGGATGGGATTCCCGGGCTGTCCCGGGAGCGCTCACCGGGCCGCTCGTGCAATCCTGATTGGGGCAACAATCAAACCGGGGAGACCTACTTCAGTATTGCCTTTCAGAACCAGGGGCGGACGTGGAGGCGGAAAGGTTACCCGCAGCGGGTGAATGTGCATGATTTTCCCAGTCACGCGCAAGGCCATGCCATCCCTTACGGCACGTATGAGGTAGCGGGGAACCGGGCGGTGGTGAATGTGGGAATTTCACACGACACGGCCGAGTTTGCCGTGGAGAGCATTCGCCGCTGGTGGAAAATGGATGGGCGGCGGCGCTATGAGGGAGCGGAGCGGGTGCTCATCCTCGCCGACGGAAGGGGAGTAACAGCAGTCGAGCACGAGGCTGGAAGATCCATTACCACAGCGGCCTGCCCATGGCCGCCATCTCCAATGGCTTCAGCTACGGCGGCTGGTCCAAGCTGTTCGCCAATGTCGACCAATCCAGTGGCAATCTGTCGAACCAGTTCAAAGGGCTGGACCTGATTAACCGCACTGACACCAGCAACCTCCTTCTTTAACCCGAAAGCATTCACCAACGTTGCCAGGGGCACGCTGGGGAACCAGCCGGCCTTCTATGACAATTGGAGAGGTTGGGCGTACTTCAACGAGGATCTCAGCATCGTGAAGAGGTTCGCAGTCGGAGAGCGGTTCAAGTTCACTCTTCGTGGCGAGTTCTTCGATGTCCTCAATCGCCACCACTGGTGGAATCCGGACGCCAATATCAACAGCAAGACGTTCGGCGACGTGCTCGGCGTGTCGGGTAATCGGACAGGCCAGGTGGGGCT
>Ga0209804_1002214_pt1 | contig 11914 bp, 11 predicted proteins | sample GraSoiAngelo_139_FD_185896 | JGI IMG/M metagenome (GOLD analysis project Ga0209804, IMG submission 185896) | Grasslands soil microbial communities from the Angelo Coastal Reserve, California, USA - 14_0929_12_20cm (SPAdes) (version 2) | ecosystem: Environmental > Terrestrial > Soil > Grasslands ... | reverse complement strand
GCGCTGCTCGGATCCGTGGCGGCTGGAGTGGCCATGTTGTTCGTCGCAGCGTAGTGAGCAACGTAGTCGCCCCACGCGTTGAAGCCCGCCCGCGAGTAGGTCGTTTCGATTCGTCTCGGTAGCAGCTTCGAGTATGACATTCCGAGCGATCTTCGTACCCAGCTCCCGGGCAGAGCGAAGACGTGTTCGTTCAGCAGCTTTCGTTTCACTTCGGAGGTCACGTACGCGACGCTTGCGGGACGATAGTCAAGAACCTGCCGTTCTCTCATGGGGAAGATGCCACCCGACAACATGGACGCTTCGACGCTCAGGACCACGCAGTCCCCTTCGCGAAGGGTTCGCTTCACCTCTTCAAAATGAAATCAACTCCCAGCGAAGAGTCGAGGCCCATGTTGACCACTGTGCGTCCTGATTCCCTCTCCAGCCGATCCGAGCGCACGCCGAAGGCAAAACTGGAACTCCCGATCAGGATAATCCTCGGCGGCCGGGTTTGTTCGAGGCGTTTGTGCTTGTCGAGGGTCGCGGCCAGGTACCCGGTCTCGCGCGACAAGTTGCCGTCCCAGACAAAGGCGAAAAAAAGGAAGGCCTGCAACAGAAGAAATGCGACGACTCTCAGACAGAATTTTTTCATGGTATCAGAACTGGAAATAAATGAACTCTTCCGTCGTCGGCGCGCTAGCTAAAGCACATGAGCAACCAGAAGAGCAGGGTGTAAACCAGCCACCGCACCATGATTGGCGCAACGCGCACCGCCAGCGTGTTCCACTTCGCGCGTCCAACCCACTCGGCCGCCACGAATGCCGTCAAAAGGCAGACGACGTGCGCATGCTGTGCGACGACCTGGAACAGGGTCTCGTAAAATGCGGATGTCACCAAGCCCGAACCAATCTTCCGGTAGATCTGAATCGAATTCGTCAGCTTGCCGGCGCGGAACAACACCCAGGCGGCGTTGACCAATAAAAAGTGGCCAGGACGCGGAAAAGAATCGCCGGACCGGCGAGGAGACGCGGACCTGCGGGCGGCTCATCCGGTGTGGCAGGTCTTGTTCTCCAACCAATGGAACGGGCAGTGACAAGGTAAAGTCCGTGGAGACCGCCCCACACCACGAAATTCCATGACGCGCCGTGCCAGAGTCCGCTGAGGAGAGCCGTCAGGAAGAGGTTTCGGTTGGTCCTCCTTTCCGAGCCCCGGCTGCCGCCCAGCGGGACGAAGACGTAATCGCGGAACCACGACGAGAGCGAGATATGCCACCGTCGCCAGAACTCCGAGGGGCTTTGGGAGAAATAAGGATATGCAAAATTCCTCGTGAAGTGAATCCCGAATAATTTCGCCAACCCGGTGGCCAGGTCCGAATAAGCGGAAAAATCACAATAAATCTGGAATCCAAAAAGAACCGTGGCCAGAAAGAGTTCGCTTCCCGGAGTGATCTGAGGCGCGGCGTATGCGTCGTTGACGATTTGCGCCAGGTTATCCGCCAGGACCAGTTTTTTCATTAAACCCCAAAGGATGAACCGGCAGCCTTCCCGCGCGTCCTCGAACGAAAACCGTCGCCTGTCCAGGAACTGCGGAAGCAGATGCGTCGCCCGCTGGATGGGACCGGCGACCAGGTGGGGAAAGAAGGCGACGAAGGTGAGGTAGGCACAGACATCCTTGGTCGGCTCCAGCTTTCGGCGATAGACATCAATCGTGTAGCTGAGAGTCTGGAAGGTGTAGAAGCTGATTCCCGCCGGCAGAACGAAAATGAACGACGAAGTGTTGATGTCAATTCCGACGGTGGAGAGAAGAATAGCAAGGCTGTCGGCAAAGAAGTTGAAGTACTTGAAAAACCCAATACGCCAAGGCCGACCAGCACGCCGGTTGCGAGCAGCGCTTTGCGAATCTTCGGATTGCGGCTACGATAAATCGCGAGCCCCACCGCATAATCGACCAGGGACGAAAAGAGCATCAAAGCGCAGAAGCGATAGTCCCACCACCCGTAGAAAACGTAACTGGCGGCCAGCAAAACGACGTTCTGCCACTGGCGACGAGGACAGGCGTAGTGGAGTGCGAACACCAGCGGCAGGAACAGCCAGAAAACGAGTGAGACGAAGGACATAGTCGCTTACCCTCTCGCAGAAAAATAGCACAACTCAGGCCAGCGGGAGTGGGCGTTTGCGGGCACGGAGGAGGCTTGCGCGTCGGGCGCATAGTGGCACGGGCGTCCCGCCCGTGAGTTTCTGGTCTGTAACAAACGGGCGGGACGCCCGTGCCACTAGCCGCTCATGCGGCCTGACGGCAGACCACGCGCACATTGTTCACGGATCGCCGAAGGCGGCAGTGCCCTTGGTCAAGCGTTCCCAGACATATTTCCAGTCCGGACTGCCGGTGGCCACGACCCCTCCTTGCAGAACTCCTTTAACAGGAACTAAAGTGCGCGCATCTCGCCAGCGGTGAATCTCGGCGTGGCCGTCCGTGTACGAAATTACGCCGCTGCCCGCGTGTCGGCTAGCTGGCAAATGCGCCCAAAGTTCCCAGCTAATATCCCGATCCAGAGCGAATAAACACGTGGTTAATGAATCTTCATGGACATCCATGAACACCAGCAATTCAGGACGTCCAGCCTTAGCAAGCTCTTCGCGGCGCAGAAAAGTAGCCGAAGCACCTGTACCTCCGTTATCGCCGGCTCGCGTGCCCATGAACCCATTCATGGAATAACTCCGGACGCGGGGATAAGATGTGCCATCCCCGAGTTTCGTGACCGATCGGTCGGTGGGGCATTTGAAAATCAGATGTGTCTTCACGTAAGGCCCCAGAGAGCCTTCACGCTGTCCGATGAGGTAGTCGATGTTCGTGCCCTCCGGATTACCATAGCGCATATCACCCCAGGCCCAAGTGGGGCCAGGCACAATCTTGCCATCAGGGCCAACCACAAAATGTGTCGGTGGATTGTTCGGCACGAGCCAGTCGTTGTGGTCTTCCACGTATATTATCCAGGCCAGTTGGAGTTGCTTGAGGTTGTTCAGGCAGACGATGGCCTGGGCTTTGGCTTTAGCACGAGTTAGAGCAGGCAGAAGCAAGCCTGCGAGGGTCGCGATGATGGCGATAACCACGAGGAGCTCGATCAGCGTGAAGCCACGGGCAAGTCTGTAGCGGCGGTCTGTGACCGCCGCCAACAGGCTCGGCGCTCGCAAAGCGCCGCTACAGTGATGACTCATTGTCATGACAATCCTCAGGCAGAAAAGTAGCACAGGTCGGGCCAGCACGAGTGGGTTAGGGGCACAGCGAAGCTCGCGCAGCCTAAGAGGCCGCGCGAGCTTGGAAGCAGGCAGGATGCCTGCGCTACGTTGCTCAATCCTGGCATTTGGGATAGATGATCCAGCAGGTGCTCCTGCCGCTGATACTGCCGTAGCCGACGATGACGCCGGAGTCATTGATCGCCTGGGCCTGGGTCAGCGTCCAGCCCAAGCCGGCGGGGGTCTGGCCGCCGTCCAGCGCTTCGGACCACGCCCTCCGAAAACCTTGAACTTGGCGCGCTGGTTTCCTTTAATCACCGCGTGCCAGGCAAAGTCATCGCCATCGCCAACCAGAAGGGTGGTGTGGGCAAGACCACCACAGCGGTCAACCTCGCTGCCTGTCTCGCCGCAATCGGCAAACGCGTGTTGTTCATCGACCTCGACCCGCAGGCCAACGCCACGAGCGGCCTCGGCATCGAAAAAATCGCGGGTGCAAGCGCGTATCGCCCGCTGCTGGGCGAAGGAGCACTGACCGGGAAAATCCAGCGCACCGCCTACGATCGGCTCGACATCATCCCGAGCGAAGTGGACATGTGCGGCGCGGAGATTGAAGTGTCGCGGCTGGAAAATCATTTGCACCGATTGCGCCAGGCAGTGGAGCCGTTGCGCAACGGCAGCCAGCACGAGCTGATTCTCGTCGATTGCCCGCCGTCGCTCGGGATTCTCACGCTCAACGCCTTCGCCGCCGCTGATTATCTGATCGTGCCACTCCAATGCGAGTATTACGCGCTGGAAGGCGTCGCGATGATCAATCGGCTGCTGAACCAGTTGCGCGAGTCAGGGACGAACCCGAACCTGGAATTGCTCGGCGTCCTCATGACCATGTTCGACAGGCGCACAAACCTTTCGCACCAGGTCGTCGGCGAAGTCCGGAAGCACTTCGGCCCGGTGGTATTTGAGACGGTGATTCCGCGCACAACGCGACTGGCCGAGGCGCCGAGCTTCGGCAAGCCCATCATCTACTACGACAAATACAGCGCCGGCGCGGCGGCGTATGAAGTGCTGACACAGGAAGTGCTGGGGCGGTTGAAAAGTTGGAACGAGGTTTGGCGTTCGCAAGTCCAATGACGAAAGAAGCGTGAATGACGAATAGTCAAGCGACGCGGCCGCGATCGCAAGTCATGCGGATTTCGGGCTGCGTCATTCTTTCGGCATTTGTCATTCGGAATTCGTCATTGGCCATCAGCGCCGGTCGATTTCTCGCTTCCTCAATCCAATCTGCATCCTTTACATGCGCGGGCATTTCCTAAAAGCTGCCGCACCTTGTTATGGCCAAGCCAATCGTCGAGATGGAGATTGAGAAGGTCACGATGGAATTGCCGGATACGAAAACCGTCCGGCTGAAGTGGCCTGAGGGTTACAACCCGGACTTCAAGACCGGCCAGTTCATCACGCTGTACTGGCCGGACACGCCGAGCTACAAGCGCGCCTACTCGCTGTCGTCCTGCGCGCTCGACCGCGGGTTCTTCGAGACGACCGTGAAGCGCGACGGCAAAATGGGCACGCGCATTGTGGACTGGGCGAAACCGGGCGACAAAATGTTCGTCATTCCTCCGACCGGCAGGTTCCTGCCGGTTTACGAACCGAACAAACATTTGATCTGCATCGCGGGCGGTTCGGGCGTGACGCCGTTCCGGGCCTTCGTGCGCGAGGGGACGAAGCGCAAGCTGGAAACGAAGATCACGATTCTTTACAGCGTGCGCACGACCAACGACATCATCTTCAACGACGAGTTCCACCAGTTGCAGTTGCAGAACTCGCAATTCAACTTCTTTGTCACCTGCACGCGGTTGCACCCGCAGGATCCCTGGACCGGACGGCGCGGCCGCATCACCGCCGAATGGGTCAAGGAACACATTCACGATCTCTCGAACACTGTTTTCTACGCCTGCGGCCCGAACGAACTGGTGGAGTTCGCCGAGCATCTGGTGCTGGCTGAAATGAAAGTGCCGAAGGAACAGATCAAGACGGAGAAATGGGGCTGAACAAACTCGGAATGCGGATTGCGGAACGCGGAATAGTTTTATGCTGAAACGCACTCCACTTTTTGAAGCGCACCAGAAACTGGGCGGCAAGCTCATCGAGTTCGGCGGCTGGGAGATGCCGGTGCAATACACCAGCATCATGGACGAGCACCAGGCCGTCCGCACCGCCGCAGGCCTCTTCGATATTTCGCACATGGGTGAGGTGGTGGTCAGCGGACCGCAAGCGGAGACTTTCCTGAATCAGACGCTGACCAACGATGTTCGCGAACTGGCCGCAGGCAGGGGCCAATACACTCTGATGTGCAACGAGCGGGGCGGTGTCATCGATGATCTTTACATCTTTCGTCTCATGCGAACCGAGTTTCTGCTGATCATCAACGCTTCCCGCATCAATCAAGATGTCGAATGGATGACGCAACGAGTGGCCTCAGGTCCGTACGCTTCGGACGTTAAAGTCACGAATGCATCCGACCGTTTCGGAGCTGTCGCCGTGCAGGGGCCCCGAGTCAAAGAATTCATCAACGGTTGCATTGTTGGCTATTCAGCCGGGCCGACCGAGGTGGACCAAGCGAGCGATCTCCAGAAAAACGAATTGGGACTTTTCAACTTCAATCGCATGGTCATTTACGTCGCCCGCACCGGCTACACCGGCGAAGATGGTTTTGAAGTATTTGCTCCGCTCCAAATCGTCGCGATCTGGAACAAGCTCCTCGAGGTCGGCCGTCCGTTCGGCTTGAACCCGTGCGGGCTCGGCGCGCGCGACACGTTGCGAACCGAGATGTGTTATCCGCTTTACGGACAGGAGCTGGATGAGCACGCTACGCCCATCGAAGCCGGCCTGGGATTTTTTGTGGCGCTTGACAAAGGTGACTTCGTCGGACGCACGGTGTTGGCCGAGCAAAAGGAAAAAGGCGTTTCCAAAAAATGTGTCGCGTTCAAGATGACTGACAAATCCGCGCCCCCACGCCCGCACTACGGGATCTGGAGCACGGGCGCAGACGCAAAACACATCGGCGGGGTGGTCAGCGGCACGCAAAGCCCGTCGCTGGGCATCGGCATCGGGATGGGTTATGTGCCGCCGCAATTCGCGAAGCCGGGCACGGCGATTGACATCGAAATTCGCGGCAAACGCGCGCCGGCGGTCGTGGTGCAAAAACCCATTTACCGCAAACCAACCCGGGGATGACAGCCGGCAAAAACGCACGAGGCGCGAAATTTATTTTCTTTTTGCGCCTTTTGTGCCTTTTAGTGGCTGAAGAATTCAACAAGCCATGACCAACATTCCTTCCGACCTCAAATACGCCAAGTCACATGAATGGGTGCGCGTCAACGGCCACACCGGCGTGGTCGGCATTACCGACCACGCGCAACACGAACTGACCGACGTGGTCTTTGTCGAACTGCCGGCGGTCGGACGCCAGGTGAAGGCCGGTGAAGCGTGCGCCGTGGTGGAATCGGTGAAGACCGCCAGCGACATTTACTCGCCGGTCAGCGGACAAATCGTGGAGGTCAACAAAGCTGCGGTGGACAATCCGGCGTTGGTCAATACCGAGCCTTACGGCGGCGGTTGGTTTTACAAAATCCAATTGAGCAATCTGGCGGAGTTGAACAACCTGCTGTCACCAGAATCTTATAAAGCGCAAATCGGGCAATAGCCGGAAACCCTCATTCCCTGGATCAATTCCCAAAAGGAAATTTCCGAAATGAAAAGGGACGCGCGCGGCTGCACCATCGCGAATGCGAACCGCGCGCGGGCTGGGCTGGGAGTAAACCGGAGAAAAGCATAAACCGATTTAACCACCCAGATGCCAGAAGAGCAGTGACACGATGAAAGCGATATGCAATCCCATGAATAGCAGGAACGCCCGGAGGATCAGCTTGCGCGGAATCGCGTCGTTGAACTGGCGATAAACCACGGCATCCGCCGGCACGCTTCCCGCGTCGTTAACAGCGAACGGATTGTTTGGAGCGACGTTTTGTCCGCTTGCCGCTCGCGTTTGGGACAGGTCGTTCATCATGCCGGACGTTGTTCAGCACCAGCCATGCCGAGACGAATTTCCGCAGAATTGAGCAGGAGGCGTTGGGCCATTTGTCCTATCTGTGGACGAAACGTGTCCTGGCGACAACGATGTGAGTTGGGCGCCATGAACCTTGGAAGGCACGTAGGGCAGGCTTCCAGCCTGCCGGTTCGGGCGGCATCCCTGCCGCCCAAGTGTTCTGCGGTGTGAAACTATGGGCGTTTGCAGGCAAGAGGTGGCTTGCGCGGCTCGCGGGCCGCGCAAACCCACAGGCAGGCAGGATGCCTGCGCTACGTTGCTCAATCCTCATTGCGCATACAGAATCCAGGCTGTAGCGCGGCCGGAGTACGCTGTAGCCCACAACCACACCCGCGTCATTGATAGACTGGGCCTTAGTGGTCTATTTCATAAATACGCACACGTTCGTTGCGCCCAGTTTGGCCCGCGGCGAGGCGCGAGGGAGGGAGTGTATCCGCAGCGATACTCGACCAACCGAGCTACGAAGCCGCGGGCCAAATTGGGCGCAACCCATAGGGCGGCATGTCTTTTGGCCGGAGGCGTCGTTGCTCGCTCCTTACAGATCCACTGCGGGATATGCTCGTCGCTCGCGCCTAGCCTCCGCCCAAAATCCATTGCCGCGAACGAGTGCGTATTTATGAAATAGACCACTTAGTCAGCACCCACGGGCTGTTGGGAGGCAGGAGTGTGTTCAGGTCAATCATCGCCAGTGTCAAGCCGCAGCGGCCAGATGAAATTTGCATTTCCCATTTCGCGGCTTGGTTAGTAGCGTTGCAGCAATGGCTTTAATGCGCATACTCGTGGATGGCTACAGCCTGCTGCACAATTGGCCGGTGCTGGCGCCCGGCAAACCGCGTCATTCCGCGGCGGCGCGCGAAGAATTAATCCACGTCCTCACCCAATACCGCGATGCCATCGGCACGCCTATCACGGTCATCTTCGACGGCGCGGGCGCGCCTCCGGGTACGCCACAGACCCAATCCGACCCGGAAGTAGAAGTCCTTTACTCAAAAGCCGGCCGGACGGCCGACGACGTGATTGAACGCGCGGCGCACCGGTTCAGCGAACACGGCGAGGTGCTGGTGGTCACTGACGATTACGCGGAGCGGGAGACGGTGCTTTCTCTGGGCAGCATGGCGTGGAGTTGTCTCAACTTCATTCAGACAATCGAAGGGACGCTGAGCGAACTGCGACGCGAACTGAAACATCACAATCGAAAAGAGCGGGAACGCTTCCAACGCTCTCGTTGAAACAATGAGATATTTACTGCCGGCACTGTGCGTTTGCCTTGCGCTCAGTCTGTCTGCCCGGGACGCGCCGCCGACCGATAATTCCACCAGCGACGTCGCCCAGCCACGTCCAATTTATCGCTATCTCTTTCTGTTTGAGACGTCGTCTTCCATGTCGCGCCAGAAAGCCATCGCGGCGGACACCGCGCATCGATTGATATTGAGCGGAATCTATGGGCGCATGCGCGCCGGCGACACCTTTGGCCTCTGGACGTTCGACGAACGGCTTCACACGAACGTTTTCCCGTCTCAAATGTGGGACCCGCGAAGGCGACGAGACACCGCCAATCGTGCCTACCGGTTTCTGCTCGGCCAACGTTTGAACAAAAAGGACTTGTCGTTGAACCAGGCGCTGGACGCAATGACGCAAGAAGCGAAAACTTCCGGCTCGTTAACCGCGTTTTTGTTCACCGACGGAAGCGAGCCGGTGAAAGGAACTCCGTTCGACGAGGCAATTAACGCCATTTTCACCCAACACGCAGCCGGGATGAGGAAAGCCAAAAAACCGTTCGTCACCGTGTTTGTCGCACAGGACGGACAGTTCGCCGCCCATGCCGTCACTCCCGGAGGGGAGCTTATTTACATCCCACGCCTGGCCAACACCTCTGCCCTGGCCAAAAACTCGGAGCAGGAAAGCAACGCACCGCAGGATCAAGCCGAGCCCGCAACGAAGCCCGAACCCACAGCAACAGAGAACACCGCAACTGCGCAATCGCGGCCCCCGAAAAAACCGCTGACCGTAGAGGAAATCTCCGAAGCGCTGCGTCAATCTCCGAGAAAACAAACGAACGCAGCCGCGCCGGCGTCGCTGGTCTTTCGAGGAGAAAGCTCCACCAATCCGGTCGCTCCGGGTGAAGTCAGCAAGCCTACCGCGGGAACTCCGGCTCCAGCCCCCGGCTCGTCCTCGCTCGCGCAGGACCTCGCCGCTGCTCAAAATCGGTCCGGCGCGCTTTCAAACACTTCTCCACCTGCGGTCACGCCCACTGCACCGGCAAGGAACGAGTCGAACGCGCCGGCGGAAAAGAACATTTCTGCGCCGGCCAAAACGATCGTCCCTTCGGCGCCGCCAAAAGAGGAAGACGCCATCGCTGCGGCGGAGACAACGACGGATAAAACGGGCCAAAGCCCCGCGTCCGCTTCAGCGCCGCCGGAAACCGCCGTCCTTTTTCAACCGGAGGCGGCCTCAAATGCCTGGAAGTATCTGGCGGCCGCCGGAGCGCTGTTGCTGGTGGCGTTGACGCTGGCCTGGCTTTACATCCGCCGCATGCGCTACGTTCCCCGGCCGAGCCTCATCTCGCAATCGTTGGACAAGGAAAACAAGTAAGCGCCGCAACTTCCTCCGCCGCCGGGCGCCGTTGATTTTCCGATAATTTGATGAGGTTCACGCATTTTGCGTGAGCTTCACGCGCACGAGGAGAATTCCAATGCCTTCTTGAGCAGCGCGAGCCCTGGCATCACTTATGCCTGTCTCATTTGTCCGAGGTTGCATGTGCCGACGAACGCACAGGGTGTGCGGCCAGAAGCACAGTTCTCGACCTTCCGGCGCTTTGATTAGTTCGAGATGTCAACTCAACCAACTCGGAACGACGAGGAACAGAATTTATGAGGATCGTTCGCTTGCTGCTCTTTACAGTTTGCCTCTCCACACTGAATCAACTTTGCGCCCAGGTTCCGCAACTGATCAACTTTCAAGGGCGCGTGGCCGTGGACGGTGTCAACTTCAACGGCAGCGGCGAATTCAAGTTCGCGCTTGTCAACGGCGACGGCTCGTCAAGCTTTTGGAGTAATGACGGCTCCAGCGCCAACGGCAATGAACCATCGAATGCCGTGCCCATCGCAGTGTCGCAAGGGCTTTACGCTGTCCTGCTCGGCGACGCGACGCTCACGAACATGACGCCGATCTCTGCCGCGATCTTCACCAACAGCGATGTGCGGCTGCGCATCTGGTTCAACGACGGCGCAAACGGCTTTCAACAACTCTCGCCCGACCAGCGCATCGCGGCGGTCGGTTACGCGATGATGTCGGCGAACGTCGCGGATGGCGTCGTAACTTCAGCAAAACTGGCTGACGGCGCCGTCACCAGCGGCAAACTGGCGGTCGGCGCGGTCACCGCGACCAGCATTGCTCCACATTCCATCGGTTCGGCGCAATTGGCCACCAACGCCGCGGCGGACAGCCTGCACGACAGCGGGGGGCTGGTTCTGTCTGATCAGTCCAACGCAACAAACCTCTTGAACTCGGGCTATGTGCGCATCGGCCAGGTCACGACGGATGTGGATTACTGGCGGCAGGTCGGGCCGAGTGTGCCCACGCCACGATGGGGTCATTCTGCCGTGTGGACGGGCAGCGAAATGATTGTTTGGGGCGGTCTCCAGTTTGGCATGAGCGGCAACTTGAATACTGGGGCGATCTACAACCCAGTCACCGACACTTGGAACCCAATCGCTACGAAGAATGCACCTACTGCTCGAATGGGCCACACGGCAGTTTGGACCGGCTCGGAAATGATTGTTTCGGGCGGGATTCCGTTCAGCCAAGCCGGTGGCAGATATAATCCAAGCACAGATCAGTGGAGCACAACGAGCAGGGCGAATGCGCCAACTGTTTATGCTGATTACCGCGCCGTGTGGACCGGAACTGAAATGTTTGTTTGGGGCGGACCTAATCTCGGGCGACGTTACAATCCTGCGGCTGATTCTTGGCGAAACATATCCCCACTCAACGCGCCGACCAGTCGATCAGCGTACACCGTCGTCTGGACCGGCAGCCGCATGGTCATTTGGGGAGGTATCGACGATGCTGGCCCGACACAGACCGGTGGGATATACGATCCAGCGTCGGATTCATGGAGCACGACGACCACAAATGGGGCGCCAGCTCCGCGCTACTCGCACACGGTTATCAATACCGGAAACGAAATGATCATTTGGGGAGGGCAAGCCATCAATTATTTCAATACGGGGTCGCGATACAATCCTGAAACTGACCGTTGGCTCCCGATTAGTGTGGTGAGGGCCCCCACCGCCAGAAGCGCGCACACAGCGATCTGGACCGGAGCCGAAATGATTATTTGGGGTGGTCGAGTCGGTGGCTCCACTCTCGCAACGGGAGGCCGATATGATCCGGGGCTGGATCGCTGGCTCACCCTCTCCACAAATGGGGCGCCATCTCCTCGCACAGGGCATTCGATGGTTTGGAGCCGAAACGAGGCAATCTGCTGGGGAGGCACGACGCTACCGGGCCAGGACTCCGCTAGAGGAATCGACACTGGAGGACGTTATGATCCAGCGACAGACAGTTGGAAATCGACCGCAATCAATCCCGCAGGCCG
>Ga0209804_1002206_pt1 | contig 11945 bp, 9 predicted proteins | sample GraSoiAngelo_139_FD_185896 | JGI IMG/M metagenome (GOLD analysis project Ga0209804, IMG submission 185896) | Grasslands soil microbial communities from the Angelo Coastal Reserve, California, USA - 14_0929_12_20cm (SPAdes) (version 2) | ecosystem: Environmental > Terrestrial > Soil > Grasslands ... | reverse complement strand
GGTTCCGAGGTGCGGACAAAGTCGTCGTTGGAAAGATTCAGTTTTTTGGCGAACGCCTTCCAGACGGCGGCCAGCTCGTCGCAGTAGGCCTGCGGCTTTTTCCCGTTGTCCAGGGCGGCCTGCTGGACTTTCTGGCCGTGTTCATCGAGGCCGGTCAGAAAAAAAACCTCCTCGCCCAGGCTGCGGCGAGCGCGGGCGATGACGTCCGCGACGATTTTCTCGTAGGCGTGGCCGAGGTGCGGCTCGCCGTTCACGTAATCAATCGCGGTCGTCAGGTAAAAGCGTTTGCGCATGCGCGGGCATACTTTGGCGGATGAAGTGCTGCTTGGCAACTGCAGCGATGAAATCGGCGTATTTCACAACAGCGCCAAACCGCCTGTCACCGCCGCCAACAGCCAGATCAAGAGCACGGCGCCTGCGCGGCTCCAGCCGCGGCGAACCAAACGGTGCGAAAGATGGTTGGTGTCGCCGATGTAAAACGGCCTGCCCGATTTCCAACGAAGCATCACGACCCAGACCAAATCGGCGAGCGGCACCATAAGGATGAGCAACGGTTTGAAAACGGACAGAACCTCCGGGTTCCGGCGGGAGTAAAAGTGTGGGAGAATCGCCAGTATGGCGAGCAGGTAGCCGATCAAATGACTGCCGGCGTCGCCGAGGAAAGCGCGGGCGCCGGGAAAATTGTAAGGAAGAAAACCCAGCAGCGCGCCGGCGCAAACCAGCGCAATCAGAGCCACGAGATACTGTCCCGCCGCGGCGGCAATCAAGGCGAAGCAGGATGCGGCAATGGCTCCGAGACCCGCGCAAAGACCGTTCATGTTGTCCATGAAATTGAACGCATTGGTGACGGAGAGGATCCAGAGGACTGTGATGGCGTAGCTGAAAAGGGCGCTGTGAACAAACAACGTAATCCGCACGCCCGCCGCGGCCACGAGCAGGGCGATGAGACATTGACCGCTGAATTTCGCCGCGGGCCGCAGTTCGTGTCGGTCGTCCCAACAGCCGAGCGTCACCATGCCCAGAGCTCCAAACAGAATAGCGATCAATTCCGCTGCGCGCCGGCTTAAACCGTAACTCAAAAAAACGGTCGTGTTGACGCCTAAGAAGCCAAATTTCAGGGCGAGCGCTCCAGCTACCAATGGAGCCGCCAGACCGGTTAACACGGCCAGACCGCCCGCCAGCGGCACTGGCGCATCGTGAATTTTCCGGTGACCAGGGTCATCCACCAGGCCGACGCGCAAACACCATTTTCGCCACCGTGGCAGCGTGATCAACGTGGTGAAGAACGATCCCAGGAAGGCCAGCAGGTAGGCGTTGAAGGGAAAAGGCATGGGGGAATGCGGAGGTGGAGTATTGGTGAGATGGGGAACACCGAAGCGGTTCCTCAATCCACCACTCCATTACGCCATGGGGCCCGCTTTGTTCACTGTTTCTTCTTCATCAATCTGAAATAAAGCGCATACAACTCGTCCACCATTCGTTCAATGGGAAACCATTGTTTGACCAATTGCTGGCCGCGGCGGCCGAGCCGCTCCCGCAACGCGCCGTCGCGCACCAGTTGCAAGAGCCGCTCGGTCAATCCGCACAAGTCTCCAGGCTGGAGCAGAAAGCCCGTTTCGTCCTCGAGGCAAATCTCTCCGGCGCCGTCACAGTCGTAGGCGACGACCGGACGCGCCGCAGCCAGGGCCTGTGCCAAGGCGCGCGGCAGGCCTTCGCGCAGAGACAAATGGACGAGGACGTTCATAATGCCGACGTAGCGCGGCACTTCGGCGGGGGGAACGAGTCCGGCGAAAATGAAATGGCTGGCCAACCCGATCGCGCGGGCCCTGTTTTCAAAACGCTTGCGCCAGGGACCGTCGCCCACGAGCAGGAACTTCATCCGGGGAGAGCGTTCCAGAAGTTGCGGCGCGACCGCAAACAAATCGTCGTGACCTTTGAGCTTGAACAGCCGGGCGATTTTGCCGACGACAAAATCGTCGGGGCCAATGCCGAGGCGTTGACGAAAGTCGGGATCGTCCTTGGCGGACAAAAATGGTTGTAAGGGAAAACCGCTGAATATGCGCGTGTATTGTACGGGCCGACCGATCCCGGCGGCCAGATAACGGTCGGTCATCGCACGGGCCACCGCAACGAAGTGCGTCGTGAACTTTCCGGCGTAGCGTTCCGCGCAGACAAACAACGCGTTGGCGAGGGCATTCTGGAACCGTCCAAAAGAAGGGCCGTGGATCGTATGCACGATGATGGGCACGCCGGCGCGGTGCGCCGCGAGCCGGCCCAGAATCCCGGCTTTGCCGCTATGGGTGTGGACGATTTCGGGCCGCTGTTCGTGGAAGACGGCGGTGAGCCGGCGGAAGGCCAGAACGTCTTTCCAGGGGTGAATCGGCCGGACCAGTTCAGGCAGAATAGTGAGCAGGTTCGGCACGCCAATGATCTGTGGTTCGAGCGAGCCTTCGGGTCCCGAGGCCGGGCCGGAAATCAGGTTGACTTCCACGTCGGGATTGAGACGAAGCCCAAGCACCGACCCCACCGTGTTTTCCTGCGCGCCACCGACGATGAGCCGCGTGATGACATGCGTGACGCGCATTCCTGTGGGTCAGTGGCTCACCGGCATTTTCATTTGCTTAAGCCGTTCCGCGATTTGCTTTGCCTCCTTCGTGTCAGGCGGCGCGTATTTCAAATAGGCTTCGTAGTGTTTGATGGCGGAGGGAACGTCCTTTCGCTGGAAGGCGATTTCGCCCAGCCCATAGTAAACTGCGTGCGCGGTCGGCAACGCTTTCTGGATCGCCTCATAATCATTCCGGGCGGCGTCGAGCTGACCGCTCTGGAGATAGGCAATGGCCCGATTCATGAGCGCGGCCTGATTCGCGGGCTGCAGCTTGAGCAGTTTGTTGATGGGATCAATTGCTTCCTTGTAGGCTTTGGTTTGAATGCAAACGGCACTCTGGTCGAGCAGGGCCCGGGCGTTGTCCGGTTCTTTCTTGAGCACGGCTGCGATGGCTGCTTTGGCTTGGTCGTAGGCCTCCAGTTTCATGCAGAGATACGCCTTGTTGAGCAACGCGGCGGCATCGTCCGGTCTGAGCTTCAATTGCTCTTCGATAACCGCGAGCGCGTTGGTTGGGCGTTGGGTCTGGTCATAAAATTCGGCCAGCGCGCGCAGCAGGGTTTCATTTTGAGGATGCTGTTGCCGCGCCTTGAGCAGCAGCGCCTCGGCGGCGTTGGTTTCGCCTTTGCCAAGCTGCGCCATCGCCTCGATGTGCGCAAGTTCGACCTGGTTGGTGGAGGTGAGCGGACGCGAGGCGGCGCGGTTGCGGATTTCATTGATGACCTCGAGCGCTTTGTCCGGGATCCGACCAGCCAAAAAGACATTGGCCAGCCAGAAGCGGGCGTCGAGGTTGTCCGGTTCCAGCTCAAGGACGCGCGTGAACTGCAATGCCGCCTGGCGGAAAAGGCTTTGCGACGCGAGTGTCTGCCCGAGGCGAAAACAAATGTCCGGCTCATCGATCGGTCCATTTACGGCCAGCAATGCGTTCCAGGTCCGATACCGGCCAAATTTTTCCTCAAGCGATTTATTCATTTCCGCCGGCTTTGACGCCTTGGTGCGGAGCACCTGATTGAAACTGGAATTGAGTTCAACCGCGACGTTTCCCGGATTCAACTTCCGGGCCAACGCGAAAGCCTGCGCGGCATCGTCAAGGTGTCCCAGCCTTTGCAATTCCACGCCCCACCAATTCAGGGCGCGCGAATACCAGCGGCCAACCGCGCGGGCATCGTTAATCCCCTTGCTGATTAGAAGGGTCAACCGGTCGAGAGCGGGACGCGCGTCGCGCCAGAATTTCTGGTTTTCCTGTACGGTCGCGTCTGACAGTGCCCGTGGCGTGATCGCGTTTGTGGCGTAACGTGCGAGGTGATAAACCAGGCCGTGGGGCTGCAGATAAAGCGGTTCAAAATAGTAACCGAAGCTCGGATGCAGATAATAGACCAGGTTGCTTTGAGCCAGACCGCTTACCTCATACATTAAATAGAGGGGGTCAAAGGCCGCCACGGCCGCCTCGGAGGTTGGCAGCACCGGCCAGTGTTGGGGGAAACGTTTGTGCAACGACTCCTGATAAACAGCGTATGGCAACAGACGCGTATCGGCCAGAATGTGATCGTCTCCCGTCTCGCTTTTCTGCAACTCTTCTGCCGCGAGTAACAGGATAAGCGGATCATCGGAAAGCGCGATGGCACGACTCAGAGGTAATCCGAGCGTCATCCGGCGCGCAAATTCATGGAGCAACGAACCGTCGGTCGCCCGAACTACCGAAGCGTTCTTGGACCAAAGACCAACCGGCAAGCCGATCACGGCTATCCAGATCGCGACCGCGCCGACGCGGTTCAGGAGTCGAGTGCCGGCCGATATTCTCTGCCAGGTTTTCGCGGCCTCCTGCCTGAAGATCAACAGGAAATATCCAAGGAAGTAACCCAGGCATACCGCGCCTAAATAGTAAAAAGTCAAAAAGGATATGCCGCCGAAAGGTTCATCCAGTTGCTGGAGAAGTCTTTTGTCCACCAACGTCCGGGCGCAGAACGGGGCATCGAAAGCGACCCAAATACCGGCGGCCAAAAACACTGCATGCACAATGGGAAATGTTGTTCTCGTCAGGACAGCGCCGGCAGCGCTGGTGTCACCAAAGGACGTAGGCCAGCGAATGCCAATGATCAGGGCGGGCAACAGCGAAGTCAGACCCGCCCAGAAAGCGATGGACCGAAGCTCAGGGGCAAAGAGAAAGCTTTTCTGTCCGGCCAGTTCAAATCGCAGCGCCTGCCAGAACGTAGAACCGGACGGATCATTCAGCGCGTTCAGCAGCGGCAGCAGCAGATAAAGCGTCAGCCCGGCGGTTCCGCAACCAAACAATCTGGTCACGAAGCGAAATTCGAAGAAGTCCGGTCCCTTGATCCAGATCAGCGCGACAAGGTAGGCCGGGAAGAAGCCAATCATCGCGTAGTTGTTGGTGGCAGCGATGCCGTAAACCAGCGCCGAGCGCATCAGCCAGCTCTCACGCTGGAAGATGCGATACTCCAGCAGGCACCGGATGACGTACGCGAAGAGGAGCAGATTGAGCATTTCGCCGGTTGCCGTGGTGGCGTGTTCCCAAAAAGTCAACTGCAGTCCGCACGCTATCACGGCGAATAATGGCGGGGCCCACGCGGCCGGAATGCTCAACAGGGAAAACTCATTTGTTTCACGCTGCCGCTGCTCACGCGTGCGGTCGTGGGGCAGGAGCGCAACGGACCGTGCCAGCAAACCCAGGGTCAACGATGCGCACACCGCGGCGAACGCGTTCAAAGCGACCGGCTGCCAGCCGACCGGCAGCCAGCGAAACGGGAAGGTCAACAGGAAATGCAACGGTGCGCTCAATGGGGGCGCGAAATCCTTGCTTGCGATCGTGGAAACGACCGGCAAGCTGGACAGCGAGACCCACCGGTTCAGTGTCAGCACATAAACCACCAGTGCCGCCGCAGTCATCAACCATGGCAGACGCGATCGCACAACACCGGACTTGTCCTGATTTTCCATAGAATTGAGCCGGCCAGAGTTGAAACCAAGCGACGCCGGTTGGCAAGGCTGCTTTGCGTCTCACAACGCCGGTCGGGCCCGCAAATCCGCCACGCATTCCACGTGTTGCGTCTGGGGAAACATGTCCAACGGAATGACTTTCACCAACTCATAGACTTCTCCGCCGCACAAAACGTTCAAGTCGCGCGCCAGCGTCGCCGGGTGGCAGGAGACGTAAATGACCTGTGCCGGACGCGTTTGCCGAAGCAGTCCGAGGCTCGCAGGCGAACAGCCAACGCGGGGAGGATCGACGACCACAGCGGTTGCGGTGGGAGGAAATCGTTGCAACAATTCCGGCAGAACCTCGGCGACGTCGCCCGCCAGAAATTCGCCGTTGGTGCGCTGCCGGTTCGCGGCGTTGCGTCGCGCGGCTTTGATCGCCAGCTGATCCATTTCGACCCCCGCAAACGATTCCACGAGGTCCGCCAGTTCAACCGCAAAGAAGCCGACGCCGCAATAGGCGTCCACGAGATGCCGCACGCCGCTGTCGCGCAGGCGTTCGCGCACGGCGTCCACGAGTTTCAGCAGCATGAAGAAATTGCTTTGAAAGAACGAATCGCGCGGCACCTCCCATCCTTCCGGCGCCTCGCGCAGCGCCACCTTGAGACCGCCCTTAGCGGGCGGTTCGGCGCGGACCCGGTTGATTTGTTCGTTGAGCGCCGGCCCGGCGATTTTGCATTCCTCAATGTCCAACACGAGACGGTTGTCGTGTCGGATGAAACCGATGTTCAATCCCTTTTTGAACTTGTCCCATTGGCTGCGAACCATGATGCGATTGCGATAGCCGTACTGTTGCAGGCAGGGGACCACCGGCTCGATGGCGCTCCCCGCAAAACCTCCGATGCGCTGGAATAAATCGGTGATCTGTTTGTGTTTGATCCGCAGTTGGGCGGCGTAGCCAACGTGCTGATACTGACATCCGCCGCAGTCGCCGAAGTACCGGCACTCCGGCGCGACGCGGTCGGGCGACGCCCTCAAAACCCTCAACAACCTCGCCCGCGCAAATTTCTTTTTGACCTCGGTGATTTCGGCTTCGACGACTTCGTCTGGCAGCACGAAGGGAACGAACACGACGAAGCCATTCAATCGCGCGACACCTTCGCCACCGAAAGCGATATCCTCAATGGTCAACGAAACCTTGGTGTCCGGAGACATATTCACCTGCGCAAGTTTACCTGCGGCCGGTATAGGGAGAAAGATTTTTTGTCCCGATGCCAACGGAGCGCCCTCGATAATTTGCGCCGAGTCCGGAACTGCAGCAGGGCTCCTATTTCGGGTGCGGCGTTCGTTCGTAATGTTCGCGCAGCAGATCGTCTCCAAAATCGTGTTCGAAATCGCGCCAGACGGCGTGAATGTGGTTCGCGTCGTTCTGGGTGTTGTCGTATTCCATCAGGAACGTCGGACCTTGCACCCGATAGTAATGGCCTTGCTTCGGTTCGGTGCTGCCGGCCCAGGCAAAATAAAGGTTCTTCGTTCCGGCCTGCTCGATTTTCTTCAAGTCATGGTCTGCGATTTCCGGGCGATACCGGTAAACGTATTCCCGGATGAGCTGCCAAACCAATTCGGTTTGCGCCGCATTCAGTTTCGCCGCGGGAATGCCCATCGGTGACAGCGCTCTGGCTTTGCGGTCGTTGCCGGTGATGATCTCTCGCGGCGCGGTGTTGGTGTAAATGGCGGCCTTCTTCTGCTCGTCGTTCAACGAGCTGACCAGTTGGCGCGCCAAATCCTCTTCGGCGCCGAGCACGCGCAACCCTTTGCGCGGTCCTTCGCGGACTTCGCCCGGATTCGAGCCGAGGAAAGACGGCGTGACGGAAATCTCTTTGCCTTCGACGAGCATGAAGTTCAGCGAGAGGTGATGGCCTTCCACGCGCCAGCCCCACGTCGCTTTCGCGTCGGGCCTGCCGAAAATCGTCACGAAATAACGCTCCGGGTCGCGGGGCGGGCCTTTGCCCTGCTCGAGGTCGCGGAGCACCTGTTCCAGGCTCATGATGGTCGAAGCCTTCAAGTAACCGCGATGGCTCAGCGCGGTGCTCAACAGCGCGTGCGCGAGATGCTTTTGCTCCGGGGCCATTTCCTTGAAGGGAAGCCCTTTGCGTTCGCGTGGAATGAAATGCCAGTTGAACCGCTCGTTGTCGTTCTGCGGATACGTGGCCTGGGCGGCCTGTTCCGGCGTCAACGTCGCCAGAAGATTGTTTGCGGCCGCGGCCATTTCCTCCGCGACGACGCGCGTGTCAGCATCGGGATGCGCCCGGAGGGGAAAGGCGGCCAGTTGCGAACAGAGAACGAGGATTAGAATGCATCGGATGGTTTTCATGCCACCAAGTCAATGCGACCTTCGCAGAAAGGCAAATCGAAAATGAGGCGCCGTCTGTTGGATGGCCGCAAAAAGGCGCAAAAGACGCAAAAAGTGCCCATCACATGGACCGGCGGAGTTCGATTCATTTTGGTCCGGCAGTGAAGTCTGCCGCGTCTGATTTGTTCAAAACGACTTGTTTTGTGCTTTTTGTGCCTCTTTGTGGCTATCTTGATCCCGATGCGAAATTTGAAATTCTAAAATGCAGACGCTCGATTACGCTTGCGCCCGTGAAGCTTCTTTTCATCGCCGACATTGTGGGTGAACCGGGTCGTCGCGCCGTCAAACACCTTGTTCCGCAACTCCGCCAGCGGCACAACCTGGACGTTGTGATTGCCAACGGCGAGAATTCCGCCGGTGGTTCCGGCATCACGCCGAAGACCGCTGAGGAAATCTTCTCCGCAGGGGTGGACGTGATCACCAGCGGCGACCATCTCTGGGACCAAAAGGAGGTCATCGCGCTGCTGGAAAACGAGAAGCGATTTCTGCGTCCGCTCAATTATCCGCCCGGCACGCCGGGGCAGGGGAGCGCCGTCTTTGAAATTCGGAATTCGGAATTCGGAATTCGGAATTCAATTGCGGTTTTGAATCTGCAAGGCCGCACCTTCATGCCCGTTCTCGAGAATCCATTTCGAATCGGACGCGAGGAAGTCGAACGGCTGCGCGAACAGACCAGAATCATCTTCGTGGATTTCCATGCCGAGGCGACCTCGGAGAAGATCGCGTTCGCGCGGATGCTGGACGGCCAGGTGAGCGCGGTGGTGGGCACGCACACGCATGTGCAGACGGCGGACGAGCAGATTTTCCCAGGCGGCACGGCTTACCTGACCGATGCCGGGTTCACTGGCCCGCACGAAAGCGTGCTGGGCCGCGAAATCGAGCCGGTCATCAAACGTTTTTTGACCAGCCAGCCACAGCGGTTTGAGGTGGCGAAGGAGCGGGTTTTGTTGCAGGGGGCGGTCGTGGAAATTGATGGAGCCAGCGGCAAAGCGGTCAACATCACGCGAATCTCAGAGCAAGTGATGCCTTGAAAGCGGAAAACAACAAAACCAAACGGCGACTGACGTTCCATTGGGGAATAGCGGCGGCCGCCACGATCGTGTTGGCTGTCCTTGTCGGGTGGGCGAGCAGCTGGTCAACCGGTCCGAGTTACGGCGGACGTTACGGTGAAGCGTGGCTGCGCGACGTGTTTGCTCCAAATGGAGCCGGCACGTCACAAACTAGCGCGATTGCCACATTCAACCAGATGGGCACAAACGGCATCGCGTTCCTTGTCGAATCACTGGACCGGCGGGAGACCGATTGGATCCGTTTCTATCGCGTTGCTTACGGCAAGCTGCCGCAGTCACTCCGACGACGGGTGCGCCAACCGATACCTGCCGACACTCTGGCCAACGCCGCCAGTTTGGTGCTGCTCAACGTGCGCGACGATTCGCCAGAGAAGAGCGTGCCGCGCCTGGTCCGATTACTGGGAGCTCCAAATCCGCGAACGCGCCTGTACGCCGCGGGCGTCATTCAGCATTACGCGCTGAACTATTCGAAGTTCAGTTTTGCGCCGTTCCGTCCGGAATTGGTCCGTGCCCTCGCGGATACCAACGATTGGATTCGGATCGACATTGCGCTTGCTCTCGAGCACGCGAAATTGGGGGGTCCCGAACTGCTCCCGGCGGTGAAACCCGCGTTGACGAATTCTGATCCGGTCATTCGCAACGCGGCGCAGGTCATCACTCGACAACTCGAAGCCGCGAACAAGGCGGCGCCACCCAACCATGGCCCGTAATCCCAAATCCCAATGGGACTTCGGCGAGTTGTTTCCGACCGAGACGACGCGGCGGGTGCTGACCGTCAGCGAACTGACCTCGCAGGTGAAGCGCCTGCTCGAAAAGGAGATTGGCCTGGTCTGGGTGACCGGTGAAGTGACCAACCTGCGCGTCCAAAGCTCCGGCCACATTTATTTCACGCTCAAGGACGCCAACTCGCAGTTGAGCTGCGTGCTCTTTCGCGGCGAGGCGGTGGTGAACCGCGAGGTTTTGCAGGATGGCCAGAAACTCCTCGTCCAGGGCGACCTTACCGTTTACGAGCCGCGCGGGCAGTATCAACTCATCGTCCGCGCCGTCGAACTGCAAGGCGTCGGCGCGCTGCAACTGGCGTTTGAACGGCTCAAACGCAAGCTCCAGGCCGAAGGGTTGTTCGCGCCGGAACGCAAGCGGTCGTTGCCGAAATATCCGCAACGCATCGGACTGGTGACCTCGCCCACCGGCGCAGCGATTCGCGATGTGTTGCACGTGATTCAGCGGCGCAATCCGAATCTCGAAATCATTTTCGTTCCCTGCCGCGTGCAGGGAGAAGGCGCGGCGGAAGAAATCGCCGCGGCGATCCGGCGGTTGAATGAGTTTGCACAATTCGTTGAACCGTTGAATCGTTTAATCGTTGAATCGGAAGACGGTTCAACGGTTCAGCGGTTTAACGATTCAACGCGCCTCGATTTGATTTTGGTCACGCGCGGCGGCGGCAGTCTCGAAGACCTCTGGGCGTTCAACGAGGAAGTCGTCGCGCGCGCCATTTTTGAATCGGTCGTCCCGGTCGTTTCCGCCGTCGGCCACGAGATTGATTTCACCATCAGCGATTTCGTCGCCGACGTGCGGGCGGCCACGCCGAGCGCCGCCGCAGAAATCATCACCGAGGGCGTGTTCGCCAGCCGCCAGTTTGTGGCCGAAGCGCCCGGCTGGATGGGGCAGCGCATTCATCAGCGGCTTGGACGCGAACGGGAAAATCTTGAACAACTGACGGAACGCATCGCCCGCTCCCATCCGAAGCGTCGGTTGAACGAGAAGCTGCAACTCCTCGACGATTTGCAATCGGGTCTGCTGCGCGGAGTGAAATACCGTTGGCGCGAGTGCAGGACCGTTTGGCACGACGTGGGTCACCGCCTGCTGCGCGTTCGACCCGGACAATTCCTGGCGCGCCGACTTGAGAGTTGGCGCGAGTTGGACCGCCGCTTGTGCGAGCGGACACATCAGGGAGTGAAAGATTCTCAAAACCGTTTTGTCACGCTTGAAGCCCGATTGCGGCTGCTTTCTCCGACAAATGTTCTCGAACGCGGCTACTCGGTCACGTTCGATGCTGAGACGGGCCAGGTCATTCGTGACGCAACAGAAGTGAAGCAGGGCCAGCGATTGAAGACTCGGTTGAAAAAGGGAGAAATCCGCAGCGTGGCGGAAGGCTAATTTATCGAGGTGTTCCCTCTGCACAATCGACTGGACGCCCGGCCCGGTTTATTCTAACTTTCGCCTCATGTCGAAGACAGCTAAAACGGCCGCCGCTCAGACCACCGCCAGCAAAGACCTGCCTTTTGAAGACGCGCTAAAGAAGCTCGAAAGCATCGTCGAGGAGATGGAGTCCGATGAATTGCCGCTGGAAACGCTCTTGGCGCGCTTCGAGGAAGGCACGCGCCTCGCCAGGGTCTGCCAGGCCAAGCTGGCCGAAGCCGAGCTGAAAATTCAGCAATTGGAGAAAAACGCTTCCGGCGAACTCCAACTCAAATCCGTCAACCGCGGGGACGATTCACCCGCGGAATAATCTCTTCCAACTTGAAAGCAACCCCGAACAACCTGGGGGCATTGGAGTGTTGGAGTCATGGTTTCATTTTCTAAGCATCACTCCATCACTCCATCACTCCCTTACTCCAATTCTTTCCTTCGCCGCCTATGAACAGATACCTCGACATGGTGGACAGCCCGGCACACGTCAAGAAACTCAAGCTGGACCAGTTGCAGCAACTGGCCGAGGAAATCCGCCACGAACTCATCACCGTCCTTTCCAAAAACGGCGGCCACCTCGGCCCCAACCTCGGTGTGGTGGAGCTGACCATCGCGCTGCATCGCGTCTTCTCAACGCCGAAAGACCGGTTCGTCTGGGACGTGAGCCATCAAAGCTACGTCCACAAACTCCTTACCGGCCGCAAGAGCCGCTTTCACACCATCCGCACCACCGACG
>Ga0209804_1002205_pt1 | contig 11950 bp, 9 predicted proteins | sample GraSoiAngelo_139_FD_185896 | JGI IMG/M metagenome (GOLD analysis project Ga0209804, IMG submission 185896) | Grasslands soil microbial communities from the Angelo Coastal Reserve, California, USA - 14_0929_12_20cm (SPAdes) (version 2) | ecosystem: Environmental > Terrestrial > Soil > Grasslands ... | reverse complement strand
GTCGGCAACAGCTCCGGCTCCCAGGGCCAGGGCTCAGAGCAGACGGCCTCCCAGGTCGGCAACAGCTCCGGCTCCCAGGGCCAGGGCTCAGAGCAGACGGCCTCCCAGGTCGGCAACAGCGCCGGCTCCCAGGGCCAGGGTTCAGCCCAGACGGCCTCCCAGGTCGGCAACAGCGCCGGCTCCCAGGGCCAGGGTTCGGCCCAGACGACCTCCCAGGTCGGCAATAGCGCCGGCTCTCAGGGCCAGGGTTCTGCCCAAACGACGACTGCCGCAGCAGCCGGCGGGGCAGGCGGAGTCTCTGGCGCAACCGCGACATCCGGCGGAACAGGCGAGGTTCTCGCCGCTACGGGCACGCCCATCGTGGGCGGCATCCTGGGCGGCATCCTCTTCCTGCTCGGCGCTCTCGGACTGCGTAACCGAAGGCGCTAAACGCGACAGCGTGGACCGGGCTCGCAACTCGCGAGCCCGGTTCTTTTTTGCAATCGGGATTGAGTTCGGCCGAGCTCGGTACGCACCGTCCCAAGCGCGTTTCTTAGATGTGCCTGACCCGCAAGGGTTGGGCACACCAGTTTCGAGGCAAAGTGGTGGGGTTGCGTCTACCTCACTTGTACGGTGACGAGGCCGCCCCCCAGGCGATTTGATGTACATCGAATAAGTGCGCCCAGGGGGGAGAGAGTGGAAGCAGCGTCGCTGCCGGTGACGGACAAGGTCGCGCTTGTCGGCGATGGCGGCCCACCGTCGAAGCGCTCTGGCAACCAGCTCGAGCGATCACAGGACGCGGCGCTGGCCGCCCTCGGGGCCGTGTCCTCCTATCTGGACTCAGACGAGGACATTCCCTCGTTCTTCGCCCGCCTGAGCGCCACGGTCGCCAAACAGACCCGCGCTCGCCGCGCTGCTTTCTGGCGACTCGGCCCACGCGGCACACTGGCCCTCCAACCCGCACCCTGGGGCTTCGCCGCCGATTCGCCCGTGTATGCGGTCAGGCTCCAGCTCGGAGCGAGGGGCGAGAGCGTCATCGAACGCCTCGTCTTCGGTGACGACCTCGAGCTTGTGAAGGGAACGTGCCCCGAGCTCGACGCCATCTGGCATGAGTCAGGCCTACCCGACGTGAAGAACTCGGTCGCGGTGCCATGGCGGGCCGGCGAACGGCGGATCGGTGCCGTCGCTGTCTACGACTCGCGGCACGGCTTTTCGGCGCGCGACATCTGGGTGCTGCGTCTGTTCGGCATGGCCGCGGGACTCCTGTGGCAGTACAAAGAATCCGAGGATGAGCTGGGTCACACGGCGACTCGCCTGGAAGAGGCGATGGTCGCGCGCCGGCACCTCCTCAACAACATCGCGGCGGGCGGCGATGAGGCGCGGCGCCGTTTCGCCAGCGCGCTGCACGACGACTCCCTGCAGCTCCTCACCGCGGCGGAGCTCCAGCTCGAGCGCTGCCGGACCGACTCCAACGGAAGTCACCAGACACTCCAGCTGGACCAGCTGCGCCACACATTGCGAAAGGTGGAGGACTCGCTGCGCCGGCTGCTGACCAACGTCAGCCCCGAACCGCTTCAGCTGCCGAGCGACCTCCGCGGTGCGATCAGCGAGCGCCTGGAATCCCTGCGGATCCGAGCTGGAATCGAGCCTTACATCGACACCCGGCTGCCGGCCGGCGTGCCGCCGGCGATCCAGGCGATCGTCTTGAAAAACATCGCAGAGGCGCTGAACAACGTGGAGAAGCACGCCCGCGCGACCAAGGTGGTGGTGGACGCGCAGGTCGTAGACGGGGGAATTCGCGTCGAGGTCGGCGACGACGGCACCGGCTTCGTCGTCGCGGAGTCGGTTCGCATGCCGGGCCACATCGGCCTCGTGGCCATGCGCGAGCGTGCGCAGCTCGCCGGTGGATGGTGCCGCATCGTAAGCGAGCCTGGCAACGGGACAAGGATCGAGTTCTGGGTACCCATGAGTCTGTGAGTCAAGTAAGGAATCAGTAGGCAAGGAAGGAAGAAGGGAATATGGCAACCAAGAGCGGGGTCAGCAGGACTGCCCAACGCGTGAATGGCGCGGACGGGATCGACAGCACGACGATGCTGCGCATCCTGGCGGCGGTGCAGCGCGGCGACTTTTCCGCGCGCATGCCCGCCGGATCGTCGAGCTCCGCGCGCAAAGTCGCCGCGGCGCTCAACGCCGTCATCGAATCGAACCAGGGCCTCGAGCGCGAGATCCGCCGCTTTAGCCGCAGCATCGGCAAGGAGGGGCAGGTCAAGCGCGCGGCGATCGGTCATGCAGGCGGCGCGTGGGCCTCCACCCTCGACGCGGTGAACGACCTGGTCGAAGACCTTTCGCAGCCGAACACAGAGATCGCGCGCGTCATCAGCGCGGTGGCCAACGGTGACCTGTCGCAGACCATGGCCCTCGAGATCGAGGGCCGGCCGCTGCAGGGGCAGTTCCTCACCACGGCCAAGACCGTCAACACGATGGTCGGTCAGCTCAACGCGTTCGCGGGCGAGGTGACGCGCGTCGCGCGCGAGGTCGGCACCGACGGCAAGCTCGGCGGCCAGGCCCAGGTGCGCGGCGTAGCCGGCATCTGGAAAGACCTGACCGACAACGTGAACCTGATGGCAGGCAACCTGACCAGCCAGGTCCGCAACATCGCCGAGGTCACCACCGCGGTCCAGCAGGGCGACCTCTCCAAGAAGATCACCGTCGACGTCCGCGGCGAGATCCTCGAGCTCAAGCAGACCATCAACACGATGGTCGACCAGCTGAACGCATTCGCCGGTGAAGTCACGCGCGTCGCCCGCGAGGTCGGCACCGAGGGCAAGCTCGGCGGACAGGCCGACGTCAAGGGCGTGGCCGGCATCTGGAAAGACCTGACCGACAACGTCAACTTCATGGCCGGCAACCTGACCAGCCAGGTCCGCAACATCGCCGAGGTCACCACCGCCGTGCAGCAGGGCGACCTCTCCAAGAAGATCACCGTCGACGTCCGCGGCGAGATCCTCGAGCTCAAGCAGACCATCAACACGATGGTCGACCAGCTGAACGCCTTCGCCAACGAAGTCACGCGCGTGGCGCGCGAGGTGGGCACCGAGGGCAGGCTGGGCGGCCAGGCCGAGGTCTACGGGGTCGGCGGGGTCTGGAAAGACTTGACCGACAACGTCAACATCATGGCGGGCAACCTGACCAGCCAGGTCCGCAACATCGCCGAGGTCACCACCGCCGTGCAGCAGGGCGACCTCTCGAAGAAGATCACCGTCGACGTCCGCGGCGAGATCCTCGAGCTCAAGCAGACCATCAACACGATGGTCGACCAGCTCAATGCGTTCGCCAAAGAAGTCACTCGTGTGGCGCGTGAGGTGGGTACCGATGGCAAGCTCGGTGGCCAGGCCAACGTGGAGGGCGTCGCCGGCACGTGGAAGGACCTGACCGACAACGTGAACATCATGGCGAGCAACCTCACCGACCAGGTGCGAGGCATCGCCCGCGTGGTCACCGCCGTCGCCAACGGCAACCTGAAAGGCAAGCTGACCCTGGAGGCGAAAGGCGAGATCGCCGAGCTCGCCGACACCATCAACAGCATGACCGACACCCTGGCGGTCTTCGCCCAGCAGGTCACCACCGTCGCTCGCGAGGTGGGCGCCGAAGGAAGGCTGGGCGGCCAGGCCAACGTGCCAGGCGCCGCCGGCACCTGGCGTGACCTGACCGACAACGTGAACCAGCTGTCCGCCACCCTGACCACCCAGGTGCGAGCCATCGCGGAGGTGGCCACCGCGGTGACGAAGGGCGACCTCACGCAATCCATCCGCGTCGACGCGAAAGGCGAGGTGGCCAACCTGAAGGACAACATCAACGAGATGATCGGCAACCTCCGCGTCACGACCGAGAAGAACAATGAGCAGGACTGGCTGAAGACCAACCTGACGCGGTTCACCCGGATGCTCCAGGGGCAGCGCGACCCGATGACAGTCTCCAAGATGATCCTCTCCGAGCTCGCGCCGCTTGTCCACGCGGAGCACGGCGTGTTTTACGGCATGGTCGACACCAACGGAAGGGCGGCTCATCTCGCCCTGCAGGCCGGCTACGCGTACAAGCAGCGCAAGAACGTCCCGATGGAGTTCGTCCTCGGCGAGGGCCTGGTCGGTCAGTGCGCGCTCGAGAAGAAGCGAATCGTCCTCAAGAACGTTCCGAAGGACTACATCAAGATCAACTCGGCGCTGGGTGAGTCGGTACCCGCCAACATCGTCGTGTTGCCGGTCCTCTTCGAGGGCGAGGTGCGCGCCGTCATCGAACTGGCGTCATTCGAGCCGTTCAGCGCCACCCATATCGATTTCCTGGATCAGCTCGCCGAGAGCATCGGCATCGTGCTCAACACGATCGACGCGAACAGCCGGACCGAAGACCTGCTCACCCAATCGCAGTCCCTGGCCACCGAGCTGCAAAGCCAGCAGGACCAGCTGCAGCGCACGAACGACGAGCTCGCAGGAAAGGCGCGGCAGCTGGCGGAGCAGAACGCCGAGATCGAGCAGAGACGGCTCGAGGTCGAATCTTCCAAGGCGCTGGTCGAGGAGAAAGCCGAGCAGCTGGCACTGACCTCACGCTACAAGTCGGAGTTCCTCGCCAACATGTCCCACGAGCTGCGCACGCCGCTGAACAGCCTTTTGATCCTCGCGCAGGAGCTGGCGGCCAACCCTGATGGCAACCTCTTGCCCAAGCAGATCGAGTACGCAACGATCATCCGCTCGTCCGGCACCGACCTGCTGAAGTTGATCAACGACATCCTCGACCTCTCCAAGATCGAGTCCGGCACGGTGGCGCTCGACATCGGGAACTGGCCATTGACCGAACTCAGGCCGATGCTCGAGCGGACGTTCCGTCATGTGGCCGAGGCGACCAAGCTCGCTTTCCAGATCGACCTCCGGCCAGGCTTGCCCGAGACCATCCCGACCGACCCTCAGCGCCTGCAGCAGATCCTGAACAACCTGCTGAGCAATGCCTTCAAGTTCACCGAGAAGGGCAAGGTCGAATTCATCGCCGAGATGGCCATCGGCGGCTGGAGCCCCTCGAACGAGAACCTCAACCGCGCCTCGAAGGTGGTCGCGTTCCGGGTCGTCGACACCGGCATCGGCATCCCCTTCGAGAAGCAGCAATCGATCTTCGAGTCGTTCGCGCAGGCGGACGGCTCGACCAGCCGCAAGTACGGCGGCACTGGCCTGGGCCTGTCGATCTGCCGCGAGCTGACCCGGCTCCTCGGCGGTGAGATCAGGCTGCAAAGCGAGCCTGGCGTCGGCAGCATCTTCACGGTCTACCTCCCGCTCATCGCGCCCATCCAGCCGCGCCGGCCCGCGCCGCTCGACACCCTCGAGAGCAGTGCCGGCGACCTGGCCGAGATTTCGCCTGAGCCCGTTTTGGTGACGGCCGGAGGCGATCGGTCGTGGCAGGCCGAGCCGGCGAGCTCGGCGCACGGGACCAAAGGCGTCGAGGCGACCTGGTCGCTGCTGGTCGTCGAAGACGACCCGGTGCAGCGGCAGTACATCAGCGACCTGATGGCGCCGACGAACACGAGGACGATCGGGGTCGCCAACGGCGACGAGGCTCTCGCCATGCTGCGGGAGCAGAAGTTCGACTGCGTCGTCCTCGACCTGGGCCTACCCGGAATGAGCGGATGGCGTGTGATCGAGGAGCTTCAGACCAGCCATGCCCTCGGCTCTACGCCCCTGCTCGTCTACACGGCGAAGGACCTGACCCGGAAGGAGGAGATCAAGCTCGGCAAGGCCGCGAAGAGCATCGTGATCAAGGACGCCCGGTCGCCGGAACGCCTCAAGCAGGAAATCTCGGCCATCCTGCAGGGCCCGGGCACGGAGGACGAGGCTGGTGGTGAACCAGGTGCCAATGGCGCCGACCCTGCGAGTAGTGCGCTGGCCGGCAAGAAAGCCCTTGTCGTCGACGACGACATCCGCAACATCTTCGCGCTGACCGCGATGCTCGAGCGGCAGCAGATGGAGGTCGTCTCGGTCGACTCCGGCCAGGAAGCATTGGAGCTCTTGCATCTGAACGAGGACATCGACGTCGCCCTGGTCGACGTGATGATGCCCGAGATGGACGGCTACGTGACGATGACCAAGATGCGAGAGCTGAAATCCTTTGGCGATCGGCCGATCATCGCGTTGACCGCCAAGGCAATGAAAGGAGACCGCGAGAAATGCATCGAAGCGGGAGCATCCGACTACATCGCCAAACCCGTCAACAACGCGCACTTGCTGTCCATGCTCAAGTCCTGGCTGGTGCGGTGAGGCGGAGTGAAGGCGCAGCACTCCGGATCGAGAGGGCAGGAACGGATCTCGAGGAAATCGAGATCCAGCTCCTTCTCGAAGGCATACGCCTGTGCTACGGCTACGACTTCCGGGAGTACGCCCTAAGCCCGCTGCGACGTGGCTTGACGGCGGCGATGGCGCGCGAAGGCGTGCAGACCGTGTCCGCCTACCAGGACCGGATCCTCCACGACGCCGCCTGCATGCAGCGCTTCCTGGGCACGGTCGGCTTCAACGTGACGGGCATGTTCCGCGACCCGGAGCTGATGCGGTGCGTACGCGAAGAGATCGTCCCCCTGCTCCGCACATACCCATCGTCGCGGGTCTGGGTCGCCGGCTGCGCGACGGGCGAGGAGGTCTACGCGCTGGCCGTATTGCTCGACGAAGCCGGCGTCCTCAACAAGACCAGCATTTACGCAACCGACATGAACGAGGACACGCTCACGGTGGCCAGGGTGGGCTCCTATCCCCTCGACCGCGTGCGACGGTACGAGGATGCGTACGCGGCATCTGGCGGCCAGGCAAACCTGGCCGACCACTACTCCATCGCGGGCCGGACCGCACGCTTCAATCGAAAACTCCAGGGCAGCATCACATGGGCCCGCCACAGCCTGGTCACCGATGGATCGTTCAACGATTTCCATCTGATCGTTTGCGCCAACGTACTCATTTATTTCCGAGCGTCGCTCCAGGAGCGCGCTCACCGCCTCATGTACGACAGCCTCATCCGTGGCGGGTTTCTGGCCCTCGGCAAGCGCGAGTCCCTTCTCCACTGTCCTGATCGGGACCATTACGAGCAGGTGCGGGACGGTGTGAACCTGTTCCGCAAGATGAGATGGTGACCAAAGCGCGCCAGGAGACGCGCGAGGACAACCCAGCTCCCACCTTGTTAAAAACGAAGGTCAACATCCTGGTGGTCGACGACGATGCCACCAAACGCTTCGCATTACGTACGATCCTCGCCCCACTCGACGAAAACGTCGTCGAAGCCTCGTCGGGGGCCGATGCCTTGCGGCAGCTGCTCCGAAATGAATTCGCGGTGGTCCTGCTGGACGTCCGGATGCCGATCATGGACGGTTTCGAGACGGCACAACTGATCCGACAGCGCCCCCGTTCTGAGCTCACGCCTCTCATCTTCGTAACTGCGCTCGACCAGGCCGAGACCGATATGGGACGCGGCTACAACCTGGGTGCCGTCGATTTCGTGTTCGCGCCCGTCGTCCCAGCCATTCTGCGCGCCAAGGTGACCGTGTTCGTCGAGCTCTACCGCGCGCAGCAGGAGCTTCGCCGTTACCGCACGCAGCTCGAGACTCTCGTCGAGGAGCGCACGATCGCGCTCACCGCGATCAACCGGGAGCTCGAGGCATTCAGCTATTCCGTTTCGCACGACCTTCGCGCGCCCCTCGTGTCCTTTGACGGGCTGAGCCAGACGCTGCTCGAGAAGTACGGCAAGGAGCTCGACGCAACCGCAACCGACTATCTGCAGCGAATGCGCGAGGCGAGCGAGCGAATGACGTCGGTGTTCGACGGCCTCCAGATGCTTTTCCGCCTGACCAGTGGTGAGATCCGGCGCGAGGAGGTCGACGTCAGCGCGATGGCGGCACAGATCACGGACGAGCTTCGCAAGGCCTATCCGGACCGCCAGGTCGACGTCGACATCGCGCCGGGCGTCACCGCGTCCGGCGACCAGCGGTTGGTGCGCATCCTGATGACGAACCTCATCAACAACGCCTGGAAGTTCACCGGAGGCAAAAAGCCGGCGAGGATCACCATCGGCCAGGAGGCGGTGGACGGCGAATCCCGGATCTTTGTCAAAGACAACGGCGTCGGCTTCGACATGATCGACTCGCACCGGCTCTTCGGGGCGTTCCAGCGCCTGCACAGCCAGAGCGAATTTCCGGGAGCCGGCATCGGCCTGGCCACGGCCCGGAGGATCGTCAACCGCCACGGCGGCCGGATCTGGGCCGAAGGGGCGGTGGGAGAGGGCGCGACTTTCTACTTCGTCCTTTAAGGCGGCTCGGCGTTCTACAAGCGAGATGCACGCCCGCCGTGCGTATTTTCGACGCGCCGCCGCGCCTTCAAAGACGACCGGCGGGCGCTTCTTCTCCGCGCTATGGCTGACATGCCTGGTAGTCGGACTCGTCCTGCTGGCCGACTTCGCCTACGGCATGTGGAACGGGGTTTCCGAGCAGCACCACCTGAACGAGGTCTGGAAGTCACAGGCCGGCGCGATGCGGGCGGCGCCGAAGGCAGTCGATCCGGCCTTGAAGCGCCCTGTCGATGGTGTTGACTTCGCGATCCGCGTGCCCAGGCTGGATTACTTCGCTGCGGTCAAAGAGGGGGTGGACAGCGGAGTTCTCTACGCAAGCCCCGGCCACTACCCGGCGACGAGGTGGCCAGGCGACCCGGGCACGGTGGGCGTGGCCGCCCACAACGTCTATTGGATCAATTTCCCGCAGCTGGCGAAGGGGGATGAGATCGACCTCGAGACCCGCTACGGCGTATATCGCTATACGGTGGTCGGCGCGGAGATCGTCAACCCCGACAACCGCACCGCGCTGGTGACCGACGTCAACGGATACCACCTCACGCTCACGACGTGCTGGCCGCTGTGGGCCGGAGCCTTCGCGACGCAGCGCTACGTGATCCATGCCGACCAGGCTTGGCCCGTGCCGCTGCGCCCGGCATACACCTAACCCAGCTGCTTGTCAGCGGGCTTCGAGGTGAAGGTCGATCAGCGGCGCGCCTTCCTGGTGCCCGAGGACGGCGATCGCCGTTCCTTCGGCGACCCAGATCGTCAGCGTGTTCGACTGGTTGATGAAGTTCTGATTGCCGCCTAACTTTCCTCGCACGTAATTCGGCAGCGCATCAGCCGCCTTCTCCTTTTTGCCCACGGACCCGGCGATGGTCAGGTTGCTATCGGTGAGCGGGATGCGGACGGACACCCCGATTCCGATGCCGGCGTTGAAGACGGTTAGCACCAGGCCGAGCGTCAGGACCACGAGCACGCTGGCGCATCCACATCCGCATCCGCCTCCACCGCGCCAGCGCCGCACGATCCGTCTTTCGTCGCCCATCCCCACGCGATTGTGATCCACCGCCGGCACCTCGCGGGATAGGCCGGCTCAGCCCCCCGCGATGGCTCCGATGATCAGTAAAGGCTCTTTGCCCGACGCGACCTCCTCGGGTAGCGGCGCATCTGGCGATTCCTCGGACAGGTCTTCCTCGCAGGCGAAGAACCTCACCATGGGCCGCCGCTTTTTCGAAACCTGATCGCGCACCGTGCCGAGGAGCGACGGGTGGCTAGCCTCCAACGCATCGAGCACCGAGCGCTGCGTCGCGGCGCCCCTGACCTCGAGTTCGACCACGCGGCCGACGCCGGCCAGTATCTGGAGATTTTTCGGCAGGACGACCTGGATCACGACAGCGTCTGGACTTCCACCGACAGCACCGGGGGCAGGTCGCGCACGATGGGTGTCCAGCTGTCTCCCCCGTCGGGTGACGCGTACACCTGCCCACCGCTGGTCCCGAAATACACACCGCAAGGGTCGAGCGAGTCGACCGCCATCGCGTCGCGCAGGACATTGACGTAGCAGTCTTTCTGGGGAAGGCCCTTGGTCAGCGGCTCCCATTCGTCGCCGCCGGTTCGGCTGCGGTAAACGCGAAGCTTGCCGTCGGGCACGAAGTGGTGGGAGTCGCTGGTGATCGGGACCACGTAGATTGTCTCGGGATCGTTGGCGTTGACATCGATCACGAAGCCGAAGTCGGTCGGCAGGTTGCCGCTGATCTCGCGCCAGCTCTCCCCGCCGTCATCGCTGCGCATCACGTCCCAGTGTTTCTGCATGAAGAGGACGTCGGGACGCGAAGGATGCATCGCGACGTGGTGCACGCAGTGGCCGACCTCGGCGTCCTGGTCGGGGATGGTGTTGGAGCGAAGGCCGCGGTTGGCAGGCCGCCACGATTGGCCCGAGTCGTCCGACTTGAAGACGCCGGCCGCGGAGATCGCGATGACGATGCGGCCGCCGTCGTTCGGGTCGAGCAGGATGGTGTGCAGGCACAGACCCCCGGCACCGGGAGCCCACCCGGATGCCGTCTGATGGGTGCGAAGCGCCGGCAGCTCGCTCCACGTCTGGCCGGCGTCGGTGGAGGTAAAGAGCGCTGCGTCTTCAGCACCCGCGTAAAGCATGTCGGGGTCCTTCGGCGACGGCTCCAGGTGCCAAACGCGTTTGAACTCCCACGGGTGGGGCGAGCCGTCGTACCACGTGTGCGGTCCGGGCGTGCCTTCGTAGAGGAACTGGTTGCCGCCGGTCTCCCACGTCTTGCCGCCGTCGTTGGAACGCTGCAGCACCTGGCCGAACCAGCCGCTGGACTGCGATGCGTAGAGCCGGTCGGGGTCTGCAGGTGCGCCCTTCATGTGGTAGATCTCCCAACCCGCGAAGTGGGGTCCCTCGACCTCCCAGCGTTTGCGGGCGGCGTCGGCGGTCAGGATGAACGCTCCCTTTCGCGTGCCGACCAGGACTCGAACGCTGCTCATGGCATCACTCCCTGCTCAGAAACCGCGGCCTCTTTTCAATTAGGACTGCGCCCAACAGTAAAACTAATCGGCTCCGGCTGAAGAACGCGCCGGAGTAGCGTCAGCGCTTGGCCGCGAGGTCCTCCCGCAGGCGTTCGCCCATCGCCTTCAGCACCTTGAGCATCAGCTGGTCGCTGCCTTTGATCGCATCGCGGAACTGGGCGTGGCTCATGACGAAAAGGCGGGCATCCGTCAGCGTGGTCACGGTTGCGGTCGCAACGCCGCGGTCGAGCATGCTGATCTCGCCGAAGAAATCGCCCGGCTTCAAGACCCGCCTGCGTTTGCCGTCGACCTTGACCTCGGCTTCGCCGTCCAGAAGAACGTAAAACGTGTCGCCCTGACGATCCTGACGCGTGAGCGTTTTTCCGGCCGGCACATTGACCTCGTCACCCTCTTTCGCGATGAACTCCAGCTCCCTCTTCGAGAGGCGGGCGAAGAGCGGAACCCGGCCTATGGCGTTGAGCTTGCGGTCGGCACCCATCTCGAGCAGCATATTCTGCTTCCATGGTGCGGGCGTGTGCTGTCTGCGGCCTCCCCATTCCCGATGGCGCGCGCTTCTGCCCCAACTGCGGCGCCGCCGCCGGACCGCTCGTCGAAACCGAGGAGCGGAAGATGGTCACGGTCCTGTTCGCCGATCTGGTCGACTCGACCGGCCTTGCCCAGCGCCTCGACGCGGAGCGCTCGCGCGAGCTTCTCGGCCGGTTTTTCGACGCAGCGTCCGATGAGCTGACCGCCCTGCGCGGGAGGCCCGAGAAGTTCATCGGTGACGCGGTGATGGCGGTGTTCGGGCTGCCGCACGTGCACGAGGACGACGCGCTGCGTGCCGTGCGCGCCGGACTCGCGATCCGAGAGCGTGTGGGGCGGCTCACCGACGAGCTCGGACTTGATCGCCCGCTCCAGGTTCGCATCGGGATCGAGACCGGCGAAGCCGCCGTCGGCCGCTCACCGACCGGGCAGCTCCTGGTGACCGGGCCGGTGGTCAACGCAGCGGCACGGCTGCAGGCGGCGGCGCAGGTGGATCAGGTCCTCGTGGGCGCGACGACTCAGCTTCTCACGGCCACGAACGTGGCGTACGGCCGGCGCC
>Ga0209804_1002201_pt1 | contig 11961 bp, 12 predicted proteins | sample GraSoiAngelo_139_FD_185896 | JGI IMG/M metagenome (GOLD analysis project Ga0209804, IMG submission 185896) | Grasslands soil microbial communities from the Angelo Coastal Reserve, California, USA - 14_0929_12_20cm (SPAdes) (version 2) | ecosystem: Environmental > Terrestrial > Soil > Grasslands ... | reverse complement strand
GGCTATAATAGGTAAGACGGGTCGCCTGACGAGTGACTTGAAAGCCGGCGAAGTCGCCACAGCAAACATCGGCGCGGAAGACTTCACGGTGACCGGCTCATCAGATTTGCCCAGCGGTACACTTGTCAGGGTCAAGGATCTCCAAGGGCTCAGATTGATAGTCGAAAAGATGGAGAACTAGAAATGTTTCTAAGCTCAGTCATCCTCCAAGCCAGCGACATCACGCTTTACGTCGAGATATTCTTCATAATCATTCTCCTAATCATTTTCCTGGCGCTCTTTGCATCTTCCATCAAAGTCGTACGAGAATACGAGCGTGTCGTCCAGTTCCGGCTGGGTCGGCTGACAGGCTCAAAAGGACCCGGAATAGTCCTCATCTTACCTGTCATCAACAGATTGGTAAAGGTCGATCTGAGAGAAAGATATCTTGAGGTGCCTCATCAGACTGCAATTACCAAAGACAACGCACCCGTAGACATTGACTTCCTCATCTACTACAAGGTCGTCGACGCCTCAGCGAGCATTGTTCAAGTGCAGAACTTCACCGGCGCCTCGGTAGGACTCGCGACGACCACGCTGAGAGCAGTTGTTGGTGACATTCCTCTCGACGAGCTGTTGTCGAAGAGGGAACAGATCAACTCTATTCTGAGGACAAGGCTGGACGAAGTGACCGAGCGATGGGGAATCAAAGTCACCAACGTCGAGATCCGAGAAATCAGACCTCCAAAAGACGTTCAGGACGCAATGGTCAAGCAAATGACCGCCGAGAGGAGCAGACGGGCACTGGTCACAGAATCCGACGGCATTCGAGAGTCCTCAGTTCTCAAAGCCGAAGGAGCGAAGAACGCCGCTATCCTCCAAGCCGAAGGACAAAAGCAGTCCGCGATCCTCGTGGCTGAAGGCACGAAGCAGCGCCAAATCCTTGAAGCTGATGGTTTGGCTCAAGCATTGGGCCTCATATTCTCGGCCGCCAAGAACATAGACGCGAAAACAATGGCTCTCCAATACCTAGAGATGCTCAAGGCTCTCGGAGCGCTCCCGTCGACAAAATACGTGATCCCGATGGAGTGGACCAGCATGATCTCTCAGCTGAAAGCTTTTGTTCAAGATTCCTCCAAGGATTAAAAACAGGGTTAGCAATAGAAGAAAGTCCCACGGAGCTCAGACCAGAACTCTAAATTTGATTTCTGAGCTTAAGTTTCATTAAGCCTCCACATCTTGAAACCGAAACCCATGACGCCGGAGAAGACCACCAGACTCGGAACGAAGACCATTCAATACTTCATCATTCTAGTATTAGTCATCGCCATCGCCGGTTCTGCGACGTACGCCGTCATGAGCGACACTTCAATTCACGGACTAACCGTGAAATTCTACAATGTTTCCAGATACTGCACCACCTCCACGACCGCCGTCCTCGCATTCAACTTTAGCCAAGTAGTAGTCTACAGCAGTGCATCACTCCAAACATCTCTCTCGCACGTGCACTTCACAATGTCCGTCGACGGAGTCCTGGTCGGAAGCGTGAGCGCTCAAGACTCAAAGTTCGGTCCCGATCAAAGCGTCTCATACTCGCTGACATTCAGCAACGCAACCCTTGACCCGCATTCTCAACCTCTCAAATCCAACATAATTCTAGGAATCACGGCCCTCGTCGGCGCGGGACTTTACAGTTCGACGACAACAGCGTCGGACTCAGAGCTCATAACATTCTCCGGCACTCCTTGCTAGTGCAAGAACAATCTGCAAAGTCGAATTTTGGGCCAAACGCCTCAAGTCTACCAAATTCTGGCGGTTTCAGTCCTAACAATCCCTACGCCATCATGACTGGAATGACAACCTCGAACCCGTCGCCGGAAGACTGTTCCCGTCAAGCGAACGCAGCATTATCGGCCTCAATCACGTCAAGAATCCGATAACTTGGAGTCATGCGGAATGCTTTTCTTCTCATCACTAACACCATTGGGCATGCCGAAGAAGAATGGAATACCAAAGTCCCTCCTCGCGGACATCAAATCAGTAAAGACACGACTCTCAGGCCTAGAGAGGCCGAAGGCTATCCTCTCCGACATTGGCAGCCTAAAGTCGAGACTAGCAAGTCTCGAGAAGGCGCACGCGTCCACCAACAAAGAACTCAAGAACATATCAGACGCTCTGAAACGACAGGACAGCACAATCGCCCAGTTGGGCAAGAAACCAGCGAAGAAAGAGAAGCGCAAACCCAGCGAATACAACCTCTTCCTGAAGGACAAAATGTCGGCCGGCATGAGCATGGTAGACGCTGTCAAGGCGTGGAAGGAGAAAGAGGGCGGATCGTCCTCCACTTCATCCTCCATGAGACAGCCCGGTCAAGACTGGCAGTCCCCATCTCAGCAATACTAGCCAAAGACATCTCAGTCGAGGAGCAAAGGCGCGGGGAAAGTAGCTAGCGCCCTCGACAACCCCTTTTTCGTTTCAGAATAGTCTCGAGACTCTGTCCTGCATTTCGAAAACATAGGGAGTAGTGGTGGAGCAGTTGGCCTGGCTCAATCGAGAAGTTTGACCGCTTCGGCTCGGGGAATAGCTAGCAAGGTTTCAATGCTCAGGTGATCGCCGCCTCTCATCAAGGCCTTAAGTGCTGTCTTCTCGTTTGGGGCCTCAAGGATAACGACTGCATCATATCTTCCAAATGTCCAATACGCTTGCAACAGGTTGCCGCCCTCGCGTTTCAAGTGCTCCCAATTCTTGTCCATCTCGGCAATCGTTTCTTTGGTTGGCTTCTTTCTCCACTTTGCTAAACTAACAAATATCGTTCTGATTTCACCTTCCTCTCACGGTTGGGTATTTTCAAAGCCCCTCTTAGGCATCCAAATCCCGTTCAGCCCTCGATGACGGATAAGCTTTCTACGATGGCCCGAATAATTTGAAATAAGCATAGCCTGGTGCACAAAAGCACCGACTCTAGCTTTAGGCTAGGGTCGCATAGGCATTTCCGCGAGAACGGAGCGCAATTTCAGTTGGACAACTTAAACTTCCTGACACTTTACGAAGGCTCAAATGGATACTCCGCGCTTAAGCCCGTCCATTGGACAAGTCAGACATGCGTAAGGCCGGCTCAGACCCGGACCAGGTAACTTCCAAATGGCACATCCACCCAGAGTAAAGAGATTGACCCTCAGTGGCGTGCCCCACCTGCCGTTTCAGGAGTTTACCGTATCCAGTCTTGAAGCCCTTCTCAACATACTAAAGAAGGCTCGGATAAAAGATTCCGAGATCGAAGTCTCAACGTCCGAAGATTCCCAACACACTACCTGCTCCAAACCCATGATACACGTGCTCGTAATGACCGCCAAAGGAGAAGGCCCGGGCGAGCACAAAGACCTCGCTGCATTGTATCAATATTGCCCGGGATGCGGAAGCGCCGTAAGGGTCCTCTAACAACTTCGAGTTGAACACCCATCCGGGACAGCGTTCAGTCCCGGTGGCTGAGACCGCTAGATTTCTCGAAGAATCCTTCCCATCTGAAACGCGATTTTTCAAACTTCTCGCTTAGACACGGGCGGCACAAACGTATGATTGGTTATCAATGCTACTAGGTTACCGCTGGATCTTCTCCCGCATACATAACTTCCCTATCTCTGAGAGTCTGGATCCACAAAGACACGGAACAGACTGAAAGCTTGAAAAGGGTCCTTGCGAAGATGAGCAACCTTTGAGACGACGATAGTGGACGATGGCAGAGTCGCCGTATTAGCCCTCGAGGACGGAACCATTTTTCGAGGAAAAAGCTTCGGCGCTCAATTGGATGTCTCAGGAGAAGTCGTATTCAACACCTCAATGATAGGTTATCCAGAACTCCTCACCGACCCATCATACCACGAACAGATCGTGGTGATGACCTATCCAATACTAGGATCTTACGGAGTCCCGCTCTATTCGCTCTGCGACGAACATGGACTATCTCTCCACTACGAATCTGACTCCATCAAAGTCAAAGGCTACGCGATCCACTCGCTCTCAAGACCTAGCCATTGGTCTAGCGATAGGAAGCTGGAGGATTGGCTGGACCAAGAGAAAGTGCCCGGCATTCAGGGGATAGACACTCGCGCAGTGACTCGCAAAATCAGAACCAACGGAACGATGCTTGGACTCTTAAAGACATTCGACGACGAAATGGACGTAGAGCAGGTCAAAGAGGAGCTCAGCATACTCACCGACCCGAATGAGAAGGACCTCGTCAGAAACGTTACCCCCTCGGAGCCGATTCACTATGTCAACAACTCTGACGCGACCGTGGTTGTCCTGGATTGCGGCATGAAATATGGAATCGTTAGAAGCCTACTGGCCTCCGGGGCAAGCGTGGTTCGAGTCCCTTACGATTATTCCGTGAATGAAATTCTTGAGTTCGAACCCAGGAGAATCGTCATCAGCAATGGACCCGGAGATCCGAAAAAGTGCACACAGACCGTCGACACGGTTAGAGAGCTACTTGAGACAGACATTCCTATCATGGGAATCTGCCTCGGAATGCAAATCCTCGCCTTGGCAGCGGGCGCGGACACTTACAAACTGAAGTTTGGACACCGCGCGGTCAACCATCCCTGTGTTGATCTGAAAACGGGCAGATGCTACATCACAACTCAGAACCATGGCTATTCAGTGAGCTCTGAGTCACTGGCGGAAACGAAATTCTCGGCCAGATTCGTAAACATCAACGACAAGACAATCGAAGGAATCGCCCACGCAGAGAAGGCGATCATCGGTGTCCAATGGCATCCAGAAAGCTCGCCAGGGCCCTACGACACAAGATTCCTCTTCGATCAATTCATGGAAGGAGCTCCTGCATTTTGAAAATCCTTGAACTCAAGAAAGTTCTCATCGTAGGCAGCGGAGCGATAAAAATAGGCGAAGCAGGCGAATTCGACTACTCAACATCACAAGCCATAAAGGCCCTTCGAGAAGAGGGAATTCAAACTGTCGTCGTGAATCCGAACATAGCAACAATCCACACTGACAAGAAATTCGCCGACAAAGTCTACTCGGTCCCAATAAAAACCGAGTTCATCGAGCGAATCATCATCGAGGAGAAGCCTGACGGAATACTGCTCGGCTTCGGCGGCCAGACCGCGCTGAACTGTGGAGTCGAATTAGCAGAGGGAGGCATTCTGGAAAGGCACGGGCTCCGAGTCCTCGGAACCAGCATCAGAAGCATCGAACTCGCTGACAATAGAGAACTGTTCAAGACGACAATGCAGGAAAACGGGATTCTCGTTCCGAAGAGCAGGAAAGCATCTGATCTTGAAACCGCGATAGCAGCTGCACGAGAGATCGGATATCCAGTCATCGTGAGGGTCGCCTATACCCTAGGTGGGCAGGGAAGCGGAGTCGCCTTCGACGAGGCAAAACTGAGAGAGATCGCACAGCGAGGATTAGCATACAGTAGAATACGACAGATTCTAGTCGAAGAATATCTAGACAAGTGGAAAGAGGTCGAGTACGAAGTCATGCGCGACCAGGATGACAACTGCACTATCGTCTGCAACATGGAAAATCTCGACCCCATGGGAGTCCACACTGGCGACAGCATCGTTGTCGCCCCATCCCAGACCCTCACCAACAGAGAATTCAACAACCTCAGATCCACAGCCCAGACAGTCATTCGGGCTCTTGGAATCATCGGAGAATGTAACATCCAATTCGCATTAGACCCGCAGAGTGAAGACTTTCGAGTCATAGAAGTCAACTCCCGACTGTCTCGAAGCTCAGCACTCGCCTCGAAAGCAACCGGCTACCCCATAGCCTACATCGCCGCCAAACTATCAATTGGCTACACCCTTCCCGAACTTACCAACAAGATAACGGGAGTCACGAGTGCCTGCTTCGAGCCCTCTTTGGACTACATTGTCGTAAAGGCTCCCCGCTGGGACTTTCGAAAGTTCAGGAACGCTAGTAAAGGTATCGGCACCCAGATGAAGTCTGTCGGTGAGGTCATGGCGATTGGAAGGTGCTTCGAAGAAGCCCTTCAGAAAGCAATACGAATGCTAGACTTGGGAAGAGAACTCACTGAGGTAAGAGATCTCGGTCGAAGTCCAAGAAGGATCAGAAGAGAACTTAGTGAGCCAACAGACCAGAGAATCTTCTACACGGTTAAGGCTCTCAAGTCCGGGATGACCATCGAAGAAGTCTCGAAACTCAGCGGAATCGATCCCTGGTTCCTCGACAAGATTCAAAACATAATACACATGGAACATCGAATTACGAACGAACGTGTGAGAGACAACACTATCAGAAGCGCCAAAATTCTTGGATTCTCCGACAAGAGAATCGGGCGCCTCGTAGGGAAGACCGCTGACAATATTCGCCAATTTCGAAAAGCCAATCGCATCGTCCCTTTCACTAAGCAGATTGACACACTCGCTGCTGAATGGCCGACCAACACAAACTATCTTTACCTAACTTACGGGGGCAGCGAAGACGACATCACCCACTCGGAGAAAGATCGTGTAATGGTCCTAGGCTCAGGCTGTTACAGAATCGGATCAAGCGTAGAATTTGACTGGTGCTGCGTCAACATGGCGCTCGCGCTGAAAGGTTCGACTAGAGAGGTGATTATGGTAAATTGCAACCCAGAAACGGTATCGACCGACTTTGACGTTCTGGACAAGCTATACTTCGAGGAACTGACCCTTGAGAGAGTCCTCGATATCATAGACAAGGAAAGACCCGCGGGTGTAGTGGTCAGCGTAGGAGGACAGACCGCCAACAACCTCACTATAGGACTGGCTAAGCAAGCGAGAATACTTGGAACATCGCCAACGAGTATCGATACCGCCGAGGACCGGTCAAAATTCAGTCTGCTTCTTGACAAACTCGGGGTGCAACAGCCTGAATGGAGTGGAGTCGCAAATCTAGGCGATGCCAAGAAGTTCGCTCAGCGAATTAGCTACCCCGTACTGATCCGGCCATCGTACGTTCTATCCGGTGCAGCGATGAACGTGGCGTTCGATGAGAGGCAATTAACAGAATACATCGAACAGGCGGCAAAGATTTCCAAAGACTACCCGGTAGTGATATCCAAATTCCAGAGCGGGGCCCGAGAAGTAGAGGTCGACGGCGTCTGCGACGGGAAAAATGTCTTCATCGGAGCGATAGTCGAGCATGTGGAGAACGCGGGAGTACACTCTGGTGATGCTACTATGAGTATTCCGACCTTGACCATCGGGGAGGCAACGAGAGAACGAATAGTCAGATATTCCGAGATGATCGCGCGGGCCCTTCTGATCAAGGGCCCCTTCAATATCCAATTCCTCGTCAAAAATGGCGATGTTCAAGTGATAGAGTGCAACCTGAGAGCGTCTAGGAGTATGCCATTCGTTTCAAAGATGATAGGCACAAACCTGATGGACCTTGCAGCCATCGCAATCATGGGCGGAACGATCGCGCCAGGCGAGGGAATATCCACCGGTTTTGGGGTGAAGGCTCCACAGTTCTCATTCACTCGACTCGACAATGCGGACCCGATAACTGGGGTGGAGATGGTATCAACCGGCGAGGTAGCGTGCTTTGGAGACACGTTCCAAGATGCTTTCATCAACGCGCTTATCGCCAGCAACTTCTACGTTCCCAGGAAGGGCGATGCAGTCCTCATCAGCATGGGCGAGACTCGTAAGAGAATAATCCCATACGCCCGGATGCTCGCGGAGAACGGGTACCGAATTTATGCGACCCGGCACACAGCCGAGGAGCTCGCGAGCAAAGGAATAGAATCGACTACGCTTTACAAAGTTAGAGAGCGTAGGAAGCCGAACATTCTCGACTACTTAACCAGCAAAGAGATCAAACTCGTCATCAACATACCGAGCCACGAGAAAGAAGCTGAGTCGCGATTGATCTTACGTGATGAGTATATCATAAGAAGAAAGGCTGCGGAATTTGGAATCCCAGTCGTGACTAACCTAGAGCTTGCCCGGGCGCTTATCAAAGCTCTGGTAAGCTACAACGGTAGGATCGACCACCCTGCCTCGTCGGATGCATTGGACCGAACTCCGCCCGCTTCGCCTAAGGAGGCCAGTAAAGCTGGGAGCCCGAATGCACGCCAACCGATGACGGTCAGTCCTGCCGTCTGAACCTAAGAATCGTGCCTTTGAGGCAGACGCGACGTATCTCCAGCCCATGCCCTAGTTCCTGACTCAGTCTCCGAAACAGCCGATAGCGTTCCAGAATCCCCCGGTTCCTTTGTCTGGCTCAGAGCCTCCGAGATTCTGCGCAGCACCTCAGCCAACAGGCTCCCTTCGCGATGCCGGATGGCTGATCTTCCTAGAACATTGCGAAAAGCTCTCGTGAGTTGAGCTCTATCATGCTCCTCTATCCCAGACCGGAGAGCCGAGTCGGACAAGAATCCGAGAATTGTTTTCTTCAATCGTTCTGAAGCAAGACCGTCCATTGACGATTCTCCCGCTGTAACGTGCAGTTCGTAGAAGACTATCGCTGCTGCATGGGACAAGTTCAGCGTCTGATATTCCGAGACTGCGGGAATGGTTAGGGTCGCGTCACACTGACCGAGTTCTACGTTGGTGAGTCCGGTGCCTTCTCTACCAAACACTATACCGACTGTTCCTGCTCGATTTTTCAGAACATTGCCGAGTTCTCGAGGCGTCATGGGTTTTCTAACAAGATTGGAGGCAGCGTATGAGCTCTGTGCTGTGGTTCCGATGGAGAGATGTAGACCTTCCAGCGCGTCTTTGAGTGAGCGGTGCTCAACTATGGAGTCAAGAACATCCTGGGCATGGCCGCCCCGCATTCTTCCACTTGGACCAAGAACTATTTTTGGATTGACGAGGTGAAAGTTCGAGAGTCCAAAGTTCTTCATCGCTCGGGCAACAAATCCGATCGACTCCTCGAAACTTGGCTCCACAAGCACGACACGGAAATCGGCCAAAGAGATCGAGATGCACTATCCTCATCGTGTTCTTAAGTCTGGGCGGCAGTTGCTCTATGGATGGTTTAGGAAGACCGTTTCTACGTAATTGCCGAGAATCCTACTGGCGACGATTATGACTACGCCGAGGATTACCATCTTAATCGCGGACTTGGCAGCTGACTGTTTCAAAGACATTCCTCGGAATGCGCCTAGAAAAGAGAGGAGAATAATGCCCAACAGATTCGAAACAGGGACCGAGTATGCTTGGGTGAGCAGGACCAGCGGAAGCAGCAGAGCCAGCGACGCGATCGAGGATGTACCCGACGTTACTATTCCTGACAAGAGCGCTCTGCGGTGCACCTTTGATAACAGACTGTGAAACATTGCATGCTCTTTCTTGGTCGGAACTCTTTTCTGACTATTGCCGTTGCTTGACTTTCGAGCTCTGAGGTTCTTCGAGTTTTCCCAAGCATTCAGAAGACGGGTCTTCTTCTCCGTCGTCTGAGAGAGGTAGGTGGCCGCAAAAACCGAGAGTGCTCCTGCAGCTGCGCCACCAATCCCGGTGGTGAATATTTGTAAGCCCATAAGGCCGGCTGCCCCACCGGCAGCGATTATTCCCAAGACTGAGAAGATTCCGTCAATAGAACCGAAGATCAGCTCGGCCATGAGGCTCCCTGTATCAAGAGCAATCAGTTCTGTGGTCTGAATAGCCATAACACTCAGTCCGCGGGGACTAGAGGTACCTTAGGAGAATGCTCAGCTTGAGCGTGCTGTTACCATTCGGCATTCGTCAAGGAAAAATCACCCAGGCCCAGCACATAGCGCTGCTTGACCCAGAGCCCGGGTCTACGGAGCAACGGTAGATTCTGATAGCTCGAAGTGAAAAGCTGTGGCCCGGTTCGGCAGGCTACGCTATGACCTGGCCGAGGAGACCAGCTTTTTCGCAGTCAAAGCATCTATAGCTGCGCTCGTTCTTCCACTTGCCAGAAGCGTCGAGAACCAGTTTGTCTTGCGTATTGAGCTCGCTGTAGTCGAACTGACCGCCGCACCTATCGCAGACGAATTCTGCCAAGACTACCAAGGATAGGAGCCTGCATCGCTACTCATAAACAGTCGTTGGCACCGACGGGGCCTTTTGCAAGCACTTCGGCCCGTAACCCATTTTACCATCCAGCATTACTCTTCCGTCACTATTGTCAGTTGTCTCGGACGCGGATAAGAGTAAGAGGATCCAGCAGACTTTCGTCGAGTTCAACGAGTCATGGCTCGTCTACTGGGACGCGTACATTGACCTGCAGAACCAGTTGTACGACAGCTTGAAGGCTGCGCGCGACGTGACCTGGCTGGGCGCGACCGACTCCGCCAAGATGAGTGAGATCAACGCCGCCCAGCGCCAGCTGTTCTCTACAATGCCCAGGCGTCTCGACTATGTGCCTCTTGGACAGATCAATAGGAGCATGGACTACGCTCTCAGCAAGATAAACGAATTATTGGCAGCACTTTTCTCTGAGAAGGAGAAGTGTAAGCGCCTAGAAACCGCGATTGATATCCTGACCGAGAAAGCGAACCGAACCAAACAGGAACTACAGACCGAGGAGTAACCGAACCTCTCTGGATCCCTAAGAAGACTACTCGCCTCCATTCAGAGATTTCTTGGAGCCGGGGGGTGGGCGAGACGATCCAGATACGGAGCCCTAATCTCCATCCTGCTGATCAATCCAATAGTGAATGATTTGCCATCGGTCTTGCTATTTGCGAAGTTGTCCAAACCCTTCACGCTTCAGAGGCGTTTTCTCGAAATCTCGGTCGTTGGTGTAAATCTCCCTAATCCCAAGTCGCTCGGCTACAGTGAAATGTAGACTGTCCTCAAGGTCCAGCCTGTAACGACGCATTGCCCCCACAGCACTCCCATAGTCCCCGAACGTGAGCGGTTCAATTCGCAGAAACGGGAGCTCTCTGAATTTCTCCAGCAGTTTCTCTTCGGAATAATTCCGCGCTGCTCCGCTGACGAGGGCTATGTGCGTCAGCCAAAGCGTTAGGGATGACGTCGCGGCGCGTTCTCCTTTTTCAATCCGTTCCACTATGACCGTTGCATCGTCACCAAAGACCGGGTCGTCTCCCAGCCAGTACACGAAAACGTTAACGTCTACGTATTTCACGAAGTTCCCTTGCGGTAGCTCTCAGCGAGCCCTTTCTAATTTCCATGTCCACATCCCCGACATGTCTCTTGACTTTGAAGAGTCCCCTACCCTTGGCCGAAACGCTGCTCTTCTTTCTTTCCAGGATGAGCCTCTCGCCTTCCACGTTGACCTCAACGACTTCATTGGGACCAATCCCTAAGGCCTCCCTAAGATCGCCAGGAATGTACACCCGACCAGTCTTGTCCACCTTCGATATAGCCAGCTCTATATGCACCCTTGGCAAGAATTGCTTAATGGTAAACTTATAAGGCTTCCATAGGAGTCATTTTGCCACTAGGCGACTCCCAGCGATTTCTGGCTCGTGTGTTCGCCTTTTGGGCTCAAAATGGGAGCTTCTCGGTTCGAGCTTGAACCAACTCCGATATTCAGCTGTTCGAGCCAGATGGAATTAGCCTTGTCTCACCGCACGAGGATGTTTCTGGCTCCAGATACAGTAGGTGGGGTCGAAATACGGACTCGGAAATCCGGCCCGGGGAATTATTCTCAGGAAGGGAACCGAGCCTCGGATTAGACTCTCTTTGGAGCCGGGGGTGGGAGTTGAACCCACCTTAGCCATCCGTTATGGGATGTTTACTACGGGTTGCTACGAGCCGCGTCTGCAGCCCGTCGCCTTATCCGATCGGCCTTCGGTGGACAAGCCAACCCCGGCCTAGTTCGGCCCCCGGCAAAAACAAGAAAACCCAGCCACCAATCGTATAAGCTTGATGAAGGGTTCTGTTAACTCTTCGTAGGACGAGTTAGCTTCGGAGCATCGACTCCAGGGATTACCGTAGGCGTCGGGTTCCCCTTCACAGCTTCAACTGCTCCGCCTTGCGCCTCTATCATGATGGGAGGCCGGGAACGTGCGAACCTCACCCGTCC
>Ga0209804_1002199_pt1 | contig 11971 bp, 6 predicted proteins | sample GraSoiAngelo_139_FD_185896 | JGI IMG/M metagenome (GOLD analysis project Ga0209804, IMG submission 185896) | Grasslands soil microbial communities from the Angelo Coastal Reserve, California, USA - 14_0929_12_20cm (SPAdes) (version 2) | ecosystem: Environmental > Terrestrial > Soil > Grasslands ... | reverse complement strand
ACGATGAAGTTGAACCCCGCGGCGAGCGACGAGATGCCGAGGATCTGCAGGCCGAGCAGCCAGAAATCGATGTTCGGCCCGGGGGAGAACTGCCGTTCGGTCAGATTCGCGTAGCCGAACCAGCCGCCGTCCGGCGCGACGTTGAGCCGTCCCGCATGGAATAGCGGCCCCACCAGCCAGCTGGCGTTCAGGAACAGTCCTCCCAGCAGGAACACCCAGTAGCTGAAGGCGTTGAGCCGGGGGAACGCCACGTCGCGCGCGCCGATCTGCAGCGGCACGATATAGTTGAAGAAACTTGCCGAGAGCGGCATCAGGGCGAGGAACACCATGGTGGTGCCGTGCATCGTGAACAACTGGTTGTACGTCTCGGCCGTGACGACATGGCCGTTCGGCTGGGCCAGCTGTGCGCGGATGAACAGGGCCTCGACGCCGCCGATCAGGAAAAACGAGAACGCGGTCCAGAAGTACAGCAGACCGATGCGCTTGTGGTCGGTGGTGGTGAGCCAGCTTTTCATCTCAGGCTCTGCAGATAGGCGATCAGGGCCGCGATGTCGGCGTCCGTGAGCGGCGGCTGCATGCGCGTCATGATCGCACCTGGCTTGAGGGCCGGCGCGTCGGCGATCCAGCTCGCGAGATGGCTCGAGTCGTTTGGGAAGAGGCCGCTCGCGATGGTGGTGCGGCTCCCGATGTGCGTGAGGTTCGGCCCGATCACGCCACTCGAGACGCCCTGGATGGCATGACACCCGATGCACGCCGAGCGCCCATAGACGGTCTTGCCCTGCTCGGCGAGGCCGCCCTTCGCCGGAGTCGCGGCCGGGCCTAGCTGGGCCTGCGCCCACGCGCCGAATGCCGAGTCGCTGTCGACGATCACGCGCAGCCGCATGTTCCCGTGCGAGGCGCCGCAGAACTCCGCGCATTGACCCGAATAGTCACCGGTCGAATCGGCGCGGAACGCGATGTAGTTGGTCTTGCCCGGGATGGCGTCGCGCTTGCCGCCGAGCCGCGGGATCCAAAACGAATGGATCACGTCGGCCGACGTGATGGCGATGCGCACGGGCTTATTAACCGGGAGGTGCAGCTCGTTGGCGGTCGTCAGGCCGAGGTCCAAGTACCTGAACTCCCACCACCACTGATGACCGATCACTTCGACTTTGACGGCGTCGGCGGGGGCTTCCCCCGCGGTGGCGAAGATCGTCCGGACCGTCGGCACCGCGACGAACACGAGGATCGCCGCCGGCGCGAGGGTCCAGGCGATCTCCATCAGGGTGTGGCCGTGCGTCGGCTTGGGAGCGGGCCGCCCCTCGCGGTGGCGGAAGTGGATCAGGGCGACGACGAGCAGCGCTTCGACCACGACGAACACGGCGGCCGCCCACCAGAAGATGTCGGTGAACAGCACGTCGGTAGCGCGCGCGAAATCGGAGCGGGGTTGGAGCGTCGACTGCGGAAACGGACCGCCGCACCCCCACAGGGCGAGCGCGGCGGTCAGAAACCAGAGTCGTAGTCGCACGGCTGGGACACTAGCACGGCGAGGCACACGCGTCAACGAACGGGCGCGACCGCGAACTCTCCCTCCAACCCGCCCACCGAGCTGCCGCCGACGAACACGCGGAACTTCCCGGGCTCCACCAGGAACTTCATGTCCTTGTTGTAGAGCCCCAGCTCCTTGGGGGTGAGCGAAAACTCCACCGTGCGCGCTTCGCCCGGCTTGAGCGAGACGCGACGGAACCCCGCCAGCGCGCGGACCGGCCGGGTCACACTCGCCACCTCATCGTGCACGTACAGCTGCACGACTTCGGCACCCTCGCGGCTGCCGGTATTGGTGACGGTGACCGACACGCGCAGCGTTCCGGTCGGCGTGATGCGCGGCGCGCCGAGCCGCAGGTCCGAATAGCTGAACGTCGTGTAGCTCAACCCGTGGCCGAAGGGAAACAGCGGCGTCACGGGCAGGTCGGTGTACTTGGAGGTGTACTTGTCCGGCCCGGTGGGACGCCCGGTGTTCTTGTGGTTGTAATAGAGAGGGATCTGGCCGACGGCGCGCGGGAACGTCACGGGCAGCTTCCCGCTGGGGCTCACGTCGCCGAACAGCACGGCGGCGAGCGCCGGGCCCGTCTCGACGCCCAGGAACCACGACTCGACGATCGCGGGCACGTGCTCCGCGGCCCACGCGATCGTGAGCGGCCGACCGCTGTTCACGACCAGAACGACCGGCGTTCCGGTCGCCTGCACCGCTTCGAGCAGCCGTTCCTGGACGCCGGGAAAGTCCAAGTCCGCGCGACTCGCGGCCTCGCCGCTCATGTCGCCCGCTTCGCCCAGTACCAGCACGGCGAGGTCCGCCTGCTTCGCGGCCGCGACGGCATCGGCGAATCCGCCGGTCGACGAGTCGGTGATGCCACAGCCCTTCGCGTAGGTCACGCTCACGCTGCCGGCGCGCTGCTTGATCCCCGCGAGCGGGGTCACGGCGTCCTGTGGGTCGCCGTGGCCGGGCCAGGAGCCGAGCGCGGCGACCTTGTCGTCGGCGAGGGGGCCGATCACGGCGAGAGTTTTGACACGCGCGGCAAGGGGCAGGACCTGACCCTCGTTCTTGAGCAAGACGATCGACTCTTCGGCCACGCGCCGGGCCAGCTGGCGGTGCTCGGGCGCGAGCAGAGCCGCACGTTCGCGCTCGGGGCTGGCGCCGTGGTCGGGATCGTCGAACAAGCCGAGTGCGGCTTTGGCGCGGAGCACGCGGCGCACCGCCTCGTTCACCACGGTCACGGGAATGCGTCCGGCCCGGACCAAGGCGGGCAAATCGTTCACGTAGATGCGGCTCACCATGTCCATATCCACGCCGGCCTCGAGCGCGAGCTTCCCCGCGTCGGCGCGCGAGCCCGCGACGCCATGATTAAGGAGCTCCGCGACCGCCGTCCAGTCGCTCACCACGAAGCCCGTGAAGCCCCACTCGCGGCGCAGCACGGTCGTCATGAGCCAGGGGCTGGCGGTGCTGGGGATGCCGCCGATCTCATTGAATGAGGTCATCACGCTGCCGGCGCCGGCAGCGATGGCGGCGTGGTAGGGCGGCAGGTACACCTCGCGCAGCGTGCGCTCCGACAGATCGACCGTGTTGTAATCCCGGCCGCCCTCGGCGCCGCCGTAGGCTGCGAAGTGTTTCACCGTAGCGAGCACGGCGTCGGGGGCGCGCGGGTCCTTACCCTGAAAGCCCCGTACCCGCGCCGCGGCCAGCGCCGATCCCAGATAGGGATCCTCACCCGACCCCTCGGCGATCCTGCCCCAGCGCGGATCGCGCGCGATGTCCACCATGGGCGCAAACGTCCAGTGCACACCGGCCGCCGCGGCCTCTTTGGCGGCCACATGGGCGGCGGCCTCGACCGCCTCCGGATCCCACGAAGCGGCCTCGCCGAGCGGAATCGGGAAGATGGTGCGGTAGCCGTGGATGACGTCCTGGCCGAAGATCAGGGGGATGTGGAGTCGTGACTCGGTCACGGCGATGTGCTGCGCGTCATGCGTCGCGGCGGCGCCCGTGAGGTTGAAAAGGCTGCCGACCAGGCCCTTGCGAACCAGGTCCGTCTGCTCGGCGGTCGGTTGCTGGTCCACGGAGAGCTGGTTCAACTGGCCGAGCTTCTCCTCCAGGGTCATGCGGGCGAGCAGCGAATCGATCTTCGGCTCGGCGGCGGGGCGCTGGGCGGCCAGTGCCCAGACGGCGCACACGACCAAGGCGGCCGGCAGCACCGTGAGACAACGGCTAAGCGGGCGCATCGGGATTCCGTTTCAGAAGGAGAAATTTGAGCAGCGGCGCCAGCAATCTAGTTGACCGTCACCGGACTTGACAAACCCTAGTGCGCGCGTGATAAGGGAGGCAAACACGTGCACAGGAGAATGCGCTCATGAGTCGCAGATCGTTCGAGCAACGCGGCCGGGGGCTGTTTTTCGGCCTGGCCTTCGTCGTGATCGCCGCGCCGGCGGCCCTGGCGCAGACCAGTACCGGGAGTATCAGGGGGTACGTGACCGACTCGAGCGGCAACGCGGTCGCTGGGGCGCGGGTGGTCGCGGTGAACCCCGCGACGACTGCGCAGCGCGAGGTTGCAACGCAGAGCAACGGGTTCTACGCCATTCTCGGGCTCGTGCCGGCCGAGTACGACGTCACCGCTCGCCAGATCGGGATGGCACCTCAAAAGGTGCACGTGCGTGTCTTGATCGGCGAAGTGTTCCCGCTGGACTTCAAGCTCGGCGCCTCGGCGGTCCAACTGGAGGCGGTGACCGTCGCCGCGGCGACGACAGGCGTCGAGATGCGCACCTCCGAAGCCGCAACCAACGTGACCCAGCAGCAAATCAATAATCTGCCCACCAGCAACAGGAACATTTTCGACCTGGCCGCGCTCGCGCCCGGCATCACCACGCAGAACGACCAGATCAACTCTACGCAGAAGCGCTTCGTCGCCGGAACATCCGGTGCTGGAGCCACGCCGGCGTACGGGCCCGACGAAGTCAACGTCTTCGTCGACGGAGCAAGCTACAAGAGCGACATCCTGCGGGGCGGGGTCGTAGGTCAAGATCGGAGTCGCGGCAACCTCTTCCCACGCAACTCGATTCAGGAATTCCGGGTGATCACGCAGAACTACAAGGCTGAGTACCAGAAGGCGTCAGCCGGCATCATCGTGGCCACGACGAAGTCGGGAGGCAACACCTGGCAAGGCAATGCGTTCTTTTCGTTTCAGGACAAAGGCATGGTGGCCGAGGATAGCGTGATCAAGTCCCTCCAGGGCACCAGCTATGCCAAGCCAGAGTACACGCGGTATTTGGTAGGGCTCTCGGGCGGGGGACCAATAATCAAGGATCGGCTGCATCTCTACGTGTCGTACGAAGGCAACTACCAGGATCGGACAAGCCCCGTTGCCATCAATACAACGGTCCCCGCGGGTTATCCCGCCCTTGCTCAGTACAATTTTCCCCAGTACAACGGCAACTTTGGCTCACCATTCCGGGAGTCGTTGTTCTTTGGGAAGCTGAACTACGACGCCACACCGAACTCCTCGCTCGAATTGAGCGTGGATGCGCGCCACAACAGCGACACTCGGGACTTCGGCGCGTTGTTTAACGGATCGGATCACGCATTTCCGTTCGCGAGCCTGCTGAACGTCAACACGTATACCGGCCGGGCAAAGTATAGCGTCTTCAAGGGCCCGTGGCTTAACGAGACCCTCGTGAGCTTTCAGCGGTCTCGCGACCAGTCGGCCCCTGATAGCCCCGGCTCGATCACCCAGTTCTTTTGCTGTAACTTCACCGCGTGGATCGGCAGCAATAATACCACCCAGGACTTCCTGCAGAAGCGCACTTCTATCCGAAACGATCTGACGTACTCCGGCTTGAACAAGGGCGGCCAGCACGTCCTCAAGACGGGCGTGAGTGTGGACTTCCTTAGTTACGACGTTCTCAAGCGGAACTCGGAAAACCCGCTCTTCGTGTGGACCGACGCCGACAGTTTCAAAGTCCCGGAGCATCTCGAATTTCAGCTCGGAAACCCGTTGTACAACACCACCAACACCGAGATCGGCGCGTATCTCCAGGACGACTGGAGCCCGTCGCCGCGCCTTACGTTCAATGTCGGGATCCGCTGGGATTACGAGAGCAACATGCTCAATTACGGCTACCAGACGCCGAAGGACGTCCACGATTCGATCGCTAAGTATTATGCCGATTCGATCTTCAAGACCGTACCGCTGGACACCACCCGCTACTTCACCAACGGCACGCAGCGCCCGCGTTTCCTGGGCGCATTTCAACCGCGGCTTGGCTTTTCATACCAGATCGATGAGGCAGGAAACACTACGGTCTACGGCGGCTGGGGGATCTTCTACGACCGGACTGTTTATGACCTCACCTCGCAGGAGCGAGAGGCTCTGCAGCATCCGTCTTACCGCATCAACTTCAAACGATTCCCGGCGGACTCTAACAACCCCAACCTCCTAGCGTGGAATCCGGCCTACCTGAACGACACACCAGCCCAGATCCTGGCAGCGGTCGGGACGCAAGCAAACGCTCGCCAGGTGAAGCTGCTGCCCAACGATCTCCGTCCCCCGAAGGCATACCACTTCAGCGCGGGTGTCCGGCGGCGGCTCGGAAGTTGGGCCGTCCAGGCCGCGTACACAGGCGAGCGCGTCAATAACGTGTTCACCTTCAACTGGGCCAACATCGATTTCCCCTGCGGCAACGGAGGCTGCCGCACACAGCACACGATTCCCGGGTTTAGCGACATTTTGTTTGCCACCACCGATGGTAAGGTCTGGTATGACGCGCTCGCGGTGCGCGTGGACCGACCCTATCGCCGTTCGAGCGAGCGGTTCGGATGGGGCGCCGGCCTCTCATACACCTACGCTAAGCGCCAGACTCAGGGCTTCAACGACGATTTCAGCTACCCGAACTCGACCTTCTATCCGCAACAGCCCCGCAACGACGAGCGCAGCCACGTTGTCGCGAACTGGATCTTGGACATGCCGTATGCGTTCGGCGTCCAGTTCAGTGGCCTGATAACCCTCGGGAGCGGACTGAAGTACGATATCGGTGATCCCTTGGCGTCCCCCGGGAATCCTCCGCCGCAACTCGGCGCCTTCTCGCCGCCCAAGAACAACTTCCTCATCCCGAATGCGTGGGCATTTCGAGACGTGGATGTGCGGCTTCGTAAGGACTTCCCGCCGTTCGGCGGCACGACTCTTGGGGTGACGGTGGATCTGTTCAACCTGTTCAATTACCAGAACCTCGGTTGCTTCAACACGTTCAACCCCACAGACGCCAAGTTCGGCCAAGCAGGCTGTCTCATTGCCGATCCGCGCCGGCTGCAGATCGGCGCGGAGTACGGATTCTAGGCGTCACCCACCGCGGGCCACCGGCGCATAGGACCGGTGGCCCGCACCAAGGGACCGCAGCGATATTCTCCCCGCATGACGCGTAGCACACAGTTGGCCGCCGCGCTCGCCGCGGCGATCCTCGCGGCGTGCGGCACGAACCACGCCGAGGGCCCGCCCCCGCCCGACTCCACCCAGGCCGCCGGCTTCGTCGACACACTCGAGGCGCGCACGTTCCATTACTTCTGGGACCTGACCAACACCAGCAACGGGCTTACCCCGGACCGGTCTCCCACGCGGTCGTTCTCGAGCATCGCGGCCGTGGGCTTCGCCCTTACCGCCTACCCGATCGGCGCCGAGCGCGGCTACATCACCCGTGCCCAAGCGGCCGCCAGGACGCTCACGACGCTGCAGTTCTTCTGGACCGCCACTCAGGACTCGAGCGCGAGCGGCGCCACCGGCTATCACGGGTTCTTCTATCACTTTCTCGACATGAACACGGGAAAGCGCTACCAGACCGTCGAGCTGTCGACCATCGACACGGCGCTGCTGCTTGCGGGCGTACTGTTCTGCCAGTCGTACTTCGACAACGCCACCGATTCGAGCGAGGCCGCGATCCGCCGGCTGGCCGATTCCATCTATCGCCGCACCGACTGGCAATGGTTCTCGCCACGGCCGCCAGTCGTGGCGCTCGGCTGGCACCCGGAAACGGGCACAGGCTTTCTCCCCTACGACTGGCGCGGCTACAACGAGGCGATGATCCTCTACCTCCTGGCACTCGGCTCCCCGACACATCCCGTCGACAGCGCCGCATGGTCGCAGTGGACGTCGGCGTATCAGTGGGGCACGTTCTACGGCCAGAGCCACGTCGGCTTCGCCCCGCTGTTCGGCCACCAATACTCGCACGTGTGGATCGACTTCCGGGGAATCCACGACGCCTACATGCAGGCGCACGGCATCGACTACTTCGAGAACTCGCGCCGCGCCACGTACGCGCAGCAGGCGTACGCCGCCGCGAACCCGGGCGGCTGGACCGGCTACAGCAGTCGTGTCTGGGGGCTCACCGCCTCGGATGGACCGGGCGACGTGATGCTCACGCTGGGCGGGCACCAGCGCCAGTTCCACAGCTACTGGGCGCGCGGGGCGTCGTTCACCGAGACGCCCGATGACGGCACCCTCGCGCCCACCGCGGCGGGCGGCTCGATCCCGTTCGCGCCCGAGATCGCCGTCCCCGCGCTCTGGGCCATGCGCCAGACCTACGGCGCCAGCCTGTTCTCCACCTACGGCTTCCGCGATGCCTTCAATCCGACCTTCACCCAGAGCAGCGCGGCCGGCTGGTTCGACGTCGATTACTTGGGGATAGACGAGGGACCGATCGTCGCCATGATCGAGAACTACCGCACCGGACTGGTGTGGCGCGTCATGCAGACGAATCCGTACATCGTGCGGGGGCTGTGCCGGGCGGGGTTCGCGGGAGGGTGGCTCGTGGGAAAGTGCCCGCCTTGACCGTAGCCGGGTGGGGCGTTATCGGGTGAAGCGTGGCCGGGTGGGGCGTTGTTGCCGGGTAGGGCGTTGCCGGATGGGGCGTTGTCGGGTGAGGCGTTGTGGGGTGAGGCGTTACCGGGGGATGCGTTGGCCGTTGTCGGATGAAACGTTACCGGAGAGGCTGCGGGCGAGCGCCGTTACCAAGCGGGCGCAATGGGTCCGAGCGAGACGAACTTCCTTGAGCTTCGCGGGTGAGAGGTACCCCTCTGCCAGCTCCAGAACTCCTTCGAGCTCGTCTAGCGAGCCCTTCGCGATCTGGAGGTAACGTCGGAATTGACGGGTGCTCGATTGCGCCGCTCCCTCCGCAATGTTCAGCGCGACGCTATACGCGGCCCGCCGCCACTGGGCGCCGAGGGCAAAGGCCTCGTCCGGGGGAAGGAACCGAACGAGGTCACGCGACAGGGTCGCCAGGCGCTTCGCCTCCTGCCAGGCTTTGAGCTGTCGGAAGTCACCCATGCGTCCAATTTGAGCCACGCAGGTTGCCTGATCGTCGTTGTTTTCGCTCCGCCCGGGTCATTTCCACGCACAACGCAGTACCCGACAACGCTGCACCCCGCAACGCCTAACCCGATAACGCCCCACCCGGCTCCGCTTCACCCGACAACGCCCCACCCGGCTCCGCTTCACCCGACACCGCTTCACCCGTCAGCGTGCCAGGAGCGTGGCCAGCCTGACGAGCTCCGCATCCGGCGGCGGCTTGGGCGTGAGCACCCGCTCAAGCGGCAGCGCGGCCACCTCGCCCTTCACGAGCGCGGTAAAGATGCCCGTCTCGCCCGCGATCAGGCGCTCCAGGGCGGCGGCGGCGGTGCGGCTGGCGAGCAGGCGGTCGAATGCGCCCGGCCCGCCGCCGCGCTGCACGTGGCCGAGAATTGTGGCGCGCAGCTCGAAGCCGATGCGCTCGCGGTGGTGGGCGAAGTAGTCCGCCAGCGCCGCCGCATTCCACTTCGCCCCCTCCGCGACCACGACCATGGCGTGCCGCTTGCCGCGGGTGTAGGCGTCCCGCAGCGCCGCCGCGACCGCATCGGGATCGCTCGGCACCTCCGGAATGACCACCACGTCGGCTCCTCCCGCGATCCCCGCCATGAGGGCGAGATAGCCGCATTGCCGTCCCATCACCTCGACGACGAAGGCGCGTTGATGCGACGACGCCGTCGTCTTGAGGCGATCGATCGCCTCGAGGGCGGTGTTCAGGGCGGTGTCCACACCGATCGTGATGTCGGCGCCGTTCACGTCGTTGTCGATGGTCGAGGCCACGCCCACCACCGGGAATCCGGTCTGGGAGAGGGCGTGGGCGCCTGCGAGCGAGCCGTTCCCGCCGATCACCACCAGGCCGTCGATGTTGTTTTGGCCGAGCACGCGCAGCGCGCAGTCGCGCCCCTCCGGACTGCGGAAGTCCTGCGAGCGCGCGCTGCCGAGCATCGTGCCCCCGAGGTGGATGATCCCGGCGACGTCGCGCGGGCCCAGCGGCTGCAGCAGTCCCGTGATCAGGCCGGTATAACCCTGCCGCACACCGATCACCTCGAGCCCCTGCGTCGCGCCCACGCGCACCACGGCGCGCAGCGCCGCATTCATGCCCGGGGCGTCGCCCCCGCTCGTCAATACGGCAATCCGCTTCATTCCGCCCGCCCTCCCTGTTCCCACTCTAAAGAGTGGGCCCTTTGAGGCACTGCCCTTAAGGGCAGTGCTCTATCGGGCCCAGGCTTCAGCCTGGGAACAACGAGTGGCTGCATGGTCAAGGCGGGCACTTCCCCACGAGCCATCCCCCCGCGAACCCCGCCCGGCACAGCCCCCGCACGATGTACGGATTCGTCTTCATGACGCGCCACACCAGCCCGGTGCGGTAGTTCTCGATCATCGCGACGATCGGCCCCTCGTCTATACCCAGGTAATCGACGTCGAACCAGCCGGCCGCGCTGCTTTGGGTGAAGGTCGGATTGAAGGCGTCGCGGAAGCCGTAGGTGGAGAACAGGCTGGCGCCGTAGGTCTGGCGCATGGCCCAGAGCGCGGGGACGGCGATCTCGGGCGCGAACGGGATCGAGCCACCCGCCGCGGTGGGCGCGAGGGTGCCATCATCGGGCGTCTCGGTGAACGACGCCCCGCGCGCCCAGTAGCCGTGGAACTGGCGCTGGCGGCCGCCGAGCGTGAGCGTCACGTCGCCCGGGCCATCCGAGGCGGTGAGCCCCCAGATCCGACTGCTGTAGCCGGTCCAGCCGCCCGGGTTCGCCGCGGCGTACGCCTGCTGGGCGTAGGTGGCGCGGCGCGAGTTCTCGAAGTAGTCGATGCCGTGCGCCTGCATGTAGGCGTCGTGGATGCCCCGGAAGTCGATCCACACGTGCGAGTATTGGTGGCCGAACAGCGGGGCGAAGCCGACGTGGCTCTGGCCGTAGAACGTGCCCCACTGATACGCCGACGTCCACTGCGACCAGGCGGCGGTATCGACGGGATGCGTGGGGGAGCCGAGTGCCAGGAGGTAGAGGATCATCGCCTCGTTGTAGCCGCGCCAGTCGTAGGGGAGAAACCCTGTCCCCGCTTCCGGGTGCCAGCCAAGCGCGACGACTGGCGGCCGTGGCGAGAACCATTGCCAGTCGGTGCGGCGATAGATGGAATCGGCCAGCCGGCGGATCGCGGCCTCGCTGGTGTCGGTCGCGTTGTCGAAGTACGACTGGCAGAACAGTACGCCCGCGAGCAGCAGCGCCGTGTCGATGGTCGACAGCTCGACCGTCTGGTAGCGCTTTCCCGTGTTCATGTCGAGAAAGTGATAGAAGAACCCGTGATAGCCGGTGGCGCCGTTCGCGCTCGAGTCCTGGGTGGCGGTCCAGAAGAACTGCAGCGTCGTGAGCGTTCTAGCGGCCGCTTGGGCGCGGGTGATGTAGCCGCGCTCGGCGCCGATCGGGTAGGCGGTGAGCGCGAAGCCCACCGCGGCGATGCTCGAGAACGACTGGGTAGGAGACCGGTCGGGGGTGAGCCCGTTGGTGGTGTTGGTCAGGTCCCAGAAGTAGTGGAACGTGCGCTCCTCGAGAGTGTCGAGGAAGCCGGCGGCCTGGGTCGAGTCGGGCGGGGGTGGGCCCTCGGAGTGGTTCGGGGCGCAGGCCACGAGGGCCGTCGCGACGAGCGCGGCGGCGAGCTGAGTGCTACGGCATGCGTGGAGGATAATTGGGCGATCCCCGGGCGGGCTACCGGCGCAAGGCACCGGTAGCCCCCGGAGCAAAAGAATCAGAAGTCGTAACCGGCGCCTAGCTGCAGTCGCCTTGATCCGTATGCGATGCAGGTCGGAGTGTTGCCGCCAAAACAGCCGAGGTTTTGATAGTTGAACACGTTGAAGACCTCGGCAGTCACCGCGACACCCTGCGTGCCCCAGGTCGGCACGTCCTTCCGCAGCCTCACATCGATGTCACGGAACGCGAACGCGTGGCCAAGAAGGAGGGACTGTTTGGGCGGGAAGGCCCGGCTCTCGGGTCCACCGACTTGATACGGAACGCCGGAGCCGAGGTTGAGCAGTCCACTGAACTGGATTCCTAGGGGCATGTCGACGATCCAGTTCCCAACGATTGTGTTCCGCTGCACGTTGGGCGCAGGGTAGTGCGGGTAAT
>Ga0209804_1002198_pt1 | contig 11972 bp, 20 predicted proteins | sample GraSoiAngelo_139_FD_185896 | JGI IMG/M metagenome (GOLD analysis project Ga0209804, IMG submission 185896) | Grasslands soil microbial communities from the Angelo Coastal Reserve, California, USA - 14_0929_12_20cm (SPAdes) (version 2) | ecosystem: Environmental > Terrestrial > Soil > Grasslands ... | reverse complement strand
CCTTCGCGGAATTTCTAGATTGGCATTCCTTCCAAGTCTGCGGTGACGCCAAGGACGGCAAAGAAGCCATCGAAAAAGTCATCAAGTTGAAGCCGCATATCATCGTGTTGGACATCAACATGCCGGTCATGAACGGCTTCAAAGCCGCACAGGAAATTCTGCGCATCTCGCCTGCAACCAAGATAGTGTTCTTGAAAATGCACGACGAACCCTCAATGGTGCAAGGTACGCGGTCATGGGCGCATGGGTTCGTGCCCAAATCCGCTGCCGGTACGGCATTGATTCCTATTCTGCATCGCCTCGCCGGAACCACACCCAAGGTCCGCACGGCGGCTGGCTAGAGGCCTTTAAGGAGGTCCTATGGACGCCAAAAATGAGGCCTTCCACTACCACATCGGCTGGCAAGGTGGCGCGCTGGATTGGGAAGCGTGGAGTACTCGAAGCGGCGGCGGAATCCACTGCGCGGCAGATTCTGCTACCCGGCGAGACCTACGTAATCGACGAATACGGCGAAGCGTGCATCACTTGTGCGGCTATACGAGGCGCACACGCCGGAAAGTGAATTACGCGCGCTGTGCCGAGGCCAGTTCCGGGGAGGAACAGTGACGGAAAACCCCAAATGCACCAATCCAGATTGTAAGGGCGAAATCATGGTCAGGATCCAAAGCATAAGCTCACAAAAGAGTACCCAATGGCGCTTTCAGTGTCCGAAGTGCGGGCGAACGAAAGTTGTGAGTGACCCACCGTTCGCGGACTTCAAAGCTAAGTGAATCCGCCGCACGCTGTGCCGGGCCGGGGCCGCAAAGCTATCCGGCCTTTTGCTTTTTGGGTTAGAATCTGCGCCAATTCACCCTGTGGAAAAACCCATCACGACCGAGGCTGGATCGGATATTTCGATGCGGTCACTGGCCACGGCATGTTGTCATGGATAAAGGTGCGCCGGCTCTCGCCGCAAACTTCGCAACGATTTTCGCACAACGCCTCCCTCAGTTGCCGTTTTTGTTCAGGAGTCGCCTGCGCCAGCGTGGCCAGAATGGCCTGAAACAATTGGTGTCGTGTGCCAATCATTTCGCCTCCGCCTTGCAGAATTTGCAGCCGCCCGCGGGATCTGATCCCGGCGTGCTAAGCCTCAATGATCCCATTGCGGATCGCATACCGGACCAGATCCGCCGTCGAACGGCAATTCGTCCTCGAAAAGATATTCTGTCTGTGTGTCTCCACGGTCTTCATTGCTGATGCCGAGCATTTCCGCAATTTTCCCACTGTGAAATCCCTGGGCGAGAAGTTTGACAATTTCCTTTTGGCGAGTTGTTAGACCGGGCTGAGGCTTTCCACGGTCGCGTTTCAGCGGCCGATGCATGTTAGGTGTCAGTGCAGGTGGGTAAGAGGTTTTATTACTCACCAGCGCTTGGATCGCAGAGATCAGATCGCGATCAGAGTCACGCTTACGGACATAGCCGTGAACGCCAGCTTGACGCACTTCCTGGATCAGAACATCGCTGTCGTAAATGGTAAGAATCAATATCTTGGTCCACTTTTCGGAAGTAGAATTTTGGCAGATGCCAAGCCTTTAGGATTGTGTCGATCACCCTCCTTTTCTGGAGTTCAGTCCAGACCTCCTCACGTTGAAAATCCGGCATGTCTATCCGGTCGCGGCGCTTGTATCGCTCTTCCGCAACTCGTGCCGCGTCCTTTTCTTCCTTTCAACTTCTTGCGAAGGTGCCTCTTCAACAGCAGGTCGGCGCTCCACGGTGTTCCATTCTTCGTGGTGGAAACGAAGCACGCAATGCGTCCACAATCTCAACAGGAATGAGAATTTCGCGGATGGCGTTCTTCGTCTTCGGTGTCTGAACCTGCCCGCGCCACACAGCCTGACGAACGCGAACGAGTTTCCTTGACGGGTCAACGTCACAAACACGCAGCCCACATAGTTCACCCGCACGCATTCCGGTCTCAACAGCCAACCAGTAGAACAACCGCTCTGGACCAGTTGATCTGCTGAGAATACTTTCAACTTCAGCATCCGTGTAGGCACGCACTTCTGTTTCTGAACCGCCCATCTTCTTGACTGACTCCCAGATGTTCTCCCGCACGTTGCCCCACGCCCGGCCTTGCTTCAGGATGAGCTTCAGCCGTGCCGAAGATGTTTTTCTTTGTCTTGCGGCTGACAGTTAGCGTGGATAGGAACGCCAATTTCACGCGTCGTAATTTCCCTGACCGGCTTTTTGCCGAAGGCCGGAAGCAAGTGGTTCCTGAGATGGCCGCGGATGTTAAGAACCGTTGACGCCTTCATCTCTGGAAACGCTTGGTCGCTCCATTCTTGCGCAAGGGCTTGGAAGGTAATGTTCGATTCGAGACATAGCCGGGGTCATTCACGCGGGCAAGAATTGCTTCCAGCTGCCGCCGCGCCTGTTTCTCCGTCATCTGTCCAACGATGCCGAACACCTTAGAACGTTTTCTGCGCATGATGGAACCATTCGGCAGCCGAACGTCACATTTGAGATGGGATTTCTCTTAGCCGTCAGCGGCCTGCGGATTGGTATCTGAAACAAGATCAGTACAACCATGCGCGGCGGATTTGTCGATTTTTCCGTTACTTCAGGCCATGGAAAAGCTACCCATCAGGCCCGTCAACTTCTCCGACTCTATGGACAACGCGGTGGTACTAAGGGATTCGCCCGAGCCGAAAAGGCATACTCCCCCCAATTGTGATATAAGCCCGCAATAGTAGTAATGAAACCGTGCCCAGTCCCTCCAGGAAATCTGAAAACCATGAGGGTCATGAGGGTCATGAGGGTACTGATCGTCGATGATAACAACGAATATCGTAGACTCCTCCGGCGAATCTTGGAGGTACAGCAGGACTGGATGTTGGTAGGCGAAGCGTCAGATGGCGAACAAGGCGTTCGGTTAGCTCAACAACTTAAGCCTGATGTAATCCTGATGGACATCGATATGCCCGGCACCAACGGCCTGCAGGCGACCCGCCGCATCAAGCATAGCTTCGCTGGTGCGACGGTCCTGCTCCTGTCGGCCTGGGATAGCGAACTATCGCCAAGGCGCAGGGACTGTGGTGCGGACGATTATTTGCTCAAGACTATGCCGATTTCCGAGTTTCTCTCTGTCCTCCGAAGCGTGCGACCAACGACGGCTGCTTAGAGAGGCCGTTGATTTTGCAGTGAGTCTGGTGAGCAACACGACTGGCCGGTTAGAAAGGCGGACTGCGAGAACCATAGCAGTAGAGCTTTGGAGTGAACCGCTGCTTAATTTTGCAGGGCCGACGGCGTTCTTCGCTTTATCGTGCTTATCTTCCGTTGCGAGCGTATGGTCTGCCGACTGCACCTCATCTTCAGAGTCGGAGTAGGGATCACGATTGCTCGTGACCCCCTCCACGGATCGGAGTGAAGGACTTACGCGGCTGAATACCCGGCCCGCACGTCCCCCTTCAACGCTTCGACGCTGCTCTTGCGAACAGCTCCGCATGACTCGGCGCCGATGTGGGTCGCTGATCCACGTTCGTATGACTTTTTCATTCACTACACCTCGCCGGTTTAGCCGGCGCACAGGAGACGAGCCAATGTGTGCAGTGAGCGTGTTGATAGCAGATGACCACGAAATTGTTCGACGAGGACTCCGCGCGTTGCTTCAAGAGCAGCCCGGATGGCAAGTAGTGGCCGAAGTGACAAACGGAAGGGACGCTGTGGTCAAAGCAAATGAGTTCCAGCCTGACGTGGCTATTCTGGACATCACTATGCCTTCCTTGAATGGTCTCGACGCAACCAAGCAGATAGCAAAAGTCAGTCCGAGTACGAAGGTTATTATACTTACCGTCCATGACTCCGACCAACTGATCCCTAAGGTCCTAGACGCGGGTGCCCGTGGATATATCCTCAAGGCAGATGCGGGCCGCGATCTTATAACGGCCGCGAAGGCGCTGTTATCGAACAAGGCCTTCTTTACCCCAAAAGTGGCCCAGATCGTGATGGATGGATATTTAGGCAAAGGGCCAAAGGTAAGTGAGGAAGGATTCTCACAGATAACCGGAAGGGAAAGAGAAATCGTACAGCTTTTGGCGGAGGGCAAGAGCTGCAAGGAAGTCGCGACAATTCTGGGAATCAGCACCAAGACGGCCGAAACGCATCGATCGAACCTGATGCGGAAGCTCAATTGTCATTCGGTCGCAGAGCTAGTCCGGTACGCTATCCGTAATCATCTCGTGGAGGCTTAGTCCTCGACTCCGATAGATTGTATTGCCTGGGACGCCGGAGGAACCGCGTGACTTCAGCCAAAAATCTTTTGTTCGTGGATGATGAAGATTCCATCCGACTCACTCTAACTCCCATTCTGAAGAAGCATGGGTTTGAAGTAACGGCGGTCGCCTCCGTGTCCCAGTCGGTGCGCTTCCAGGCCCGCATAGAGCCGCCGCTGCCGCTCGTCCAGCAGGCTGAGGAATAGGATGATCGCGGCCTTCCGTTCCTCCCACAACTCCGTCGGCTGCAGGGAGGCCCCTACCTCCCACTCCGCTTCCTGGCTCGCGCGCCGTCAACTGTTGTTCCCTCCGACTGCCCGGCTTTTCTGCTTAGCGAGGAACGAGCGAAGCCGGTGGGTGTCCAAACGCATGTGGTATAGTTGATCCAATAAGAAGATGTTTACGAGGAATTATACCATGCTTTGACGCGGGGGGTGTCTTCAACAAAACTCAGTGTCAGGCAGGCCTATGGCGCTTGTCAGCCCATTCTAAGGATGGATTCCGACGGGGATAGTAATTCCACAAAAAGGAGAAGTTATTGTTGCGCGGTTCCTTAGCTCCTTAAATATTAATGGGCGATCCGACGCGCAGGGGGGCGAGGCACATGCCGAGCTGGTTCGATGGTCACTTCCTCTCTGTCTGAACCAAGCTGCGGCCTCGCAACCAAGCCGGTGAGCCCGACGGCATCCGCGTACTTCAAATAGGTATCGATGGATGCGACCACCACGCGTGCTTCCACCGTGATCAGGTCAATACCGACCAGGGAGATGCGCACCCAGGCGTCAATAACGATGCCCTTGTCAAGAACTCGATCAAGAACATCGATCAGGCTCGATCCACCCGATACCCGTTCAACTGCCATTAGGACCGTCCTCCTCTAAATTAGACTCTCCGTCTAGGCTTCGCTGCTCTCGAAGCTCCTGGTCGGCGAGCAACTCGCTGGGCTTGTGGGAGCGTGGCGGGTAGCGGGCCTTGCAGCGTCAAATGCGGGTCGTATTTCCACCAGTTCAGCCCCATCTGCTCGGCCTTATCAACAGAACAAATCACTAAGCGAATGCGAATCGTGAGTAACTCGACGTTTGCAAGCGAGATACGGATATCTCCGGCAATGACCAGACCCTTATCGAGAACGCGATCCAAAATGTCTACAAGGTTCGTCGTTCCAGAGATAGATGGCACTTTCTCCATAGAATCGCGCTCTCTTTTTGGGCGGGTTTAGACGTGCAGATCCCGTCCAGAGGACGAAGGGCGGGATAGTAGTAGCCATACAAAAATGCGTCAATAAGTGTTTCCCTGTATGCCTCGAAGAAAGTATTTGCTTTTTCAACAACTTGGAACGGCGAGACTTGGTTCTTAGCGAAGATGGCCTAATGGGCCCAGGTCGATATTCAAGTCGGAAGGCGAAAGGCCGAATTGTTCAGCAAGCTCGGCGATCTTGGCTTCCAGCTTCATCAAGGCCTCACCCATCTGCTCGATTTCCTGATCGCTGACCGTCCCCCCCTCCATGCGGCGGATGGCCTGTCGCTCCAGCAATTGCCGCAAGAAATCGATCAGGGTAAGAACGAGCTTGGCGAGTCCCTGTTCAACATTATCGGGGGACAGCTCGATGCGGGCGGGGACCGAGGCGGCCCCTTCTCGGACGCCGGAGTCTTCCGGCGAATCTTTCCTGAACGGCTTCTCATTCATGTGCGGTTTCTACAAATTCACTCGGAGGCCACGGGCCCGTGATACGTGCCGAAATTCCGGCAGGGGTCGGTACGCGCCCGATTTTCTCCAAGAAAACAGGAAGCGAGGAACGATCCACGAGCGCAAAACCGCGAATTCCGGATGGCGTATCGTGCTGAACCCATTTTTCGGCAAGCGAATCAGAGGCGCGCCGGAATTCCTTCAGAATGGACTGGGCCTCTTGGTATCGCGCCCGCCGATGTTCGAGATAGCTTCTGCCCGATTGCATCGAGTATTCAGGTGTGCCGCCGGACTCGAGCGTGACACGGAGATCCATTTGGACCTTGTTGCGCAATTGATGCAAGGCGCTGCGGTAGTCCACGGATCGGCCTTCTACGAATTGCCTCAAAACCTCTTCGCTTTCGACGACTGTCGGGAAGCGAAAGGGGATGATAGAGGCTTGCTCGAAGATCCTTTGCAAGACTTGGCTGAAATCTTTCACCATTTCAGGAAAGTGCCCTTGATGCATGCGCGCATCGAAATCAGACACAAAACAGCGCAGCATACCCACGTCGATTCCCTCAATCCGTGCTCCCTCCACTCCGCGAGGGGGTAAGCGGATTTGACTCTGTTGTTCGGCGATGCAATAAGCGAGCACGGGCTTGTGATGTGGTACTACCGCCCCTTTTTAACTCTTTGGCTGGCGACCGAGAGCCGGACGTTCTGTCCAGCCGGGCGTTGACATGTGGCGCAGCGCTGTCTCGACGGAGCTCACGATGAGGTCTAGGCCCAGATAAACCAAATCCACACCTGCCAGCGAGAGCACCAGATTGCCGCGAATGATCACACCCGTGTTGAGCACGTGATCGATCAAATCCAGCAGCGTCAGATCTGCGGACTCTTCATTGCCAAAGAGAACGATCTCGGCCGTTTTTTCAGTCATCGCTCGATCCAGACGATTTCGGCTGCGAAACGAACGAAAACGGCGGCCAAGGCCCGGAACACTCGATCCGCCGTTTATTTTTCCATTTTCTAGAATAACTGCGGACGAAGCTTTCCAGTTTCTTGCGATCCACCCGCTTCAGCAGGACCGTCTTGTGAAATTCCAGGTCACGCCTGGCCGCAGCGAACTTTCCCCCTTCTGCGACGTCGTCTGCGATCGATCGCAGCGCTTTGGCGAAATCCAGTAACTCGGGGCTGGCCCGCTCAACCGTTCGATGAGACAGCGCAGATTTCGCCTGCAGGTATTCCTTTCCGCTACGAGCTTTCTTCCTAAGCATAGGTGCCGCCGGCAGCGCAAGAACCTTAACGTCCCACTCCTCCTTGCCGCGTATGCGATCGAGATCGGCCTTCAAAACAGCTTGCCGGCTACCGATATGAGACTGGAGCGATTTGTCGTCGAGGAATTCTATTCCGAAACGTGCCGGCAGAACGTCCGCGGCCAGAGCAATCGTGGAAAGGACCAGCTGGTGCCGCGTCGTGGCTTCGGCAAGCCAATCAAGATCTTGCATATTCTCCGAGAGATTCAGAGCGAACTCGGTTTCGGGCACCCGGCTGATCCAGCAGATGAGGCCGCCGCAAGCAATCGGTTCCACGGGGGCGGTTCCATCGACGCCCTTTAAACTGCGAAACAATTCGGCGGAGGGACCAGGGGCCTGCGTCAGGCCATATAGGTGAATGACCCTAGCCTGTGACTGAGCGCGTCGAACGGGCCTGGAAAGCCGATTGAGCCTCACGCCAGGCGCCATAACTCACCCACGAAGGTGCGGAGCGCCCTCTTACCCGCAATCTCATGGGCAAAATCTCGCACCACGTACAACGGAATCTGCGAATGACGCGCCGACAACTGACGGAGCGTACTGAGCTGCCATTGGCGCCTGCGCGTACATCGACGGCACTTGCCCACGTCTTCCTTGAACAGAACGCGATTGACAAATATGGCTGCGGTGGAAAGGCGCAGCTTGGAGAGTTCGGCGATGAGCCGCTCGGTTTGTCTGTCAGGCAGCGCTTCCGGAAGCATAACGACGTAGACGCAAGTTTGCCGCGAGTTTTTCAGAAACTCCACCAACTCGCGGACACTCTTCCCCAGTTCCGCGATTTTGACCCCAGCATCACGCGCCAGAGCGAGTGTACGGTGGTGAGCCAGACTTATCAATAATAGCTTGGTCCAGACCAGGATGCGATCAGGCGTGCGCAGAAGATCGAGAGCATGGCCGGTGGGGGCCATGTCAATCAACACCCGGCTCGCACGGCCGCGCACCAGGTCGAATACGCGCAGCACGGCGAGGATTTCATCCAGTCCCGGCGGAACGCTTTCGAGAAGCTGCGAAAAGAGCTGGCGCTCGAACCAGAGATCGACGTGCACGCTCGATGCTTCGCCAGAAGTGGCCTGGTTGATCATCTGCTTTACGCGGCCAGCCCAACTTCTGAATACAGCGACAGCATCCATCTCCGACGCGCGAAATTTCGCATCCCCCAGAACGGAACGGGGTTGATCTGAGATCTCAGTCTGGAAGACGTCGTCCAAAGAAGGGGCTGGGTCGACCGAGCAAATATCGACCGCTTCACTACTGCGGAGCCGGGAACTACAACCGAGGGCCGCGGAAATCGTTGTCTTCCCGACTCCCCCTTTGCCCAAAACCATGGAGAGATTTCGATCCAAAATCGGCCACTCTACGCGCGATAGCGGCAGCGCACGAACCCTTGACTTTGGCGAGGCGGCTTTCCACGTAAAGCTCGTGCCTGCAAAGATATGGCCACCAAAGTCTCGGAGCCGCGCCCCCATTACCGGCGCGCCGGCGTCTTCGGCGATGTAAATGCTTTTTGAGGGAAAATGACGCCGAAAAAAAACGCGTGCAGTACAAGTTGCCTCGTGTCGCAGACGGCAAATTCGGCAGTGCTGGGATCCGAGCACGGCCCTGTTCAAAACGATGCCCGTAAGGTCCACATCAGGTGAGAGCGAACGGAGCGCGATGATAGCTCGCTGGGACACATTGAAAGAAAATCTTTCAGGCGTAGTCACCAAAAAAATCTCCGCATTGCTGAGCAGTTCCGCCCTGACCGTCTCCACCATGCGTCGCCACTCCTCCACCAGAGGATTCGAAGCGCCTGGTACGGCGCCGCCGAAGAGTTCGGCCAAGAGCCGATCACGGCTGGCAGCCAACTCCAGGATGTCGAGAAAACTCGAGAAATATTGTGGTAACGCGAAAAGCCTCAAAGTGTGCCCTATGGGAGCGGTGTCCACCACGATCTGATCATATTTGCCAGAGGCCAGGGCGTCAGCGATGGCGAGAAGGGAGGCCATTTCAGCCATTCCTGGGAGCGTCGTTTCCAACAAAGGTTCAATATCGGCGCGGGAGAAGATGGAGCCAGTCTCGAGTATCGAGAGGAGCCTTTCCTTGTGCCGGCTCAGAAAAGCGTGAAACTGCTTCTCGGCGTCGACCTGCCAGACGTCTAGCCGCGCCTTGGGAGCCAGGCGTAGCTTTTGGGGGCGATCAACGAGCGCTTGACCAAAGATGTCCGAAAGGGAGTGGGCCGGGTCCGTCGAGAGCAGGAGCACGGATCTTGTCCTGTTCCGCATCGCATGATGCAAGGCGTAGGCGGCCGAAATCGTCGTCTTACCAACGCCCCCCTTGCCAATAAATAGGGTCAACTTCGACACCCGGCCATTCTAGACAAGGCGAACGCCCAGCAAAAGATGGGTTGCACCCGTCATGAGCTTCACGCACGGTGGGGAACAATCCGTACTAGGCGCACGGGGTATGACCGAAACGACCCTTTTTGAGTGAGTTGTGTCTTCGCATCGGGAGTTTATCGGTACTTTGACTGAGCCTTTCTCGGGTCTCGTTCTCGCGAGAAATACGTGTCCAGTAGGGATGAGAGGCCAGCGTTTTACGCCCATTCTGTGGGTTTACACCGGATTCTCACCTGCTGCCTTTGGATGCAGACTCAGAGGGAAATCGTGGGTGGAGATGAAAGAAGCTCACGATCCAGGAAGAATCCGCACACGCTTTTCGGCAAGAGTTCCGCACGGAAACGCGGTCTCTTCAGGAGAGCGCAATGAGTATTCAGGGTCGAGTACTTGATCCCACCAAACGGAGCCCGCAGCTGCAAGAATTTGAGGCCGCCCTTCGCTGCAGAATCGTAGGACAAGACGAGGCGATCGAGGCGCTAGTGGCGGTTTTTCAGGTGTTCTGCGCGGGCCTGAATGCGTCCGGGCGTCCGGTGGGCAATCTGCTGTTTTTAGGACCCACTGGATCAGGAAAGACGTGCATCGTCGAGGCCGCGGCAGAAGTTTTATTCGGCGAAAAAAGAGCAGTTCTTAAAATCGACTGCGCGGAATTTCAGCATTCGCATGAAATTGCCAAACTCATTGGCTCGCCCCCCGGCTACCTGGGGCACAGGGACACTCACCCTCTCATCACCGAGGAAAGACTGAGTCAGTATCATACCGATAAGCTCAAACTCAGCCTTTTACTCTTTGACGAAATAGAAAAGGCCAGCGATGCTCTCTGGCAATTACTGTTGGGCATCCTGGACAAGGCCACTCTGACGCTGGGCGACACGCGTCGCGTGGATCTTTCGCAGACCATTATCTTTCTGACTTCCAATCTGGGAGCACGCGAAATCGCCGCTTTGGTGAGCAAGGGGATGGGATTTGTTGAACCATCCGCCGAATCAGCCGATGGCCTAAACGTAAAACTCGAACGCTCGGCGCTAGAAGCAGCCCGACGCAGATTTTCGCCGGAGTTCATGAACCGGCTCGACCGTGTCGTTGTTTTTCACCAGCTTCAACCGGAGCAACTCGGAGAGATCCTTGATATCGAACTGGCAGTTGTGCAGCAGCAGGTGTTGGATGCAGGCCGCGTGCCCTTCATGTTCCGCGTGACGCCAGATGCGAGAGCCTTCCTCTTGCGCGAAGGCACAGACCTAAGGTATGGAGCACGGCATTTGAAACGCGCTATTGCCCGGCAAGTGGTTTCGCCGCTCGCTAACTTGCTCGCCTCTGGGCAGGTCGAACTCGGCGATGTGGTATGCATCGACTGGGATAGCGACAGGCGATGCTTGGTGTTTCAGAACCACGGGCCTACGCCGCCTTCGCCAGTTCCACAACAGCCAGTCACTGCCGTCGCGACCACGATCGGCGGACGCGTACGTCAGTTCGTCGCCGGTGCAAGCGCCTCGTAAGGCTAGAAATGAGTGACAATCGTAGTCCCCCTTTTGGTGATCACGTGCGGTAGTCCTTCCTAGAGGTAGTCCTTCGAAGGTCACCTAAGAAGCAAAGAGTTTGCTAATTGACGTTGCCTTTGGCTAGAGCTAAGCAAGATTTGGAGCAAAATGAGCTTGCCCGCCAGGAGCAGCGGAGCAGAGGAGTAGGCCCGCGCTTGACAGCCACTAATCCGACATCGTATTTTTGTTGGTCGGCGTAAAGGGACTTCTGTATACAGGGCGTGTGCGAGTTCTGAGTGTTTGCGATCGCTTCTTTCTCGAACTGCTCTTGCACCAGGTAATCCACAGTCCTGTGATCTTTTCGGATGCCCGACACACCCACGGGCTGGGGCATGGCCGGCTGCAGTACGTGTGCCAGAAGCAGGCTGGGGAATTTTCCGTTCGACACTAGAATGTGGGGGCCGATAACGACATGGCGGAGGAGTCGGTAACAGTTAGTGAGGGCCACTTTGTAGGTACCCTTCGGCGGGACGCCTGGTGGACTGAGATTCTGCCTGCGGCCCTGCTCTTAGGGGCATTCGGTATTTATGCGACGTACCGGGCTTTCGAGGGCGCCTATTATGCCTGGGGACCCTATCTTTCGCCCTTCTATTCGCCGCTGATGGATCCGCAGCACCATTTCTGGCCGCTGTCTCCGGCGCTTCTGATCCTTGTCTTTCCGCTGGGATTTCGCACCACCTGCTACTACTACCGCAAGGCTTACTACCGCGCGTATTTCATGGATCCGCCGGCCTGCGCGGTCGGCGAGCGCAAGCGCTCCTACTGCGGAGAGACGAAGTTCCCGTTCATCCTCCAGAACATGCATCGCTACTTCTTATACGCCGCTTTT
>Ga0209804_1002197_pt1 | contig 11973 bp, 13 predicted proteins | sample GraSoiAngelo_139_FD_185896 | JGI IMG/M metagenome (GOLD analysis project Ga0209804, IMG submission 185896) | Grasslands soil microbial communities from the Angelo Coastal Reserve, California, USA - 14_0929_12_20cm (SPAdes) (version 2) | ecosystem: Environmental > Terrestrial > Soil > Grasslands ... | reverse complement strand
AAGGACGTGGCGTCTCCGGCGGGCCGGGCGATGACGGCTCGGCGTCGTCGGGGTGCGGACCCAGGTCCTGCATGGGGCTCATCGTGGAGGGCAGGAATGAGTTCGCCGTGAGAGGCGTCTAGGAATTGGTTAAGACCCGGGCAGGGAGACCGTGAAGTTCGCGCCTGCGTCCGAGTTGTTGGCCGCGGTCACCGTCCCGCCGTGCTCGCGGACGATCCACCGGGCGATCGCCAGTCCGAGTCCGGCACCCTCGCCACTGCGGGCCCCGTCGGCGCGATAGAAGCGTTCGAAGATGTGGCCAAGGTGCTCCGGCGGGATGCCCACGCCATTGTCCTGCACTGACAGCTGGATGGAGCTCGGTGCGGGTTGTGCCAGGTGGACCCCGATCCGGCCACCCTCAGAGGTGTACTTGGCGGCGTTGTCGATCAGGATCCAGAGCAGCTGCTTGAGGGCGTCAGCGTTGCCGGTCGCCTCAACCGGCGAGCCGTTGACCAGCTCCAGCCGCCGATTCGGATACACCGCCTGAGCCTGGCGCACGACGTCCCTGGAGATCCCGCTCAAATCGACCGGTGCCAGCTCGAGGTGCTGTCCGGCATCGGCGCGCGCCAGCACCAGCAAACGCTGGACCAGCCGGCTCATCCGCTCGCTTTCCTCCACGATGTCGTGAACCGCCTCCTTGTGGTCCTGCGGCGCGATATCGGTCCGCCGCCAGATCAGATCGGCGTTGCTTCGAATCGTGGTCAGCGGCGTGCGCAGTTCGTGCGACGCGTCCGCCACGAACCGCCGCTGAGCATCGAGTGCGGTCTGAATTCGCAGATAAGCGTCCTGGAGCTGCTGCAACATGGAGTTGAAGCTGGTGCGGAGGCGGCCTACCTCATCGTTGCGGGTATCGTCCGGCAGGCGCCGGCTCAGATCCTGGGTTCGGCCGATCTCCTCGGCGGTGGTGGCCATCGCCTCCAGCGGCCTGAGCGCGCGTCTCGCCAGTAGCCAGCTGGCGCCGACCGCCAGGGCAAGGGCAAGGAGGGAGCCCCCGATCAGGAACCAGCGCAGACCATCCAGCTGGCCGGTGACCTGGGACATGGGTTTGCCCGCCACCAGGTAGCCGGCCACAGACGAATCGGGCAGGGTCCAGGAGCGAAGGTAGAGGCGCAGAGACACGCCTCGAATCTCGACCATCTTCCAGGTCGGGCGACCTGACGTGACTCCGGCGAGGGCGGCGCTGGGGATGGCCGGATCGGTTCCGTAGAGGAGCGCGTTGCTGAGGACCGGACTGCCGTGTGGATCCAGTATCTCGACGAAAGTGTCCGAGCTGTCCCTCAGATCGGGTGGGGCTCCAAACACGAAAGACCGATCACCAGTTGCGCTCAGGTCGCGCAGGCTCACCTGGCCTCTAAGCTGGCCGGTTGTCCAGACCCGGTCGCCACTCCGGGCGATGGCGGTGTCTTGCTCGGTTAGAAGGTTGTGCTGGACGAGGAGGTAGACGACCACGGCAAAGACGACCACCGTGATCGAGACAACGGCCGCCGCGAACAGGGCGAAGCGAGCCCGGATGGCCACCGCTCAGGCATCCCGCAGGATATATCCCACTCCGCGCACAGTGTGGATGAGCTGGGGTTTCCCAGGCTCCTCGAGCTTCTGCCGCAGATATCCGACGTAGACGTCGACTGCATTGCTGGTGGCGCCGAAGTTGAAACCCCAAACTGCGTCGAGGATCCGGTCACGTGTCAGGACCTGGCGCGGGTTCCGCAAAAAGTACTGCAGGAGCTCGAACTCCCGGACAGTCAACGACACGCCGCGGCTGCCGCGCAGGACATCGCGGGTCGCCAGGTCCATGCTCACGTCGGCGAAACGGAGCACCTGGCGTGCCTTGGGCGCCTGCCGGCGAAGCAGGGCTCGGACCCGGGCCAGCAGCTCCTCGGTCGCAAATGGCTTTACCAGGTAGTCGTCGGCGCCCGCATCCAGGCCGGCCACCCGGTCGGCTGTCGCGTCACGAGCCGTCAGCATCAGGATGGGTACGTCGCCCTCTGCCCGCAGGCGCTCGCAAACCTCCATCCCGTTGAGGCCGGGCATCATCACGTCCAGTATGACCAGGTCGGGAGCTCGTTCCCGGGCGCGGCTCAGGGCGATCGAGCCGTCCGGGGCAACCTCCACGTCGTACCCGTCGTAGATCAGGGTGCGGCGCAGGGCGGCGGCGATCCGGGAATCGTCGTCGACGACCAGGACATGAGGTTTGTCAGCCATTGATGTCCTCTCATAGTCTGCGTCGAAGATGAGAGGCAGGTGAGAATCGATTACGAGAAGCCTAAACGACCGATGTGGAGCTAGGTCGTCGTCGAGGCTGAAGAACCCGAGTGGAACGGGCAGTTGTGCGTGGTCGAGCCCGAGGGTGAGGGGGAGGCGGACGGGGACGGGCCTGCCGCCGCGTGGGCAGCGATCATCCCGACGACCAGGGCTGCGGCGAGCGCCAGCGGGCCGGCGATCCAGCGGCTCAACCTGGTACGGTGCTGGCCTTCTTCCGTCGGGCGCCCCGTTTCTTCCATCAGCTTCCCTTCATGCTAGCCCTCGAGGCCGGCGGTTGCATGAGACGGGGTTATGAATATGCATTCTTATCGAACCCCTAACCAGGTCTAAGCCAGATCTCAGTTCCATGTCCGACGATCTACGTATGAAGCTCACCCGGAATCGACTCATCGCCGGTGTTCTGGGCCTGATGGCGTTGGCCTTCGGCGTGGTAGGCGTGCAGGCGGCTACCTCCCCATCGACGTCCAGCAAGAACTACGCGCAGGTTTTCGTGGACAGGCTGGCCGGCATCCTCGGTCTGCCCAGCTCAAAGGTGCAGACCGACCTCAAGCAGGCGGAGCTTCAAACGATCGACCAGATGGTCAAGGACGGTGTCATCACCCAGGCGCAGGCCGACGCCATGAAGCAGAAGATCAACTCCGGCCAGAATTTCGCGCTGCCAAACTTCAGATCATTCGGACGTTTTGGCGACCGGGCGCTCATGGGCCAGGTGCGTACCGCCGAGCTCGACGCGGTGGCGAAAGCGCTCTCCATGTCGACCGCAGACCTGAAGAGCCAGCTCCGCGCGGGTAAGTCACTGAGTGATCTCGAGACGGCGAAGGGCGTCAATGACGCGACCCTCAGAGCCGCCGCCAGGCAGGCCGCTAAGGGCGTCCTTGATCCGGCGGTGAAGGCGGGAACGATCACGCAGACTCAAGAAGACAGGGTCCTGCAGTCGATCGACGCCGGCCGGTTCTTCGGCGTCCCATTCAGGCGCGCGTCGTTTCAGCCGGCTGGCTTTTCGCTCTAGTCTCGCGGTCGACGAAAGCCAGGATCTGACGCCAGGCATCCCGAGCCGCATCCTGGTGCTCGGGCGCGGTCCGGTCGAAGAACGAGTGTGGGGCGCCCGGATAGACCACCATGGCGTGCTCGACACCGGCATCCGTTAGCTCGCGGTCAAACCGCTCGAATTCGTCCTGAGGCGTGGCTCGGTCGGCGCCTGCCAGCAGCAGGAGTAGAGGCGTCTGCATCTGCGGGATCAGGTCTCGCACCCGCGAGGGCCTGCCGTAGAAGCCGATCACGCCCGCCAGCCCGTGGCCGGCCGCTGACTGGGCCCACGAGTTCGCACCGCCAAAACATAAGCCGACGGTGAATACGGCGCGAACCCGGCCACCCTCAGCGGAACGCAGGAATGAGACGGCGGCGGCGACGTCGGCCGCGATCCCATCGCGCGTGGTCTTCTCCACATGCGGCATGTGCTCGAACGTCTCGTCACGGCTGCCGAGCCCGGCGGTGCGTCCGAAGTAGTCGATCGCGACGGCATCGATACCGGCCTCGGCGAAGCGGCGGGCCAGCTCCTTATAGAAGGTATGGAGCCCGCGCACATCCGGCATGATGACCATGCCGGCGCCGGTCGGCTGGGCGGCGCGAGCTGCATAGGCCATGAAGCGATTGCCGTCAGCAGCGGTCAGCGTCAGGTCCTGGTGGTCGGTCGAGCCGCCTCGTATTGGTGGCAGGGGTGGGCGGGCGCTGTCTGAGTAGCACATGAGAGGATTCTCCGCCATCGATGCGATTTAATGCGAGCATGAGGCGCTGGACCAACCTGGCGCTGCTGCTACTGGCGCCGAGCGCATTCCTGACTGGATGGCTCGCCTTCTCATTCGGGACCGCGGCCGCCAGGTGGTCGCTGCTGGCTCACATCGTCAGCGGCTATGGCCTGCTCCTGCTGGCCCCGTGGAAGTCCGTGATCGCCGCCCATGGCATTCGCCGGCGGGCTCGGTTCTGGTGGGCGTCGCTGACCTTCAGCGGGCTAGTCATCCTCTCGCTGGCGGCCGGGATCCTGCACTCGACCGGCCTGCTCCGCTCCGCGGGCGACTTCACGGCGATGGAAGTGCATGTAGGCGCCGCCATCGCCGCCGTCCCCTTCGGAGTCTGGCACGTGTTGGCCCGCCGGGTACCGGCGCGTGCTGCCGACCTCTCCCGCCGGAGCATGCTGCGAGCCGGGAAGTTGCTGGCCGGCGCCGGCCTGGCCTACGCCGCCAGCGAAGGGCTGGTCCGGGTGGCAGGCCTGCCCGGCTCCGGTCGTCGCTTCACGGGCTCATACGAAGTAGCCTCGTTTCAGCCGGCGTCGATGCCAGTAACCCAGTGGTTGTTCGACGCCGTCCCCAGGGTCGACATAACAGCTTGGCGGCTGCAGGTAACCTCGAACGGCCACCTGCGCGAATGGACCTATGACGAGCTGGCGGCCTTCGACGACCGCGTCATCGCTACCCTGGATTGCACTGGCGGCTTCTACACCACCCAGCGGTGGACGGGAGTCTGGTTGAGCCGGCTGCTTAGGCCGGCGGGCGCGCTGAGCGTGCGCGTCTGCTCGCAAACCGGCTACGATCGGCGCTTTTCGGTCGAGGACATGCCCCGGATCCTGCTCGCCACCCGGGTCGGCGAATCCCCCCTGTCATCCGGGAACGGCTTTCCGGTGAGACTGGTCGCCGCCGGCAGGCGGGGCTTCTGGTGGGTGAAATGGGTCAGCCGCATCGAGGCCGACAACATCCCCGTGTTCTGGCAGCTCCCGTTTCCCGTGCAGTGAGGTCAGGCGGACCGCTCGTCGGCGCCGAGGCGCCAGGCCGGCAGGAGCTGGCGCCCGTGAGCGGCGTCCACGGTTTTGGCCAGCATTGCGTCCATCTCATCCGCGGGTAGCGGCCGTGACATGAAATAGCCCTGGCCGGCGCGGCAGCCCATGGCATTGAGCGCCGCGAACTGTTCGGCACGCTCGATACCGTCCGCGACCGTCATCAGGCCCAGGGTGTTTCCCAGGGTGATTACCGCCCGGACCACGGCTGCGTCCGCCTCGCTCGTGGACATCCGCGCCACGAACGAGTGATCGAGCTTGAGCAGGTCGATCGGCAGGTCACGCAATGATGCCAGCGACGAATATCCGGTACCAAAGTTGTCCAGGGCGAGCTTGACGCCCCGCTGGCTGAGCTGTTGCAACCTGGCCAGGATCGCCTCATTGTCGAGCAGCGCGCTCTCCGACAGCTCGAGGACCAGCGTATGCGGGTCAAGCCCGGCGGCGGCGGTCGCCTCGGTGACATCCGCGATCAGCCTTGGATCCTGGAGCTGCCGCCTCGTCATGTTCACGCTGACAAGTAGAGGGTCCCGGGCCGGGTAGCGGAGCTGCCAGCGCCGGCCCTCGCGACATGCCTGCCGCAGGATCCACCGACCGAGCTCCACCATGAGCCCGTTTTCCTCCGCGAGTGCGATGAAGTCCCTGGGCAAGAGGAGGCCACGCTTTGGATGGTTCCATCGGACAAGCGCCTCCAAAAACAGGATGTTGCTGCTCTCCAGGGTGACGGCCGGCTGGTAGTGAAGGAGGAATTCATGGTGCTGCATGGCATGCTGGAGATCCACATCGAGCTCCATCCGGTCGAGGGCGGCCGCCCGCAGCGTCGGTTCGTAGCGCTCGTATCGCGCCTTGCCTCTGGCCTTGGCCATGTAGAGGGCCACGTCCGCGTTGCGCAACAGCTCGTCGGCGGACTCGCCGGCCGCCGTCAGGCTGGCAATCCCGATGCTAACCCGGATAAAGAGCTCCTTCTGCTGGAGGAGGAAGGCCGGCCGAAAGTGCCGCAGGATGCGCTCGGCCACGCGTGCGGCCGTCTCATCATCCTTAAGGTGCTGGAGGAGGACGGCGAACTCGTCGCCGCCCAGCCGGGCCACGATGTCGATCGGCTGGACCAGGCGCTCGAGTCGGGCGCCGACGGCCGCCAGCAGCTGGTCGCCGGCTTCGTGACCCAGGCTGTCGTTGACTGACTTGAACTCATCGAGGTCAAGGAACAGGACCGAGATGCCACCCTCGGGACGGCTCGATGACACGGCTTGTTCCAGGTGGTTGCGGAACGCGGTCCGATTGGCCAGGTTGGTGAGGGTGTCGTGGTAGGCCTGGTGGGTGAGCTTCTCCTCCAGGACCTTGCGCTCGGTGACATCGCGGATGTTCAGGACCACAGCCTGCACGCTCGGCAGGTGAAGGAGGTTGGTGATGGTCACCTCGCACGGAGACCAGGTGCCCAACTTGTGACGGATCCGACAGTCCAGCGAGGTGGGCAGGGCGGATGCCTTCAGCGCATCATCCAGGCGGGCGGCCAGCGCCGCCCGATCGTCCGGATGTACCAGGTCCAGCAGCGGCTGGTTGACGAGCTCACCCGGCGGGTAGGCGAGGATCCGTTCCACCGAGGCGCTCTGGAACCGGATGATGCCATCTCGGTCGGCCAGGGTTAGCAGGTCGGAGGAGTTCTGGACCAGCGAGCGGAAATGCTCCTCGCGCTCACGGAGCACGTCGGCCTGCGCCTTGAGCTGTCGGCTGAGTGACACGTTGTCGGAGAGCATGATGTACTGGCGGATGACTACCAGGAGCGTGACCGCCATCACGTTCCAGAACAAGAACGGGTCGAGCGACCCCGTGACCAGGTCGCTCAAGGAGGTCGCCAACGCCGCCGCGCCTACGGGAACGTAGGGAAGGAGCATTCGCCAGCGAGCATCGACCCGATCGACCTGGGCAGCAGCCTCGATCGGGCCTTGCCAGCTCCGGAGAGCTGCCAGCCCAATCAGGAGGTATCCGGCTACCCATCCGGTGTCGGAGGCCTGGACCGGACCATACGCATTCGCGGTGGTGAGAAGGGCAAAGCTGCTGTCGGCGACAAGGTTCGCCAGCAAACCGGCCGCCAGCAGCAGAAGGGGTCCGCGCCCGTCCCTCGGCGCGCGCCGGACAAGCAACAGGGCGATGGTGGCGATGATCACGTCACCGATCGGGTAGGCCAACCCGATCGCCTGGGAGAGGAGGCTGCCCGAGCCGCCCCGATACACGGTCCCCAGGACGGTCGCCCAGCTGACCACGAGTAGCGAACCGGCGATGATGAGCCCGTCGAGCAGGGCGCCCAGCCGGGACGCCGCCTGCGCGGGTGCGGCCGGGAACAAAAGGACACCGAGCACGGCGAAGGGCACCGCGCCCAGGAAGCCCGCATCCGCCACCGAGGGGAAGGGAACCGGCTGGCCGAGCTTGAGCTGGTAGTAGGACCACACCGACTCGCCTGTGGCCCAGCTCAGGGCCGAGACCCCGACCAGTGACCAGGCTACTCGGGTCCGGCCGCGGTGACGCCAGGCGGCCAGCCCGCAGAGCGCGGCCGCGATCACGGCAGCCCCGGCCTGGCCGAGATCGTCCACCTGCTGGGATAGCTGCGTCCCGCCATACCTGAGGGTGACCCAAACGCCGAAGCCAGCCGTCGCCAGGGTGGCGGCCAGCAGCATCAGCGCGAACCAGCGGGTCGATCGCAGGACAGCCGTCACGTAACACTTCCAACTGTCCCGCCGTGGGAGGAAGGCGAATCGTAGGTAACAAATCTGCGACGCCGCCCGGCGGATAGACTGGCCACACCGTGAGCCAGCGCGACCGGCGGCATCCGGCTGTCCTGTTCGACCTGGATGGCACCCTGGTCGACAGCGTCTATCAGCACGTGCTGGCCTGGCGGGAAGCGCTCGAGGAGACGGGAATCGAGCTCTCCGTGTGGAGGATTCATCGCCGGATCGGGATGAGCGGGGGTCTGTTCGTGAATGCATTGCTCCGCGAGACGAAGATGGTGCTCAGTCCCGAGCAAGTCAGCCGGCTTCGCGAGCTGCACCTGGCCGCCTACCTTCGGAGGATGGACCAGGTCCGCCCGCTGCCAGGCGCCCGCGAGCTGCTGCAGCGGCTGTCCGAGCTCGGAGTGCCCTGGGGAATCGGTACCAGTGGCAGCCGGAGGACCGCGGCTCCTGCGATCGAGATGCTGACCGCCGCCCCGCCGGTGGTGGTAACCCGCGATGACGTGGCTCGGGCCAAGCCCGATCCAGACCTTTTTGTAGAGGCGGCCCGCAGGCTCGGCGTCGACGTGGCCGACTCGATCGTGGTTGGAGACAGCGTCTGGGACCTGCTGGCAGCTCAGCGCGCCAGGGCGCTTGGGGTTGGCCTGCTCTCCGGGGGATATGGCCGCGAGGAGCTACAGCAGGCGGGCGCCTACCGCGTCTACGAAGACCCGCGTGACCTGGGCCAGCACCTCGACGAAGTCGGCGTTCGTGATCCCGTGGATTAAACCCGGATAATTAGCGCGATGCCGCAAGCCGTCTGGACTGGAACGATCAGCTTCGGGTTGGTGAGCGTCCCGGTGAAGCTCTACCCTGCCACTCGAAAGAAGGATGTGCGGTTTAAAGAGATCGACCGGCTGACCGGGCAACGGGTTCGCCATCAGCGGGTTCGGCCCGAGCCGCTGCCGTTCGAGCCTCGCCTGGACGAGGTGGTGTGGCCCGAACCGCCCGCCGCCGGGAGGGGAGAGATGGCGGCTCGACCGCTGCGGCAGCTGCCCGAAGCTTCGGCTCCTGGGACGCCGGTGCCGCCGTCGTCGGCAAGGGACGTGACCGCTGACGAGCTGGTGAAGGGATACGAGGTTTCCCCCGGGCGCTATGTCACCGTCAGCCGAGAGGACCTGCAAGAGATGGCCCCCGAGCGCTCTCGGACGATCGACGTGGAGCAGTTCGTCGAGTCCTCGGCCCTGGATCCGATCTACTACGAGACGAGCTACTACGTTGTCCCCGCGCCAGACCATGCGCGCTCGTTCGGCCTCTTACTCGAAGCCATGCGGCAGACGGACAAAGTCGGCATCTCCTGGATCGTCTTGCGGAGAAAGCGCCATCTCGCGGCCCTGCGACCACATGCCGATCTGTTGCTCCTGACCACGCTCCTGCATGCGGACGAGGTTCTTCCCGCCACCGGCCTGGCACCTGCACCGCCGGTCGGACTGAGCCGCAAAGAGCGCGATATGGCCGCGCTCCTCGTCAACACTCTATCCGGACCCTTCGAACCCGAGCGCTTCCGCGACGAGTATCGCGACCGGCTGACCAGGCTGATCGAAGGGCGCGCCCCGTCCGCCCAACCGGCGCCGGAGCCGGTGGGCAGCGGCCGCGTCCAGGATCTGATGGCAGCCCTCAAGGCGAGTGTCGAGGCTGCTAAGCGGAGCCGGAGACCAGCGCCGACGAAGGCTCGAGCAACCCCCAAGCCCAAGCCTGCCCCGCGCCGCCGCCGGAAGACCGCCTAAAGCACAGTACGCCTCGATTGCGCGCGTTACGGCGCGCGTTGGGCCGTCGGCTCGGGCCTGCATCGGCCCTCGCCTCCGGGTCAGGGCCAGAAGAAGTGCCCGAGCAGCAAGCCGATCAGCACTGCGATCGCGTAAGTAACTCGCGGATACCTTCTGACCGCGCCGCGCACGTGGTTGGTGACCGGGTCGGTCCCGCGGGCCACCGAGATGGTTTCGCTAACCATCATCACGAAGACCACACCGACCACCAGGGTGGCGATCAGGGAGAGTATGGCTTCCGCGCTCCACTCCATCTCAGCCTTTCCGCGAAGCCGGATCGGTTTCACCGTCGGCCGAGCCCCAGAGAAAGTGGCCGACCGCCAGTCCAACGACGATCGCGATCGCGAATGCCCAGCCAGGGAAGGTTTTCACGCTCGAGCGCACGATGTTTGTGATCGGCTCGTGTCCGGTCAGCAGTGCCCAGGTCTCATAGACCAGTAGCGCCAGGATGCCGCCGATGAAGACAGTGACCCCGAGGGAGAACCAGAACGCGATCCCCAGGTTGAGCCGCTCGCTCGATCTTTCCCTCACCACGCGCAATTATCGTGCCCGCAGCTCGGTGTGCGTAACCCGGGCCCGTAGAACCTGGGGACATGCAACGCATGATTTCGATCACCGCGCTCGCCCTGCTGCTGACCGCCTGCACCACCACCACCACCCAGCAAGCCGCGATCCCCCCTTCCTCGAATAGCCCGGCGGCAACGGCGTCATCAACAACCACCGCCTCCGCCACTCCGACCGCCACGCCGACGCCTGTGGCGACGCGGTCAGCGACGCCGGTGCCGGCGACTGCCAAACCGATGCCGAAGCCCACCCCGGTTCCAATGCCAATGAGTGCCTCGGTCCGGGCTGTTAACGGTGGATCAGGTTATGCGTTCAGTCCCTCGTCCGTGACGCTCGGCCGGGGCGGGCGGGTCGCCTTCAGCAACCCCTCATCCGCGGCGCATACATTCACCGCCGACGGTGGTGCGTTCGACTCCGGCGTGATCAATTCCGGTGGAGGTTTCAGCTTCACGTTCCGCTCGGCAGGCACTTACACCTATCACTGCGACATCCACAGCTACATGCATGGCACGATAATCGTCCGCTGAGTGCCGTTGCCGATCGGGTCGGGGAACTGTGCACCGATTTTCCACAGCGGTTTTCCCATCCGCCGTCCGAGGAAGTGGATAAAGCCGGGCAACAGATGTTCCGTCTCGACACCGTGGGCAGCGGCGAATTATGGTTGGCCCCTGCACCCGGCGCCCTGCCCCTCCTCGAAGAGGCCTGACCTCAATCGTCAGGCCTCTTTGCTTTCCCGGGTGCCGCGACGGTCCCGGTACGGTGCCCGGGCGTCGCTCCGCCGTCGCACCTTCGTGACAATGGCCCGGTAGGGGGCGTGACGGCGCAGGCTTCAATGCTTGCGGCGGGTCTTACGGTCTGAAACATCATGAAGACTCACATCAGCGTTGCCGTCCGCGGATCACTCGCCGCCGCCATCGCTGTCCTGGCGCAGGTCGCGACTCCCACCATCGGCCATGCGCTTCCCACCATCGCCAGCCTGACCGTCTCACCATCCCACGGCCAGGCGAGGTCGACCTTCACCCTGACCTATCAGCAGACCCCATGCGTGCTCTCGCAGCTGCCGCAAGGGACCGAGATTCGGTTCTCCTGGAATGGCGCGCCTCCGGCAGGTCAGCTGCTGGGCTCGGCGCTGACAAACAGCACGTGCAAAGCTACTCTGGTGACCGCCTCGCCGGCTAACGCCGGGGTAGGCAGCCATGAGGTGGACGGCTATTTGCCGATCCCTCAGGATGGGTCTCCGGCGAGTGGTACCCAGGCCACGGCCTCATACGCGGTCGACGTAGCGCCGACCGCCAAGCCCACGGCATCGCCTACCGCCGGGGCGACGCCTGTACCGTCCGGCTCGGTCGGAGCTGGCTCTGGCGGCAGCGGCTCGAACAACGCAGGATCGTCGAACGGAAATGGCGCCTCGACCGGTAACGGAACTTCGGGCAGCCAGTCGACCGGTTTCGGCCCGCCGCCCTACCTGGGCACGCCCCTGGGGCTGCTGTCCGTCCCGCTTACCTTCGGGTTCATCCTTCTGCTGCTCCTGCTCGTTATCGCCCTCCTGCTGTGGGCAATGGCCGAGCGGCGCCGCTCCGAGAAGGCGGCCGCGGCGGCTTCGAGGCAAAAAGTAGCGTAGCCTCGCTGCATATGCCGGTGAAGCCCGCGCCCCGCAAGTCGGTCGCGCCGGCCGTGGCACGCCGCTGTGGGTGGGCGCTGTCGGCGCCGGAGTACCTTGTGTATCACGACACTGAATGGGGCCGCCCGGTCCTGA
>Ga0209804_1002194_pt1 | contig 11993 bp, 8 predicted proteins | sample GraSoiAngelo_139_FD_185896 | JGI IMG/M metagenome (GOLD analysis project Ga0209804, IMG submission 185896) | Grasslands soil microbial communities from the Angelo Coastal Reserve, California, USA - 14_0929_12_20cm (SPAdes) (version 2) | ecosystem: Environmental > Terrestrial > Soil > Grasslands ... | reverse complement strand
CGCTGAGCGCCGCGTCGCGCGTGATCGCCCAGCCCAGCCGTAGGCCGGGGGCGCCATGGCACTTGGATAGCGAAGCACAGGAGATCACTCGCTGGCTCAGCCCGACCGCACTGGGCGCCACCGCGTCATCGCCATAGGTGGCTTCGCGATAGGTCTCGTCCAGCACCAGATACGCCTCGGGACATCTTTGCTCCATCAACGCCACCAGGTCGCGGACAGTCTTCAGTGGGCTGATGACTCCTGACGGATTCTGAGGGGAGGCCAAGCTGACGAGCTTGGTTTGCTCCGAGAAGTGGCGACCGATGTCGGCGGCGTCGAGCTGGTAGCCGCGATCGAACCGCAGCGACACGGTTCGGACCTTCGCGCCGATCGCTTCCAGGGTGTTGCGAGCCAACGGGAACATGGGCGAGACCGTCACCGCCTCGTCACCACGATCACAGAGGACGAAGGCGATGAGGAACAACGCGTGCATTCCGCCTACCGTGACGACGACATCGTCGGCACTGACACCATGAGCGTGCGCGATCAGTGTGCGGAGTCGCGGATCGCCCTGGGCCGTCCGGTACCCAAGCGCCATTTCACCGAAACTCGGCTGCGCAGAAGGATCCAGCACATCACTGAGCCGTAGATCCGGCCCGACGCTCTCGCCCAGATCGTAGCGAGGTGTCTCCCCGATCAGCGAGATGATGTCGTTCTTCGGAAACCGCGCCACCTGGTTCCTCCCCCCTAACCACCCCTGCGGACTCGCGTTCTTGCCGTCCTTGAGCAATCACGCCCGTCAGCTTTGTAGCGAACCCTCCACGCAGGTGACGGCGTGGCCACCGAGCCAGATCGTGCTTGTGTCGAACCGGACGGTGACCTGACCGTCACGGCCGAGGCACCGGCCCTGACTGGCCACATACGCGTGAGCCTTCAGCACGCCGTCCCGGCGCACGAGCGCCGCCACGCACCCGTTGCCGCTCCCGCACACCGGATCCTCGGGAACCCCTTCGCCTGGCGCGAACGAGCGCACCTCGATGTCGGCGCTTCCGCCCCGGGGATACAGGCCGAACACGTTGACTCCCGTGATGCCGATCGGGTTCAGCGCCGCGAGCTTGCCCATATCGGGCGAGAGCGCCCTGACGACGTCGCCGCTCGCGAGCTGGACCGTGAACCACACGGGCCCGACGTCGATGATCGCCGCGCGCTGAATGTCGGCCGTCATGACGCCGAGGCCCTCGGCGACCGCGGCGACCTGGGGCGGGGTTGGCTCGCGGAATTGTGGCTCGGGCAGCGCGAGGAGTAAACGCTCGCCGTCGATCTTGATGTCGACGAGCCCCTTTCCGCACTCTTGCACCAGGTGGCCCGGGGCCCGGGGTTTGAGGCCATGGCGTAACACGGCGTGGGCCGATCCGATCGTGGGATGACCGGCGAAGGGGAGCTCCCTCTTGGGCGTGAAAATTCGCAGGCGGTAGTCGGCTCGCTGGTCGGTCGGCAGGCAGACGAACGTCGTCTCGGACAGGTTGGTCCAGGCGGCGATCGACTGCATCTGAGCGCTCGATAGCTCGTCGCCATCGAGCACGACCGCGACGGGGTTGCCCTTGAACGGCACGTCGGTGAACACATCCACTTGCTGGAAGGCAAGCGTGCTCATGTCGAAACTCCTCTTCGCGCGTTTACGGGTTGATGCCCCGACGACCGATTTCCGATCCACGATCGGAATCTAGCAAAGCGGTAACCAGAAAAACAGTTACAGATCCTCGAATGAATGACCATAACAGTTTGTTGCCCAGTGCGCGATGCCGTGCGAACATGACCGCGCCTTGGGCTCAAAAGCGATCGGCGAGAGACGGCAGGCTCGGTTAGCACCGGCCTATCGGTACGAGGCGACCGCGCGGTTCATCACTGATCTCGTGGACAACGGCACGCTGATCCCGGGAGCGCGCGTGCCCTCGCTCCGGCAGATCACCAAGCAGCGCGGCGTCAGTCTGTCGACCGCGCTCCAGGCGTACCGGACGCTCGAGGATCGCGGGATCTTGCAGGCCAGACCGCAATCGGGCTTTTACGTGGCGAAGGGCGCCCCCATTCTTCTGGAGACGCCAGCGATCTCGAGGCCACCAGGGAGACCCGCGACGGTCGCCGTCTCCGGTGTCGTCCCAAAACTCCTCGAGTACGCTGCCGATCCGGACCTCGTCCCGTTGGGCTGCGCGATTCCCAACGCCGAGCTCCTCGCGGCAGGGCGGCTGGACCGTTTCCTTGCGCGGGCCGCGCGGGTCAAGGGTGGTGACTACAACACGTACACCGTCCCGAAGGGGGATCCACGGCTGCGCCGCGAGATCGCTCGCCGCGCGCTGCGCTGGGGGCAAGTGCTATCACCGGAAGACATCGCCATCACGTGCGGTTGCACCGAGGCCCTGCTCTTGGCCCTGAAGGTCGTCTCACGGCCCGGCGATACGATCGCCATCGAGTCCCCGACGTACTTCGGGTTTCTGCAGGTGCTCCAGGCCCTCGATCTGAGAGCGCTGGAATTGCCGACCGAGGCGAATAGCGGCGTCGATCTCCCGGCCCTGCGAAGGGCGCTCGAGACGACGTCGGTCAAAGCGTGTCTGTTGTCATCGAGCTTCAACAACCCACTGGGTTGCACCATGTCCGACGAGAGGAAGAAGGCCGTCCTGGAATTGCTCGCGAGGCGGCGGATCCCGCTGATCGAGGACGACATCTATGGCGATATCTATTTCGGTGACGAACGGCCGAAGCCGTTCATGGCCCTGGATCCGCACGGTAGCACGATCTACTGCAGCTCCTTTTCCAAGACGATCGCGCCGGGGTATCGCGTCGGCTGGATTGTGACTGGACGCCACATGGAAAAGGTCCTGGACAGCAAGTTCGCCTTCACCTTGTGCGGCCCGGCGCTGCCGCAGGCGGCGCTGGCCGAATTCCTTTCGAGCGGCGGATACGACAGCCATCTGCGCCGGGTTCGACGTACGTTCAGAGACAACATCGACCGGATGATTCGGACCATCGACCGGGCCTTCCCGAGGGGCACGAGGGTGAGCCGCCCGGATGGCGGCTTTGTGCTGTGGCTGCAGCTCCCAAAGCCCCTGGCAAGCCGCGAGCTCTTCGAGGCGGCGTTGAAGAAGGGGATTTGCTTCGTGCCGGGCGACGTGTTTTCGACGAGCCACCGCTACGCGAATTGTCTACGACTGAGTTGCGGCTCGGCCTGGCATGCGCGAATCGAAAAGGGCCTTGAGACCCTTGGCGAGCTCGCCTGCGCTTTGCTCACGCGCCAGCCGAGAAACGGCTCGTCGGCGCGCCGACGCCACCGCGGTGCTCGAGGATGAGCGACCGCTGGCCGGTGCGGTGACAACCCGTCAGCGCAGGGTCGGCAAAGCGAAGGCAAAGGTGGCGCCGTGCGTCGTGTTCGGGGTCGCCCACAGCCGCCCCCCGTGTCCTTCGATGATGGAGCGGCTTATCGACAGGCCCATGCCCATGCCGTCCGGCTTGGTGGTGAAGAAGGCGTTGAACAGCTGGGTCACGGTGTCGGGATCGATCCCGACCCCCGCATCCTCTACGGCGACCAGCACCTGATCACCCTCGGGCGGTCGTGAGCGAATCATCAGCTCGCGCGGCCGGTCCTCGATGCCCGCCATGGCCTCCATGCCATTCATGACGAGGTTGATGAGCACTTGCTGCAGCTGGACGCGATCACCCAGCACCGGGAGGAACACCGGCGCCAGGTCAAGCTGCAACGACACCCGATGGCTGAGCATCTCGCTGCGCACCAGGGGAACCACGTCGCGGATGACGTCGTTGACGTCCAGCCGTGCTCGCTGGGGTTCGTTCTTCGACATGAGCTGGCGGATACGGTGGATCACGTCGGCCGCCCGGTGGCCGTCCTTCACGATCCCGTCGAGGGCCTCCCGGACGCGGTCGAGGTCTGGGGTGGTCGTCGCCAACCAGTTGAGCGATGCGTTGGCATCGGCCACGATGGCGGCGAGCGGCTGGTTGATCTCGTGGGCGATCGACGCGGTCAGCTCGCCCAGGGTCGTCACCCGGGTCACGTGCGCGAGCTCCGCCTGGGCCTGCTGGAGCGCTTCCGAAGCCCGCGCGTGGTCAGTGAGGTCGCGAGTGATCGCGAGCGCGGCTTCGACCCTCTCGGAGTCCGGCCGCAACGGCGAATACGTCGCTGCCAGATATTGCCACCCGGCCGGAGTGGGAAACCAGCCGACGAAGCTCACCTCTTCGCCCGCGAAGCATCGGTCCAGGTTTGGCTTATACGTCTCCTTGAACGGCTCCGCACCCGAAAGCTCGTCGACGCGCATGCCGACGATCCTCTCGGCCGGCATTCTCCAACGCCGCTCGAAGGCTGCGTTGACGCGCTGATATCGGTAATCTCGCCCGACGATGTAGATCCCATCGGGCGAGGTTTCGAACACGTGTCCGGTCAGATATTCTGCCCGCTTTCGTTCGGTGATGTCCGTGATGGTGACGAGCACCCGGTCGAACGCAGCGGGCGGACGCGGGAACGTGATCGTGAACAAGACGGTCACCCTCTGTCCCTTCAGAGTCTGGAGAACACTCTCGCCCTCGAAGGACGTCCGGCCCTCCGCGATGGCAATCATCTGTTCGACGAAGGCCTCTCGGCTCTCGGGTACAAACACGTTGTGCAGCGAGACCAGGAGCTCGTCCTTGCTCTCGGCGGCGAACAGCCTGACCGACGCATCGTTGACGTCGACGACTTTCACCATCGTGATGGCTTGCTCGACGAACTCCGGATGAGCCGCACAATAGTCACGCGCGTCGCGCACCCCTTGGGCCTCCAGCTCGTCGATCGCAGCCTTGACCCGGGAGAAGTCTTCCTCCCAGATCGACACGCCGGTGGACTCGAAGATATAGCGGTATCGCCGCTCGCTCTCGCGCAGGCTGCGAAAGATCGACAGACCCGTCAGCGCGTCGGTCAGGCGGCGGCCGATCTCCTCGAACAAACGCTCCTCGGCCGGTGTCCAGACCCTGGGGGACGAGCACTGGCTGAGACCGAACATGTACGGCTGATCGCCCTTCGGGTAGAGGGCCATGACGATCCTGGACTGGATGCCGAGCCGCTTCGCCATCATGGCCGGCAACGAATGGTGTGATCCCGGCCCGAAGGGCACGGGGCCGCTCGAAGCCCTCACGGTTCGGAGCACACTGGCCGTCTCGGCGTCGACGGGCACCTCGACACCCACGCCGAAGAGGCCGGGAAATTCCGGGCGAGTACGCTGCATCTTCAGCACGTGCGACGGAGCCTCCGGGTCGCACGGATACACCAGCCACGCGCGATCGCAGTCGAAGATCGATAGCGCAGCGTCGAGGACGTCGCTCATCATTTGCTCCAGATCGCTCGTGCCCTGGATCGCGCGGTTCACGCGATCCATGCTCTCGACGAACCACCGACGCGCCTGGCGCTCCTGCTCCGCCCGCTTGCGCCCGGTGATGTCGACCATCACGCCCCGCAGCCGGGCGGGGTGGTCGCCTTCCAGCACCACGGTCACCAGGTCTCGCAGCCACACCACGCTGCCGTCTGCGGCGATCATGCGGTATTCGAAATCGTGCTCGCGCTTCTTGGTTATCGCCTGTTCGAAGAATGACGCCGCCCACTCGCGATCGTCCGGGTGAAGGTGATCCTTCCAGAACGTCGGCTCGGAGAGCCAGCGCGCCGTCGGATAGCCGAGGATGCGTTCGGCCTGATCGCTCACGAACGAGAACTGACAGGTCGCCGCGTCGGCTTCCCAAACGATCCCCTGGGCCGAATTCACCAGGTCCCGGAACCGCTGCTGCGCCGCGACCGCTTCGGCGACGGCCACGTGCAAACGCTCGTTGCTCCGCTCGAGTTCCGCGGTCCGTTCCCCAACGCGCGCCTCCAATTCGTCTCGGGCTGTCTTCAACGAGTCCGCCGCTCGGCGGCGGGCAGCGCTCATCGTGGCCAAGAGCCCCGCCAGTACCGTGAAGATCATCAGACGAGGGAGCTCGGCGACCTCGATCTTCAGCGAGTCGAATGGAGGCGTAAAGAAGTAGCCCAAGGCCAAGGTGGCCAAAATCCAGGCGACCAGCGCGGGCCGCAGATCGCTGACCCATCCCGTGATCAGGACCGCGACGAGCAGCAGCTGCGCGGCAACCAGTACTATCGGTCGCAGCCACAGCGCCAGGACCACGCTGATCGTGATGGATAACACCGCGACGCCGTAGCGGACGAGGGCATACTTCGCGACGTGGCGTTGCATCTGGCGTCCCTCAATCGCGATCGCTGGAATTCGCCATGGTGGCCGAGAGCTGATGGCGTTCGCCAGGCGCGCCGCGCCTTGGGGCGAACGCGAGCACGGTCATCACGCCGTCGGTCATCGTCAGAGTCGAGCGGCGGTTCCCGGCGAATCCTTGACCGGTACGGTGTCGAGTGGTTCCTGCCTGCAACGGAATGGTGTGACGCGGCGGCGGGGTTGTCAAGAACGCCGACTCATATGGGCAAAACCTCCGGGGTAGGAGACCGCGCGCTCAGTGCGCTCGGTCCGACGCGCGGTGCGCGTCCACCGAGAATGCGCGGAGCTCTCGGGCCGCGGCGAGACCCAACGGCGCCCCTTCGACGAGCCGGGCCCACCACGGGATGGCCCACGGCTGGGAAATGAAGAAGGTATACGCGAAGGCTACGGTGCCCGTGAAGACGATCAGCGGCACGGACGGCGTGACCGCCAGTAGCGGGACGAGCCAGACCGCGTACCACGGGAAGACGTTCGGGCCGAGCACGATGACGCCGGTCACCAGAGGCACGGCGCGCACGGCCAGGTGGGCGGCGCCGCCACGCCATGCGACCGCGATCACCCAGGCGGCGGTCGTCGCCAGCGCCAGCATCGGCTCGTTCACGAAGGAGCGCACGAGGCCTGGATTGAAGTACTCATCACGGACGAAGCGCGCGATCGGCGCGAATGGCCAGTGATCGGGGCCGCCGGTGACGATGACGCCTGCGGCGAGGACGCTCGTGAACAGGGCGACTACCGATGCGCGGCGACGCCGGGGGAGCAGCAGATACAGCACTGCGGGATAGAGCTTCACCAGGGTGCCGAGGCCCAGCAGGACGGCGGCGACATTGTCACGACGCCGCGCCGAGGCGAGCGCGGCGGCGGTGACCGTCGCCAGGACTAGCGCGTCCAGGTGACCGCTGCCCCAGACCTCTACGAGCAGCAGTGGATTCCACGCGTAGATCGTGAGCCGGCCGAGCGGTAGGTCGAGCGCCTGGAGGAGCAGGACGAGCGCGGCCAGCGCGAGCAACTCGGCGATGCCGAGGGCGAGCTTCATGGCGGCCACGTTATCCGGCGCGATCCAGTACACTGCGCGGAAGAACGCTTGCGCCGGCGGCGGATACACCGTCTGCCACGTCGGGTGGTTCAGGTTCGGGTAGATGTTGGCGTCGCGCAGCCCGGCGAGCTCCGGGGCCGCCGGCGGGTACGCGTAGGGATCGATCCCGGCGCTGGCGACACGGGCGTCCCAGACGTACCGGTACGCGTCGGTGGAGAGCGTGGGCGAAGTCGGGAGAAGAATCAGGCGAGCGACGATACCGATTGCCAGGATCATCGCGACACTGCGGCGGCTACGGAGAGGGTAGGCGGCGAGGGCGCCCGCGCCGTAGGCCAGGAACGCCAGGCTGAAGAGCACCAGAAATGCGCGCGGCGCGAGGACGAGATTCGGGATCCGCGCCAGGCCCCAGCAGGCGGCGCTCAGTCCAATCCCCGCCCCGGTCAGCGCGAGAAGGAGCACGCGATGCGCTCAGCAGGCCGATCGATCCGCTGGCCGATGATCGCGGGGACACTGTTCGGTGGCATCGCCGTCGGCGCGACGGGTCACCAGCTCCTCGCGGCGCCACCCTCGTTCACCGAGACTCCACTCTATCGCGCCGACCTGACGAGACTCGACAAACCCGAGTTGATCGTCTCCCGACTGGAGACGACGCCTGGCTGGTCGCATGGCCGACACTATCACGCCGGCCACGAGCTCGTGTACGTGCTGGAGGGCGAGGGCTCGCTCGAGGTCGAGGGCGCCCCGGCGCAACGCCTGCAACCCGGCACGGTCGCGCACGTGCCGCCCGGACGGATTCACGCGGGACGCAACGCGAGCCGGACCGCGGCGTTCAAGGTTCTCCTGATCCGCATTCACGTCAAGGGCGAGCCGATGTCCGTCGAGCTCAACTGATCGACATGGCGACAGTGCGCGAACACTACGACGGGGTGCTGGCGGAGCACTACACGCGCATGCTTGGTGACTTCGAGGCCAAAGTGACCGAGCAGCGCGCGCTGCTCGAACGACTGGGCGTCAGCGCGCGGCCGTCGGGCGGGCTGGCCGTCGATCTCGGCTGCGGCTCTGGCGTCCAGTCCGTCGCGCTGGCGCGGCTCGGCTTTCGGGTGCTGGCCGTCGACTTCAGTCAGCGACTCCTCGCCGAGCTGAGGGACCGGGCGCGCGGTCTGCCCGTCGAGGCGATCGCGGGCGACATCCGCGACGTGGCTCGGCTCGTGCCAGCGGGCATCGAGCTGGTCGTCTGCATGGGCGATACGCTCGCGCATCTGGAGCGCGAGGCCGACCTCGATCGCGTCTTCCACGGCGTAGCGGGGCGGCTCATGGCCGGCGGGCGGCTCGTGCTCACGTTCCGCGACCTCAGCGGCGAGCTGCGGGACCTCGATCGGGTGATCCCGCTCGGCGCGTGGGACGACCTCGTCATAACGTGCTTTCTCGAGTACGAGGCCTCCACGGTGAAGGTGCACGATCTCATCTGGGTACGGCAGCCGGATGGGTGGCGATTCCGTAAGGGCGTGTACCGCAAGCTGCGGCTCGCCCCCGCGCGCGTGACGGCCCGTCTCACCGCGGCTGGCTTCGCCGTCGAACGTCACGAAGCGCCGGCGGGGATGGTCGCGCTCGTCGGCGTCCTGGCGGGTCCGCGCCGGGCTCTTCAGCGCCGGCACGGCCGGATGTCCTCCGGTCGGGGCAGCGCCTCGGGCGGGGCGAAGACCGCGAGGTCCCAATCCGCTGGGGCGAGCCGCAAGAAGTCGACCTGACGATAGCCGACGGCGGCCAGGGTGCACGGTCACAGCGCCGAGACGACCGTGGTGCACGCGCTGCCGACCTTCGGAAGATCTCGGCTCCCGGCGCGCTCCCAGTCGAGGACGATCTGCTCGCCACGCGCGAAGGGACAGTAAGGATCCGGAGCGTCGGGCCGCCCGGTCAGCGCGCGGCGGCCGGCGCAGCCGCCGCGGCATGGACAGCCGGCGCACGCCGGGGGCGGGCGCCGCGCGGCGACGAACTCATCTGCCTCGATGATGTCTTCACCGACGCGCTCGAGATCGGCGATCGTGAGGCGGCTGCCGGGCCAGTACGTGCAGGGCATCACGCGGCCCTCGGGCGTGATTCGGATAGTCGACCGTCCGCAGCCTGGGCCGGAGAAGTCGTGCAGCCCGAGTACGCCGGCGAGCACCGGCTCGGTGGTGGCGACGAGGCGCGTGGCAGCCGCCAGGCCACGGAAGGCCTCCCAGAGCTGCTCGTAGGCGAGCGTGAAGCGGTCGGTCCTCGAGGGCTGGTAGACGTTGACTCGAAGGTTGGCGCCGAAGCCGGCGGCCACGTGAGCCAGCGCCGGCAAGCGTCGGTAGTTGATCGTCATCATCACCGCGGTCACCGTGACCGGTACCTTCAGGCCGGCGCAGCGCTCGAGCGCGGCGACGACGGTCCGCCAGTTACCCTGGCCGCGAAACGCGTCGTGCTCGTCCTCTGTGGGGAAGTCCAGCGACAGCTCGACGTTGTGAAAGCGGGTGAGCTGCGCGTCGTCGAGCCGGTCGATGCTGAGCCCGTTGGACGTGATGCTCGTCTTGATGTCGCGCACCGCCAGGTCGTCGAGGATGCCCTGATACTCCGAATGCAGGCCGTTCTCGCCGACGCCGAGATTCATCGAGGCGGCCGAAACGGCGTCGCATACGCGACGCACGTCGGCACGGGTGAGCCGATCCAGCACCATGTCCGGCCGGTAGCAGTGCGCGCAACGGAGATTGCACTCGTTGGTGAGCCCGATACCGACCGAAAACGCTTTCGCCACGCCAACCCTCCCTGACCGGCCGCACTATCGCACGCGGTCGGCGGACGGTGTCATGGGGATGTTAAATTATGCCGGCGTCGGTCGGCAACCCGCCGCGGCGCGGTGACTCGAGGAACGCACCTCCTGGGCGAATTCTCCAAATGGCGCAGATCTCCAGGCTTTACCCGCTTACGTTTGACGAGCGGGTGGTGGAGCCCTTCGTTCGAGCCGTGGTGGGCTAGACTCTCTCGATACGATCTGGTGAGCGGGATTGCACCGTGGGCGTAGACGATTCGTACTATCGCGAAAGGCTTGCCGATGTCAGGTGTTTGCTGTATCAGGATGCGGGCAGGCGCATGCGTAGGAGCATGACCAGGGAGGATTGCACTCATCATGGCGACTGACGTGTACCCGGGCAAGGATCTCGGCACGCTCGAGCTGACGATCACCGACGAGATGGTCCAGCATTACATCAAGGGGCTCGACGAACCGAACCCCTGGTATACGACGGCGTCGCCCTTTGGCGGACCGGTGGCTCCGCTGATCGTCTACCAGCAGGCGGACAGCGAGTTCAAGGGCTGGTACCTCGACAACCTCTTCGGCAACCTGTGGCGACGTCAGGAGTGGGAGATCCACGCGCCGACGCGCGTGGGACAAATCTTGAAGTTCAGCGCGCGGGTGGCCGATCGCTACCGGAGGCGCGATCGCGACGTCGTCGCGCAGGAGATGTGGGTGCGAGACGAGGCCGGGCACCTGATTGCGCGTAGCGTCCATCATCAGAGCTTCCTGGCGGAGCAGACCAGCGGCGAAGTCACCTTGCGCGATCCGGCGAGCAAGGACGGCGCGAGGCAAGGGGGCGAGCCCTCCGGGGAGCCGCTGTCGGTCGAGCTCCGCAAGACGTTCACCGACGCGATGTGTGACGAGTTCTTCTACCGCAGCCGGAACTACCACAACGACAAGGCCGCCTCGAAGGAGCTCGGCTTCGGAGACACGGTGATCGGGGGCCGCATGACGCTGTCATGCGTCACCGAGCTCCTGACCCGGCATTTCGGCCGCGGCTTCTACCTGGGCGGCCGCCTGGACATGAAGTTCACCAACGTGCTGTGGCCGAACGAGCCCTTCACCACGCGGGGGATCATCACCGGCCGTCGCCTGGAGGGTGGCCAGACGCGCGCCGAGGTCACGGTTTGCTGCGAGAAGAAGGACGGAACCAAGATCATCGTCGCCAGCGCGAGTGCTCTCGAAGGTTGTTGACGCGGGCGAACGCGGTAGACGACGATCCGCGTGATCGTCGCCTCGCCATGACCCGCTACGAGAGCCGCGATGGGCGGCTGCGCTTGTTCCGCGGGGACAGCCACTGCCTGCATCCGATCACGACGGGGAGCGTCGGGGTGATCGTGACCTCGCCGCCGTACTGGGTGAGAGGGCGGGGGCGTCCGTCGGCCGAACGTTACGCGCACGACTTGGCCGTGGGCTTCGGGCGTGAATGGAAGCGCGTCCTCGCACCCGACGGCGACCTCTGGTTGGTGATCGGCGATCGCCACGACGGCGCCGAGTGGGTGGGGATGGACGCGCTCGTCACCCGCTGGCTCCGTCGCACCGGCTGGCGCCTTCAGTCGCGCGGCTTCTGGGCCCAAACACGCTCCCGGGAGCGCTGGGACAACCGCGTCAACTATCTCCTGCGCTTCCGGAAGGTGGGTCAGATCGTGCGGCCGCGCGGAACCACGCTGTGCTGGATGCTGCCGCTGCCGCGCTCCCACCCGGACAGCATCTGGGACGCAATCCCGGAGCCCGTGGTCCGGACGGCGCTTGAAGGCAGCAAGAAGCGCGGGCCCGTCCTCGATCCTTTCGCCGGCGCGGGAACGGTCGGCCGGGTCGCCGCGTCCCTGGGACGCGAATGGGTCGGCGTGGAGCGCGATCCGCGTATGGCCCG
>Ga0209804_1002192_pt1 | contig 12000 bp, 10 predicted proteins | sample GraSoiAngelo_139_FD_185896 | JGI IMG/M metagenome (GOLD analysis project Ga0209804, IMG submission 185896) | Grasslands soil microbial communities from the Angelo Coastal Reserve, California, USA - 14_0929_12_20cm (SPAdes) (version 2) | ecosystem: Environmental > Terrestrial > Soil > Grasslands ... | reverse complement strand
GTCGTGGCGGTGAACCGCGCGACCGGATCGGTGTTGCGCGGGCCCAACCTCACCTACTACCGCGTCGTGAAGGGCATCCGCGATACGATGGAGATGTACGCCTCCGGGCGCCCCACGATCGACTACCGCGCGAGCGCCCCCCCCGACTCGGCCGAGCCATACGTCATCGTGGCGGACCGGGTGCGCTTCAAGGGCAATGACCGCATGTGGGGCGGGGGCAAAGTGACGATCGATCGAAGCGATGTCGCCGCGCGCGGCGACTCGATGCAGCTCGATCAGGCCGCCGGGCTCGGCGTGCTCATCGGGAAGCCGCACGTCCAGGGCAAGGGCGCGCACCCCTACACCCTGGTCGGCACGCGCATCGAGCTGGGTCTCGAGAGCCGCGAGATCCGCTCCGTGAAGGCCCTGGGGCAGGGCGTCGCCACGGGCACCGACTGGCGCCTCACGGCCGACACGATTCACCTCACGCTCGAGCGCCGCAAGCTGCAGCACGCCTTCGCTTGGGGCCGCGGCGACTCGACCAGTCGCGCGAAGGCAGTCTCCGCTCTCAACACGATCGACGCCGATTCGCTGGCGCTCGACACACCCGACGAGGTGCTGACCGAGGCCCGGGCGTTCCGGCACGCCTTCTCGACCTCCAAGAAGGACTCGTCCAAGACGGCGGACGTGGACTGGATCGCCGGCGACTCGCTCACGGCCCGGTGGAATCAGGCGGCGGATTCGAGCGGTGCGACCAAGAGCCAGCTGCGTCAGATCGTTGCCCGCGGAGCGGCGCGCTCGCTCAGCCACATCGCGAGCGCGAAGGATTCCGTCGCGAAAGATTCCGCAGGGAAGGGCCCCGCCATCGACTACTCGCGCGGCCAGGTGATCGACATCGCCCTCAAGGCGGACAAGGTCGACCGCATCGTCGTGACGGGCCGCGCCGACGGCGTACACCTCGAGCCTGCGCCACCCAAGCCCGCTCCCGCTGACTCCACGGCGAAGCAGCCAGCGAAGCCATGACCGGTTCCGGTATCCCCTCCCGTCTCCCGGACTTGCTGGCGCAGCGGGACTCCTCGCTCCCGCTCGCCGCGGCGGCGCTGGCTCGCATCGCGGACCAGCGGGGCCGCACCACGTTCGGCGACCTGGCCGCGGCGTACCGCGAGGAGTTCCTGCAACTGCGCGCCCACATGCGCGGGGCGAGCCTGCCCGAGCTCGGCGGCTTGTCGCTCGAGGATTTCCGCAACAACCTGCGCTCCTCGGTGCTCCCACGGCTCGGCGTCATGAAAGTGGTCACCTATCCCGTCGGCCCCCTGTTCGACGACGCGCCGGTGGCCTTCACGCCCGAGGCGTGGACCGAGCTGCTGGAGGAGCCCGCGGGAACGGGCACCGCCGCCGACCGGCTGCTCGAGGCCGCCCAAAGCGCCATCGCGCGGGCGGAGTCGCCCAGCGGGGCGTACCAGCCGGTCGCCGGCGGCAGCCTGCTCGAGGCCCAGGGGCTGATGAAGAGCTACAAGGGCCGCCGCGTCGTGAACGACGTCAGCGTGCGGCTCGAGCAGGGCGAGATCGTGGGCCTGCTCGGTCCCAACGGGGCGGGGAAGACCACCACGTTCTACATGATCACCGGGCTGATCCGCCCCGACCGCGGCCGCATCGCGCTCGACGGCCGCGACGTGACCGCGGAGCCGATGTACCAGCGCGCCCGGGCGGGGATCGGCTACCTGGCCCAGGAGCCGTCGGTCTTCCGGAAGCTGACCGTCGAAGAAAACATCCGGGCGATTCTCGAGACGCTGCCGCTCGATGACGCGGCGCGGACACCTGCGGCGGCAGAAGGGCTTCCAGCTGTCGGGGGGCGAGCGGCGCCGCCTCGAGATCACGCGCGCCCTCGTGACAGAGCCTAAATTCATGTTGTTGGACGAGCCGTTCGCCGGAGTGGACCCGATCGCCGTGCACGACATTCAGACCATCGTGGCGGGGCTGCGCCACCGCGGCATCGGCGTGCTGATAACGGATCACAACGTGGAGCAGACGCTGGACATCGTGGATCGCGCCTACATCATGTTCGAAGGGAAAGTGCAGGTCTCGGGCACCGTGCGCGAGCTGGTGTTCGACGACCGCGTCGCCAACCTGTACTTGGGTCCAACGCTGACGGCGCGGCTGCGCGCCCGGCTCACGGTGCTGGTATGAAGACCGGCCTGCACCAGCACGTAGGGCTGCGCCAGGACCTGCGCATCAATCCACGCCTGTATCAGGCGATGGATCTGCTGTACATGCCGCTGTTGGACCTGCAGCAACATTTGAAGCAGGAGCTGCTCGGTAACCCGTTCCTCGAGCTGATCGAGCAGGAAGAGGAGACGGAGCTGCCCCTCACCCAGGACGGCGTCGAGGAGAAGAAGGAGACCGAAAACAACGACGAGCCCAACTGGGAGGACATCCTGCTGGACGACGGCTCCGACCAGGGCACGCCGCCCCGCGACCTGAGCGAGGCCCGGGAGTATGTCGAGCCGGTGCCGGTCGAGAGCAAGGATCTGTCGCATCACCTGCGCGACCAGATGCGGCTGCTCGAGCTCACCCCGCGACAGCAGCTGCTCGCCGAGGAGTTCATCGGCAACATCGCCGAGGACGGCTATCTCGGTGCTTCGCCCGAGGAGATCATCCGCGGTGCCAACCAGCTGCTCGAGGAGCACGCGGTCGAGGCCGAGGGAGACGTGAAGGCGGAGCTGTTCACGCTCGCAGAGGCCGAGGAGATGCTGCGGATCATCCAGAAGCTCGATCCGCCGGGCGTCGGCGCCCGCGACCTGCGGGAGTGTCTGCTGCTCCAGCTCGAGGCCCGCAACGAAACCGGCACACTCGCCTACCGCCTAGTTAAGGAAGCGTTCGAAGATCTCAAGGCGCACCGCTGGAGCGACCTCGGCAAGCGGTTTGGCCTCGACGCCGCGGAGGTGCAGCGCGTGGCCGACGAGCTGGCGCGGCTCGACCCCAAGCCGGGCCTGCAGTACTCCGCCGCGAGCGAAGCGTACATCATCCCCGATCTCGTCGTCGAGAAGATCGACGGCAAGTACCACGTGTTCCTGAACGACGGGGGGCTGCCTCGGCTCCGCATCTCCAAGACGTATCAGGAGATCGCCCGCGACAAGAAGAAATTCCAGGGGGAGAACAAGGACTTCATCAACCAGCGGTTGAACAGCGCGCACTGGATGATCCAGGCGATCGAGCAGCGCCGCCAGACGATGCTCAAGGTGATGAACTTCATCGTCGACCGGCAGCGCGAGTTCTTCGAAAAGGGTGTCGAGTACCTGAAACCGCTCACGCTGCGCGAGGTCGCCGACGTCATCAGCATGCACGAGAGCACGGTCAGCCGCGTGACCAACGAGAAGTATGTCCAGACGCCGCGCGGCCTGTTGCCGCTCAAGTTCTTCTTCTCGAGCGGCCTCTCCACCACCACCGGAGAGGACGCCAGCGCCCGGTCCATCAAGGCGCAGATCCAGAAGATGGTGGACGACGAGGACCCCAAGAACCCGCTCACCGATCAGCAGATCGTCGAGATGTTCGCGCAGCGCGGCGTGAAGATCGCGCGTCGCACCGTCGCCAAGTACCGCGATCAGCTGGGCATCCTTCCGGCACGCATGCGCAAGCGGCTGTGAGCCTCGCCACGCCGGCCGTCGCGCCCGAGGTGAGCGTGCTGGTCCCGGCGAAGGACGAAGCCGGGAACTTGGCCGAGTTCGTGCGCCAGGCCCGCGAGGCGCTGCTGCCGCTCCCCTACGCCAGCGAGATCGTCGTGATCGACGACGGCAGCCGCGACGGCAGCGCCGACGTGCTGCACGAGCTCGCCGCCAAACATCCCTTCGTCCGCGTCGTCACGCACCGCAGCGGGCGGGGCATCGCCGACGCCCTCAAGTCCGGCACCGACGCCGCCCGCGGGCGCATCCTCGTGTTCTATCCCGCCGACCTGCAGTATCGGCCGGCAGACATTGCGACGTTGGTCCAGCCGATCATCGCGGATGAGGCCGACTTCGTGACCGGCACCAAGCAGGGACATTACGAGAAGCGCTTCGTCTCGTGGGTCTACAACACGCTGTGCCGTTGGCTCTTCGGGATCCGCGTGTCAGACTTGAATTCCGTGAAGGCGTATCGGCGCGAGGTGATGGACTACCTGCCGAATCGCCCCGACTGGCACCGCTACATGGTGGTCCTCGCGGCCGCCGAGGGGTTCCGGCTCGCCGAACGGCCGGTGCCGCTGTATCCGCGGCACTCCGGCAAGTCGAAGTTCGGGCTCGGGCGGATTCCGGTGGGTGTGCTCGACCTGATCTCGGTGTGGTTCCAGCTGCGTTTCGGCCGCAAACCGATGCTGTTCTTCGGTGTCGCGGGAGCCGTGCTGTTCCTGCTGGGCTTCCTCGTCGGCCTCGTGGCGCTGTGGTTTCGGTTCGGGCCGGCTCACGTAGGTTTTCGACCGCTGCTCGACCTGATCATGATCCTCGTGATCTCGGGTATCGCCCTGTTCGGGTTCGGCTTCGTGGGGGAGATGGTGGCGGGGATGCGAGAGGAGGTGCACGCGCTGCAGCGCGAAGTGAACCAGCTGCGGAGGACACCAGAGGGCTAAGCTTCAACTCGTTTTCTGGTGCGCCTCTTGCAGCGTCGGCGCACCGGGCCGGGCCGGCCGACGCGTACTGCCGCCTGCACGCAACAGGGTTGGGGCGGAGTACGAGGCGTCGCTCCCACACCCGGCGGGGAGGTCCTATGAAAACGATCCCCGTTTCCACGGTAGGACTTTGCTTAGGCGCTCTGGCCTGGGCCTGCTCGCAGACCGCCACTGAGATCGTCATCCCTACACGCGTCCAGCTCGGACCGTCCGACACCACAATCCCTCAGCGCCACAGCGTGCAACTGGTGGCGAGCGTGCTCGACACGGCCGGCAAACCAATCCCCAGCCTCCAGCCGTCGTTCACCTCGAGCGACCCTGGCGTCGTCGGCGTGTCCCCGACCGGCCTCGTGACCTCTGAAGGTCCCCTCGGGGCTGCGACCATCACCGCACAGTTTGCTACGTTCACGGCGTTCGCGCGCGTCACCGTCCGCGACTCGAACATCGTCGAGCGGCTCCCGTTGGCCGGCAGGCCCTTCGACGCCGAGATCTCTCCAGGCGGCGTGGTCTATGTGACCCGCCTTGACGTGGGCTTGGTGTCCCGTCTGAACCTCGCGCAACGAGCGTTCACGGCATCGGTCGTCGTCGGGTCCGTTCCATCGCGTGTGACGTTCAACGCGAGTGGGTCGACCGCGTACGTCTCGAACCAGTTTTCTCAAGACGTCGGCGTCATCAACGTCTCCACCAACACCCAGGCCGAGGTCATTCCGACGACGGGCGACCCGGGGCCGGTGGCGCTGTCGATCGATGGCGCTGCATTGTTCGTGACCACGAACGCCGACCGCCTCTACCGGTTCAGCCTCGCCAATCGGGCACCGACGGACTCACTCGCGCTTCCTGCCACGTCGCACCACCTCGTAGTGCACCCCGCAGGGAATCTGTTGTACGTCGCCACGCGCGAGGGTGGGTCGGTGCTCGAAGTCGACGCTCGCACCCTCGCTGTGACGCGCACCTTCCCGCTCGGTGGACGCACGAACGGGATGGTGTTGTCGCCCGACCATAGGACACTCTACGTGGCCAACGATTACCTGTCACTTATCCATGTGATCACGCTGAGTACGGGCTCTGTGGGTTCCATCGCGCTCGGCGGCGGTCCCTTCGCGCTCGGCCTGGGACCCGATGGAACCAGGATATACGCGACCCTCACATCCAATGGGATGGTCCAGGTGGTCGACCGTGCAAACCGGCAGGTCGTCGAGACCATTCAAACGGGCGGGGCGCCGCGGGTGCCAGTCGCAGCTGCCACCCAAGGACTGGTGGTCGTCCCCAACGAGGCCGGATGGGTGGACCTGCTGCGCTGACCCTGTAGCGCAGAGCTAAGTCACGTTCTACATTAGTGTTCCGGGGGCCGCCGCAGGGCCCCCGGAGCGTTTTTACGGGGTCCCACCCTCGAGGACACACCATGGCCGACCGGATCGCACCCGCCTCGCCCGAGCTGCGGGACTTCTACAGCGCCCGTACCGCCTGGCGCTCGGCCGGCGAGGAACGCATGCGGTTTCGCAAGGCGACCGCCCTCGCCCGGGTCCCGGCGGGCGCGGCCGTGCTCGACATCGGGGCCCGCGATGGCGGACTCCGCGCCTTCCTCCCGCCGAGCGTGCGGTACCAGGGGATCGACATCGCGCCCGAGTTCGCTCGCCCCGACGTGCTGATTCGGGACATTTCTAAGGGGATCCCGTTCCCCGACGGCTCTTACGACTTCGTGTTCTGCATCGAGGTGCTCGAGCACGTGCCGAACCCGTTCGCGACCCTGGCCGAGTTTCACCGCGTGTTGCAGCCCGGCGGCGTGCTCATCCTGTCCGTCCCCAATCCATATCACTTCAAAGAGATCATCTGGAACCTGTTCCGGATCCCCGACCGCCAGGGGCACATCTACGGCTGGACCCGCCAGACCATGACGCGGCTCGGCGAGATGAACGGCTTCCGGCTCGAGCGCTCCGGCGGCACATACCTCCACCCACCCATTCCCATCTGGGCGCTGCTGGCGCGCTCCATCGTCTACCGGTTCGTCAAGACTTGAACCTCGCCTGCCTGACGCACGCCTATCCCCGCTGGGAGGGCGACGTAGCGGGCGCGTTCATCGAGCGGCTGGTGCTGGCACTCACGGCGCGCGGCCACGGCGTGCACGTCGTGGCCCCGGCCGACGCAGGGAAGGGGGGCAAGGAGCTGCGCCACCAGGTGCCCGTCACCCGGGTGCGCTACGCCCCCGCGCGCCGCGAGACCCTGGCCTACCGGGGGACGATGGTCGCAGCCGTGCGATCGCCCGCGGGATTGCTGTTCGCTGCCTCGCTGATTCAGCGGCAGGCGCGCGTGGTGGCGCGCCTCTGCCGCGAGGAGCAACTCGAGCTGGTGCACGCACACTGGTGGATTCCCGGCGGCGTGAGCGCCTGGCTCGCTCGCCGCCCCTACGTCGTCACGTTGCACGGCACCGACGTGGCGTTGCTCGAGGGCTCGCTCCCCGCCCGCCTGCTGGCGCGACGGGTGCTGCGTGGCGCGGCCGTGGTGACCGCCGTGTCGTCCTATCTGGCCGAGCGGGCGGCGCGCACCGCCGGACTCGACCTGGGCTCGATCGTCGTCCAACCGATGCCGGCGGATACCCGGGCGTTCGGGCGCACCAGCCGGGGCGGCGCCGGCGTCGCCACGGTCGGCCGACTCACGCCGCAGAAGCGCATCCCGCTGCTGCTCGAAGCCATGGCGCTGCTCCGCGCCGGCGATCGCAGCCTGCCGCTCACAGTGGTGGGCGACGGTCCCGAGCGCGCGGCGCTCGAGCGCCGCGCCGCCGACCTCGGAATCGCGGATCAGACCCGCTTTCTGGGTGAGCTTCCCCCCGCCCACATTCCCGACGCGATCGGCGACGCCGACGTATTCGCCTTTCCGGCGCAGGGCGAGGGGCTCGGGCTCGCCGCGGCGGAAGCGCTGCTGCTCGGCATCCCCGTGGTCGCCACGCGGGACGGCGGCGGCGTGACGGATATCGTCCCCTCGAACGGCGCCGGCCGGCTCGTCGCGCCCGACGCACGCGAGCTCGCCCAGGCGATCGTCGAGCTGGCGCGCGACCCGGAGCGCCGCCGGCTCGCCGCCGAGGGGGGCGCCGCCCTGCGACGGCGCGTCGAGCCGGCCGCGGTCGCCGAACGGTTCGAGGCCGTCTACCTGCAGGCGCTGCAGCGTGCCGGGCCACGTCATGCGTAAGTGGCTGTGGTGGGCGGTCCAGGGCGCCGTCGCGGCCGTGGTCGCCGTGATGGTGTGGCGCGCCATCGCCCGCAATTGGAACGAGTTTCGCTCGCTCCACGTCACGCTCGCGCTCCGGCCCGGATGGATCGCGCTTGCAGTCCTCGCGGTGTTCCTCGCCTATGCACTGCAGATCGAATCCTGGCGTCGCATCCTCGCGGGCTGGGCGCAACGGCTCGCGTACGGCCGAGCCGCTCGCATCTGGCTGCTCGTGAACCTCGGTCGCTATGTGCCGGGCAAGGTGTGGAGCGTGGCGGGACTAGTGGTGCTGGCGCAGCGCGCCGGGGTCGCGCCGTGGGCCGCGGGCGCGTCCGCCTTCGCGATCCAGGCCGTCGGGGTAGGGACGGCGGTCGCGGTGGTGGCGGCGGCGACCCCTGGAGCTGAGTCGCCGCTCCGGTTGGCGATCGCGGGGGCCGTGGCCGTCGCGACCATCGCCTTTCTGGCCTGGGAGCGGGGCGCCCGCTGGCTCGCCCAGCTCGCCGGCCTGGTGGAGGGATTCCGGCCCCTCCCGCTTGCGGCTGTCGCCGAGGGCGCCGGGCTCACGCTCGCGAGCTGGGTCGCTTTAGGCGCGGCGTTCTGGCTCTTGGCCCGGGGCCTAGGCCTCCCCGGCTCGCTCCCGCTCACCACCGCCACGGGAACGTTCGCCTTGGGATACATTTTGGGCCTGCTCGCCCTGTTCGCGCCGGGCGGCATCGGGGTGCGGGAGGTCGTCTTCATCGGGCTGCTCACGCCCACTCTCGGCAGCGGCGGGGCGGTAGCCTTGAGCGTTGGGTCCCGCGTCCTGCTCACGCTGACCGAAGTCGCGGCTCCGCTCGGTGTCCTGCTCGTCACCGGACGAACCAAGGAGGATGTGGGTGTACGAACCTAAGCGGCCGACCCTCGTGGCGACCGGGCTGTTCACACTGTGGGTGGCGCTGCTCTCGCTCCCGATGCTGCAAGGGAAGTGGCTCGCTTCGCCCTTCGGCGACCAGCACGCGGCGGGCTACGCATTCCGTTCTTGGGGCGCCGAATGGTGGCACCGCCTCGGCCACGTGCCGCTGTGGAACCCGGAGTTATTCGGCGGCCTCCCGTTCGTCGCGGCAGGCCACGGCGACATCTTCTATCCGACTTCCTTCCTGCGCCTCGTCCTGCCGGTCGCCACGGTCGTGAACCTCGCTTTCGTGCTGCATTACATCCTGGCAGGGTTGTGCACCTACTGGCTGCTGCGGCGGTTGCACGTGTCGTGGACGGGGTCGGTCGTCGGCGGTCTCGCCTATGAGCTGTCGGGGCTGATCGCGTCGTACCCGTCCCCCGGCCATGACGGCAAGCTGTTCGCTTCGGCCGCGCTGCCGCTCGCGTGTCTGGCGCTCGTCATGGCGTTGCGCGACAAGCGCTGGGAAGGGTACGCCGTGCTCGCGGGTGCCGTGGCGCTGAGCCTGCTGGGCCACTTCCAGATCGCCTACTACCTGCTCATCGCGACGGGACTGTTCGCGCTGTATCTCACCTTGGAAGAGAACCCCGGGGAAGCGGCTACGACACGCTACACGCGCCTCGCGCTCGCGCTGGGAGCGGTGCTCGTCGGGTTCGGCCTCGCGGCGATCCAGCTGCTGCCGTTCATCGGGTACATCCCCTTCTCGCCGCGGTCGCAGGGCTATCACGGATTCGAGGGCTCGACCTCCTACGCCATCCCGTGGAACCACGTCCTCGAGTTCTTCCTCAAGAATTTCGTGGGCGATACCGGGACGGGAACGTATTGGGGCTCGAATCCCCTCAAGCTACACTCCGAATACCTGGGGCTCCCCGTCGTGGCGCTCGCCGTGCTCGGCGCCGCCACGAAAGACCGGCGCCGTCTGGTGCTCTGGATCGGCGGGATCGGGCTGCTCTTCCTGCTCGTCAGCCTGGGCGCCGCCACGCCGTTCTACCGGCTCTGGTGGGCGCTCATGCCCATGGTCAAGAAGACGCGCGCGCCAGGAATGGCGTTTTTCGTCGTGGCGTTCGTGGTCGCGCTGTTGGCCGGTTTTGGCGCCGAGCGACTGGAGCGCAAGGAGGGCGGCAAGGCCGTCACGCCGTGGCTGGTGGTGGCGGGCGTCGTCGCGCTGCTCGCCGTGAGCGGAGTGTTCGGCGCCCTGGCCGCGAGCCTCGCCGGTGCTCGGGCCGTCGCCGCCCAAGCCAACGCCTCCGCGATCATGTGGGGCGGCTTGGGGAGCGGGCTCGCCCTCGGCGTCACCGGCATCGCCGCCCTCGCCGCCCAGCGCGACCGGCTCACGCCGCGACTGCTCGCCCTGACCCTGGCCCTCGTCATCGGCTGCGATCTCTGGCTCAACGCGCAACACTTCTGGGTGTACGCGCCCAATCCGCGGGCGGACGTGTTTCGCCCGGACCCGGTGACCGACCGCATCAAGGCGACCGCGCTGCCGTTCCGCACGCTCGATCTCGGCGTGTACCCCGGGGACGGCGCCGCCCTCATGGCGTTCGATATCCCTCAAGTGCTCGGCTACCACGGCAACGAGCTGCGCTATTACGACGACCTGCTCGGCCGCGATCAGAGATGGGGCAACATCCGCTTTCTCCACCTCTGGGACCTGCTCGCGGTGCGCTACGCGCTCGCTCCCACTGGGACGAAAAATGCGGACAGCATCCCAGGGTACAAGCGTGTACTCGACTCGGCGATGACGTCCGCTGGAATCAGCGCAAACTTGTTCGAGCGCACCGCGCCGCAACCGTACGCTCGCGTGGTTCCCGGCGGCTTCAAGGCGCCGGACTCGAGCCTGGCGATTCCCCTCCTCACCGACCCGAGAATTGACTACAGCCGGCTGGTGATCTTCACCCCCGACCAGACGGTAGCGCCGGCGCCGATCCGTGAGATGCCGCCGCCGAGCCCCGCACGTGCCACGGTTACCGCCTGGGAGCCCGGGCGCATGACTATCGCGCTCGATCCGACGCCGCCCCAGCCCAGCTACGTGCTCGTGTCGGAGAACTGGTTCCCCGACTGGCAGGCTACGGTCGACGGTGCCCCGGCGCGGGTCGTGCGCGGTGACTATACCCTCATCACCGTGCCCGTGCCGGAGGGAGCGAAACAGGTTGTGCTGCAGTTTCGCTCGTCTGCCTACCAGACCGGTAAGGCGATTTCGCTCGCGTCGCTGGCGCTGCTCGCCGCGATCGCGCTGGCGCCAATAGTATTGAAGCGGCGGCGGGATGCGTGAGCGGGCGCTGGTCGTCATCCCCACCTACAACGAGGCGCCGAACCTCGCCAACCTCGTGCCGCAGGTCCTCGCCCAGGACCCGCGGCTCGACATCCTCATCGTGGACGACAACTCCCCGGACGGCACCGGGCAGCTCGCCGAGGCGCTGCACCAGAAGGAGCCTCGGCTCAGCGTCATCCATCGGGAAGGGAAGCTCGGGCTCGGCACCGCGTACATCGTCGGGTTCCGCTGGGCGTTGGAGCGGGATTACGCGTTCGTGTTCGAGATGGACGCCGACTTCTCCCACGACCCGGCGTACCTAAAGGACTTTCTCAAGGCCATCGATGGGGCGGACTTGGTGCTCGGCTCGCGCTACCTGGAGGGCAAGGTGGCGGTGGTCAACTGGCCGATGGCGCGGCTAATGTTATCCTATTGTGCCAATATTTACGCCCGCTGGGTGACCGGCCTGCGGGTGTGGGACCTAACCGGCGGGTTCAAGTGCTTTCGCAGGCAAGTGCTCGAGGCGGTAGACTTATCGCAGGTACGCTCCAACGGGTATGCGTTTCAAATCGAAATGAGCGTGAGGGCATGGCGCAAAGGGTTCGCTCTGAAGGAAATCCCCATCGTGTTCGTGGACCGGACCGAGGGATCCAGCAAGATGAACGGAGCCATCGTACGCGAGGCGGTATGGATGGTGCCGCGGCTCAGGCTGATGGCGTGGTTCGGCCGCATCTAGCGGGCCTGCCGATTTACAAGATGACGGGGTCGGGGAATGACTTCGTCATGGTCGACGGCCGGCACACCTCGCCCGCGGAATGGTCCGAGGCAGACATCCGGGCCGTGTGCGCCCGCGGTACCGGCGTCGGCGCCGATGGCTTGGTGTTCGTCGGTCTCGGCTCGGCTCCAAACGCCGTGCGCATGATCTACTTCAACTCGGACGGGTCCCGCGCCGCGATGTGCGGCAACGCCGCGCTGTGCAGCACGCGCCTGGCGACACGG
>Ga0209804_1002191_pt1 | contig 12001 bp, 9 predicted proteins | sample GraSoiAngelo_139_FD_185896 | JGI IMG/M metagenome (GOLD analysis project Ga0209804, IMG submission 185896) | Grasslands soil microbial communities from the Angelo Coastal Reserve, California, USA - 14_0929_12_20cm (SPAdes) (version 2) | ecosystem: Environmental > Terrestrial > Soil > Grasslands ... | reverse complement strand
CGTCGCGCCATATCAGGTGGCTGCAGTCTGGCGGCGGCAGCGAAGCGCCGAAAAAGCGCAGCACGGCGCCGGGCCGTTCTACGCTGGACGAAGTAAAGGGCGCCGTTTTGAGATAAGGTGAGTGTTAATTTCATGTGCGTCTCCGATCCCGGGGAAAGGTGGCCGATGGCAGATCGATCGGACGCAACCAATCTACAGCGGAAACGCGCGTTCCCTAATTCTTTCGAAAAGCTGAATGGAGCAAATGGGATGAGCGACATAGAAGGTAAAGCGACGAGGGCACGAGCGAGTGAAGCTGGGCAGCAAACGAATTTCGAACACTGAAAGCTGAAAAGAAGAGGTCAGCGAAAAGGAATGCGGTCAGGTCCTTTAGGAGTAGATTGTCGTGTGCCGACTTATATTTACGAGACCACCGATCCGACCAAACCGATCCGAAACTTCGAAGTTAAGCAAAGCGTCCATGACGAACCGCTTCGGAACGATCCGGAAACTGGCGAAGCAGCACGGCGCGTGATCTCGGCTGGCTACAATCTTCTGATTCGCGGCAAATCGGTTGGTCCTTCAGTCGGCTCAGTCGGTTAGACTGGCTGCGTCGGTTATAACAGACGAGCTGACATGCGAAGGAAGGATTCAAACACATCGGCGCGGTCGAGAGTGTTGGTGCTGGTCGATGAATCGAACGTCGGCAGTTCGGTCCGCACGGCAGGGCGTGGCCTTGATTGGATAAAGCTGCGTGAATTTCTGGCCGGTCCGAGCACGGGACGGGAGCTGATCGAGATGGTTGTTTATGCCGGACTTCCACCCGCGATGCCGATCTGGCAGGAAGAACGCGACAAGAAGAATAAATTTATGCAATGGCTGCGCTCCAACGGCTTCATGGTTGTGACCAAAGACGGGTCGCCCGCTGAGGAAGGGCGTTACAAGGCGAACGTGGACGTTATGATGGCGATCGACGCGCTCGAGCTTTCGGTCGAAATGCAGCCCGATCTCGTTATTCTCGTAACCGGCGACACTGATTTCGCTCATCTCGCGATCAAGTTGAGGCGACGCGGTATCCGGGTGGAAGTGGCATCCGTTTCGCAAAATCTTGGGAACATATTGAGATCAGCCGCGAATGAAGTGATCGATCTCGCGCCGTTGTTTCAGACGTTCGAAATGATGAAGATCCAGGAGCCGACACCGAATCGAGCGATGCCGCCGCGCCAGAACCAGCAGCAACACCAGCGGCGGCGCCGGCCGCGGTTTGGCCCGGCCAAAGCTCGAAGTGTTTAACGATTTTTTAGTTAGCTACGTTGTCCACCTCGCGCGGTCTTGCAGGATTGTGTGGAGATAGTGACAATCGCACGGTTTCGATAAGTGGTGATCGAAGCCGGCGAGCTTGGCGACGCGGACATCGCTCGGATAGGCGTAGCCGGACAAGGCGATGGCCAGGACCCGTTTCCCGCGACGGCGCGCTTCGCTGACCAGCGCGTAGCCAGAGCCGTCGGGTAGCCCGATATCGCTCAGGATGACATCGATCGGCGGCTCGGTCTCAAGCCGATCCATACCGCTCTTTAAGCTGTCGGCCGGGAAAACGTCGTAGCCCCAACGCCTGAGCAATCCGGTAAGCACCTGTCGGGTGTCCTGTTGATCTTCCACCACTAAAATCCGCATATCGGCCCCCTAGGACGGTATCTGATTCGGAAGTGGGCGGTTGTTCGGCCGTGCCACGCCCGAAAAAGTCATTTGGATGAGCGGGAAGATTGATCTGGCAGAAGCATCATGCAGTTTTTATTGGCTCTGCGGACTTTCCTGTTGTGGACGGGAGACCGAATGAACTACAATCCGCGTCCTTGTGAAGGCCCATCGTTTCGCGGGTTTAGTACTCTCGTTCAGTTTGGTTTTGGTAGGCGGCGCCTACGCCGGCGGGACCTACCAGCGCACCGATGACCACAAGAAGGCGCTCGTTTGGAACAACGATCCCAAACCCGGAGACGTCGCGACCTGGTCTGGCGATCGCGACGCGAACGGTTACGCGACAGGCCCCGGCACACTCCAATGGTTCCGGGTTGAGCCAGGATTCAATATTGGAGCCCGAAAGCGAACTCCGATCAGCAGTTATTCCGCGACGATGCTGCACGGGAAATTCAACGGCGGTGTTATGACGGTTGACCACGGAAAAACGTATCACGCGACGTTTGCCGATGGTCAGAAGAAAGGGCACTGGATTGCCGGGCCGTTAATTACGAAAGGAGAAAGGGCCGAATCCGTAAAATCGAAAGAGGTCGCGAGGGAGGCGCCCAGCACGGAAAAAATTTCAGAAGAAAAGACGCAAGCTCGCGTTGCAGAAGAAACAACGGCGGATGTTCCAGCAGAAGGATCCGCTCAAGATGAGCCACGGCGTAGCGAGCCCGCGAACATTCCAACTTCAAGTTCCAACGCAACAAACGAAGAATCTTCCTCGAAGGGAACAGAGAAAGTTTCTCAACTGCCGGTCGCTCAAGCGCCAGCAGAAGGACCGGATCAATCGGCGACGCCGCGAGAACCAGTGACCAGGAAATCGGCGCTCGCGCCGGGCCCGGTCCGCGCGATGGAACGACCGACTCGCACCGTCACCATAAAGCCAGAGGCCGAGCCGGCCAGGCAGTCTGAGCGCGCGAAGCCGGAAAAAACACAAAAGCCGTCGAAGATCGCGAAACCCGCCTCCTCTCAATCGCCCGAAGCGGACACACAGGTAAGTGAAGATATCCCAGCAGAAGGTCACGTCTCCGCTCAAGATGAGCTACGACGTGGCGAGGTCGAGAAAAAAGAAACTCCAGTGGACGATTCGCTCCGCACATTGACTGGGCCGCCCTCGTCGCTGCGTAGCAGCGCGCCGCCGAAAACAAACCCGCCAACTCAAATTTCGATGCCTTCAACCACAGCCGTTTCGCCGTCTCCACCGCCGACTGGCGCGAAGCTGACTGCCGTGCAAGCGATGGACATTGCCGACATCGAAGCGCGCACAAAAGGTCACGATCTGGGCGAGTATCAATTGCCGAAAGCCGAATACAATGCAGCCAACGGCACCTGGTTGGTCGCGTACGCCGCGCGCGACGCCGACAAAGACGCGAAGAAGCTGACCGTCACGATCCAGGACAAGACCGGCAAAGCGGAAGTCGGCAAATAGGTCAGACGACAGAGGTCACAGATCAGACTTCGTCGCCCGCCTTCGTTAAAACTCCGGCGTGGCAAGCAAGAATCGGGTGGGCGGCATCTCACCGCGATGTAAGCTGACTTGGAGAAATCCATGACTCAATCAAAAGAGCGCGATTACGTTCTCGGAACGCACGACCAAGAACTGGAGCGATTGGGCGTGCAGCATCGCGCCTGGCGTCCGGTGGTGTTGGATTGCTGGAAAAAGGCGGGCGTCACGGTTGGAAGCCGCGTGCTCGATGTCGGCGCCGGGCCCGGCTATGCGACTGTCGATCTTGCGGAAATTGTTGGACACATCGGACGAGTCGTCGCAGTCGAGCGCTCGAGTAATTTTGTCAAAGCGATCAAGAGCGCGATTCAGGCACGATCGCTTTCGAATGTCGACGTTCACGAGCTCGACTTGATGAATGATGCTTTGCCGGAAGGGCCTTTTGATTTCGCCTGGTGCCGATGGGTCCTTTGTTTTGTCTCCGATCCAGAGCTCCTGGTTAAAAAAATCGCGCACGTTACGCGTCAGGGAGGTCAGGCAATTTTTCACGAGTACGGCCATTACAGGACGTGGCGTTTTTTCCCGCAGCGCGCGAGTTTGGAAGAATTCCGAGCTCACGTGATCGCCACCTGGCGTGAAGCCGGCGGCGAGCCGGACACCGGCCTGCAATTACCGTCGTGGTTAACGAAGAACGGATTTGACGTGCGCTCGGTAATGCCGCGAATTTTTTGTCTGCGGCCAAACGATTACATGTGGCAATGGCCGGCCCAATTCATTCATGTGCATCTCTTGCGATTGCAAGAGCTCGGTCGAATCGATGCGACCTTTGCAAACAGAGTCCGCGCCGATCTGGCTGCGGCCGAGAAAGAAGAGGCTTCGTTCATGCTGACTCCGCTCGTGCTTGAGATCGTAGCGGAAAAAGTGTAGGTCCGAGCCGGACTGGCGGTATAGAAATCGTTTCCGATTTCTATTGCAGCGAACAATGTCTCCGCGACAGGATTTGGACGCGTCACATGAAAGATCTAACGCAAGGATCAATTACCAGACATTTGCTGCACATGTCGGCCTTCATGGCCGTGAGCATGATTGCCCAAACGCTCTATTTGCTGCTCGACATGTATTGGGTCGCACATCTCGGCAAGGAAGCGATCGCAGCGGTTGGTGTCGCCGGCGCTCAGATGATGATAGTTCTGGCGTTGACCCAAATGCTCGGCGTTGGCACGACCGCCGTTATCTCCCAAGCCGCGGGCCGAAAGGAGCAGCCACACGCAGAGCTGGCGTTCAACCAATCGTTTGTGATGTCGATTCTCGTTGGATTGGCGTTGGGGATTTGCGGCTTCGGACTAATGAGCTGGTATTGCAACACTTTCACGGCCGATTCGCTCACAGCCTCTTTGGCAAAAAGTTATCTGATTTGGTTCATCCCCGCGCTCGTTCTCCAGTTTCCTCTCGTCAGCATGGGTTCGGCATTGCGAGCTACGGGCATTGTCCAGCCAACTGTCGCTCTCCAACTCCTAAGCGTGGTGCTCAACGGCGCGCTCGCTCCGTTTCTCATTTTGGGAATCGGTTTCCCGAGACTCGGCGTCGCCGGCGCTGCACTCGCTACGTTTATCTCCATCCTGGTGGCCGACGTCCTGTTGTTTATTTACTTCGAAAAAAAATATCATTACCTGCGGTTCCGATCGGCCCAGTTTCGACCGCAAATGAAAATGTGGTGGGCGATGTTACGCGTCGGCCTGCCCGCCGGCGCGGAGTTTGTGTTGCTGTTTTTTTACATAACGCTCGTTTACAAAATCATCTCCGACTTTGGACCGGCGGCGCAGGCCGGCTTTGGTCTCGGAGTGCGGGTAATGCAATCATTGTTTCTGCCGGTGGTGGCGCTGAGTTTCGCGGTTTCACCCATGGTCGGACAAAATTTCGGTGGTCGTAAAGCCGAACGTGTCCGGCATTCCGTTTACTCCGGAATCGGACTTGCAACGCTCTTAATGCTCCTGCTCGCAGCGATCACGTGGTCCGCGCCGGGAACGATGATCCGCTTTTTTTCAAAGGACGCCGCCGTGATTCAATTCGGCAGCGATTATCTCCGCATCGTCGCTTTCAATTTCGTGGCTGCCGGAATTGTCTTTACCAGCTCGAGCATGTTTCAGGGATTGGGCAACACCATGCCGCCGTTACTCAGCTCGGCGTCGCGCCTGTTTCTTTTTGCGCTGCCGGCGCTGCTGCTCACGCGCACGCCGGGGTTTGACATCAAACTCCTTTGGTACCTCTCAGTCGGATCGCAGGTGCTCCAGGCCTGCATGAATTTGTTGCTGCTCCGGCGCGAGTTGCACAGGAAATTAAGGTTTGAAGACGGTGCAGATTTCATTCCGGCAAGCGCCACTGCGTCCTAGATTACCAACGCGAGAAGGGCACAACGTTGCTCCGTGCGCGTTGCTTGTTGCAGCCGCTTCGTTCTTTTTTTCCGTGGGCGACGGAGCCACGCTCGGGGGACATCAAGTTCAAAGTGGCGGCTCGCTCGACCTTCAATTTCCGCTGAGCAATTATTTCCAGGAATACGCAGCTCAAGGCGGAAACCCGAGACCGACCACCGGCCGCGCGTTGCTCTTTTTTCCGAACGGATTCGATCCTGCCCGGTCGTGGCCGATTCTGATCGTCACCTCGACGACCGATCTTGATCGCACCAGTATTATGGACGCGCCCTGGTATCGCGACGCCGCAATAAAGGAGGGCTGGGTTGTGCTCGCGACCGACACCACCATCCGTCCACGCGCTGACTCACTTCAATGGCGATTGTCGATCCTGACTGCCGGATTGCGGGTAATTCGGACTAACTGGCCACAGTCAGCGCAATGGCCGGTCGCGTTTGCGGGATTTTCCGGCGGAGCAAAGCGGGGCGGCATTCTTGCCGCAATGCTGGCAAGCAACCGTGGATTTAAAATCTGCGGAATGTTTCTGGCGGGAATCAACTCCGACCGGGTGACCGCAGCCTACAAAGATTATCAGCCGCCGGCAGACTTTTTGAATACGCCAATTTGGATCAGCAGCGGCACAACAGACCAGATCGCTCCGCCGGGCACCCAGGAAGGAGTTTATTACTCGCTAAAGCGCACCGGGTTTAAGCAAGTGCGGCTTGAGAAATTCTTCGGCGGTCACGCTCTCAAAAGCGCCGAGATCCAGCGCGCTCTCCATTGGTTTCGAGAAGTCGGAAAATTCTAGGCTGATCTCGAAGAGGCCAGGACTCGAGGAGCGGAATTCGGTCTTGCACTTTAGTGCACAGACAACCAGCTTTCTGGTCTCATTTTTTTACCACCATGCGATCTCGAATCTTGATTTCTCTTTTCGGTTTCTTGTTATTGTCGATTCTGTCTGCTTCGGCGCAGTCGCTGCCGAATACCACGCGTCTTCTTCGTTTTCCGACGACTAACGATCGTGAAATTGTTTTTTGTTACGCGGGCGAGCTTTATACCGTGGCCAAAGATGGCGGCATCGCCCGCCGCCTGACGAGCGGCCCTGGTTACACTTCGTTCCCGCGCTTTTCGCCGGACGGAAAACAAGTCGCGTTCACTTCGGAATACGACGGCAACCGCGAAGTTTATGTGATGCCGGCAGAAGGCGGCACGCCCAAACGTCTCACGATTTCGGCCACGCTCGGGCGCGATGACGTTTCGGATCGAATGGGACCGAATAACATCGTGATGGCGTGGGAAAACACGAAACCGCTGATCGTCTTTCGCTCGCGGATGAAATCGTTCAACGATTTCATCGGTTCGCTCTTCACCGTCGGTCTCGATGCCGAGCTACCGCAGCAAGTGCCGGTGCCACGCGGCGGATTCACGTCCTTTTCTCCGGACGATTCGAAAATGGCGTTCAACCGCGTTTTCCGCGAGTTCCGGACCTGGAAACATTATCGCGGCGGCATGGCCGACGATATTTGGATCCATGATTTCAAAACCGGCGCGACCGAGAATCTGACCAACAATCCGGCCCAGGACATCTGTCCGATGTGGGGTCCAGACAACAAAATCTATTTCATCTCCGATCGCGATGGTCGAATGAACTTGTTCGTTGTCGATCTTGCCTCGAAGGCAACGAAACAACTCACGAGCTTCAAAGATTTCGACATCAAATTTCCGTCCATCGGCAAGGACTCGATCGTTTTCGAACAAGCCGGCTACATCTGGCGATACGATTTGAAAAGCGGACAGGCGACGCCGCTGCCGATCGAGATCAAGGAAGATCTCGCGATTGGACGCTCAACTTTGGTTGATGCATCGAAACACATCGAGTCGGTGAATCTGGCGCCCGATGGCGAGCGAACGATCGTCGTCGCGCGCGGCGATATATTTTCGGTGCCGGCGAAGGAGGGCACGCCGCGCAACTTGACCAAAACATCAAATGCGCACGAGCGGGATGCGGTTTGGTCGCCCGATGGAAAATGGATTGCCTACAACTCAGACGTCACTGGCGAGAACGAATTGTATGTTCGCGCGCAGGACGGCAAAGGCGACGCCGTTCAGCTAACCAGCGGCGCCGACACTTATTACTACACGGCGAAATGGTCGCCTGACAGCAAGAAGCTGCTTTGGAGCGATCGTTTGCAGCGACTGCGTTTTGTCGATGTTACTACGAAAACGGTAACGCAGGTCGATCAGGACAAATGGGGCGAGATCGAAATTTTCAATTGGTCGCCGGATAGTCAGTGGATCGCATGGGGGCGTCCTGAAGAAAACGGATTGCCGCGGGTTAATCTCTATTCGCTCGCGAACAAACAACAGACCGCAGTGACCGACAACTGGTACGGTTCCGGCGAACCGATCTTCAGTGACGATGGAAAATATTTGCTCCTTGGCTCGGCCCGCGATTTCAAACCGTCGTTTGGCGATGAAGAGTTCGCGAATATCTATCGCGACATGGAGCGCGTGTATTTAGTCACGCTCGCCAAGGAAACGGAGAACCCGCTCGCTCCAAAAAGTGATGAAGTAGGCAAGGCGGAACAAAAACGCGAAAAAGAGAAAGCCAAGGAAGCGGAAGAAAAAAAGCCGGAAGAGAAGGCGGCCGGTGAAAAAAAGCCAGAGGAAAAGAAATCCGAAGCCGCCAAGCCGAAAAAGCCGGTCGTAGTTAAAGTCGACACCGACGGTATTCAGAACCGCATCGTCGGGCTCGAGATCACCCCGGGAAACTACCGGAACATCCGGATGGTGGACGATCGCATCTTTTATCTGCGCCGCACCGCTGGAGACGACGTCGGCGAAGACGACGATGATGGCGACGGCCGCGATCGGAAATCACATCTTTGCTCCTATAGCCTGGAAGATCGCAAAGAAACGGTGATTGGCGATGCGAACGATTACCAGATCACGTTCGACGGAAAAAAGATGCTGGTAAAAATCAAAAAGGATTACGCGATCATTGACCTGCCGAAAGACAAGATCGAGACCAAGGACCACGAGCACAAAATCGAAGGATTGGACATGCAGCTCGACCGTCACGCGGAGTGGAACCAGATCTATTTCGAATGCTGGCGGCACATGCGCGATTTTTTCTACTCGCCGACGATGAACGGCGTCGATTGGAAAGCGATGCGCGACAAATATGCGGCGCTGGTTCCGTTCGTGAACCATCGCAACGATCTGACTTATTTGTTAGGTGAATTAATTGGCGAGTTGAACAGCGGCCATACCTACGTCGCCGACGGCGAGCGCCCTGACACGCCGCGCGTGAAACTTGGTTTGTTAGGAGCGGAGCTTTCGCGCGATCCAGCCACGAAGGCTTACAAGATCGATCGAATTTTACCTGGCGAAAACTGGGACAAGCACACGCGCTCGCCGCTCACCGCGGTGGGCGTGAACGTGAAGGCCGGCGATTACATTCTTGCCATCAATGGAACGCCGGTCTCATCGCTTGCAAACCTTTATCAGGCGCTCATCGGCACCGCGGACAAACAGGTAATCCTGCGCGTGAACTCGAAACCATCGGACGCGGGCGCGCGCGATGTGACCGTGGTCCCGACGGCCAACGAAGGCCCGCTCTACTATTTAGATTGGGTGCAAAAGAACATCGATTACGTGACCAAGAAAACTAACGGCGACGTTGGTTACCTCCACATTCCGGACATGGGGCGGCCGGGGTTGAACGAATTTACCAAGCTTTATTTCCCTCAAATCCGCAAACACGCATTGATTGTCGACGTTCGCGGCAACGGCGGCGGTTTTGTTTCGCCGCTGGTGCTCGAGCGATTGCGGCGCGCGTTCGTGATGGTCGGGATCGCGCGCAACGGAATGCCGCAGCCTGATCCAGCGCACGCGTTCATGGGTCCGATGGTCACGTTGATCAACGAATTCTCCGCCTCGGATGGCGATATTTTTCCCTTTCGATTCAAAACGCTTGGTCTTGGCAAATTAATCGGCAAACGGACCTGGGGCGGTGTTGTTGGAATTCGGAACTCGCTTCCCTTGGTTGATGGCGGCAATTTTTTCAAGCCGGAGTTCGCACTTTACTCCAAGGATGGAAAGGAATGGATCATCGAAGGACACGGCGTCGATCCCGATATCGTGGTCGACAACGATCCGGCGAAAGAATTTCACGGCGAAGACCAACAGCTCGACCGCGGGATCCAGCAAATCGAGGAAGAACTGAAGACGAAACGCTACGAGCTGCCGCCTGCGCCGCCTTATCCGGACAGAAACCCGGCCAAAGCGACACAATGAGCGGTCATCCCGAGCGCTCCGTCAGTCCGGCTCGGACCGAGGGATCTCCCAGTCGAAGCGCGGATCACACAGGCTAGTTCGTATGATCAACCGCCCTGTGAGAGATCCTTCTCCCGCGATTGCGGGACCAGGATGACGGAAATGTTCATTTGAACTTGCATCGCCGGAGTAATGCGCCGATGCTGAGTTCATGCTGACGGAGCGGCCCGCCTTCGCTAAGGCTTCGGCGTGGCAGACAACTTCGAACAGCGCGAAAGCCATGAGAAAAAATGTTAACTGATCGACAAAGAAGCGTTTTGGATTTCATTCAGCGCGAGCAGCGCGACACAGGACTCACTCCGAGCACGCGCGAAATCCAAAGTCACTTTCGATTCGCCAGTCAAACGTCGGTGATGCAATACATCGCCGCGCTCGAGCGGAAAGGATTTCTGCAACGTCATGCCGGCAAAGCGCGCGCGTTGATCACGCCCGTCCAAAAAGTCCGCATCACCGATGTGCCGATCTACGGTCAAATTCCGGCCGGCATGTCGGCGTTGACTGAGCAAGACATCGAAGGACACGTCTCGCTCGACACGCACTCGGCCAATGTTTCAAAAAATCACGGCACGTTCGCGCTGCGAGTGCGCGGCGATTCGATGATCGGCGCGCACATTCTGGACGGCGACGTCGTGATTCTGGAACAGAGTAAGGAGGTCCATAACGGCGACATCGTGGCCGCATTGATCGACGGTGAGACGACATTGAAGCGATATGTCGTCGATCATGGCCGTCCTTATCTGAAAGCGGAAAATTCGCGCTATCCCAATTTGATCCCCGCGCGCGAATTAAAAATTCAAGGCGTCATGGTTTCGCTCGTGCGCAAGCACGAACGGCGGAAGAAACACTAGAACGAAGTCATTTTTTCATGGAGGGCGCCGCGCGATCGGCGCTTTTATTTTTAGCCAGGAGAACATCGGTTTCGTCGTTGAAATGTTCGCTTGAACATATCTCTTCTTTATGCCATGGTTGGCCATGGCGACGCCTGCGGTCATTATCGATCTTCGGAAAGCACTGTCCGAACGATTTCCACAGCGGCCAGCGCCAGCCGCATCGGTTTTAACCACTGGCCTCTCTTTTCTCGATCAAACGAGCGGGGGTGGTTTGCCCAGGAGTGCGATTACAGAATTGATTACACCTCGAGCAAGCGGGGGCAGCGCTTCCCTTATTCATGCACTTTTGCGATCAGCCCAACGCGATCGCCACTTCGTCGCGCTGATTGACGGCTCCGACTCGTTCGACCCCGGCTCATCGGATAATTCCGCTTTGCGGCATTTACTTTGGATCCGCTGTCGAAAAGCATTCGACGGCGTCAAAGCGGCAGATCTCCTTTTACGCGACGGCAATTTCCCGCTGGTGATTGTCGATCTTGTTCTGAACACGGCGGACGAGCTTCGAAAAATTCCCCAGACAAGCTGGTATCGTTTGCAACGGCTGGTCGAAGCTGTGCCGACGGCATGTCTCGTGATCGACCGGCAAAGCTTGGTGAGTAGCGCGCAATTGAAAATCATTCTCGAGAATTCGTGGACGCTTGAAACTTTGGAAAGACAAAATGCGATTTCGCGTTTGCGATTTCGTGTCCAACGCTTGCACCTAAAATCAGAGATCAGCGGTCAGAGATCAGTGGTCAGTTATTGATGTTCGCGACGATTTATTTGCCTAATTTTTATTTACAGGCGGCAATGCGGCACCATCCCAAATTGCGCGCACAGCCGGTGGCTTTAATCGATACGGCAGAATCAAAAGTGTCGATTATTCAACTAAATGAGCTCGCCGAAAAAGTGGGCATAGCGAAACGCATGACTCCAAGTCAGGCCCTGGCGCGATGTTTGCAGGTCGTCATCCGAACCCGCGAGCGGGCGCAGGAAAATGTGATCGGCGAAATTTTATTGCAACACGCGTTTATGCTTTCGCCGTTTGTTGCAGCAAGCGCCCCCGGGGTTTGCACGGTTCAATTTACGGACAATCGCGATCTGACCCCGAAACTTTCACGTATTGTTGCAAAACTCGCGAAATGCGAAATTCACGCTCAAGCCGGAATCGCACCATCGCCCGACACCAGTTTTCTCGCGGCGCATCTGGCCCGACCCGTGTT
>Ga0209804_1002184_pt1 | contig 12027 bp, 7 predicted proteins | sample GraSoiAngelo_139_FD_185896 | JGI IMG/M metagenome (GOLD analysis project Ga0209804, IMG submission 185896) | Grasslands soil microbial communities from the Angelo Coastal Reserve, California, USA - 14_0929_12_20cm (SPAdes) (version 2) | ecosystem: Environmental > Terrestrial > Soil > Grasslands ... | reverse complement strand
AACCTATCCGGAGATCGCGATCTTCCTCGCGCTCGCCCTAGGTTACTACTTCGGCAAGTTCACCTACAAAGGGATCGGCCTCGGGTCGGTGACCGCCACCTTGATCGCCGCCGTCGTGATCGGGCAAATCGGGATCACGGTCAACCAGCCGCTCAAGGCGTTTTCGTTCCTCATGTTCCTGTTCGCCGTCGGCTACGCCGTCGGGCCGCAGTTCGTGCGCGGGATTGCCAGCAGCGGCCTGCCGCAGGCGATCTTCTCGGTGGTGCAGTGCGTATTCAGCCTGGTCGCCTGCGTGGTGGTCGCAAAGTTCGCCGGCTACGACCTCGGCTACGCGGCCGGACTCTACTCGGGCTCACAGACGATCTCCGCCGCGATGGGGCTCTCGACCGACGCCATCAACCGGCTGGGCCTGGCCGCCGACCAAACCAAGGCTTACCTCGATAGCATGCCGGTCGCCTACGCCGTGACCTACATGTTCGGCACAATGGGCTCGGCGATCGTGATCGCCGTTATCGGTCCGAAGCTGCTGGGCATCAATCTCGTTGCCGCCTGCAAGGACTACGAAGAGAAACACGGGGGCGGCAAGAAGCAGCTGGGCGGTCCGGGCACGGCTTGGACACGCTGGGCGCTGCGCGCCTACAAGGTGCAGCCGGGTGGCAAGGCCGTCGGTCTGCGCGTCGCCGAGGCTGAGTCGCTGGTGCCCGATGCGCGCCTCTTCATCCTGCGCATTCGGCGCGGGGGCGAGATCATGGATGCGACCGCGGACATCGTCCTGAAGGAAGGCGACGTGGTGGCGGTCGCGGGCGAGCGCGAAGTGCTGGTGAACATCCTCGGGGCAGCGGCGGTCGAAGTCGAGGACCGCGAACTGCTCGCCGTGCCGGTGGAGGGCGTCGACATCCTTGTGACGAACAAGGAGGCCGACGGCAAGACGCTTGAGGAGCTGGCTACGCGCCCGGCGGCGCGCGGCGTGTTCCTGCGCAAGATCACGCGCGGCGCTACCGCCACCGATATCCCCATCCTGCCGGGCACCGAGGTCAATCGCGGCGACTTGCTGACCCTTGTCGGCCGCACGGAGGATATTGCCGCCGCCACCAAGATGCTGGGTGTCGCCGACCGTCCAACCGATGTCACCGACATGGCGTTCGTCGGCGCGGCGATCGTGGTCGGCGCGCTGATCGGCGCGCTGGTCTTCAAGGTGGCCGGGGCGCCCCTCACGCTGTCGACTGCCGGCGGCGCGCTGATCGCCGGAATCATCGGCGGCTGGCTGCGCTCGGTGCGCCCGTCGTTCGGGCGTATTCCGACGCCCACGGTCTGGTTCATGAACTCGGTCGGCCTTAACATCTTCATCGCCATCGTTGGCATCTCCGCCGGCCCGGGCTTCGTCAACGGCCTGAAAACGCAGGGCATCGGTCTCTTCCTGTGGGGCGCTCTCGCCACCACGGTCCCGCTGGTTCTCGGCATGTTCGTGGCGAAGTACGTGTTCCGCTTCCACGACGCGCTCAACCTCGGCATCGTTTCCGGGGCGCGCACGACCACGGCATCGCTTGGTCTGGTCTGCGACCAGGCCAAGAGTCAGATCCCGGCGCTCGGCTACACCGTCACCTACGCCGTGGGCAACACTCTCCTCACCATCTGGGGCATGATCATCATCATGTTACTCTCGTGAGAACACATTTTCCGAACATGATCCAACAGCAAAAAAAACTATGACAACAACACGCAAACCCTCTCGGACTGGAAAGGCTAAGGCACAACCTCATCGTGGCAGTCGCCAATTATCAGATAATGCGAGACTGAAAGAGTTCGAGAAACTCGGACCGTTCGAGATCAAGGATTTCGTCCAAAAAGTGGCATCGAAATCGGCGCTGGAATCTTCCCTGTCGTACCTGAATGCCGGTCGTGGCAACCCAAACTGGGTCGCCACTGAGCCGCGTGAAGCGTTCTTCCTCCTCGGGCAGTTCGCAGTTACTGAGAGCAAGCGGGTGCTTGACCTGCCACCCGGCGTGGGCGGGATGCCTAGCGCGTCGGGAATAGCCGGCCGTCTTGAAGCCTGGCTCGCGAAACACGAAGACATGCCCGGGGCGCTCTTTCTGCAGGCGATGGTGCCGTGGGCCGTGAAGAAGTTCAGCTTCGACCCCGACAAGTTCGTGCACGAGTTGGTGGATTCCATCATCGGCGATCACTACCCGGTGCCAGACCGCATGCTGGTACACAACGAACAGATCGTGCACGAGTACCTGGAGTGGGCCATGTGCGGAAACCCGCGGCCGAAAGGCACGTTCAAGATCTATGCGGTAGAAGGGGGCACCGCCGCCATGTGCTACATTTTCAAATCGCTAAAAAGCAACAGGCTTCTCAACCCCGGCGACACGATCGCGCTCGGGGTACCGATCTTCACGCCCTACCTGGAGATGGCGCATCTGGAGGACTACGACCTCCATTACGTCGAGATACATGCGAAGCAGGAGGAGCGGTTTCAGTATCCGGATGAAGAGATAAAAAAGCTCCTCGACCCGAAGATCAAGGCGTTCTTCATCGTCAATCCTGGCAATCCGTTCGCTGTCGCGCTTTCTCCCGACACGATTAAGAAAATCGGGGAGGTGCTGAAGAAGCGGCCCGATCTGATACTGCTGACCGACGACGTCTATGGCACGTTTGTCCCGGGTTTCCGTTCGCTGATGGGAGAGTTCCCGGAGAACACCATCGGCGTTTACTCCTACAGCAAATACTTCGGCTGCACCGGGTGGCGGCTCGGAACGATCGCGGTCCACGAGGACAACATCTTCGACAAGATGATCGCCGCGCATCCCGAGCCGATCAAGAAACTGCTGGACAAGCGCTACGGCGGGCTCAGCCTCGAGCCGCGCAAGTTGGCTTTCATCGACCGAATCGTTGCAGACAGCCGCGACATCGCGCTCAATCACACGGCCGGGCTATCGCTTCCGCAGCAGGTCATGATGACACTATTCTCGCTCAGCGAGCTGATGGACGAAAAGAAGGCCTATCAGAAAGCCTGCATCGGCATCTGCAAGAAGCGCGTCGAGGCAACGATCGAAGGACTGGACATCGAAGTCGGTCCGAATCAGTACTTCGACTACTATTACGGCCTGATCGATTTCGAGTTTTTTGCACGGAAATACCTGGGCGAGGACGTCGTCAAGTGGATAAAAGCGAACGTGCACCCGCTCGACATCGTGTTCCGGTTGGCCGAGGACCACGGCATCGTCCTGCTCAACGGCGGCGGCTTTGCCGCTCCCGATTGGTCGGTGCGCATATCCTTCGCAAACTTGGAGAATCACGTCTACGACGACATCGGTCGGGCGGTGCGCGCCATCGCGCGCGGATACAGGCAGGCTTATGAGGCAGCTACAGGCAAGAGCGCCCCGCCAGCCCCGACGAAAGCGCCTCTTACGAAACGCTAGTTGGTTACTTCGCGATGCTGTTATGAAATAGGAACCTAACTCTGGACCTGGAAAAGCTCTTATGAAGATACGAACTTCTCTCGGTGAATACGGACGTGCCGCAGTGGTATCGCTTGTCATAATGAGTGGCGCGGACTCGGCCTTCGGTCAGCAGGAGAAGGAGATAGACGTCTGGATGGCCGCCCCGTCTGATCTCACCCTGGCGGTGACGCAAGTCCCTCCCGTTTTAACGGTGACGCAGGTCGCTCCCACCGACAGCGCGCTAACATCTGTTGAGGAAGGGCGCACGCCCCTCGACGAGTCGTTTGAATTCCGTCAATGGCGATTGGAAAGGCGCCGACAAGCCCTGAAAGATACAAAGTTCGAATTCAACTTGCGCAGCTACTATTTCGATCGCAGCGACTTCAATGGCTCCGAGAAACAGGCTTGGGCCATCGGCGGATGGCTGGGAGTGAAGACCGGTTACTTTCTCGACCATATTGCGTTCGGAGCGACGATTTACACTTCCAATCCGATCTATGCCCCTGACGACAGGGATGGAACGCTCCTTCTAGCGCCCGGGCAGAATGGGTATACGGTCCTGGGCGAGTTCTACGCCGAACTCCGGATCGTCAAAGACGTGGGCATTACTGTCGGAGCCAAGGGCTACGACACGCCTTTTATCAACCGCAACGACACCCGCATGACGCCAAATACGTTTGAGGCGATCGTTTTGCAGGGCCGCACCGAGCTTGGGAAGAGCAGCAGCGACGACAACGTGACCGACGACGGCATCGGCCTGAGCAAAGATGGAAAAGAGGTCGCAGTCCCGTCGCCAACCCCAGCCCAAGACGTCGCGGCTATCAAGTACGGACTCGGGTATTTCTACAAAATCAAAGAACGAAATGACAGCGAATTTGTCTCGATGTCAGAAGACGCGGGCGCTGATGTTGAGCGAGGCGTCTGGGCAGCGGGCGCTCTCTATGAGAAAGGAAAATTCTCCATTGGTGCGATCGACTATTACAGCGACGACATCGTCAATATCGCATATGCCGAATCGAAACTGGAAGTCCCGCTTGCCGATGACTGGAAGCTAAAGTTCGCTGGCCAGTATGTGGATCAGGGTAGTGTCGGCGACAACCTCCTGCAGGGCCACAGTTTCTCAGGCCATCAATTCGGCCTCAAAGTAGACCTGCCCGTCCGGAACGCGCTGTTTACCGCGGCTTTTAGCCAAGCCTGGGGTACTGCCAACCTGCAAAGCCCGTGGAGCGGCTATCCCGGCTATACCAGTGTTCAGGTTCAAGACTTCAATCGAGCGGGTGAGGGCGCGTTTCTTCTCCGGGCGGGTTATGACTTTCCCTGGGTAAAAGGGCTGAATGCCTATGCCTTGGCGGTGTTTGGCACCGACCCGGACCAAGCGGGGCAGTTTCGGCAAAACGAGTTCGATTTTAATCTCCAGTGGGGCCCCAAAAAAGGCCCTCTGGAGGGCTTGTCTCTGCGTCTGCGCTATGCGGTTGTGCAGCAGTTTGGAGGGAACGTCGACAACCTCACCGATTTCCGCGCGATTTGTAACTACGTGATCAAGTTCTAACAAGCTGACGAGCATGGAGGAATGTCGATCACCCTGGAGCAACTTCTGGGATTAACAACGACACCCTGAAGGCAGCCCTACCATGAACTATCTCACTCACGCCCTTAGGGAGCATCAGGAACTCGCGGTCTTCTTAACCCTGGCCATCGGCTTCTTCATCGGCCGCCTTAGGATCGGGACGTTCAGCTTGGGTACGGCCGTGGGCACGCTGCTCGCGGGAGTCGCGATCGGGCAACTGAACATCCAGGTTCCCGCTGTGGTAAAGTATGTCTTCTTTGACCTCTTTCTCTTCACCACCGGCTACAAGGTCGGTCCCCAGTTCTTCCGCGCCCTAAAGAAGGATGCGTTGCCGCAGCTTGCTATCACGCTCGTCCTCTGCGTCACGTGCCTGCTCGCCGCGTTTACCGCTGCGAAACTCCTCGGTTACGACGTGGGCACAGCAGCTGGTATGCTTGCCGGCGCATTCACGGAATCGACCGTCATCGGAACCGCAAGCGATGCCATCGGTCGCCTGGCCACCATATCGGACGCGGAAAAAACGCGCCTAGTCAATAACATCCCGGTAGCCTACGCCGTCACTTATCTCATCGGCACGGCGTTTATCGTCTGGTTTCTCCCGAACGTGGGTCCGAAACTGATGCGCGTCAATTTGAAGGAAGAGGCTAGAAAACTCCGTGCAAAGATCGCGGCCTCGGACGCTGGCGAGCCGGAGACTCCGTCAGCCTACCAAGCCCTGGCGGTTCGCGCGTACCAAGTCACGAACCCGAATTTGATCAATCGGAGCGTGGCCGAACTGGAGGCGCGTCCCAAACAAGCTCGCGTCTTCATCTCCCGGATCCGCAGGGACGGCAGGATCATCGAGCCCAACCCAGACACGGTCGTTCGCGAGAGTGACGTCATTGCAGTCCTGACGCGCTCGGAATTGCTGACTGCCCGCGGGGCAGAGATCGGGGCCGAAGTAGATGACAAGGAACTCCTGGATTTTCCGATCGAGTTCCTCGACGTGGTGATCACCAACAAGTCTCTCGTGGGCAAAACCATTGTAGAACTGGCGGGCATGGATTTCGCCCGGGGTGTGTTTTTGAAGAAGCTGACCAGGGTTGGCGAGCCGATGCCGTTTTCTCCCGCGACGCGGATAGAGCGAGGCGATGTCATGACTCTCATCGGAGCTACGCGCGACGTCGAGCGGGCCGCCAAAAACCTCGGCTACGCCGACCGGCAAACGGTAATGACGGACATGATCTTCGTCGGTTTGGGCATCGTTCTCGGCGGCTTGGTGGGATTGCTTTCTATCACAATCGGCGGCCTTCCGCTCACCCTCACCGCGAGTGGCGGCGCACTGATCATGGGTCTGATATTCGGCTGGCTGCGCGCGGTTCACCCGACATTCGGTCGGATCCCAGGGTCCGCCATGTGGATCTTCGACACCGTGGGTTTGACCGTCTTCATGGCCTGCGTGGGGCTTGCAGCAGGGCCGAGCTTTTTTTCGGGGCTCCAGAAGTCGGGGGTCAGCCTGGTCTTCGTCGGCCTTGTGATCGCGGTTCTTCCGCACACCGTCTCTATCTTATTCGGTCGTTATGTCTTGAAGATGAACCCTGTCATCGTCCTGGGTGCTTGTTCCGGCGCGGGGACGATCACTGCCGCGCTTCGCGCGATCCAGGAAGAAGCGCAGAGCGACCTCCCGGCCCTCGGTTACACGGTGCCCTATGCGATTGGCAATATCGTGCTTACCTCATGGGGTCCAGTCTTGGTCGCCATGATGTCGTAGGTCGTGGGCCAGCATGCTGTGGGGGCGGCCTTCGCCAACCCTGCCTGTATTCTGTGGGGCGTGGTGAATGCCGTGGGCGGTGCATCCCAATGACGGTCAAGTGGCGCTCGAAATGGGTGATGTCCTAATTTGGATTTAAAACTGATCTTTGCTGAAAAGAGCCCCCGCGCCGACGAGGAGTGACGCAATTCCCAAAACCGCAGAAATGTATCCTAAAGGGAAAATCTGCTTCGTGAAATAGATCAACGCGCACAGGCAAACACCATCCGCCAGCAACACAATACCACCGATTTGTCTCATTTCTGACGGCCTTTAGACGCAACCGCCACTTCGACCGCTGATTGTGGCGAATCTACGGGCGGAATTTCCAGCACAGCGATTGTCTTGTTTTGATCGCCGTCGACAGACTTCCGCTCACCGTAAGGATGATGGTAAAGCAGCGAACCTGCTAAGCAAGCAAAAACAAATCAGCGTGATCAGCGCGCCTCTCGTGGGGCTGTCAAAATGAAAGACATTCCAATTCGCCTTTGGCGATTATCTCCCTTCCGTTTTTCTCTCTCGAATCCAAATTAGGACAACTACCTCGAAACCGGCAACAGTCCCAAAGTGGTCAAAGATCACTACTTTGAAATTGTCGATGAGCGGGCAGCGGGCGAATGCTGGTCAATCAAACCGCTGCCGAAAGGCGACCGGAAGATCGTTGCGATGTCGTGAGTCATCACGTAGTTTTACTCGCATCGCGTCGCACTTCTAGCTAAGATATCTCGTTAGGCAATTCTTCGCGTCCCGTGAGAACGACGACTTTATTAATTGTCTTTTCAGTGCTCCTTGTCGCTAGCTGTGCATCCGAGCGCTCGTCGAAGAAGCCCCCGCCTGACCGGCCCTTCTTCGACTCTCCGGACGTCGAGAGCCTTCATTAGCTCGATTCCGGAGATCCGCAGCGTGGCCTCACCTAGTGGATGTTCATCATGGACCTAGGTCACGGTCAAATTCGAAAACAGATTCCACCTGCGCGTAAGACGAAACCATTTTGCACAGCGCCGGGAAGCTACTTGCTCAACAACTTCTTTTTCGCTGTGGCGAGTTCCTTGAGTTTATCTTCACCAACTTCGGGATATTCCAGATCGAGATCGGCCAGGGTGTCGACCACGGCCGCAGCAACAATAACCCGGGTAAACCATTTGTTGTCCGCCGGCACGACATACCATGGCGCCTCTTTCGTAGCGGTCTCCTGGATCATTTGTTCGTACGCTTGCATGTAATCATCCCAGAAATCGCGCTCGGCAGCGTCATTGGACGAAAACTTCCAATTCTTCTGCGGATCGTCGATTCGCTCCAGGAACCGTCGCTTCTGCTCCTTTTTTGAAACGTGAAGAAAGAATTTCCGCACAATCACACCATTTCTCGTCAGGTATTGCTCGAAATTGCGGATGTCTTCGAAACGCTCTTCCCAAATCTTTTTGCCTACGAGTTTTGGAGGCAGTTTTTGTTTTGCCAGGAATTCGGGATGCACCCGGACGACGAGCACTTCTTCATAATAACTGCGGTTAAAAATTCCGATCTGACCCCGGTTCGGCAGGCATTTCATGCAGCGCCAGAGGTAATCGTGATCCAGATCATCGGACGAGGGCGATTTGAACGAATACACCTGGCAGCCCTGCGGATTTACGCCCGACAAGACGTGCTTGATTGCGCCATCCTTGCCAGCTGCGTCCATTGCCTGGAAGATCAAAAGCACCGCCCACTTGTCCTGGGCGTATAGCTTGTCTTGCAACTCGGCCAGGGCTGTCACGCCCATCGCCAGCGCTTCCTTCGCTCTCGGTTTGTCTGCCTCTTTGGTAAAATCAAGGGTGTCGTCTGGATCGACGTCCATAAGACGGAAGTTTTTGCCTTTGCTGATACGGAACGGCTTGGCTAGTTCACTGGCTCTTTTGATGATTTCTTTTGTTTTCATAAGCTTTCAAGGATTGATAGCGAATAGCCCCGAGCGCAATCCTTAGAAAGAGAATACTGGTTTGGTTGTTTCACAAGCCTTTGCCTGCGACCCACGAGACCGCACGATTGCTGGCATGCAAGACAATCAGCCGAGCGTTCATGTGGTTCCGGCTGGCGGCAAAAGATACAGCGCCGTGGCGAATATCAGATAAACCAAGATCGCGAGCACGCCGACGAACCAGGCGGAGCGGCCAGACGTGGTCACCAGAGAAGCGGTGAGCGTTGCGAACAGGATCATAGCGACTGCCCCGGGCCAGAAATTCAAATCCATCGGCGCGGGGCCGATAAAATAACTCAGCAGCACCAGAACCGGAGCAACGAAGAGCGCAATTTGCGCGGCGCTGCCAAGCGCGATGCCCACACTCAAATCGAGATGATTTTTGCGCGCGGCGGAGAATGCAGCAGCCATTTCCGCAGCCGCGCCCACCAGGGCCACAACGATGAAGCCGACAAAGGCAGGACTCATTCCGAAGGCGGTCGCCGCGTACTGAACCGATCCGACAAACATTTCGCTCACTAATGCTACGAAAACCGTAACACCCGCCAGCGTGGCGAGCGCCAGACCGATGGGCCACGCCGCTTCATGTTCCTCGGCCGCGCCAGCGAACAATTCGCGATGAGTGTTGAGTGAAAACCAGAGACCGAGAGCGTATGCGAGCAAAAGCAAAAATGAGAGTGCCACGCTCAGGGTTTTGGTTGAGCCGCTTGCGCCTAACGAATCGCGCGCGGACACGGCGGACGGAATCAGAAGCGCTATCGTTGCGAGAAAAAGCAAGCCGGCCTGAAATCGCGCGGCGACACGGTTGAATTCCTGAACATGATAGCGAAGTCCGCCGAGCAGGAAGGATGCGCCCAACATAAACAACGAATTCGTCACGATCGCGCCGGCGACCGATGCCTTCACCAACGTATATTGTCCTGCCTGCAAAGCGGCGATAGCTATGACAAGCTCGGTTAAATTGCCAAGCGTTGCGTTAAGCAGACCGCCCACCGAATCGCCCGTCTTCGCTGCGACAGATTCCGTGGCATGACTCAGCAGAACAGCCAACGGCAAAATCGCGAGCACCGAAAGAACGAAATGTAGCGTGTGCGCTTCGTGGTTGAGTTTCTCAGCTGCTAGCGCGATGGGAACAAAGATAAGCAGCCAAAGCAGTGGGTTGCGACGGATTTCTTGAAGGAGCAGTTTCATGGCACCATGATTCAGTTTCCACAAAACGCTTGCAATCAGAAATAGGACTAAAGTCCAATGGGCTACTCGGACGGACTCAGTTGAAAAAGGAAATCGCTCGATGCATTCTGACAGAAGACTTGATCGGACACGTACCGTCGCCAACGAGAATGATTGATGCCCCTGCGGTTACGGCTGATCTATATCTCTTCCATTGCCTAACGAACCATTTTCAACAGAATAACCTGAACCTATGCCATTCGAAAAATTCGATCTTGAGAGCCTCGACAAGGAGCGCCGCAAAGCAATCGCCAAATCTATTCGTACGATCAGCGCTGAAGAACTAAAGAAGCTTGGCGAAGAGATTTTCCATTATGCCGATGACCCATGGCGCGAAACTTTCTTTCGATTCATTGCCGAAAATGCCGGCGCCACGTTCCATCACGCGATCACGAGCGACGGCGTCAATATTGTTTACTGCCGCGACAAAGACAAAGGGATGTGGTTCCTGCCCGGAAGCGGCATGGGGCCATTGCAGTCGACAGGCCGTCAGATTATGAAGGACATGATCACGGGAGCGCATTGAGCTCGAGCACTCTCTGCTAATCGTCCGCGCTGGACGGCATCGAACGAAAGTTTTATTGAGGAAACGGATGGTCTCTGCTCTCATCACAATTCACGTCACTAATCATCTCATGAAATTCCTGAAAATCCTCGCTCTCTCCGTCGCTCTGCTCGCCACCGTGCAGGCGGTGCAACAACCGTCGGCTCATACTAAAGGCACGCCGACCGGAAAACCGACAGGCCCGCTCAAGCCAGGCGAGTATTGGTGGAAACCGCAGCTCTCGCCGAGCGGTCCGCTCATGGTGCTTGTGAGCATCCCACAGCAGACCATGCACGTTTATCGCAACGGCATCCTCATCGGTCGCTCAACCGTGAGCACGGGCTCGAAAGGACACGCCACGCCGGGCGGCGTCTTCACCATCCTCGAGAAAAAGCAGGAGCATTACTCGAAAAAATACAACAACGCGCCGATGCCAAACATGCAGCGGCTGACGTGGACCGGCATCGCCATGCACTCGGGCAATTTGCCGGGCTACCCCGCCAGCCATGGTTGCATTCGCCTGCCCTACGATTTCTCGCAGTTGCTTTTTAGTGCGACATCGAAGGGTGGCACCGTCGTGGTGGGTGATGGCAAAACACCTGTGCCACATCTCGCGTCGAATCCCGGACTGATGCTCGCGCCGAAGGATTTTGCGCCTGAGATGTTACGCCCGCTCGCGAATGATGAGTACGACTGGAATCCGGAGCGCAGCTCGAGCGGACCGATCACGATTGTCGTCAGCGCCGCCGACCGCGCGCTCTACGTTTATCGCAATGGCAATCCCATCGGGCGCGCCGCCGTCGAGATTGTCGGAAGCGGATCGCTCGGAGACCGTGTTTACTCTTTGCTCGAAGGCACGACCGACCGGGAAAGCTCACTTGCTCCGGGCCGCGCGGCGCGCCGGTGGATGAGCGTGACGAGCAGGGGCCCCAGCGTTCCTGCCGAAAAGATCGCGGTGCGTCTCCGCGTCAACCCGGAGTTCGCGCAGAAAGTTTACGACACGCTTAAACCAGGCACGACTGTCATCATTACCGTTCCAGCCTCCTCTCGTTAGGCAAACAGCTGCTATGGGGTGACTGCCTGTAAAAGCTGGAACTGCAACTTGGTTCCCGGGTTAACCACGGTAGTACCGGCAGTGTGTCCATAGTGCGCCTGTCGCGCCGTCTGTGGAGGGCCTGCCGGTTGGACACTGCTCGTCTTTACCGGGATCCTGCGTCCATTTACCTCAATCGAGGAAAGTTCCACAGTAAGTGGTCCGGATTTGCGAGGATTGGCACGAGAGGACGTGATCTTTCCAAACACTTTGGTTCCAGTTTTCAATCCAACGTTTCCCTTTACCGAAACGTCCTGCGCTAGCTTCGCCTCGAAGCTTCTCCCGACGACAGTCTGTGAGCTGATAAGACTGACCGTACTTACTGTCAGCGTCGTTCCAGCTGGGATCGTGGCCCCATTTAAAGATGAAGCCGCAAAGCAAGCGCAGCCTGTGGCGATAAGTATAAG
>Ga0209804_1002175_pt1 | contig 12058 bp, 15 predicted proteins | sample GraSoiAngelo_139_FD_185896 | JGI IMG/M metagenome (GOLD analysis project Ga0209804, IMG submission 185896) | Grasslands soil microbial communities from the Angelo Coastal Reserve, California, USA - 14_0929_12_20cm (SPAdes) (version 2) | ecosystem: Environmental > Terrestrial > Soil > Grasslands ... | reverse complement strand
CCTGCTTCCCCGTCGCATCCATCCCGCGCGCGTCCACCGTCGTCGTGATCACGGTGCTCCCGGAGGCGATGGTCAGGACCGGCGCGTGCGTGCCGATGGAGGTATGGTACACTCGTGGCTCAAATCGGTGGACGCTCATTGAAGGCTCCCTCGAGTGGCCTGCTCCGCGCAGGACACGTTCCCACCTGGGGCCACCCGCCCGACTATAGCGAAAACTCGCCCTGCCCCACGATCACCGCCGCGCCGCCGACCGTGACGCGCTCGACCCGCCCATCACGTCCTTCCACGCGCGCGTACAGCGTCGAAGGACGCCCGATCTCGGCGCCCTGCGCGATCTCGATCTCGTCGCCAAATGCGATCCGGCCGTGCCGGACGAGATGCACGGCCAGGGGGCCCGCGGCCGAGCCGGTCGCGGGATCCTCGGCGATGCCCACCCCCGGAGAAAACACCCGCGTCTTCCACCGCCGGCCCCGGCCCGCAACGCAGTTCGCCCCCTGGTCGGGAAGCAGGCGGGCAAGGGCGGCAAGGTCGGGCGCGAGACGGACCACCGCCTCCTCGGCTTCCAGCGTGACGAAGACGTGATGCACGCCGTTATCATAAGCCTCCACGGGCAGCGCGGAGCGTTCCACCCCCAGCGCGCGCAGCAGCGGCGCCTCGGCGGCAAACTGGGCCACTGACGGGATGGGCTGGCTCATCCGGCCGAACGTGATCCGGCGTCCCTCCCGCTGCAGTTGGACCGGCACGATCCCCCGCCCTGTCTCCAGCCGGACCTCGTCGCTCTGGAGCGGAGCGCCGAGAACGAACGCGCTGCCGAGCACCGGATGTCCCGCGAACGGCAGCTCACGCCTCGGCGTGAAGATGCGGATGCGCGCGTGCCCGCCCGCCGCGGGCGGGTAGGCGAAGACCGTCTCGGAGAAGTTGATCTCCCGCGCCAGCGGCTGCAGGCGGGCGGCCGGAATCTCCCTCGCGTCCGGAAACACCGCGAGCGGGTTCCCGGCGAGCGGCCGATCCGTGAACACATCGCAGATGACATACGGGTAGGCGCTCATCGCGCTGGGCCACTCCTTCCTGTGCGCAGACCTTCATTCCTCCTCGAGGGCCGCGGTGGTCTCTTTGGAGAATCCCTCGCTGCCCTGGTTCACACCGAGTGACCTGCTCGGCTATACTGGATGTACTGGCGCTCGTCCGAACGTGAAACCTGGAGGATAGCCAAGGAGTCAAGAAGAGGAGGAATGGTCCATGAGCCTGTTCGTCGTCCAACATCGCCATGAGGCCAATCGCTGCCCGGCCGGCGACCCTAAAATGGCGCAAATGCTCCTCAAGCACCTGTCGCCTCAAAGCACCAAGAGCTACGGCCTGACGATCCGCGCGGATGCGGTGGTCAACAACGCCCACACGTTCGTCATGATCGTTGAGGGGCCGGACCGCGAGAGCGTGAACCGCTTCATGCAGCCATTCGCCCAGGCCGGAACGGTGGACATCCTTCCCGCCTCGACCTGCGAGGCCGTCGTCACCCGTGGGGGATGCGCGGCAGGGGGATGAGATGAAAGGGCTGCGGCGGGATCCCGAACGAACCGAACTGCGGGCGCTGCGGCGCCGCATTCCCCTCGAGGGAGCGCGGATCCTCGAGGTCGGGTGCGGCGACGGACGGCTGACGCGGAGAATCGCCCCTGTGGCTCGAGCCGTGGCGGCGATAGACTCGAACGAGGCCTTCATCGCCCGGGCCAAAGCGCTGACACCCGCCTCGTTGAGGAAGAAAGTCCGATATGGGCTGGCGGCGGCCGAAAGCCTCAGGCTCCCCGGCCGGCGCTTCGACGTCGCGATCCTCTCATGGTCTCTCTGATGAATCGCACCTTCGGGCATGGTCCATGCCCTGACACAGATCCACCGGGCGATCCGGCCGGGCGGCATCGTGGCAGATCTCCGGCCGGACCGGTTTGCCGTCCCTCGCCAGCCTCGGCCTCAACTCCCCAGGATCTGCTGGGCGTCGGATGGGCGGGAGCGTCTCCAGGGCACCCTCGACAAGGCGCCGGAAAATCTTCAGAGACATCGCGCCGCGACACGCGCGGTGAAGCGGGTCGTACAGCGCGGGCTGTACCGGCTGGAGGGAACCGCAACCTTCCAGTTCCGCTACCATTTCCAAACCCTCGGCGTCTTCGAATGGCGGCTCAGAACCGTCTGGAAGGACAGCTTCCTGCGGCCGTCCCTCCACCGCCGGCTGCAGGCGCTTCAGCAGCGCTCCCGGACGGGTCACATCGTGGTGATCGAGCCCGTGCGCCTGAACATCCTGAGAAAGCGATAGCATCCAGGCCAACCTGAGCGAGCCTGCTTCCCCGGCTCATCACTTCCCCCCTTCCCTTGCCGGCGATCCACGCGTCCGCCACTATGCGTCCCTCCTGCCCAAAAATACAACACGCGGCTCCCACACCGTGTGGGCAGGAGCCGCGCATGAAAAAAGCCCCTACCCTCTCGTATGGGTAGAGGCTATCAGCCGAACCGCTCGGCGGTTTAGGCGAGCCTCATCGCCTTCATCGGTGAATGTAGCATTCCCCCGAACCCGGTGTCAATCACTCTCGGGCAGGGAGCGCTCTGCCGCAACACGAACTCGCCACCGTGATCGGCCCCGTCCTCGGCGCTCAGACCCTGCTCGGGCTCGCCGTCTCACCAGACCCGGCCTCGTGTACTGTGGGGACGATTCGAGCAGCAAACGGATTGCCGTTGAGCTGATCCGCGACGTGGGGTTCGATCCTGTAGACGCTGGACCCTTACGGATCGCCCGTTACATCGAGCCGTTTGCGCTGCTGGTCGGCCAACCGGCATACGAGGGAAAAGGAGGCCCAGAACTGGCGTACGGGTTCGAGCGGTTTACGAAATAGGATGACCACAAAAGGCAGTTATTGTGGGTGAGGGAATTCAGAAAATGGACATCAAAAGAAGTGGCTCGCAGCCTTCCGGCAAGGGACCGGCCGAGTATTTTACCGGCACGGTACGCATTGACCCCTTGTTCGAGGCACCCGATCCGGCACGCGTGCGGGGCGCCAGTGTCACGTTCGAGCCCGGTGCTCGGACGGCATGGCACACTCACCCGCTGGGCCAAACTCTGATCGTGACGGCCGGCTGCGGCCGGGTACAACGCTGGGGTGGTCCGATCGAGGAAATTCGGCCGGGGGACGTGATCTGGTTCCCGCCGGGCGAGAAACATTGGCACGGCGCCACGGCTGCCACGGCCTTGACGCACATCGCCATTCAGGAACAGCTCGACGGCAAGACCGTCGACTGGATGGAAAAGGTTAGCGACGAACAATACCAGGCCGGATTAAGGGCCGGGTAATCGGAGGTAAGCCCCTATGCGCGCAACAGTCATGTTCGGCGCCGGCGACGTCCGTATCGAGACCGTCCCTGACGCCCGCCTGATCGAACCCACCGACGCCCTCGTCGTCGTCACGCGCGCCGCCATCTGCGGCAGCGATCTCTGGCCGTACAAGGCGATGGAACACAGCGAGACCGGCCGCCGGATGGGACACGAGGCCGTCGGCGTCGTCGAAGCCGTCGGCGCCGACGTCCGCACCCTGAAGGTCGGGGATGTCGTCGTCATGCCGTTCGCGTACTCCGACGGCACCTGCGTCTTTTGCCACGAGGGACTGCACACGTCGTGCATCCACGGAGGGTTCTTCGGCGCGGGTGACGTCGGCGGAGCACAGGCCGAAGCGGTGCGTGTCCCCCAGGCAGACGGAACGCTCGTCGTCCTGCCGGTCGGCACAGACGACGCGCTGATACCGTCGCTCCTCACCCTCTCAGACGTGATGGGGACGGGCCATCATGCGGCCGTCGCCGCCAAGGTCGGTCCGGGAAAGACAGCGGGCGTCGTCGGTGACGGGGCCGTCGGCTTGTGCGGGGTGATTGCCGCCCGGCGCCTCGGCGCCGAGCAGATCATTCTCCTGGGCCGTCATCCCAAGCGGATCGCGCTTGCGAGAGAGTTCGGCGCAACAGACGTCGTCAGCGAGCGAGGCGACGAGGCGGTTGAGCGCGTGCGCGAACTCACCGACGGCTTCGGCGTCCACTCCGTCCTCGAGTGCGTCGGCCTCGAGCAGTCGATGCGCACGGCGCTCAGCATCGCGCGTCCTGGCGGCGCAGTCGGCCGCGTCGGCGTCCCTCAGGACGAGACGATGCCCGCGTCGCGGCCGGCATTCTACAACAACGTCACCCTGAGCGGCGGACCTGCGCCGGCCCGCGCGTACATCGAGGAGCTGCTGCCGGACGTCCTCGAAGGCCGGATCGAACCTGGTCGAGTCTTCGATCGGGTCGTGCGCCTCAACGAGGTGCCTGACGGCTACCGGGCGATGAACGAACGGGACGCGATCAAGGTCCTGATCGGATTCTGAAGCGCCGGCTCGCAACAGGAGCCGCAGCTCAGACCAACCACACCCGCATCACCGAGGGAGACACGCGATGACGGCTTGGACGAAAGTTCAGCAGAGAATACAGCCGCTTCTTCGGGAGTGCGCCAACGAAGGACATAGCCAAACTCCGACAAGATACTCGTCCCTGGGCCTGAGCCAACAGCACGCATGAAAAACCTGGCGCGCCCGGAGGGATTCGAACCCCCGACCCGCTGCTTCGAAGGCAGCTGCTCTATCCCCTGAGCTACGGGCGCGCAAAACCCACTTTACCATACGACCCGCCCCCCTCCAAGAGATGCGCGGTTTCTTCGAGCACCACCGGAAAGGCGAAACCGGGCGGTTGGTGGAATCCTCACCATGCCGTGCGTGTATCCCCTGGACTGTGTTCAGGGAAGCGTTGATCAGGGGTGAATAAATGGAAACGAAGTTGATCTTCGAGAAAGAGCGGGAGACAAAGAATACGATCCGGTACCAGGAGAAGCCGGCCGAGGGCCAACCGCCGATCATCGGGACGCTCTACGTCGCGAAATTCTGGGCCGGCGGCGCCGATCGGGTCACCGTGACGCTGAGCAAGGAAGGCTAGGCCGGAGGTCAACCACATGACGGGAGCAGCGTCGGAAGGTGCTGCGATCCGCGGGCCGCGGGTATGGCTCCGGGCATTTACGGGCTTCTACCCTCCGCGGGAGAGCACGGCGTCACAACTCGATCCCGTGGCGAAGTTTCTGTTCTCCGCCCGCAGCGTCATCCTCGTCATCTCCGCCCAGGCGGCCATCATCGCGGGGCTGCTGGCCGCGGCCGCCGGCCGGTTCGATGCGGTGGCCTTCGTCCTCGTGCTCATCGGACTCGTGACGGCCCATGCGCTCAGCAACCTGAGCAATGATTACTTCGGCCACAGGCGGGGCCACGACACGCCCGACTCGCCCCGGATGCGATACACAATCCACCCCATCGCCAGCGGGCTCCTCGACGGGAAAAGCCTGCTGGTGGGCCTCGGAGTCCTCGCGGTCATCGGCGCAGGGGTCGTGCTGTACTTCTGGGCGGTTCGCGGCCCCCTGGCCCTGGGTTTCGCCCTGGCTGGGCTGGCGCTGCTCTATCTGTACGACGCCGCGCCCAGGCCGCTGAAAAGCCTCGGCCTCGGGGAGATCGCCGCCTTCATCGTCTGGGGACCCCTGATGGTGGGAGGCGGATATTATGTGATTACCGGGCGGCTGTCGTCTACGGCGTTCCTGGTGTCGGTGCCGTACGGGCTCGGGGTGATGTCCATCCTCATCGGAAAGCACATCGACCAGGCGGCGTTCGACCAAAGCCACGGCCAGCGCACGCTGCCGGTGGCGTTGGGCGAGCACCGCGCGCGGACGCTCAACCGGGCCATCATCGCGGCGATGTACGTCGTGGTGGCGGCGCTCATCGCGGCGGGAAGGCTCACCCCGTTCGCCGCGCTCGTCGTCCTGGCTCTGCCGAGAGCCGGCCGCGCCCTCTCCGTGACGGCCCGGCCCAAACCTGCCGCCCCACCGCCCGGGTATGTCGGGTGGCCCCTCTGGTACCACCGGGTCTCCCTTGTCCACAACCGCCTGTTCGGCTGGACCTATATCGCGGGACTCGCCGCCGGCGCAATCGCCGCTGGAGCGCGTCCGGGCTAACGGGCGATCCGAGTCGAAGAGTACGCGCTCGTCCTGAGACCACAACCGAGGGTCGAGTGCGCCTCGGCCGCGGGATAGGAGGAATATTCGTGCGCATATTCAGAGTGCAGTCGGAGCAGGCCAAGCATCCGGATAATCCGGAGTATTTCAGCGGCACGGTCCGCCAGCAGCGCCTGAACCAGACGAAGGAAGCCGGGGGCATCGATCTGGTCGCCGTCTTCTTCGCGCCCGGAGCGCGGACGCGGCCCCATATCCACACGACGGACCAGGTGCTCACCGTGGTCGAAGGCGAGGGGATCGTCGCGACCGAGCAGGACCGGCGCCTCATCCGGCCGGGAGATATCGTCATCATCCCCGGGGGCCAGTGGCACTGGCACGGCGCCACGCCGGCCTCCGCGATGTGCCACGTCTCCGCTCGGCCCGGCGGCCCGACGAACTGGTCCGCGCCGCTGCGAGACTGGGAGACCTATATGCAGGGAGCCCGATCTTGACTTCGCAACCGCCCACGGTAAATTGTCGAACGCCTGATCACTTTGATCCGGGTATATATATCCCGAGCGCCCTAGGCGCGGAAGCCGCAGCGGCCGGTAACGCGCCGGGACGGCAGGGCGAAGTCAAGGATCGAGGACGGGTGGATGGCGATGCGGAGGCGGGCGTCGGAGGGCGCCGTACGCGCGGCGACTCGGAGGACAAAGCGCAAGACCTGGGGCGGGGTGAGCCCGATCCCGCATGCCCCGTCCATCCGCGGCGTGCGGTTGTCCAGGAAGCGCGCGCCGGCGCCTCCCACAGCGGCGAAGTTTCCAAGTTTTGTGTATAATGGCGGCCCCGTCATCGCCTCCCCGCAGGTTTACACGAGCTTCTGGGGACCGTTGTGGACGCGGGATCAGGCGCACAAGTCCCGCGCCGACAGGCTGAGCCGGTTCCACGCGGACCTGCTCCAGAGCGGCTTCATGAACGTGCTGAGCCAGTACGGCGTGGGGCACGGGGCAGGGGCGGCCGGCGCCTTCGTCCGGGCGACGTTTATCGGCAATGTGCCCGGTACGCTCACCGACCCGGGCATCCAGAGCATCATCCAATCCTCCATTACGGAAGGCGTCCTCCCCGAGCCGACCACTCCATCGATCATCGCGGTCATCATCTACCTCGACGAGACCATCGGCGTGGACGATGCGTCGAATGGGCTGGTGCTCTGCGAGGCGGCCAACGACACGGCGTTCGGCTACCACAACTTTTTCACGACCACCGCGGGCAACCCATTCTACTATGCGATCGTCCCGGCGCTGAGCGACACCTGCCTGGCAGAGTCGTGTCCGGGGAACGATGCCGGCTGCTCCCTCCATCTCTCCGAAACACAAGAGCAGCGCCTGACGCAGGTGGCCAGCCACGAGTTCGCGGAGATGACCACCGATCCGCAGTTGAATGCCTGGGTCGATCCCGCGAACGGAGAGAACGGGGACATCTGCAATGGCGAGTCGGACCCTCTCACCGTGGGGACGAACACCTGGACCGTGCAGCGAATTTACAGCAAGTACGACGACATCAACAGCAGCGGCAGGGTGTTCTGCCTGAGCCAGGCTCAGGATCCCAGGCCGAGGCTGAGCCCGGGTCCCACCGACCGCCTAACCCGCTCCTGATCTCAGCGGCCGGCCCGCTTATTCCGCCCGCATCCCCCTACGCCGGCCCCTTGCGGACCACGATCCTCTCGGCGAGCACTGCCGCATCCTCCGCGACGCCGAGAAAGGTCGCCGACCTGCGTTTGCGCTGGAAATGCACGCCCATAAAGTGCAGCCCTTGAACGACCGTGCTGGAGCCGTCTTGTTGGATGGGGAAACCCAGATCATCGAATGCCGGCGGCAACCTGACCCAGCTCGTGTAGTCCGGCCGGAAGCCGGATGTAAAGATGACGGCGCCAAACCCTTTGAGGTCAAGGCGCTCTGCAGGGCTTGCGCTGAACGGCGCCGGCAGTGGCATCTCAGGCGGCGCGATGCCCCGGGCGACGCAGCTCTTCCGAATGAGCCCGCACAGATCGGCATACCGAGTATCGCCAAAGCCAACGGACTCTGCCAGATCAGGCGCAAAATGCGCCACGCCGTCTTCGACCCCGATCAGGTGGCCAAGCAGGTTGACGCCCAACGTTTGCAGGGTCCGGTAATTGAGGTCATGGCCGCCCCGGCGGCCGCTGGCCTGCGGGTTTGCCCCGAGACGCGCCCGCGGGGTGGGAAGCTCGGCCAGGGTGGTTTCAAAAAACGGGGTCTCCACAGCCCACGCGATGGTGTCCCGGCCTTCGAGCCGCCGGGGGATCCATGGCGCGCGTCCACAGGCGATAAACGTGTCCCGCTCGGCTTCGACGAGCTCTTCGGCCAGCTGGCACCCGGTCTGCCCGCTGCCGACCACAAGGACCGGACCCGGCGGAAGCGCCTGGGGGTTTGTGTAGTCCTCGGCGTCGATCACATGGAGCGATGCCGGCAGCTGGGCGGCGGCGGGAGGACGGTGCGGCTTCTGATATCCGCCCGAGGCGAGCACGACCTGCCGTGCGCGAAACGTGCCCGCCGATGTCCGCAGGAGGAAGCCGCCGTCGGCGCCTGCGTCCAGCACCGAGACATCGACTCCCTCGCGCACCGGCGCCTTGAAGCTGCGCGCGTAGCCCGCGAGATGAGCCACAATGTCGTCTCTGGGCATGAAGCCGTCCGGATCCCCGCCGCGGTAAGGGGCGCCCGGCAGCCGCACCGTCCAGTTGGGGATGACCAGGCAGAAGCTGTCCCAGCGGCCGCGCCACGTCTCGCCCACCCGCCCGCGCTCCAGCACAACATGCTCGATCCCCGCGTGACAGAGCTCGTGGCTGATCGAGAGACCGGCCTGGCCGGCGCCGACGACAGCAACATCAACAGTTTCCGTCATCATCCCCCCCGCTCCCGGCGATCCCGTGAGACGCGCCGGGTCCAGGCCGTTACATCAAGCCGATGACCGGATGCAGCTCGACGCCGTTCGGAGCCACGCCCTTCTGCCCATGGATTTCATCGAAGAACAACACCCCGGTAACGGTCGCGAGCGGACTGCCCGGGATCCGGGCGAAGTGGGTGGTCGAGGGCATCCCGAACCGCTGGATGAACACCGCCCGGGCCCGAGCCATCTGGGCCCGCACCCGAGAGCCTTGGGCGCACGCGGGGTCCGGGATCTCGGCGATCATGGTCGCGCCATTTTGCGGATCCACGATCACCACGTGGAAGTCGCTGTCGGCTTCCTCCTTGGCGAACATCAGCTTCGCGCGGACCGCGTACGTGACGCGCTCAGCCGCCGTCCTTCCGAGCGCGCCCGAGAGCATCGCCGGCGCCGGCAGAGCCCGGAGCGTGGGGATCACCCCCTGCCGCGGCGTGAGATCGACCTGTCCGGCCCCGGGATCCGTTAGCGTCTTGACGCCCCAGCGCCAGGCGCCGCAGCCTGTGTGGGCCGACTCTCCGGGCATGGGCGCCATCCAACAGGTCGCCGCCAGGGCCAGCCCCGCGATGAAGCACGCTGCTACATGACGCATCGTCCTTCCTCCTGTGTCCGCCGTCCACGTCCCTGCTCGGAGGCTACAAGGGGACCTCGGCCCAGGTCGTTCCCGTGGCTTCCGTGTACAGCGAGTCGAGCTTCACGGCGCGAAAGTCCGGATCGGTGCTGAGCGTGTCGAAGTGGGCGAGCTTGTCGATCTCGTACATGAACAGGCGATTGGGAGTGCCGGACGTCATGGAGGCATAATACTTGAAGTTCCGGCCGCCGTGCTTTTGAACGACCGTCTTGAGCTTGCGCAGCTCGTCTTTGGCTCTCTCCTTGTGATCAGGGTGAATCTGAAACAGGTAGTGAACAATCATCCGCGCACCCCCGGGGTCTGCTTGCCTCAATCGATATGACAGGATGCGCGCGATCTCCTGGCACAGGAGGACGCCTCGAAGCGGGAGAACCCCCTCTACCATCGGACGATGAGCATCTACCGCCGCTACGCCGAGGCGTACGTCAAGGCCGGCCAGGGTCGCTGGAGCCTGCAGCTCATTCCCTGGGTCATGAACGTGTTCGACCGCCAGGGGGCCGCTCCGGATTCCCTGGTCGACGTGGCGTGCGGCCCCGGGGAGTTCGCCCTCGCCATGGCCCAGCGCGGGCTGCGGGTCACCGCGGTGGATCAGTCCCCCGAGATGCTCGCGATCGCGCGCCGCAGCGCGAAGGAGAAAGAGATTGCGGTAACCTTCCTCGAGCAGGACATGCGCGACCTCGCGCTCCCCGTGCCCGTCGACGCCGCGACTTGCTTCTATGACAGCCTCAACTACCTGACCACCGACGCGGACTTCAGGCGGGCCCTCCGGGCGGTCGCCGGCGCGCTGCGGCCCGGCGGCCTCTTCCTCTTCGACATGAACACGATCCAGGGGCTGGCGACGCGGTGGGGCAACCGGGTCTGGGTGATCCAGGACAACGAAGAGGCGCTCGAGGTCGACCAGAGCGACTTCGACTACGACGCCGGGATCGCGACGCTCAAGGTCAACGCGTTCCTGCGCCGGGAGCGGGATCTCTACGAGCGGGTGCGGGAGATCCACCGGGAGCGCGGGTATCCGGTGCCGGCGATCGACGCCGAGCTCGGCGCCGCCGGGTTCGAGGTCCTCGGGCGGTGGGCCAGCCCCGAGTTCGCCCCGGTCGCCCCGCAGACCGGACGGGTCTTCTACGCGGCGCGCCGGACGGAGGCCTCAGGCAGGCTCTGAGGCGCCCTCCAGCAGGCTGATGAAGGTGCGGGCGTTCCTCGCCATGTTCCCCCGAACGTGGTTGTTGAACATGGCGAAGAGCCGGCGAACCCGCGCGGCAGAGCGCTCCACGACCTCCGCCCACGGGCGCAACTCGTCGACCGTATACTCGTAGTCGTACCGCTCTTCGGTGCTGGCGCCCGCGCGGCCCCACCCGGCTCGGTTGCGGCCGTGGAACCTGATCACCGCCCAGTCCGCGGTCACCGCCTCCACCGCCGGCATCAGGCGCGGCAGATCCGGCAGATCCACCATCACGTACGCCAGCCCTTCCCGCGCGAGGAACTCCATCGCGTCCGGGTGCCGCGCCCAGTCGCGGTTCCTGAACTCGACGGCGAGATGGCAGCCGGCGAGCTCGCGCTTCCACCCCAGCATCGCCTCCAGGACGTCGGGGGAGTACGTGGCGCCGGGCGGGAGCTGGAAGAGCACGTAGCCGAGTTTGCCGGCGCGCGCGAGCGGGTCGAGGAACGCCCGGAAGTGATCCCAGCAGGCGTTCAGGAATTCCTCGGGCACGTCCCCGAGGCGCACCTCCGAGGCTTCGCGAAGCCGCTCGGGCAGGAGCGCGGCAAACCCGGGCGGGAGGCGCTGGACCTGCGCCCCGTGGCCGGTGAACAGGCCAAACGCCTTGGCGTGCATGATGAACCCAGGGGGAGTGGCCTCGGCCCACTTCTGGCTGTAGGCGGGCGGCAGCAGGGCGAAGTAGGACGCGTCGACTTCGACGGTGGGAAACTGGGTGGTGTAGTATCGAAGCCGGTCTTCGGCCCGGCGGATGGCGCGCGGATAGAAGTCGCTCTTGATGAACGACTTCTCCGCCCACGAGCAGGTGCCGACGTACAGGCGCTCCCGGACCGGGGCGGCGGTCGAATCGGGCAGCAACAAAGTCTGGGAAGCCTCCGGCACGGACTAGCGCCCGCCGGCGAAGAGATGCAGGACCATGGCGATGTGCTTGATGCCCTCGATGTAATCGGCGATCCGGATGTTTTCGTTGGGCGCGTGGCCGTTGCTGTTGGCGTAGCCCACCCCGGTGCCGATCGTCGGAATGCCCTGCGCGCCGGTGAGCACGTGCATGGGACCCGTGCCGGCCATCGTGGGAAACACCAGCGGCTCACGATTGTAGATCCGCCGCGCGGCCTCCGACACGATCTTGACGATATCGGCGGTCAGCGGCGTCTTGGCCGGCTCCTCGTTGCCGAGGGCCCGCACGGCGATGTCCGCGAAGCCGTGCTGGGCGAGATGCGCCTTCACCTTCTTGAGG
>Ga0209804_1002173_pt1 | contig 12063 bp, 9 predicted proteins | sample GraSoiAngelo_139_FD_185896 | JGI IMG/M metagenome (GOLD analysis project Ga0209804, IMG submission 185896) | Grasslands soil microbial communities from the Angelo Coastal Reserve, California, USA - 14_0929_12_20cm (SPAdes) (version 2) | ecosystem: Environmental > Terrestrial > Soil > Grasslands ... | reverse complement strand
GCTGGTGCACCGCGCCGACCGCGAGCGGCATCGGCAGCGGCGCGCGCTCGCGGTCGGTCGCGCGATCGCTGATCACGAGAATCTGCGCGCCCTGCTCGACGGCCCCGCCGGCCGTGCGGCACAGGGCGTCGAGCGCGGCGCACAGCGACTCGGGGCCCCCCGCCGCCTGCCACGTCGCGTCCAGCGTCACGGCCTGCGCGCCGACCAGGCCCCGTAGCGCCGCCATCTCATTCTCGAGCAGCACAGGGTGCTCGTTCCGCACCAGCCGCAGGCCCGAGGGGCGATCGGCGAGCAGCGAGCCGCGACGCCCCAGATGCATCCGCAACGACATCACGAGCGTCTCGCGCAACGGATCGATCGGGGGGTTCGTGACCTGGGCGAACCGCTGGCGCAGGTACGCGTAGAGGCCCGGAGGTACGCGCGCGAGCGGCGGGATCGGCGTGTCGTCCCCCATGCTCCACACGGCGTCCTGCCCTTCGCCGCCCATCGGCTCGAGCACGTAGCGCAAATCTTCGAAGCTCCAACCGAACGCGAGCTGCCGCGTAACGATCTCGGTTTCCGGAGCGGCAGGGGCCAGGGCGGTGGGCCGCAGCGGCCGGATGCTCTTCGCCGCCCAGCGCGCGTACGGACGGCGCCGCGCTACCTCGCGCTTCGCCTCGGCGTTGTGGAGGATCGCCTTGCGCCTGGTGTCCACCACCAGCAGCTCGCCCGGGCCGAGCCGTCCGCTCTCGACCACGTTCGCGGGGTCCAGGTCCACGAGCCCGACCTCGGAGCCCGCCACCACCAGACCGTCGCGCGTGATCTTGTAGCGGCAGGGGCGCAGCCCATTGCGGTCGAGCGCCGATCCGACCATCACGCCGTCCGAGAACGCGAGCGCCGCCGGCCCGTCCCACGGCTCCACCAGGCAGTCGTGGAACTCGTAGAAGCCGCGCAGCGCGGGCTCCATCTCCACCGCGCCCTCGTGCGCCTCCGGCACGAGCATCATGAGGGCGTGCACCGGGTCGCGGCCCGAGCGCACCAGCAGCTCGAGCGCGTTGTCGAGGCTGGTCGAGTCGCTCCCCTCGGTCCAGATCACCGGCTTCAGCCGGTCGATGTCCTCTTCCCACAGCGCTGAGGCGAGCGCCGGCTCGCGCGCGCGCATCGCGTTGCGGTTGCCCCAGAGCGTGTTGATCTCGCCATTGTGCGCGAGCAGCCGGAACGGCTGAGCCAGGGGCCAGCTGGAGGTCGTATTGGTCGAGTAGCGCTGGTGGAACACGGCGAGCGCGGTCTGGAAGTCCGGCGATTCCAGGTCCGGGAAGAACGCGCCGAGCTGGGTCCCGGTGAGCAGCGCCTTGTAGACGATGGTGCGCGCCGACAGCGAGCAGACGAAGAATGGCTCGAGCCCGGGCCCCGCGTCGGCCACTCGGGCGTCGATCGTCTTGCGCGCGAGATAGAGGGCCCGCTCCCACGCGGCGGCGTCGCCGCGCCGGTCGGCCGCCGGGCCGATGAGCACCTGGCGGATGGTGGGACAGGTGGCGCGGGCGCCCGCGCCCAGCACGTCGAGACGCACCGGCACGTCGCGCCATCCCAGGACCGGCAGGCCGTCACCCCGCAGCACGTCCTCGATGACGACGGTGACGTGCGCCAGCGCCGCGGCCTCGCGCGGCAGAAAGAACATGCCCACGGCGAACGGCTGGCCGGGCTCGAGCGTGAGCCCGCGCCGGAGCGCCTCGCGATAGAACAGCGGTCCGGGGATCTGGGTGAGCACGCCGGCGCCGTCGCCCGAGCTGTCGGTGGCCGCGGCGCCGCGGTGCGCGACGCGCTTCAGCGCCTCGAGCGCCAGGCGTGTCACGGCGTGCGAGCGCTCCCCCGACGCGCGCGCCACGAATCCGACGCCGCATGCGTCCTGCTCGCGCCACGGGTCCAAGTCCGGAGCGCGGGCATGGGTCCAGCGCGTGTTCCCTCGGGACATCGTGTGTCCTCCGGCGGTATCGGTCACCTGGCAAAAAGAAAGGCCCGCTCGGTTGCGAGCGGGCCGCGGCAGTTTGGATCGTCTATCACCCTACGCCGCCCGCCCGCTCCCATCGATGGGAGCCGGATTCAGATTGGCGACGGTCTTCGGCGAACAGTGCCTCATCGATTCATGACCACCCAAAGGATTAACCCGATCATACTAAATATTCACGGGACGGTATAAATATACCCACGTGTTCGAACTGGTCAAGGGGTCCGCCCCACCAGGCGCTGCACCTCCCCGAACGGGATGAGCAGCTCCGTCATAGTGTCGTACGTACCCCGCTCCCGCAACTCGGCCGCCAGGCGTCGCACCAGCCCCAGTGTCGCCTGTACGAGACGGGGTCCGAGGCTCGCCCGTCGCACGCCCAGCCGCTCGAGCTCCTGCAGAGCCGGGGCCGGGGGCCCGGCGATCACGTTGAGGGGCCCCGCGAGCTCGCTGGCGAGCCGCCCGATGATCTCGCCGTCGCTCACGTGGGGCACGAAGAGGCAGTCGGCTCCGGCGGCCAGGTAGCCGTTGGCGCGGCGCACGGCCGCTGTGAAGCGCTCCGCCGGTGACCAGTGTTTCACTGCAAACGCGTCGGTGCGGGCATTCACCACCAGCGGCACCCGCGCCGACGCGGCCGCCTCGCGCACCGCCCGGATGCGGTCCGCCTGCAGCTCAGGGTCGAGCAGGGTGTCTTCGTTCGTACCGTCCTCGAGGTTGAGTCCGACGGCACCCGCCGCGATCACGCCGCGCGCCGTCTCGGCGGCCGCCGCGACCGTGGCGCCATAGCCGCCCTCCACGTCGGCGGTCACCGGTACCCGCACGGCTGCGGCGATGCGTCGGATCACGGCCAGCATCTCCCCCCGGCTGATCCGCTCGCCGTCGGGGTAGCCGAGCGCCCACGCGATGCCGGCGCTGGTGGTGGCGATGGCCGGGAAGCCGGCTTCTTCCACCACTCGGGCGGTCGCCACGTCCCAGGCGTTCGGCAACACGAGGAGGCGCGGCCCCTGGTGCAGGGCTCGAAACGCCTGGGCTTTTTCCTGCGGGGTGAGGGACGGCATCGGCGGTCTTGCCTTCCTGGGTCGGCGGGGACGGGTAAGTTTGGGACACCCAAACCTACCGGATCGGTAGTCACCATGATTGCATCCCGCTCCCCGACTCCGTCACTGCTTACGGCGTGGCTGAAAAGCCTTCTGTAGGACGGACCGTCGTGGCGCGCGGCGGGACGGCCCTCGCCGTCCTCACCGCGATCAACCTGTTCAACTATCTGGATCGCTGGATCGTCGCCGCGCTCGCCGAAAGCATGAAGCACTCCGAGTTGCGGCTCTCGGACGCTCAGCTTGGCTCTCTCATGACGGGGTTCCTCGTCGTGTACATGGCCACGGCGCCGCTGTTCGGGTCGCTCGGCGACACGCGGTCGCGCCCGCGGCTGCTGGGCCTGGGGGTGGCGATCTGGAGTGTTGCCACCGCCCTGACGGGCTTCGCCCGGAGCTTCGCCGCCATGTTCCTGGCCCGGGCCGCGGTGGGAATCGGAGAGGCGGCCTACGGCACCATCTCGCCCGCCCTGCTCGCCGACTACTTCCCGCGCGAGCGGCGGGGAAGAGCGTTCGCCGTGTTCTTCGCCGCCATCCCGGTCGGCAGCGCCCTGGGATACATCGTGGGTGGTCTGGCCGATCGCTATCTGGGCTGGCGCAGCGCCTTCTTCGTGGCGGGCGTCCCGGGGCTGGTGCTCGCGGCCCTGGTGCTGGGGCTGTACGATCCGCCGCGCGGCGCGCAGGATGGCCCGGCCCCGGCCGTCCCTGCCGCCCTTGCCATCCGTGCCGCCTATGCCGCTCTGTTGCGAAACCGCGCGTACGTTCTCACGGTGCTGGGCTACGCCGCCTACACGTTTGCCATCGGCGCGCTGGCGTTCTGGACGCCGTCGTTTCTCGAGCGGACGCGCGGCCTTTCCAAGGCGCACGCCACGGTGCAGTTCGGCGCCATCGTGGTCGCGACCGGGTTCCTCGGCACGTACGCGGGCGGCTGGCTGGGCGACCGGCTGCTCTCCCGCTCGCGGCAGGCGTACCTCTGGTTGTCCGGTGCGACCACCCTCGCGGCCGCGCCCCTCACCCTCCTCGCCCTGACTGCGCTGACCCCGGCGGTATACTGGAGCGCTATCGTCGCCGCCGAGCTCTGCCTGTTCGCTTCCACGAGCCCCATCAATTCGATGATCGTGAACGTAGTGGATCCGAGTATGCGGGCCACGGCTGTGGCGGTGAGCATCTTCACGATTCACGTCTTGGGGGACGTTCCCTCGCCGTCGCTGGTCGGGGTCATCTCCGACGCGCGCACGCTGGGCGAGGCCATGCTGATCATTCCGGCGGCAGTGCTCGTGGGCGGCTTGATCTGGACATATGCGGCGTGGAAGACGTTATGAGGCGTATGGAACGTCGTAGGGGCGCAGCATGCTGCGCCCCTACGATCACATACCGCCGTCCTCTACTTCCACGTCTTGATCTCTTCCGAGAAGCTGTGCGCCAGTCCGCCGAGATCCACCCGGCTGCTGCGCGCCAATGCTTGCCCGAGGGTGTTCTGGAACGCGGGCACGGTGGAGTCGATCTCGACCGCGCGCGCCAGCGGCCCCAGCGCCTCATCGTACTTCCCCTGGCCGATGTACAGCTTCGCCAGGTTGTTCATCGACCACACGTCGCGCTCGTCGAGCACGATCGCCCGCTTGTAGGCGGCGATCGCGCCTGCCGAGTCGCCCAGCTCGCGCTTCACGCGACCCAGCAGGCGGACGGTTTCGCCCGACGTGGAGTCGATGGCGAGCGCCGTCTGGACGTGCGGCAGGGCGTCCTGCGCCCGTCCCTGCTCGATCAACACGCGGCTCAGGTTGATGTGGCTCTTCACATGGGTCGAATCCTTTTCGAGCGCGAGTGTGAACGCGTTCACGGCCGCATCGCGATCGCCGGCCTTCCAGGCCGAGAGCCCCAGCATGTAGTAGCCCCACACGTTGTCCGGCTTGTCGCTCGTGTAGGCGGTGAATAGCCGCACGGCGTCGCCGTAGCGCTTCTCGGTGAATGCCGTCTGGCCGTCGGTGAACGAGACCGGCCCCGTGACCGGAGACGCCGGCGGGCTCGCCACGGTCGATGTCTCGGACCGTGTGGTGGACACTTCCGCGGCGCTCGCTTCGGACGATTGCGACTTCTGGTGACCGCACGCCGCGACGACGCTGCCCGCGACGAGGGTGAGGAACAGCTTCCGCATAACGACCTCCTGGTTAGGGTGAACGCACACCCCTAAGGCAGGAGAGAGGCCAGCGGTGAGTCGTCGGTCATCAGGTGTCGGGTCAACGACTTGCGAAAGTGGGCGACGCAGTGCGTGTCCCCGCCGACACGACCCGCGAGCACGTCACGTGTCCGGGTCGACACGCTCTCGGTTGATGCCATGGCGGCGCATGATCTTCAGGAGACTGGCGTGATCGGCGAGGCCGAGCGCGCGGGCCGTCTGCGTGATGTGCCAATCGTTGCGCTCCAAAGCCGTCACGATGATCTGGCGCTCGGCCTCTGCCTTGAGAGCCTGGAAGCTGGTGGCCGGCTCGCCGCGCCCGGGCCCGGGCGCCGCCGCGGCTCTCGCCCCGTCGCGGATGTCGGCGGGCACGTCGTCGACGCCGATCGTGTCGCCGTCCGCGGCAATGATCATGCGCTCGACGGCATTGCGCAGCTCGCGCACGTTGTTGCGGCGCCAATCGTATGCCATGAGACACTCGAGCGCGGCCGGATCGAGTCGTTTGGGGCGCATCCCGAAACGCGCGCAGCTGAAGCCGAGCAGACGGTCGACCAGGGCGGGGATGTCGGAGCGGCGCTCGCGCAGTGGTGGTACGGTGACCGTGTGCACGTTGAGCCGATAGTATAGATCCTGGCGGAACCGCCCCGCGGCGATCTCGGCATCGAGATCGCGGTTGGTGGCGGCCACCACGCGCGCGTCCACGGCGATGGTCCGGTTGCCGCCGAGCCGGGTGACCTGGCGCTGCTCGATGACCCGGAGGAGCTTGGCCTGCGATGCGAGCGGCAGCTCGCCGATCTCGTCGAGGAACAGCGTTCCACCCGAGGCGGCTTCGAACGCCCCCTTGCGCAGCGCGTTGGCTCCCGTGAACGCGCCGCGCTCGTGCCCGAACAGCTCGTCCTCGACCAGGTTTTCCGGGAGGGCGCCGGCGTTGAGGGCCACGAACGGCCCGGCGGCGTGGCCGCCGAGCCGGTGCAGCTCGCGGGCGACGAGCTCCTTGCCGGCCCCGCTCTCGCCCGTGATCAGCACGGGACTCGGGATCCCGGCCACGCGGGCGATGTTGTCCGCGAGCTGTCGCATCGGCGCGCTCCCACCCACGAGGGTCGTTTCGCTGCCGAGCCGCTCGCGCAGTGCCGTGACCTGACCGCTGAGCCGCGCCCGCTCCAGCGCGTTCTCGACCTCGCGCACGACGCGCTCCATCGACTCGGCCTTGTCGATGAAGCCCTGCGCACCGAGCTGGATCGCCTGGACGCAGCGGTCGTAGTTCCCCGTACCCGTGTACACGATCACCGGCGTGCGGGCCTCGCGTCGCGCCATGCCGCGCAGCACCTCGAAGCCGTCCATGCCCGGCATCTCGAGGTCGAGCAGCACGCAGTCGACCGCCTCGCGCTCGAGCACGTCGAGCGCCTCGCGGCCGCTCCCGGCGACCAGGGTCTCGTAGCCGCCGATGCGCTTCAGGTCGTACGCGTACTGCTCCGCCATGGCGGGCACGTCGTCGACCACCATTACGACCGTCACGGGACACCCACCCTGAAGGGTGGGCCCGGTCGGGCGCGACGCTGAAGCGTGGCGTGCTTCAGCACCGTGTCGCGGCGGGCCCAGGCTTCAGCCTGGGAGTCACGACGCCTCTCCTGGTAGTTCGATAATGAAGCGGCTTCCGGCGCCCGGCTGCGTCTCCACCCGCAGCACGCCGTTCGCGTCGAGTACCAACCGGCGCACGATCGACAGACCGAGCCCCGTACCGCCGGGCTTGGTCGAGTAGAAGTCGTCGAAGGCGCGTTCCAGCTCCTGCCGCGTCATGCCTTTGCCCGTGTCGGCGACGGTGATGCGGACGCTGGGCCGGCCGTTGGCGGGCGGTCCCGCCGCGGCCGTGATCGTCACGGTACCGGAGCGCCCCTCGAGACTGTCCACCGCGTTGCCGACGAGATTCTCGAGAATGCGCCGCAACACGAGCTGATCGGTACAGACGAGCGCGAGGTCTTGGGCCAGGTCCACCCGCAGCTCAGGCGTCCCGGTGGCGCCCAGCCGCCCGATGGTTTCGCGGATCACGTAGCGCACGTCGCACGGCTCACGTGCCGGCGCGGGATAGAGCCGGGCGTAGGTGCCGGCGAGGTTTTCGAGGTACGCGATGCTGGCCTCGATGGTCCCCTGGCGCTCGCGAAACACGGCACTGAGTCGGTCGGGCTCGGTCGCGGCGGTCTCGGTGAAATGCCGAAACACGTTGCGGATGGGTGTGAGCCCGTTCTTGATGTCGTGATTCACCTGACGCGCGAGGTCGCCCATGGCGATGCGTCGCTCCGCGTCACGCAGCTTCGTGGCCCCGGCGCGCAGTCGCTCGGTCATCGAGCCGAGCAGCCGTGTGAGCCCGCCGATCTCGTCGCCGCGCTCGCTCTCGAACACGACATCCAGGCGGTCCATGTCGATCTGTGCGGTCTTGTGGGCCAGCGCCGTGAGCGGCCGGCTGATACGCAGCGACAACCAGCCGCCCAAGAGCAGGGCGATCGCGCCGGCCAGGAGCACGGCGGCGAGGAACGCGACGTCCACGCCCCGGCGCAGCGCGGCGAGAGACCCAAGCGAATGGCTCACGACGATGCGTGCCGGGCGGAGCACGGCGGACGAGTCGCGCTCCAGCACGAAGGGCAGCGAGAACTCCCTCACGACCGCGGCGGGGGACGCGGCTGCGGGAACGGTGTCGGTCGGCAGGCGCACCGCCACGGTGAGCTCGGAATCGGGCGTCAGTCCCGCGAAGTACGCCGAGTCGAGCGCGATCCCGCCGACCAGCGTGAACCGCCTGCCGCCCAGCCGCAGCGAGTCGAGGCGCGCGATCGCGAGCAGCGGCGCTTCGGGCGTGCGCGCCTCCACCAGCGCGATACCGCCCTGCGCGGCGGCGAGCGCGCGCGGCAGGGCTGGCTCGAGCCGGTCGTACTCGTTGCGAAAGTGTCCCGAGCTCACGATGCGGCCCTGGTCGTCCTGGATCTGGAGCATCGACAGGCCAGCGAAGCGCATCGCTCCGCCCGCGTAGTCCAGCAGGTAGGTGCGATTGCCGCCCTGCACCACGGCCTCCCGGAAGCGGTTGTCGGCCGCGATGGCATCGGTCAAGGCCTCGAGCCGGCGGGCGATCGCGGCGCCGTCCCGGGTCAGGTGAGTGCGGATCACCGCGACCAGCGTCGCGACGCGCCGCTCGTACTCGTCGGTGAGACGAGTCGCCATCGCGGTGCGGACGCGTACGCCGAACAGAGCGAGGGGCACCAGGACGACCACGCCGAACCCGATCAGGATGCGGGTCCGGAAGGTCATCGCGGGGTGATGTGCGGCGTGCCGTCCCAGTCGAGCTGCAGGGGAGGCAGACCCCGCCGCACGAGGGCGTGGGGGCGGACGTCCAGCAATGGCTGGACCGTGGCGGTCCAGCTCCAGGGCGGCAGCTCCAGCGCCGCCCGGCAGACGTCGAACACGCGACGGCGCAGGGGCAGCACGTACGCGGCGTCGCCGCCCGCCCGCAGCGCGGCCGCGAATGCGGCGGGCGCGAGACCTGTCGCCGCCGAGCGTTTTCCCAGCGCTCCGAGGCCGACGAGCCGCGCGGCCAGGTCGGCCGCGTTTCGATCGGACTGATCGTACACGACGCGCTGCCGCCGGGGGGTGGACGGGGCTGTGTCGCGGGTCGTCGGGAACCCGCACGCCCGCAGCTGCGCCAGCCAGAACTGGTCGCCCGTCCATTCGGCGGGCCGGGCATCGAGGTGCACCGCGTCGCGCAGACTCTCGCGCTGGATGTCGGCGAGGTCATCGGGGTGCCCGGGCGCGAGCAGCACGTAGGTGCGGTTCCAGTCGAGCGCTTCGTCGACGTATCCCGGCCGGGTCGCGGCGTACTCGAGCACCGCGGGGTCGCCGGTGATCACGAGGTCCGACCCCTCGTCGAGCGCGTCGCGCGAGCGGCCGGCCGGGACGGTGGAGACGCGCATGGCGGGCAGGGCGCCCCGCCGCACCGGCACCACCGAGAGGACGCCGGCCGCGTCGGTTTCGCTCACCCAATGGCCACCCGTGCCGATCGGCCAATCGCCTCCGGGCGCCCGCTTCGTCACCGCGAGCGCCGGGTCGGCGAGTGGCTCGACCGGCGCCACCGGCGGCCGCACGCTGATCGTGCGGTCGCCCAGGATGGTGGCGGATTGCGCGAACGTCGAATCGCGCGCCCGCCAGGCGGCGACGACATCACGCGCGGTGACCGGCGCCCCGTCCCAGAAGCGGGCGTCGTCCCGCAGCGTGAACGTCCAGCGGTCTCCCGACGCCTCCCACGACTGGGCGAGCCCGGGAAGCACGCGCCCGGCGCAGTCGACGCGAATCAGCGTCTCGTACAGCTGCGCGAACACGAATCGCTCCGCGTCGGTCCGCGGCTGCGGAGCGTGCGTGGGGTCGATGGACTCGGCGAGTGCGACGGCGACCGTGTCGCGCTTCGCCGCGGGACCGGCCGCGATGCGACAGATGGTATCGGACGGGGCCGCGCTCAGCGTCGGCAATGCCGGTGCGGGCGCGGCGCCGGGCGTCGGGGGGCCGGCACGGCAGGCCGCCGCGAGCAGCGTCGCGAGCACAGTAGGGCGGTAGAGAGAGATCATCGGCGGGCTCTGGTTTCCGGGGATCGTTCCGAACGATACCCACCCCCGGAAGCCCGAGCCAAGGCGCCGCTTACGAGGGCCGTTTCCGGTCCATTAGGGCGAGCACGTTTCCTTCGGAGTCGCGGAAGTCCGCGAGCCAGAGCTCGTAGTCGGGCGCGCGGTGCACCAGATGGGGCTCCGTGATGAACTCCACGCCCCGCCCGCGCAGCGTCGTGTGGGCGAGGGCGATGTCGGGGACGAGGTAGTAGATGAGCGACGCCGCGTGGTCGAGTTCGCCGGTCTCGGCGATACCCAGCATGACCATCGTCGCGCCACACTGGAAAAAGGCCATGCGGGGGACCTGAAAGAGGAAGGGCATGCCGAGCGTGTCACGGTAAAAGCGAACGGCGCGGTCGAGGTCCTTCGCGCGGACGAAGATTTGGCCGATCGAGGAGAGACCGAACGGTTGGGTGGCGGTCGCCATGTTGCGCCCTCGACGCTCAGTGAAGGCCGGCAGATCGACAGATGTCAGACCTCAGTGTAGTTGCCAGACGCCAAGCCGCAAGCGGTTCACAGCCGCAAGCCGCAAGTATATGATCCGACGCGCGCTGATTGGATGAACGTCTCCATCAGATGCCGACCTAGCTTGGGCCCATGGGCCACTTCAAAGATCTCAAGGCGTGGCAGCATGCACGATCGCTGGCTGTGCTGTCGAAGGCCGCGATCGCGCGCCTGCCGGAATCGGAAAGCGCCGCGCTGGCGGATCAGTGGCGGCGGGCGTCGTATAGCGTCGTGCTGAACATTGCAGAGGGAGCGAGTCGTCGAGGAGCCAAGGAGTTTCGGAGGTTCCTCGACATCGCTCGCGGCTCCCTCCACGAAATCGAGGCGATCCTGGATCTCGCGCTGGCGCTTCAGTACTTCCGACCGGAAGACCTTGCTGAGGTGCAGGCCACTCGTGACGAATGTGCGAAAACGGTGTACGGCCTGCTGCGAAAGCTCCCCGACGGTCCGAAGCAGCCTGGCCGTTAACGTCTGTCAACCGCTTACGGCTTGCGGCTGTACCGACCGCTTACGGCTTGGCGTCTGGAAACTCTACTGTGAGCTGATGGCTGGCTCCTGTTGGGTCAAGCAATGAATCGTCCCAAGTCCCCACACGAGATCCCCCGCGTGTACTCCCACTACCGGCCGATCCTTGATCAGCTCCGCCAGAATCCCCAACGCCACGCGATCATTCGGATCATTGAACGTGGGCACCAGCACCGCCGCGTTCGCGATGTAGAAATTGGCATAGCTGGCCGGCAGCCGCTGGCCCGCGAAATGGAGCGGGGCCGGCATCGGCAGATCGACGACGTCGATCTTGGAGCCGTCCTCGAGGCGCATGCCCTCCAGCCGCTCGCGGTTCTCCGCCAACGGCCGATAGTTCGCGTCCCGGGGGTCGGATTCCCGGCATAGCACGACCGTCCCGGGGTTCACGAAACGGCACACGTCGTCCACGTGCCCGTGCGTGTCGTCCCCCGCGATCCCCCTGCCGAGCCACAGCACGTTCGTGGCACCGAGGTAATCCCGCAGCACGGCCTCGAGCCCGGAGCGCGACAGGCCCGGGTTGCGGACCTGTACCGCGGGATCGAGCAGACACTCCTCGGTCGTGAGGAGCGAGCCACGGCCGTTCACGTCGATGCTCCCGCCCTCGAGTACGACGTCGCGGCTCCCCGCGCGCGCCCGCACCAGCGGCACTTTGAGCCGCGCGGCCACGCGCTCCGGGATGCGATCGTCCTTCTTCCAGTCGGGATACTTTGCCCACGCGTTGAAACGAAACCGCGCGATCGCAAGCTCGCCCGACGAGCCGGACCGGCGCGCGAACAACGCTCCAAAGTCCCGGGTCCAGCCCCGGTTGGTGGGGAAGCGGAAGAATTCGACCCGATCGACGCTCACCCCCGCGCTCGTGAGCGCGCGCCGCGCGGTCCCCTCGTGAGCGGACGAGTTCACCAGTATCCGCACCATCTCTGCGGGTGCGAGCTTGCGGACGATCTCCGTGTAGACCCACGGGATTGGGCCGAACCGGCCCGGCCAGTCGCTCTTGTTGTGGGGCCACCCGATCCACGTGGCATGATGCCGTTCCCACTCGGCGGGCATGCGAAGCCCGAGCGAGGTAGCAGTCTTCACGCGCCGTTATGCGTCGCCGAGATAGCGACTGACGATCCCGCCGTACGCGTCGATGCGGCGGTCGCGCAGCAACGG
>Ga0209804_1002168_pt1 | contig 12076 bp, 8 predicted proteins | sample GraSoiAngelo_139_FD_185896 | JGI IMG/M metagenome (GOLD analysis project Ga0209804, IMG submission 185896) | Grasslands soil microbial communities from the Angelo Coastal Reserve, California, USA - 14_0929_12_20cm (SPAdes) (version 2) | ecosystem: Environmental > Terrestrial > Soil > Grasslands ... | reverse complement strand
CAGCGACGCGTTCGGCGGTGCCCAGGTAGGTCTGCTTGACGATACGCGGTTTGCCATCGACGCGGGCGGATTCGACGACGTAGTAGTACAGCTTGCGTCTTTTCTGTTTGGCGATGATGGTCGCCATCGTAGGGGAATACATACAACAGACAACTCCAGTTGTCAAGCGGAAAATAGCGGTCTAGGAGAATACGTATTCCCATAAACGTAGGGTAATACATATTCGGGTCGGCATTCGACACACGAAATCGGTTATTCAGAAAGGCTTACCTGGTATGAGAGCGCGTCAGGGGGCTTCGCCGCAGTAAACTCCCGCTAGGTGTGGGCTAGCTTACAAATTGGACACACACGGACTCTTGGCCTATTTTCTGGCGCGCTCGAGCCCCTTATCTTGTGGAGAAAGGGGACAACCCATGAACACCAAGTTGTGTGCGCTCGCAGGCTGTCTATTGCTGGCCGGGGTTTGTGCCGCCAAGGAGCACGACGACTATCAAAAAGGGACTTTGCTCAAGATGGAATCGGCTCCCTGCGGTGTGCAGGAAAAGGGCGGAAAATCCATGGCCGGGGAAATCCTGGGCACAGATTCACAAAGCAAGAAAACGCAGGAAGTGCTCTGCCAGGAGTATGTGCTGCAGGGCGAGAAGGTCGTTTATCGCATTCGCCCGAAAGACGACAAACATCCGGCGTTGCTGCCCATCGGTGAAACCGCACAGTTCCGTCTGCACAAGGACAAATTGATACTCAAAGTGGCCGAAGCCGATGACAAGGAACGCGAATACATCGTTGTCTCCATGACCCCGCGGGAAGACCGTCGGGATTCGGTGGCGAGTAAGAATTAAGTTAGGCGAATTCTTGAAGTGGAACAAAAACGGCGCTTCGCGAGGGTGCGGGCGCCGTTTTTGTTTGCCCGCTAATTAGAGGAACGAGAGGCGTAGGTGTCCAGCCGCTTCCTGTACAGAAACAAGACGCCTGGTCCAAAGGAAAGGAGCATGATAGCGATGCCGGTGACTATGCCAAAGCTGGTGACCATGGGCGCCGAACATTCGTGCCGTCGCCGCACGATGACGTGGCAAGGTACGGCAACGAGCAACTCCAAAACACTGCCCCGGAGCAGCCAAGAAACTATCCGGTCCACAACCGTAGAAGAGTTGCGCAAAAAAAGGTAAAAAACAATTCCCCAGAAAGCCCAGGCTATGCCAAAGAAGAGGAAAGGACTCGCAAACGCGCCCTCTCCGAACTTTTCCCCTTGAACCGCGAAGCCGATGCAACCTATCACCGCGAATGTAAGAAGAGCAGTAAGGACCGTACCCGCCAGATAAGACAGGAAAATGTGCGAGCGGGGCTCAGGACGTTTCTGCGACGTGTCCACGGACAAGAAAAGCAAAACCCACCCAGGACGATGACAACGGGCACCCACACTAGCCACTCTTGGTAGGCAGCAGCCAGCCCTTTCGCGAGTTCGCGCAAATCTGGAGGGCCTGCCAGCAACACCGCAACGGGAATCAGCAAGCCCACCACAATCACCGCATAGATGATCGAAACGAGGACGCCCCATTTGCGCATGGGTCCTCCTTGCCTACAGACGAGAACTGTTTATCACCGAAAGGGGCAGCACACTAATGTCGTACGTCACAGCCGTGCTATCGAAGCGATTAAGGGGCGTGCGCGGCTACCACCCCGAGATCGGCGATATTGTCCCCTTTCTTTAGCGAAGGAACCGCGTTGATGTGAAGCACCACCCCAGAGACCGGCGCGCGCGGCTCAGCGATTACTTTCCCAAAGTAATCCGTAATGGTGCCCAACTTCATTCCGGCAGAAACATATGTTCCGCGCTTAACAAGCGGATACCAGATGCCGGGACCATCGGCGAGAACATCCGATAGTTTTTCAATCCAAACCGGGTTTTCGATGAAGTGTGCCTCGCCCGGAAGCATTCTTAGCGCGCGCATCGTACTTAGAGTGCCGTTGACGAGGAGATTGACGTCGTCGTTCTCGACAGTTCCGGCATAGCCTGCTTCTACAACGATGGACGGCTTGCCGCGGACCGAAGCGGTATTGTCCAGATAGCGCGTGGCGTTTGGATCGGTTGGCCGCTCGCTCCAAATAATGATGTGGTCCAGCCCGAAAGCCAAAACCATTTCCTTCGAGATGTGGTCTTGCAATTCATTCCCCGTGGGCCCCCAGTAAGCGTACGGCCGTAAGCTCTCGTCGAGGTCGCCACCATGATAGTCGATGAGGTAGTCACAGCGGTCGACAACCTGTTTGGCAATGATATACGACGCGCGCTCGGTTTGCGTACCGTCCGCTTTGCCAGGATAAGAGCGGTTCATGCTCTTGTTATCGATGGGATTTACGTGCGGAACTTTTTGTTCGAAGGACGCGATGTTCACAAGAGGAACGAGAATGATCGTGCCCGTGACCTGAGCCGGATCGAGCTGAGCAATGAGTTTTTCAACCGCGATGATGGAAGCGTATTCCGTGCCGTGTGCTCCGGAAACCAGCGCAAGGACTCTGCCGGGCTTCGCGCCGTTCACGACGACCACGGGAATATTCGTGCCCGGATCTACGCCGGCAGGCACTTCGAGATAGCCCGTGGCCTTCTGCCCCGGCGCCGCCGAAGCTGTCCCGACGGTGAAATTGGATTGCCCGTAGCAAGTAATGCCGAAGAAAGCGTTGGGCAGCAAAATGGCAAATATTCCGCAAAGAAAGCGCATCACTCACCGCCAACAGTCTTCGTTTCGGGAGTTGCAGGCTTTTCAGGTGGACGCGCAGGAGCGGAGTCGCCTTTGACGTAGTGGTTGTACCACGCCATGAAGCGTTCCATCCGGTCCTTGATGTGCGACGGCGCGGTGAAGCCGTGATACTCGCCGGGATACACGACAAGCTCGGTGGTGCGCCCGAGAGTCTTCATCGCCTGATACATTTGCTCGCTGCCGAGAATCGGCACGTTCCAATCCATGTCCCCGCCCATGAAAAGCGTCGGAGTAGTGATGTCCGCGACGCGATAGAAGGGCGAGATTCGGTCCCACACCTCTTTGTGCTCCCACGGATGGCCAAGCTCGATATCGTAGTCGCGCTGGTAGTGGTCGTGGCCGTAGAAACTGGCGATTAGGGCGACGCCTGCGCCGGAGATGGCCGCTTTGAAGCGTTTGGTCTGAGAAATGATAAAATCCGTGGAGATGCCGCCATAAGACCAGCCACCAACGCCAAGTTTATCCGGGTCGGCGATACCCTGCGCCACGGCATAATCCACCATGGCCACGTCATCTTGGTAGTCCTTGTTCCCCCAATCCGCATAAATGGCAGCGCAGAATTTCTGGCCATAACCGGAGGAACCTCGAGGATTGGGAAGCAAAACAGCATAGCCATTCGCCGCGTAAAGCTGAGCAAGGTGATAGAAAGAAGGGGTGTACTGACCCACCGGTCCGCCATGCGGATTCAGGAGCGTCGGCACTTTTTTGCCAGGCGTGTAGTCGAGCGGCTTGTACAAATACCCTGCCACGCTGGTTCCGTCTTTGCTCTTGAAATGCACATAGTCCGCTTGCGCAAGGCGGAGCTGGGAAAGAAGAGCGTCGTTAGTCTTCGTCAGGCGCATAGGCTCCTTGGCGCCACCGGCAAGGTAGAAAATCTCATCGGGACGATCGATAGTGGTGATTGGCGCGGCAACGGAATCGTCTTTGCCTAGCGAATACGTTCCGACCGCCAGGCGCCCACCGATCGGACGGGTAATTTCTCCGCCCCCGGCAGGAACGCGGCAAAGATTTTGCGTTCCATCGTCTTCGGCTACGAAGTAAATCGAGCGACCATCGGCGGAGAAACGCGGGCGGTGAATGCTGCGGTCAAAAGCCCGCGTGAGAACGTTTGCCTGCCCACCCGTTGAGGAAACAACCGCCAGGTGACGCGTGTTGTAGTAGAACAGTTGCGGGTCAAGCTCAGTGACGTAAGCGATCCACTTGCCATCGGGAGACCAGGTTGGCGCCGAGTCAGGACCTGGATTCGGAGAGACCTGGGTGACGTGCGCGCCTTTATCCGTATTGTCAGCGGCGACCACCCAAATGTGCGCTTGATAGTTGGCGTCGGGATCAGGCGACCGATTACTGCTGAAGGCGAGGGATTTGCTATCCGGCGACCAGGCCGGCTCGTTGTCATCGAAATCTCCCGAAGTGATTTGCGTAGCTTTCTTGGAGCCAATATCGAAAACGTAAAGATGCGCGCGGCGCCGATCGAGGTAGCCGACCGTATCGCGCTTGAATTGCAGACGGTCAATAACAAAAGGAGGAGGGGTCTTCGGTTTGGGCGGAGTAGCTGGAGCGGGCTTTTCCTTATTCTTTGCTGTCTCCAGGTCCTCAGCCTTGGGATCGCGGAGAATCAGAACCAGCCGCGTGCTGTCAGGAGACCACTCGAAATCGTCCACACCTTGCACCGTGTCGGTCAAGCGAACCGCTTCTCCGCCGCGGCGGTCGAGAAGCCACACTTGCGCCTTTCCTCCATCACGAGCTGAGAGAAACGAAATGTATTTGCCGTCAGGGGTCCAGCGGACATGAGAAGAGGTGACGCCTTCAGCTGAGAGCGGAAGGGCGTCGCCGCCATGCGTGGAGATCATCCACAGACGCTGCTCATTCTTGTCCTCTTTGAGGTTGCGCGTCCGCGCCGCGTAGGCAATCCATTGGCCGTCGGGGCTGATCTCCGGCTGCGACACTTCGCGAATCTCGAAGAAATCGTCGATCGTGATCGCCCGCGGAATCTTCGGCGCGGTTTCTTGCGCGACGAGTGGAATCGCCCAAACTATTCCGAAAATGGCCAGGCGAAGTGCGAGTTTCATGTGGTGGCTCCAAGAGCTGCGATGCTGATCTGATGGTCGCGTAGTGTATCAGAGGAGCGACAAGAGTAGCTTTGAAAAATGCCGAGCAAATGTGCAAACGCTGCCAGCCGCAAATCTTTAGCTATTCATAGCGGAGGGCCTGCAAGGGATCCAGCCGCGAAGCGCGGTAAGCGGGCAGGAAGCTGGCAATCGCTGCGACGGATATCAGTGTGACAACAGCGAGAACCAATGTGAATGGGTCCCGCGGCTTCAATCCGTAAAGCAACGATTTCGCCACTTGCGCGGACAAAAGCGCCAAGGTGGTGCCGCTCACAAGACCTGCGATCGTGAGGAGACCGGCTTCCCGCAAAATCATGCCAATGACATCTGCGCGCTCTGCGCCGATGGCCATGCGAATTCCAATCTCCTTGGTGCGCTGAACAACCATGTAGGAAATCACTCCGTAAAGACCGACAGCTGCCAGCAGCGCGGCGAGAAAGCCGAAGAAACCGGAAAGCGTGGCCATCAATTCATCTTTCACAAGGGAATTGTGCACCTGCGTCTTGAATACTTTGAACTCGAAGTCGATTCCCGGGTTGACGTCGCTTATAGCCTGCTTAATGGACGCCATCAAGCCCGCCAGCGGCAGCGAAGAACGAATGATAATTTGATCGTCCGGGCCGGTTTCCTGCTGTGTGGCCGGGTAATAAACAAATGGAAGAAAATCTTCGTGCATGTCGTCAAATTTATTGTCTGCGGCGACTCCAACAATCTCGTAGAGAGGACGAGGCTTTCCCGGCGGCTTATGCTCGCGGAATCGCTTACCCAGGGGATTCGCGCCCTTAAGAATCTTTTGAACGAAGGCTTGGTTGACGATGACCACCTTCACGGACGCGGGTGTATCCCGGTCATCGAAGTCCCTTCCCGCAAGGAGAGGCGTCCCCATGGTTTGAAAATATCCCGGCTCTACATAGTTCAGCCAGGCGACACCTTGATCTTCGTCCGATCCTTCCGTGATGATTCCTTCGTTCCAGCTGCTGCCTCCAAAGGGGATCAGCATCGCGCTGGTGGCGGATTCCACACCGGGTATGACTCTTGCAGCCTTTACAAGCTGGCGTTTGTACTCCGTGTAATTATCCTCGGGAATATGCAGGCGCTTAAAATCAACGCTGGTAATAAGAATACCATTCTGCCGGAAGCCGGTGTTTAGCGTGGTCAGATTACGCAGGCTGCGCGCAAAGAGCAGCGCGCCTACCAGCAGAACCACGGAAATTGCGACTTGCGAGACGACCAGAATTCGCCGCAGGCTAAACCGCTCGCGGCCGCCTGTCATTCCCCGGCTGCCAGACTGCAACAAGGCAGCAGGTTCCACGCGAGTCGCTCGGAATGCGGGCGCCAGCCCAAACAAAACGGTCGTCAACGCGGCCAGCGATGTTGCGAATCCAAGCACGCGCCAATCTATTCCAAGATCAAGAAGAATTTGATTATCTGCTGTGCTCAGGAAGGCAACCAGCATCCTGCTGACGGCGAAAGCGAGAAACAATCCGCAGATGGAACCGGCGAGCGCCAGGAGGATACTCTCGGAAAGGAGTTCGCGTATCATTCGAACGCGCGTCGCTCCGAGCGCGAGCCGGATGGTGATTTGTTGTTCCCGAGCCCCCGCGCGCGCGAGCATCAAATTCGCAAGGTTGGCACAGGCAATCAGCAAGACGAGTCCAGAAATTCCCCACAGCAACCAAAGCGGCGTTTCCGAATCCTGCCGCAATTGGGAGAATCCCGTGCTCGCGGCGAACACTCCCAATTTGTATTCAAGATACTTTTTTACGGCCTCGGAGTCGTAAAACGGCGGAATTGTTTCTTGGAGAATCGCCGGCGTAACGGCGTTGATTTGCGCATTCGCGCGCGCAAGCCTCCAGCCGGGCTTCAAACGCCCGATGGAAGCGAGCCACCAGGCATGGCGAATCGTGAGCCTGTTATTGCGAGGGCTCATGATGGGCTCGATGCAAACAGGTACGGCCACGTCAAACGTGTCTCCCACCGAAATCCCGTTAAAGCCAGGCGGCGTAACGCCGACGATCTCGAACGAGTTTCCATCCAGACTGAGCCGCTTGCCTACAATGGCGGGATCGCCGCCATAGTTGCGCTGCCAAAAGGCATAGCTAATGTCCGCTCCACCGATGGCGCACCCGGGCTGGTCATCGGCTGGCCCCAACAGGCGCCCCAGGAACGGCTCAACACCTAGCACTTGAAAAAACTCGCCGCTGACGCGCAAGGTTTTGGCGTAGCGAATCTCACCTCCCGTCGCCAGATTGAACTGTTGCGCGCTCCAGGCGGCAATTTGTGAGAATCCCTGCTGACGGTCGCGAATCTGTTCCCACATTGGGAAGCTAAGCTGGGAATAGGGACCGGAGAACTGGCCGGAGCCCCAGTGGCGGTCCGCAATGCGCACCGTGGCCAGCTCTTCGGGATTGTTCACCGGAATGGTGCGAAGGCGGACAGCGTCGATGAGCTGAAATATGGCAGTGTTTGCCCCGATCCCCAGGGCAAGTGTCCATACCGCGATAAGCGTGAATCCGGGGCTGAGGCGAAGCATCCTCAGTCCGTAACGAAGATCCTTCCACAGTGAAGACATGGCAACCTCCGCCACTAGCTATAGCTGAGACGAACAGAAGCCCTTAAAGTCACTAACATCCTTGGCGGTGATCCCCTCAACGTAGTTCAGTTCGCGGTTTTTGGAACGTAGGATTTCACCCTAAAGTCGGGCCCAGCCGCTTAAGGGCCTGGTACGCCGCCTGCGGGCAAGACGGCAGACAGCTAATGGCACAAACGGCTTGCCCGCGAGAGTGCGCGACTGCGGCCGCAAAGAAATTAAACCCTAAATGCATTTTTCTCTTGCATGCAGGGAAGACTCTTGTATTCTGCACCTGCGAACTCGCTTCACCGCAGCGCGAGAGCGAGGATCGTTCAGGAGGACAAGAGTAAGAATTGAGTTCCATATCGGTTCCCGCACAATTTCCTTCCCGCACAATCCACATCACCAAAAAGAGAGTTGCGAAGCTCACGCTCTGGCCTCTTGTTGCTGCCACTTTCTTTATGGTGTCTGGCGGCACGTATGGCACGGAAGAGATCATTCACGGCGCCGGCTACGGCCGCGGAATCCTGATTCTACTGTTCTTGCCGGTGCTGTGGAGCTTGCCGACGGCGTTCATGATCGGGGAACTTTCGAGCGCGTTGCCCGCCGAAGGCGGCTATTACGCGTGGGTGCGGCGGGGCATGGGGAATTTCTGGGGATTTCAAGAAGCATGGCTGTCTTTGGCCGCAAGCATTTTCGACATGGCGATTTACCCGACACTGTTTGTTTTCTATCTGAAACAAATGTCGCCCTGGTTTGGTGTTGGGAATCACGGAATCTACGCGGGACTGTTCGTCGTGGTGACCTGCGCGGCCTTGAATCTTGCCGGAGTTCGCCTTGTGGGACTGACATCGCTATGGTTGTTTTTCCTGTTGTCGGCGCCGTTCGCGCTGGTTGTGGTGTTAGCTCCATTTAAGGTCGGAACGATGGCAGGTGCGCCAGCAGCACCTCCGGCCAGGGAACTCAGTTTGATCGGCGGCGTCCTGGTGGCCATGTGGAACTACATGGGGTGGGACAATGCTTCGACGATTGCGCAGGAAGTGGAGCGCCCTCAGCGTACCTATCCGCGGGCGATCATTGCTGCAGTGATTTTGGTTGCGCTGAGCTACGTGCTGCCCTTTTCAGCAGTGTATTTGACCGGGGCTCCGTCTTCCCTCTTCGGCGAGGATGGTTCTTGGGCAACCGTCGCGGGAGCGCTGGGGGGAAACATCGGGGGATTCGAATGGCTGCGATTCCTGATTGTCCTTGGCGGAATGATGTGCGCGTTTGGAATGTTCAACGCGCTGGTGATGAGTTACTCGCGGTTGCCGTTGGCTATGGCCCGGGATGGAATGCTCCCGAAAGTGCTTGGTAAAACTAGAAGGCGGAGCAACACACCGTGGGTGGCGATCGTCGTTTGCGCCGCATGCTGGGCGCTGTGCCTGGGGCTGGGGTTCAAGCGGCTGGTCACACTGGACATCATGTTGTATGGCGCGAGCCTGATATTGGAGTTTGTCACACTCGTCGTGCTGCGAATTAAAGAGCCGGGTTTGAAGCGCGAATTTCGCGTTCCAGGCGGCATTCCCGGCGCTGTGCTGGCTGGTGTGTTTCCACTGCTGCTGCTTCTGCTTGCGGTGGTAGAAAGCAACCACGAAACGGTGCTGGGGATGAACGGCCTTCTATTCGGCACCCTCGTTATTTTCGCGGGTTTCGTGGTTTATTTCCTGAGCGGCAAGCTAAAGCTTCTACGCGTCAAGCCCGTGGTGGCCGGAGAGACCGAGAAACTGGAACTGGCCTAACTATTAGCTAGGCCAATTTCGGAGACTACGTATCTCTTTGATTTTTAACAGCTTGCTCTTGTGGTGACAACCTGGGGGCAACTAGTGTGCTGTCATCGAATTAACTGGTAATAACTCGATCCAGCGCCGCCCTTGCTTTCTCGATCTTGCGCAGGATGTCTTCCCCTTTGGCGCGCCATACATACCGTTTCGGCTCTTCGTTCCGCACTGCCAGGAACTCGTCGATCGCTTCGATCAGTTCGCGTACGCTTTCGAAACTCCCCTCCCGTACACAGTCTTGAGTCAGGTCCGCGAAGAAGCGCTCCACCAGGTTCATCCAGGAACTGCCTGTCGGCGTGAAGTGCAGGATGACGCGCGCATGTCGCTTCAGCCAGTGGCGCACTTTTTCGTGTTTGTGCGTTGCATAGTTGTCTACGATCAGGTGCAGTTGCAGCTCTGAAGGCGTTTCCCGGTCGAGCTGTTTCAGGAAGCGCAGCCACTCGACATGCGTGTGACGGGTCTCGGTGCGGGACAGGATCTTGCCGTCCAGGTAGTTTAGTGCGGCAAACAAGGTGATCGTCCCATGCCGTTTGTAGTCGTGGGTCTGGGTGCGAATATGACCGATTCCCAAGGGTAGTCCCGGCTGCGTCCGTTCCAGCGCCTGGCACTGGCTCTTTTCGTCACAGCACAGTACCAAGGCCTTATCCGGCGGATTCAAGTACAACCCGATCACATCCCAGAACTTGCGCTCAAACTGCGGGTCGTTGGAGATCTTGAAGGTGCGCCGCAAGTGCGGCTTCAGGTCGTTGTCTTTCCAGATGCGATGCACACTCTGGTGCGACACTCCCACCGCCGCCGCCATGCTCCGGGTGCTCCATTTCTTCTTCCCTTTAGGCGGCTGCACCACACGCGTGATGACCTGCCGCACCTTGTCCGTCGGAAGCCAAGCCTTGCGCCCCCGGCCCGGTCGGTCTTTCAGCCCCTCCAGCCCCTGCAGTTCAAAACGCCGCGACCAAGTCGACACGGTGGTGAGGCTCACACCCAACGCTCCGGCAACGTCCGCCTCTCTGGCGCCTTCGGCGCGGCGAAGAACGATGCGAGCCCGGAGGCCGTCTCGCTGGCTGCCGGTCTTACTGTGAGCCACGCGTTGCAAGTGAAGTTTCTCTTCCGGGGTCAGTTCGAGCGCGGATACGGGACGGGCCATAAATCCAGGATAACCGACCGGGATTGTTATTGCAAGCTATTTAAATTACAGGACACTAGCCTCTCGCCATGTAGATGGCGGCGCATTGTAGATTGTATTGCTATCTAGATAGCGCGGCTGCCGCAAACTGGGTTGCGAAACAAACCGCCTGGAAAATAGTTCCCGAACTTTAAAACCAAGGCTAAGAGGCGGGTAGTTTGCCAAACTGATCCTCCCCACCTGAGCGCCAGTTTTGTTTTTGCGGCAGTGAGATATACTCGTTTGAACGCCTTAAATAAACCGAGGAGAAGGCTTTGAAACCGCGTCGCGTTGTTCACGTTGTTGTGTGCCTGTTGCTAGTTGCTTGCGCCTGGGTGCGGCTAATTGCCGCGCCGGACACGCCAAAACAATTCGAGCAAAAGCTATTTCAAGAGCTGCGCTGGCGCTCGATTGGGCCATTTCGCGGAGGGCGCGCGCTTGCGGTGACCGGTGTGCGCGGGCAGCCGGATACATATTACTTCGGGGCCGTGGGCGGCGGAGTATGGAAGACGAACGACGCAGGACGAACCTGGAAAGCGATTTTTGATTCCCAACCGGTTGCCTCGATTGGAGCAATTGCGGTAGCGCCATCGGACGCGAACGTAATCTACGTAGGATCGGGCGAGGCGGACATGCGCTCCTCCATTTCGGTGGGAAATGGGATGTACAAGTCCGGCGACGGGGGAAAAACCTGGAAGCAAATTGGGCTGAACGATTCGCGGCAGATTGGGAGAATTCTCGTGGACCCGCACGACGCGAACCGCGTATTTGTGGCGGCGCTGGGACACGCCTACGGGCCGAACCTGGAACGCGGCGTTTTTCGTTCAAACGATGGCGGTGCCCACTGGCAGAGAGTGCTGTTCCATGATGAAAACACGGGTGCGATTGACCTGGCGTTCGAGCCGGGGAATCCGAAAACAATATATGCCGCGCTGTGGCAGACGCGACGGCCCCCGTGGAGCATTTACCCGCCTTCGAACGGGGCGGGCAGCGGGCTCTATCGCTCGAACGACGGCGGAGACCATTGGCAGCAAGTAAGAGGACAAGGATTGCCGTCGGAAGGCCTGGGACGGATGGGGGTTGCGTTTGCGCCGAGTAATCCGAAAAGGATTTATCTCATCGTGGATGCCAAGGAGGGCGGGCTGTACCGCTCGGATGATGGCGGACAAAACTGGCAGCAAGTTTCCAAGGACCATCGAATTTGGGGCCGCGGCTGGTACTTCAACGAGGTCACCGTTGATCCGAAAAATCCGGACATTGTCTACGTGCCAAACACCTCGATCTATGGTTCGATGGATGGAGGAAAGAGCTTTAGTGTGTTCAAAGGCGATCCTACGGGTCCGGATTATCACGAGTTGTGGATTGATCCAGACGATTCGAAGCGAATGGTTTTGAGCTGCGATCAAGGCGCAGTGGTTTCACATAACGGCGGCGAGACCTGGAGTTCGTGGCTGAATCAGGCAACCGGGCAGTTCTATCACGTTGCGACCGACAATCAGTTTCCTTACTGGGTGTATGGAGCGCAGCAGGATAGCGGCGCCGCGGCGACGGCGAGCGCCAGCAAGTACCGCTTCCTGAATTTTCACGATTGGCGGCCGCTTGTGGCGGGCGATGAGAATGGATACATCGCGCCCGATCCCGTGAATCCAGGAGTGATCTTCGGG
>Ga0209804_1002167_pt1 | contig 12080 bp, 13 predicted proteins | sample GraSoiAngelo_139_FD_185896 | JGI IMG/M metagenome (GOLD analysis project Ga0209804, IMG submission 185896) | Grasslands soil microbial communities from the Angelo Coastal Reserve, California, USA - 14_0929_12_20cm (SPAdes) (version 2) | ecosystem: Environmental > Terrestrial > Soil > Grasslands ... | reverse complement strand
CGGCGCCACGAGCTTGGTGACGCCGCTCGCGACGAAGATGTCGCCGCTGGGCAGAGTGACCAGGCTTGGATACCAGCGTCCGTAGCCCATGTCGGCGAGCCGCGTCCATCTACCGCTTGCAGGGTTGAACATGCGCGTCGTCTTGGTCCCCTCGAGCTCGACCGCGCCGTAGGGCGTGCCGGGTATGCCCGGCTCGTTGTAGTAGTCCGTGCCGCCGGCGGTGAATACCGTGCCGTTGCGGAGGAAGACGAGCGAGGAGCAAAACAGCGCATCGGGTGCGTTGCCTTGCTGGTTGAGGATGGGCTGCAGAGGAGCTGGCGGGTTCGGGACCAGGTAGGTTGGCTGGTAGCCCAGGCTGCACGTTCCGTCGTTGGGCCGCGGTGTCGACCAGCTCGGCGCTCCCGCCAGGCTCAGGACTCGGCTCTCATCGCAGCCGGCCGCTTTGCCGTACTCGAGCGCGGTGCTGTACTTGATGTCCTCCATGCCTTCGAGGCCATCCCAGTAGAGGACGCTGCCGCCGGGCAAGACCGCCGCGCTGACCGCCGCCGGCTTGCATGGAGTTCCTGCCGGTCCCGCGGGGCCGTCTCCGGGCTGTCCGTTGATAGCGTCGGGGGGACAGTTGGGGCCGGGTTCGACGAAGAGCGGGTCGAAGGTGCCGATTTGAGTCGGCGAGGCCGCGACCGATGCCGCAGGCAGGTCAGGCGCGACAGCGACCAGGAGGATGAGGATGGCGAGAGGAAGAAAGGCCAGTCGGCCCCGCACTCCTATCCAACGCGTCAAAGACGCGATGCACGCGAAATTGACTGGTTCGCAGGTTCTTCAGAATCGCGGATTCGAGGGATGAATCCGGCGAGCAGCGTGCTTAACTTCGCTTCCTCAAATGGGCGCGTGGATTCGGGCGGACGAGCGGCGAAAAATCTTCGTCGCGGCGGCGGCGGCAGTCGCGCTCGTCTCCCTCGCCTACGCGCTGAACATTCGCACGATCTTCTTCGGACAGCATGCCGTGACCGCGATCGACGACATCGGGGAGGCGGTGGCCGCAGCTCTCGCCTCGCTCGCGTGCGCGTGGGCCGCGAGGCGGGCTGCCGGGAAGGACCGGCTCGGCTGGGCGCTGATGAGCATCTCGGCCGGCCTCTGGTCGGCAGGCGAGGTCGTCTGGTCGATCTACGAAGTCGGGATGGGGGTGCAGGTCCCGTACCCGTCGCTGGCCGACGCGGGATTCCTGGCGGCGGTGCCGTTTGCGTTCGCCGGCATTCGCGCCTTCTGGAGTGACGCGCGAGGCACATCCTCGCGCTGGCGTGTCTGGTTCGACGGTGTCATCGTCGCCCTGGCGCTGACATCGACCGCGTGGGCATTCGGGCTGAAGTCGGTATGGCTGTCCAACAGCAGCACCAAGCTTCTCGACCTGGCCTACCCGGTGGGCGACATCCTGATCGGCACGATCCTCATCCTCGCCATCCGGCGTGCGAGCCAGCAGCAGGCTGGAAGGATGGCCTTCCTACTCGCGGGCGTCGCCTCGTACTCAATCGCCGACAGCGCGTTCTCGTACCTCACCGCCCAGGGCGCGTTCGGATCGGTGGGCAGCATTCTGGACACAGGATGGTTTGCAGGCTTCCTGATGATCGGACTGGCCGCCATCTACCCGGCGTCCCCGCCGAAGCCAGCAACGGAGCAAGCTCCGCTCGATCTCTGGCAGCTGGCCCTGCCCTGGATGACACTGCTCCTTGCCTCGGCGGGCGACGTTTATTCATCCCTTACGGGGCACGACATCGACCTCTTCATGTCGTCGTGCACCGCGGCCCTTGCCGTACTCCTGACGCTGAACATGATCCTCGAGCGCAGGGAGTTCCTCGAGATGCTGACCGACATTCAGACAGCCCGCTCCACGCTGAACCATGAGTTCAAGACGGCGCTGGTCGGGATCCAGCAATTGAGCGAGCAGGTAAAAGAAGCGGACCGTGCGTACGACGAAGGCGTGCGTGTGCTGGCCGCCGACATCCACCACCAGGCCGAGCGGCTCGATCGCTTGGTCGAGGGGATGTTGTAGGAAGACGGCGGGGCAAGAAACCCGACTGGACCCATTTGTGGTGTCTCGTCCGGGTCGGAAGTGCGCCTGGCAGGAATCGAACCTGCTGCCTTTCGGTCCGGAGCCGAACGCTCTGTCCGGTGAGCTACAGGCGCGATAGGTCGTCCCCAGTCTAAACTCCGGCCCCCGTGGGCCGGTTTGTGTCAGCGATGCTCGTCTTGCTCTCGGTTCTGGCATGCCAGAGCGATACGCACCCCGCTTTCAGCGCGAGTCCGAGTCCATCTCCTCACACGCGGCCGACTGCTGCGATCCTCCAATCGGCCGACGTTCCGGCGACACTCAACGCGTGTGTCGGGTCCGGCCCGATGGACGTATACCTGTCGGTGCTCGCGACGGCCGACGCAACACTCGCGAGTCGCGCGACGGACCAGTGGACCGACATGCAAACGCGAGGCGCAACCGCCGGCGCGATTTCCATATTTGCTGCGAACCCGTCCGCGTGCAAAGCGGAGCTCGGCGCGACAACAAATGTGAAAGCCATCTCGAGCTTCGTCGCGCAGTTCGCGGACGAGGGCCAGGCGGACCGCGCGTGGCAGTCGGGCATTTTCGGATTTGCGCCGCCGCCACCGGGCGAGCTGGTGCCGGGCCTGACGCGAGGAACGAGCACCGGGCTCGGCATCAGCTCGTTTACCTACGACCGGCCCTCGGTACGATTGGCCTGCTGGCACCGCTCGGTTTTTGTCGCGCTGGTGGTTGTCAGCAACCTCGACCTGACGACGTTCAAGGCCGCGACGGCCGCGATTGACCCTCGCCTAAACTGAGCTTTCCCTAATGCGCCTGTAGCTCACCGGATAGAGCGCTTGCCTGCGGAGCAAGAGGCAGCAAGTTCGATTCTTGCCAGGCGCACCATGGCGCCTCGCGTCAGGCGCCGCTGAAAAACTTCTGCAGGCCCGCGCGCAGCGCCACGGCGACCTTCTGCTGACCCGCCGGTTGGCTTGCCACCCGCGCCTCGGCCGAATTCGTGAGAAACATCGGCTCTATGAGCGCCCCCGGCATCTGGCTCGGGCTGTCCACCCAGCCCGCCGCCGCCGGGCCGAGCTCGATCAGGTGGCCGTACTGGCCACCGGAGGCCGTCAGCGTCGGTGCCGACAGCTGTTCATCCGTCCACACGCCGCGGTCTGACGTCCCGAGAGCCACCACGACCGCGGCCTGCAGGTCATTCGCCAGCCGCTTGTTATCGGCGGCAAACGGCCGCACCGGGTCATAGAACGTCTCGGTGCCGCCCACCGATGGATCGTCGAACGCGTCGAAGTGGATCGAGACCAGGACCGACGCGGCGGCCGCGTTGGCGCACAGCGTCCGGGCTACCAGGTCGTGGTGCACCGCCGACCCGGTCATCGCGCCCGCCACCGAGTCCGAGGTGGACAGCTTCGCCACCGACGAATCAGCGGTGCGGGACAGCACGACCCGATATCCGTCGGCGCGAAGCAGCGACGCGAGGCGCGTGGCGACGGCGAGCGTGACGTCCTTCTCCAGCACCTGGCGCCCCCCTGCCATGCCGACCACGCCCGGGTCGAGGCCGCCATGGCCAGGATCGATGAACACGGTCTTGGCCGCACGCCCTCCAGCCGGATCGAAGCCCATGCACGCACCCGCCTCCAGCCCGTTCATCACGACCTGCGCGGCGGTCTGGTGAGATGGAGTCGGTCCGCCGCCAGGCGAAAGCGCGGAGCGAAACGAGGCGATTACGAGGGGCGCCGCAAACGCGCAGGAAACAGCAAGCGCCAGGACGAGCGCTGCGCGGAACAGGGCAGACGAGCCCCGCCGGCGCCGAGTGCGGGCTGTGACGTTGGCGGCGTTTGCGATCGGCGGCGTCATTCTAGTGGGCCGCACGCCCCCACCCATATAAGAGGAACTACGTCAGTCGCGCCGGCTACTTGATCCTGTCGTTCTCTCCCGTCGCCACTTTCTTGCTGGCGGTCGCGTCGATGTTGAGGATGGCCAGGATGACCATGAACGACTTCTTCTGCCAGACCGCGATGTAGTAAGTCTGGTTGCCGATCGGCGCGTTGAGCACGATCGAGTTGGTCGAAAGGCCTGTCTTGGTGCCCTCGACCACCGCCTGCCCGCTGCTGCGCAGCTCGGCGGCGCTGACATTGAAGAGCTTCCCGCTCGTGTAACCCTTGGCCGCGCTCGAGTCGTCTTTGAACTGGATCACGAAGTTGACGACCAGCTTGTACGTGGCCGAGCCGATGTCCGCGCCCTTGGTCTTGATCGCGGCGCAGTGGTCTGCGCTGTCGGTGTAGAAGGCCGTGAACGCTGCGCTCGCCCCTTTGGATTTGGCATCGTCCCACTCGGTCTTCGTCGATTGGTACGTCGACGGGTCGGCTGTCTTCTCCTTGTTCAGAAAACTGTCGATATCGCCTGTGAGGTCGCACTTGACCATTCCGCTGGGCAGGTCGGTCTGCTGCACCGCGACGCTGGAAGGAGTCGGGCCCTGGGCGAGCGGTGACGAACCGCCGCAGCCGGAGACGGCCAGCGAGGCGATGAGGACGACGATGACCGCGCGTGCCATCCGCTCAGGCTAGAAGAAGACCGTCCGGCGGCGCGGCAGCAGCTGGTAGACGGTCGATTGGATCCACTCGCGGACCTGCTCGCTCAGCTCGAGGACCAGACGTGCGTCCTCCGCCGCCTCAGCGCCGTGATGCGCAACCTCGATCGGCTCGCCAAACGCGATGAACCACTTCGATGGCAGAGGGAGCAATCCCCCCAGACCGAGCCAGGGAAAGGTTGGCGTGATCGGAAAGGTGGGCAGACCGAGCAGCCGCGCCACGGGCTGCAGGTCCACGATCACCGGGTGGATCTCCTCCGACCCGACCACCGCAACTGGGATGATCGGCGAACCCGTGCGAAGCGCGACCTGGACGAAGCCGCCACGGCCCAGCCGCTTGATCCGATAACGGTCGCGGTACGACTTCGAGGCCCCTTTCACGCCTTCAGGAAATACGCCCACGAGCTCGTCGCGCTCGAGCAGCGCGGTTGCATTTTCCGGGTGGGCCAGAACATTGCCCGTCTTGACCAGCAGCATGGTGGTGAACGGCATCGCAAAGGCCCAGTCCACGACGAGCATGCGAGCGTGACGCGGGTGCGGATGCTCCGCGAGGATCGCGGTCCGGATCATCGCTCCGTCGTACGGAATGATGCCCGCGTGGTTCGCGACCAGAAGCGCGCGACCGCGCGCGGGCACGTTCTGCACGCCGTCGACTTCAACCCGCCAATACTTGCGGTAGAACCAGAGCGCGACGTTCTTGACGCGCTCGGTGAATTCGGGGTCAAAGCCGAAGCCATCGCTCTCGAGTTCCAGCTCACGACTGGGACTCATAACGCGAAGAGCCCCCACTCGCGTCAATTATCATGTTGCCGGCCTCGACATGCCACTCGATCTGCAGGCCGCAGCGAACGAATATCTAGGCTGGCTACAACTTGAAGCCAACCGTAGCCCGAACACGGTTCGGGCCTATGACTCCGAGATCCGCAAGCTGCTCGGTTTTCTCGCCTCGAACGGACACACGCTCATCGCCGATGACCTTCGGCACGAGGACCTGCGCGCCTACCAGCGCCATCTCGCCACACGGCTCAAGAGTCCTGCGTCACGCGCGCGCGCGCTGGTCGCAATCCGCTCGTGGCTGCGCTGGATCGCGCGCGAAGGGCTGGTCGAGCACGACCTCTCCAACGGCATCACGCTCCCCAAGCTCGAGCAGCGGTTGCCCAAACCGATCGATCCCGACGAGCTGACGCGACTGCTGTCGGCGCTTCCTCGAGAAACACTGCTCCAAAAGCGGGACCGGGCGCTCGTGCAGTTCCTGGTGAGCACCGGCTGCCGCATCTCCGAGGCGCTCGCTCTCGACCGCACGGACTATCCACGTTCTGGCAATCGCCTGGTTGTCACGGGCAAGGGTTCCAAGCAGCGAAGCGTGTATCTCACCGCCGACGCACGCGATGCGATGGAGGAGTACCTCACCGCGCGCGATGACGCGTGCCTGGCGATGTTCATCAACTTCGACCGCTCCGCGAGCGATGACCGCGAGCGGCGCCTCACATCCGCCGGCGCGCGATACATCGTGAAGCTCATCCGCAAACAGGTCGGCGCCTGGTCGTTCAAGTCGCCACACGTTGCCCGCCACACGGCGGCGACGACCCTGCTCGAGGTGACAGGTGGCGACGTGCGCCTGGTGCAAGAGGTCCTCGGGCACGCCAACCTCAACACGCTGCAGGGCTACACGAAGATCGTCGACAGCCGCAAGCAGGAGGCGTACCGGCTCTACCAGGCGTTCCTGGACGGCAAGAAGAAAGGGTCGGCATAGTAACGACCGGTCCTCAACGCCGTTTCAGCCTCGGATGAGAGGCCGCCACGCGGTGATGGTTGGATTCGGCTTCGGCGCATTGACCGTGATGGGCGTGGTCGCCGCCACCAGCACGGGTGTATTCCAGACCAACGCGAGGCAGGCGAGCAACTCGGCTACTGTTTTTTCTTCGCCTTCGCCCTCGCCGGCGGCGATGCCGACCTCAGGGCTTCCGGGACCGCGCGCCGGAGCGACGCTCGTCTACGACCCCGAGAACAAGGGCGTCATCCTGTTCGGTGGCGTTTACACCGTGCCTCGCCCCGACGGCACCAACGAGGGCGTCTCGACGGGCGATACATGGCTGTGGGCTGGGAAGTCTTGGCAGCGGCTGGAGGTTTCGGGCCCGCCGGCCCGGAGCGTCCCGATGGCCGCCTACGACTCGGCTCGTCACGTGGTCGTGCTGTTCGGCGGCGGAGGCCCGTCCGGCGCGCCGCCCGCCCAGCTGCTGAACGACACGTGGACCTGGGACGGCGTGAGCTGGACTGAGATGCATCCGGCTCATGTGCCCGACGGCCGGATCCGAGCCGGCATGGCGTTCGACCAACGGCGCGGCGTGGTCGTTATGTACGGCGGAGAAGGGGCCACCAGTGGCTTCACCGACACCTGGACGTGGGATGGTGCCGACTGGACCCTGCAAAACCCCGCCACGTCACCTCCGACGCGGCATTTCGCATCGATGGCCTACGACCCGGCCAACGGCAACACCGTTCTGTTCGGCGGCAGCATGCCGGGGGTCCGCCTCAACGACACCTGGACTTGGGACGGGACGACCTGGATCAAGCAGGCGGCCGCCCCGCCGGCGGCGCGCGGTTCGAGCTACATGACCTATGACCCTGTCGTCAAGCAGATCGTCGCCTTCGTCTACTTCGGCCTCGACAACCACGATCCGGCCGGCTACACCATCACCTGGGACGGGTCGCGGTGGGCAGATCGGACCAACGCGAGCCAACCAAGCCCACGTGCCGACGTCGGCATCGCCTACGACCAGGTCACCCGTCAGGTGGTCGTCTACGGTGGGACGTTCGACCAACCGCAACCGTTTGCGGAGACATGGGTCTGGGACGGCTCGACATGGTCCTTGTGGAGTCCCGCGGCGGGCGCATAGTATTCCGGCGTGAGCGAACTCAAGAGCGCCAAGCTTTTCAAGGGACTGCCTGACTCCGAGGTCCGTTCAGTCGAAAAGCAGATGAAGATCGTCAAGCACCCCGCAGGCCACGAGATCGTCGTCCGCGGCGAAGGCGGCGTCGGCTTCATGGTGATCACGGACGGGACGGTCACGGTGAAGACCGGGCAGGGCAAGACACGAAAGCTTGGTCCTGGCGATTCCTTCGGCGAGATGGCGCTGCTCGACAACGAGGGGCGCAGCGCCACCATCACCGCGGACAGCGACGTGACGCTGGCCACAATCCCCGAGTGGAACTTCAAACCGTTCCTCAAGGAGCATCCCGAGGTGGCCTACAGGCTGCTCCAGACTCTGAGTCGGCGCATCCGGCAGGCGGAGGCCGACTAGCTCAGCCGCCTCACCTCTTCGTGACCAGGCCGATGATCTGGGTCGCGGCGTTGAAGTCGTTCGCCAGGCGATTCTTCGTCACGGCGAAAGCAATCCCGGTCGCCGCGTCGCAGCCCGCAAAGCTGCCACCTACGCCGCCGACGCCAAACGCCGTCTTGGTTTCGCCGCCGGGCACTCCCATCGAGTATCCGAGCGCCCAGGTCGTTGGCATGCCGAAGACCTCATCGACTCCGCTCACCGGCGCGGTCGTCGCCTCGTGCAAGCGCTCCGGGGAGAGAAGCCGCACACCGTCGACCTCGCCGAGCAAGGCGGCATACATTCGCGCGATGGCGCGGGCAGACGTCTTGCCACCGGCCGGGATGTCCGCGGCCAGGGTGTCCTCGCGGTTGCCGAACGCCGCGTTCGGCATCAGCGACATAGGGGCCGCCTTGAACATGGGAAGGTCGGGCGGCATCGCGGGCATCTGGAAATCGGGCGGCATCGGCGTGTCCTCGAGCACCGCCAGCCTGTGGTGTTCGGAGCGCGGCATGCCGAAGTACAGCTCCGTGTCGACGCCAAGCGGACCCGAAAGCTCCTCGCGCAGCACCTGCGAGATGGGTTTGCCGGTCACGCGGCGGATGATCTCGCCGACGATGTAGCCGAAGGTGTAAGCGTGGTAGCCGATCTTGGTGCCGGGCTCCCACCACGGCTCAGAGTCGGCGATGGCCGCGCACATGTGGTCCCAGTCGCAGAGGTCTTCGATCGTCGTCGTCAACGGGATGCCCGGCACCCCTGCGGTGTGGTTGAGGACGTGGCGAATCGTCACACCCTGCTTGCCGTGGGCGCCGAACTCTGGCCACAGCTCGGCGACCCTGGTGTCGTAGCCGAACGCCCGGCGCTCGGCCAGCATGTGGACCAGGGTCGAGGCCGCCGCCTTGCACACCGAGTAGCAGTAGACCGGCGTCTCCGACGTAAACAGTCGACCCGTTTCCGGATCCGCGACGCCCGCCACGGCATCGACGATCTGCTCGCCATTGAGGTAAACAGCGACCTGGAGGCCGCGCTCGGCCCCCGCCTCGACCATGTCATCGATGGCTCGCTCGACTTGCATCTGGAGGTTGCGAATCTTTGTCTTGCTCATGTCCCTAAAGACCATTCTGCAGCGACAAACTCATCGCTGCCGGCAAGAAAAAAGCCGGGCCCACAACGGAGCCCGGCCTTTTTGTCTTCAGTTCTCGGGACTACTCGTCCTCGATCTGGTTGTACATGAGGCTGTCCTGGATCTCGTAGAGAGCGTCCATCGCCTCCATCACCGAGGCCGGCTTGGCCTGCGCCAGGACCGTGACCTCTGGCGACTCCTCGATCACCTTGTTGATCGCGACCGAGAGGACAGGTGGCATCTGCCGCTGGTCGGCCAGGTTCAGCATCTCCAGCTCGTTCAGGAGCTTGTCGATGTAGCGCATCTTGTTCCGGCGGGCGTACTTGGCCCGCTGGATGCGCCGCTCCCGAGCAGTCATGTGCTCGATGGCGCGGCTCGCCTGCTTGATCATTGGCATTCCCTCTATCTCCTCCGAATACCAAGTTTACGGGGCAGAAGGCTTTTGTCAAGGACCACCTGTAATAAATCGATTTAGCCCGTTTGGCCTGTGCTAGCATCGCCAGCAAGCGACCGGATGTGCCCCTTATGATCGCCGGCCGTTCGACCCGCATGGAAGTCCTCGAGCTGCTGCGGCGCAAGGGCCGTTCGAGCGCGGAAACCATCGCCAACGACCTGGGCGTGACCCCCAACGCCGTCCGCCAGCACCTGACGAACCTGGAGCGCGACGGCCTGGTCGTCAGCCAGCCGGAGCGCAGCGGCCGGGGCCGCCCCTCCCTCCTCTTCGCACTGACCGAGCGTGCCGACGCGGTTTTCCCGAAGCGGTACGGACAGCTGGCGACGATGGTCCTGCAGGAGGTACAGGAGATGGGTGGGCCGGAAGCGCTGGACGAGGTCTTCGCCCGAGTCGCGGCCAGGCACGCCGGCGCCATCGAGCGGGACCTGGAAGGGCTCGAGTTCGACGAGAAGCTGCGCAGAGTGGTGGCCTGGATCGGCCGCGCGGGGACGCTGGTCGAGCAGTCAGAGGGTCCCGAAGGCGTGAGTGTGACCATCCACAACTGCCCGTTCCGCAACACCGCTCTCAAGTTCCCCCAGGTGTGCACCATCACGCCACAGCTGATCTCCCGGCTTACGGGTGCGGCCGTTTCGCAATCGGATTCCATCCACCGGCGCGATCCCTACTGCTCATTTGTCGTCCAGCGCCCTTCCAACTCTCACCAGTAAGCAAGTCAGAGAGGTCGACTCGCTCACCCAAGAGCGATTCGGCATCCCGGTCGAGTGGCTCATGGAGGCGGCGGGTTGGCAGGTGGCGAGATTCGTTCGGCAACGCGCAGCCGTCGCGTGCGGCGTGGGCAACAACGCCGGCGATGGGCTGGCCGCCGCCCGGCATCTCCATCGGTGGGGCCGCCTCTCGAGTGTGTGCTGCGTCGACAAGGCCCGGCTTCGGGGACCGGCGGCGGAAGAGCTCGAGGCGTTGGGCAAGCTGGGTGTCGAAGTGGTCGACAATCTGCAGTTCGATGACGCCGACGTCATCGTTGACGCCATCTTCGGGACCGGATTGTCGCGCCCGCCCGAGGGAAAGTTCGCAGCCTGGATTACCGCCATCAACGAATCGGGAAAGACCGTCATCGCGGTGGATGTGCCCTCTGGTCTCGACGCCGATTCTGGCGTCGCCTACGCTCCATGTGTGCGCGCAAATACGACCATCACCCTGGGGCTCCCCAAGCCCGGACTCCTGAAATTGTCGGAGCCAGTCTTCGTCGCGGACATCGGAGTGCCTTTCGAGGCCTACGCGGCGGTCGGTGTCGCTGTGCCGGCGGACCTATTTGCAAAAGGGGAGCTCGTCCGGCTTTGACGCGAGAGGTCGTCTGGGATCGCGGGGTCTCGCTGCCGGGCCACCGCCTTTGGCTTGACCCCCTGGTCGTGCGCAGCTTCGCCTTCATCTCTCACGCGCATACCGACCACGCGCGCCGCCACAAAGAGGCGCTGCTGACGCCGCAGACCCTCGCGCTCATCCCAGAAGCACGAAGGCCGCGCGGCTGGCGAATGCTGGGCTTCGGCGAGCCGATGCGGCGCGGCGACGGGAGGGTCACGCTGTATCCGGCCGGGCACATGCTCGGCTCGGCCCAGCTGCACTTCGAGCATGACGGTACTTCCGTGCTCTACACCGGCGACATCAAGCTGCGCCAACCCGGCGGCGTGCCGCCGACGTTTGTCCCGAAAGCCGACATCCTGATCCTCGAAAGCACGTACGGCCGGCCGCACTTTCGCTTCGGCGACCCCGATTCGACGGTGGAAGCGATTGCTCGATGGTGCCGGCTGGCGCTTGACAGCCGGGTCACTCCGGTCCTGCTCTGCCACGCCCTTGGCAAGACCGAGGAGATGATGCTCGCGCTCGCCCCTTACGGTTTCGAGTTCGCCCTGGAGAAGCGATGCGTGCCATGCGCGCGGGATTACGCGGCGGCCGGCCGGCCGCTGCCGGGATGGGTTGAGTTCAACGGCGATCCAATTGCCGGCCGCGTGCTGATTGCGCCTCCAGTCGGCAAGGACGAGATCCGCCGACTCGGCCGCTACCGGACCGCGCTCGTCTCCGGATGGGCCAAAGACGCAGAGTTCGCGCGCCTGTTCGGCGCCGACGCGACGTTCGACCTCTCCGACCATTGCGACTTCGACGAGCTCATTGAAGTCGTCGAGCGATCAGGAGCGGACCAGGTCTACACCGTGCACGGCTACACCGAGGATTTCGCGCGGTTCCTGCGCCGGAAAGGCATCCGGGCCTGGGCGTTGGAGGCCAACGAGCAACTGGCCCTGGCGCTGTAGCCGGAGCGGCGATGTCCTCGGATAGTCCGGACCATCCGAGGTTGGTAGGGCCGACCGGGTCGGTTAGTCCGGACTAACCGGGATACGACCGACCTCTACCGGAGGGCCCAGCCGGAGCGGAGAACCGCACGGCGCAAATCGTGGTCCTTGGCCGCGGCGTCGCTGAGCTTGGTCAGAAGCAGGTCCACCCAGGCTGCGAGCTCGACCGGCGGGGCCAGCTCCAGCACTTCGTTTTTGACGCGCGCC
>Ga0209804_1002163_pt1 | contig 12100 bp, 9 predicted proteins | sample GraSoiAngelo_139_FD_185896 | JGI IMG/M metagenome (GOLD analysis project Ga0209804, IMG submission 185896) | Grasslands soil microbial communities from the Angelo Coastal Reserve, California, USA - 14_0929_12_20cm (SPAdes) (version 2) | ecosystem: Environmental > Terrestrial > Soil > Grasslands ... | reverse complement strand
CGTCGGCGACGACGTGGTTGTTGGTCACCACCGTGCCGTCCTTGTCCACGATGACTCCCGAACCGGTCCCCGGGGTGTTCGGGCCGCGTTCCCGCAGGCTTTCGCCCGATTTGACGGAAACGGACACCGGGCTGATGTTGACCACGGCTGGTTTGACACGGTCAGCCAGGTTGATGAAGACGTTCTGCATTTCTTCAAGCAGACGGACGCCGTTCAGCTCCTCGGCGAAGGTCCCGCCAGAAAACGGCTCGACTGCCAGGAATCCGAGGATGAGGACAACGCCGAGAACCTGAGAGGCCGCGGCACGGTCTCGAAACGTCATGTGGTGCTCCTCACGGTTGAAGGAGGTTTCACGGTTCGACGCGCCGCCGTCCATCGGGCGGGCGTCGATGCTCTTATCCTAGCAAATGGGCGCGAGCGATTACAACGCCTGAGCGTCGTCGGCCGACGATTTAGGCGCGAAGGGACTGGAGCGCAGCGGGCATGGCGGAGCGGCGGCCGATGAGGATGACCTGGTCGCCAGCCCTCAGGACCACCTCGGCGTGCGGGAACAGCACTGAATCGCCGCGCCGGACCAGGACGATCCCTACACTGTCCGGCAGGGATAACTCGGCGAGCCGCCGGCCATCGGCCCCGAGGCCCGGAGCGATCGTGATGTGCTCGACCGTGCCGCCCCCGGCTTGGAGGTCTTCGTGGAGGCGGATCAAGGGGACGGTGAGGCCTTCCTCGGAGTGGGAGGCCAGCTGGTCCCGTATGGCTTGCAGCGTGCGTTGCTCGGCTCGAATGCTTTCACACATGGGGAGCGCCTCATCGAGGCCCGTCGGGGTCTCAGGCGCTTGGGTGGTGTGAGTGGCGTACAAGCGTTGGCCCAGAGACTCGTAGGCATGGCGGAGCCGAGCCTCGGCATCGTCGGCTTGAAACTGGAGCTTGGCCAGTTGGACCCGGCGGGCGACCCGCTCGGCAACGTTCATGACGCCTTCTTTGAGCCCGTCCAGGCTGATCGAGAGGGCGCGGCTGGTGGATTGAAAGAGGTTCATAGCGTCGGATAAGCGCGATTATGTCAACTTTTGAGTCCCGCCAACCTTTCCTCATCCGGCCCTGAAAACCTCATCCTGAACCTGCAAAAGAGCACCGATCACCGCTCCCCTATTTGAGCTTCAGTGCCAGCCACCAGGCGACTGATATTGTCACGATGGCGATAGGCAATCAAGCCTGTCGTGGCGATGGCAAACAGCGCCATGGAAGCGGTGGGATGGAAAAGCCAGACCCACAGCGGAAGGCTCCCGAAGGCGAGCAAGGCCGCCAACGACGAGGTCCGCCAGAGCGCGGCACTGGTAAGCCACACCGCTAGCAAGCTGGCCCCTACGATCCAGTCGACGGCCAAGAGCACCCCCAGGGCGGTCGCCACGCCTTTGCCTCCTTTGAATCGCAGGAACACGGGGAATATGTGTCCCAGGATGGCCGCACCGCCGGCGGCCAGTTCCCATTCACTGCCTGCAGCTCCGAGAAGATGCCGGGCGACCAGCACCGCCAGGGCCCCCTTCCCCATGTCGCCGATCAGCGTGACGATCCCAGCGGCGTTGCCCGCCACTCTGAGGACGTTGGTGAATCCGATGTTGTGGCTGCCAGCGTCGCGGGGGTCGATCCCCCCCAATGCGCGTCCTGCGAAGATGCCGACGGGAATGGCGCCGAGGAGATAGCCGATCGCGAGCGACGAGGCGAGGGCCGTGTCCATCAGGAGGAGCGGGCATGCGCGCCGTTACGCGGGAGCACGGCAGTGACAAACTGCCGGATGTACTGGGCGGCGGAAACCAGTGAGAGCACCAGGGATACCCAGAGAATGGCTATGCCCCAGGAGTACAAGTTCAGGGTGCTGGGTACGGCCTCGTCAAGGATTAACAATAGAATAGCCACGACTTGGGCCGCCATCTTGAGCTTCCCGGTCGTTTCGGCGGCCAGGACGATCCCCTCGCGGGCAGCGACGCCCCGCAGGCCGGTGACGGCCAATTCCCGCCCGGCCAGCACGATGGCGATCCACGCCTCCACCAGATCCTGGTCCACGAGGAGGAAGAGGGCAGTCAGGACCAAGAGCTTGTCGGCGATCGGGTCCAGCAGCTTTCCCAGTCTGGTGATCTGGCCCCAGCGCCGGGCGATGTAGCCGTCCACGGCGTCGGTCAAGGCCGCCAAGCCGAAAACCGCTGCCGCGGCCAGCGCGCGATTGGGCGTCGGCTCCAGGAAGACGAGGACAAAGACAGGAATCAATAGAATTCGGCTGACGGTGATCGCGTTGGGCACATGCCGCACGAGACCAGCCCACCTCGGCGAAGCCGCCGGCCCGTGGGACGGAGCGACAATGGCCTGTTGCTCTGAGAGCGTGATGGCCGGCCTTCCTTTACAGGGGCAGCCGCCCGATGGCCGCCGCCATGCGAACGATCTGATCGAGCAACGCGCGTACCTCCCGCAGGGGGACCATGTTCGGTCCGTCTGAGAGGGCGTGATCAGGATCCGGGTGGACTTCCATGAAGAGTCCTTCGCACCCGACGGCCACGGCGGCCCGCGCGAGCGGCGCCACGAACTCCCGCTGCCCGGAAGAGCGCGTGCCCGCCCCGCCCGGCAACTGGACGCTGTGGGTTGCATCGAAGATGACCGGATAGCCGAGGCGGCGCATGATCGGGAGCGACCGGAAGTCTGTGACGAGGTTGTTGTACCCGAATGAAGCGCCGCGCTCGGTCAGGAGGATCCGCCGGCTCCCCGCCGCCTCGATTTTTTGCACCACATTCGCCATGTCCCACGGGGCCAGGAACTGTCCCTTCTTGACATTGACCACCCGTCCCGTCCGCGCGGCGGCGACGATCAGATCGGTTTGCCGGCACAGGAAGGCCGGGATCTGGAGGACATCCAGGACGCGCCCGGCCTCGGTCGCTTCTTCGGGCGTGTGCACGTCCGACAGGATGGGACTCCCGACCTCCTCCCGCACGCGGCTCAACACGGCCAGCCCCTTCTTGAGTCCCGGCCCCCGGAACGATTCGCCGGAGCTGCGGTTGGCCTTGTCGTAAGACGATTTGAAGATAAAGGGGAGCTTTAAGTCTCCGGTGATCCGCTTCAGCTCCTTGGCGGTCTCCATGACCAGGCCCGCGTCCTCAATGACGCACGGGCCGGCGATCACGAGATGGGGCAGCCCCTCCCCCACCTTGAGCCCGGCGATCTCGATCGTCTGCATGGACTGGGTCACCCGCCGACCTTGTGCTGCAGCGCCGCCCGCATGAATCCCTGGAACAGCGGGTGGGGCCGGCGCGGACGCGAGTTGAACTCAGGATGGAATTGCGTGGCCACGAACCAGGGATGGTGCGGCAGCTCGATGATCTCCACCAGCCGCCCGTCGGGGGACAGCCCGCTGAGCACCAACCCGTGCTTGGTCAGCCGGTCCCGGAAGGAGTTGTTGAACTCGTACCGGTGCCGGTGGCGCTCCAGAACCTCTGTGTGGCCGTACGCCTCGTGGGCGCGGGAGCCCTTTTCCAGCATGCAGGGATAGGTGCCTAAACGCATGGTCCCGCCCTTCTCCTCGATCGTGCGCTGGTCGGACATGAGGTCGATGACGGAGGTCGGCCCGTCCGGGACGAATTCCGAGCTGTTGGCGTCGCGGAGGCCGGCCACGTTCCGGGCGTACTCGATCACCGCGCACTGCATCCCGAGGCACAGGCCGAGGAACGGCACCTGTTTCTCCCGTGCGTGGCGGATCGCCGAGACCTTGCCCTCGATGCCCCGCCCGCCGAAACCGCCGGGCACGATGATGCCGTCCACGTCGGCGAGCACGCGCTCGGCACCCCGGCGCTCGATGTCCTCGGACTCCACCCAATGAATGATCGGACGCGTCGCCGACGTGCTACCTCCGTGCACCAGGGCCTCCGTCAGGCTCTTGTAGGACTCCTTCAGGCCGACGTACTTTCCGACCAGGGCAATGGTCGCTTCGTGCTGCGGGTGCTTGATCCGCTGGACCAGGCTGTCCCATTCCCGCAGATCGGGCTCGCCGAGTTGCAACCGCAGCCGGTCCACGATCAGGCGATCCAATCCTTCCTTGTGGAAGACGAGCGGGACCTCGTAAGGCGTGTCCACGTCCTTCGCCGTGATCACTTCATCTTTTTGCAGATTGCAAAACAGTGCGATCTTCTCCTTCAGCTCAGGAGGGAGGTACCGATCTGTCCGGCAGAGGAGGATGTGCGGCTGGATGCCGATCTCCCGCAGTTTGTTGACGCTGTGCTGGGTCGGCTTGGTCTTGAGCTCGCCGGCGGCGCCGAGATAGGGCACCAGCGTGACGTGGATGTACAGGACGTTCTCCCGTCCCACGTCGTAGGGAAGCTGGCGGATGGCCTCCAGGAACGGCAGGCTCTCGATGTCACCCACCGTCCCCCCGATCTCTGTGATGACAATGTCCACGCCGTCCGCCCGGGCGCGGATGGACTGCTTGATCTCGTCAGTGATGTGCGGCACGACCTGGACCGTCCCACCCAGGTAATCGCCACGGCGCTCCTTCATGATGACGTCGTAGTAGATGCGCCCGGTCGTGAAGTTATTGCGCCGCCCGACGGTCACGGACGTGAACCGCTCGTAGTGTCCGAGGTCGAGGTCGGTCTCCGCCCCGTCCTCTGTCACGTAGACTTCCCCATGCTGGTAGGGATTCATCGTCCCCGGGTCCACGTTGATATAGGGGTCGATTTTTAGGAAAGTTAAGCGGGCGCCGCGGCTCTCCAGGAGATTCCCGATGGACGCGGACGCGAGGCCCTTCCCCAGCGACGACACCACCCCGCCGGTCACAAAGATGAATTTCGCCATGCCGGCCTCCCTCCTATTTGCACCGCACCGTTACACCCACCCGCCCCGGCCCCGCTGGAGCGGGGCCTTTTCCCGTGGCCCAAGCGCGCTTCAGTAGTCGCGAGGTCTTGGCTGAGCGACGTTTTCATCGACGCGCCCCTTCCCGTGTGAGCATATGTTCGGCCCGTTCCAGGTCCGCCGGGGTGTCCACCCGCAACGAAGCCTGTTTGGTCTCCCACACTCGGATGCGCACTCCGGCTTCCAGGAGCCGTAACTGCTCCAACTGCTCCGTCACTTCCAACGTCCCGGACGGCAACTGGGTAAAGTGGGCCAGGGCCGCCTTCGTATAGATGTAGAGGCCCAGATGCTTCCAGTGCAGTCCCGGAACCAGGCCGCCGCGCCCCGCGTTCCGGTCTCTCAGGTATGGAACGGGACTGCGCGAGAAGTACAGCGCGTCCCCGTTGCGGTCCGTGACGACCTTGACCACGTTCGGGTCCAGCAGTTCGCGCTCTTCGGTGATGGCCTGCTTGAGCGTCCCGACCTCGGCATCAGAATGGGTGAACGGGTGGATGAGGTCTTCCAAGAAGCCCGGAGTCAGCGGAATTTCATCGCCCTGCAGGTTCACATAGACGTCCGCCGGAACCTCGCGGGCGACGGCCGCCACGCGATCCGAACCACTACGAAGATCATGTCCCGTGAGGATCGCCTCGCCGCCGAATCCCATCACGCAGTCGCGAATGCGCGCGTCGTCCGTGGCGACGACGATCCGGCCGACACCGCGCGCCGGCCGCACCCGTTCGTAGACGTGCTGGATCAGAGGCTTGTCGCCCAGACGCGCGAGCGGTTTGCCCGGAAACCGGCTGGAGCCGTAGCGCGCCGGGATGACGACGGCCACCGTGGTCCTGGGTCTTGGTTGCCGCATGGCATCAACCATGGAGAATGGCTTCTTCGAGTTGGACCGCGCTCACGGCGGCCGTGCCCACCATGCCGACGACAATCCCGGCGGCGTAGTTGGCCAAGATCGCAGCCTGCCGCATGGGCGCGCCGGCGGTCAGGGCGAGCGCCAGCGTGGCGACCACGGTGTCGCCAGCGCCGGTCACGTCGAAGACCTGGCGTGCCACGGTCGGGATGTGCGTGACCCGTCCGTCCTCTTCAAAGAGGCTCATTCCCCGTTCCCCGCGCGTGATCAGGATGGCCTGGCAGCCGAGCCGTTGGAAGAGCTGGCGCCCGGCCTCCAGCAGGGTCGCCTCGTCTTCGCCTTGGACACCCGCCGCCTGGACGGCTTCCAAGTGGTTCGGCGTGATGACCGTCGCGCCCTTGTACCGGCTGATGTGGGGGACCTTGGGGTCGACAATCACCGGCACGTGGTGCCGATGGGCCAGGTCAAGAACATCGGTCATCACGCGGGGGGTCACCACGCCCTTGGCATAATCCGAAACCACCAGGGCCGACGCCGAGCGGATGCAGGCCGCCACATAGCGGGTGAGCCGCGCCTCCAGCGCGCCACTGATGGCTTCACAACGCTCGAGGTCGAAACGCACCAGCTGCTGGTTGTGCGCCACGACCCTTGTCTTCTTGGTCGTAGGCCGCGCGTCGTCGGTCAGGATGCCGTCGCGCCCGATCCCTTGGCCCTCCAGTACCTGGAGGAATTGCCGGCTGCCCTCGTCCGTGCCGACCACCCCGCAGAGATCCACCCGCCCGCCAAGCGCCTTGATGTTGTTGGACACGTTGGCCGCGCCGCCGAGTTGGAGCGTCTCAGTTGCCACGGCCACCACCGGCACCGGCGCTTCGGGGGAGATCCGGCTGACCTGTCCCCAGATGTAATGGTCCAGGATCAGGTCGCCGATGACCAGGACCTTGCCGTTCTTGAACTTCTTGAGGTAGGGAAGCAGGGCGTCGGTCTTCATCGGATCGTCTTCCCCAGACGCTCCCAGCGGACCCAGTTCGCGAGCGGCCCCTGCCCGTTCCAGGACCAGTAGATCAGGAACGCCTTGCCCTTGATCTTCTCGACCTTGACGAAACCCCAGAAGCGGCTGTCGAGACTCTGGTCGCGGTTGTCGCCCATGACGAAGTAGGAGTCCGGCGGGACTTTGAGCGGGCCGAGATTGTCTCGCGGTTGGACCTGGTGCGGGAGGACGTTCGGGTCCACGTGCTGCACATAGGTTTCCACCAGGGGTTCCCCGTTGATCCAGACCTGCTTGTTGCGGACCTCCACCGTGTCGCCGGGCAGGCCGATCACGCGTTTGATGAAGTCCTTGCTCTCGTCCTCCGGGAACTTGAACACGATGATGTCGCCCCGCTGGGGTTCGGAGAACCGGACCAGGATCCTGTCCCAGTACGGCAGTTTGAGGTCGTACAGGAATTTCGTGACCAGGATGTGGTCGCCGATCGTCAGGGTCGGCACCATGGAGCCGGAGGGGATTTTGAAGGCCTGGACGACGAAGGTCCGGATGAAGAGGGCCAGGATGATGGCGATGAGGATGGCTTCGCCGTACTCGCGCCAGAGGGGTTTGCTGCGGACGGACTCGGTCCGCTGCCCCTCGGCGGGGGGCGCGATGATCGGCGCCGGCTCGATCGACGGGACGGCTAGTCCGTCACTTTCAGCAGAGCCAGGAAGGCCTCCTGTGGCACTTCCACCCGCCCGACCTGCTTCATCCTTTTCTTGCCTTCCTTCTGCTTCTCCCATAGTTTCCTTTTGCGAGTGATGTCGCCCCCGTAGCATTTCGCCGTGACGTTCTTGCGCATGGCCCCCACGGTCTCCCGCGCGATGATCTGGCTGCCGATGGCGGCCTGAATCGCCACCTCGAACATCTGGCGGGGGATATGTTCCTTCAACTTCTCAGCCACCTGCCTCCCACGGGCGACCGCCTTGTCGTGGTGGACGATGAAGGACAGCGCGTCCACGCTCTCCCCGTTCAACAAGATGTCCACTTTCACCAGGTCCGACGGCTGGTAGCCGATGATCTCATAGTCCAGGGAGGCATACCCCTGCGTCTTGGACTTTAGGCGATCGTAGAAGTCTAGCACGATCTCGTTCAGCGGCATCTCATACGTCATCATGACCCGGGTGGGGTTCAGGTAGGTCAGACCCTTCTGAGTACCCCGCCGCTCCTGGCACAGCGCTAAGAGATTGCCGACGTAAGTTTCGGGCGTGATGAGCGTGGCTTTGATGAACGGTTCCTCGAACCGCTCGATGTGGTTGGGCTCCGGCAGCTTGGTCGGATTGTCGATGTACTGCACCGTTCCCTTGGTCGTCGTCACGCGATAGACGACGGTGGGTGTCGTGCTGATGAGCTCCAGTCCGTACTCCCGCTCCAGGCGCTCCTGGATGATCTCCATGTGGAGCAGCCCCAGGAACCCGCAGCGGAAGCCGAAACCGAGCGCCAGCGACGTTTCAGGCTCGTACGTAAAACTGGCGTCGTTCAGCCGCAGCTTCTCGAGCGCGTCCCGCAAGTTCTCGAAGAGGTCGTTGTCCGTGGGGTACAGCCCGCAGAAGACCATCGGCTTGGCTTCTTTGTACCCGGGATAGGGCTTCAACGTCGGTCTCTCGGCCGCCGTGATGGTGTCGCCGATGCGCGTATCGCCAACGCGCTTGATGCCCGCTACCACGTAGCCGACTTCGCCGGTGGCCAGCCGCTCCGTTTTCACCCGCTTCGGCGTGGAGATCCCGACCTCCTGGACCTCGAACACCTTGCCGCTGCCTGTCATGCGGACCTTCATGGCCGGCTCGATGGCGCCGTCGCCCACGCGTGCCAGGACCGTCACGCCCTGGTAGTTATCGAACCAGGAATCGAACACGAGCGCCCGGAGCGGCTTGTCCGGATCGCCCGATGGCGGCGGGATGCGTTTCACGACCGCTTCCAGCACATCCTTGGTGCCGCTTCCGGCTTTGGCGCTCGTCAGGACGGCGTCATGCGCGTCCAGCCCCAGCACGTCCTCGATCTGCCGCTTGGTCCCTTCGATGTCGGCGCTGGCCAGGTCCACCTTGTTGATGACCGGGATGACGGTGAGGTGGTTCTCGATCGCCAAGTGGGCATTGGCGATCGTTTGCGCCTCGACCCCTTGAGAGGCGTCCACCAGGAGCACCGCGCCTTCACAGGCGGCCAGGCTGCGCGAGACCTCATAGGTGAAGTCCACGTGGCCCGGCGTGTCGATGAGGTTCAGGAGATACTCGTGCCCATCGTCGGCCTTGTACCGGATGGTGACCGTGTGGGCCTTGATGGTGATCCCCCGCTCGCGCTCCAGGTCCATCGCGTCCAGGATCTGCTCGCGCGATTCCCGGGCGCTGATGGCCCCGGTGTATTCGAGCAACCGATCCGCGAGTGTCGACTTCCCGTGGTCTATGTGGGCGATAATGGAAAAGTTCCGGATCAGTGCCTGCAAAATGGGGGTCCTTTTGAACTCACAAGCTCGCTGATTATAATAATTTTTCGGCAGATTGTCAAAGACGAATCCCCTCCCTATAATGGCCCATCTGCATGGCGTCCCCGACCCGCACCGCGAGGCTTCAGGCGGAGGATCACCGCCACCTCTGGCATCCCTTCACGCAACAGCGTGAGTGGGAGCAAGAGCCGCCCCTCATCATCGAACGGGGCCGTGGCGTCTATCTGGAAGACACCGACGGTCACCGCTACCTGGACGGGGTCTCTTCCCTCTGGGTCAATCTCCACGGCCATCGCAAGCGAGAGCTGGACCGCGCGCTCGTGGCGCAGCTGAAGAAGATCGCCCACTCCACGCTGCTGGGACTGGCCAACGTCCCCTCCATCGAGCTGGCGCGCCGGCTGGTGGCCCTGGCGCCACGCGGGCTCACGCGCGTCTTCTATTCGGACGACGGCTCGACGGCAGTGGAAGTGGCCCTGAAGATGGCTTACCAGTACTGGCAGCTTCGAGGCGGCCCTGACACGTCCAAGACGAGGTTCCTGCACCTGGGCCAGGCCTATCACGGCGACACGCTGGGAGCCGTCAGCGTGGGTGGCATCCCGCTCTTCCACGACCGCTTCAAGCCGCTCCTGTTCTCGACCTACGAGGCCCACGCGCCGTACTGTTACCGCTGCCCGCTGGACCTGACCTATCCGAGGTGTCGGGTGGCTTGCGCCGACGCCGTGGAGGACGTGCTCACACGGCACCATCAGAGCATCGCGGCGTTGGTTGTCGAGCCGATGTTGCTGGCGGCCGGGGGCATGATCACGATGCCGCCGGGCTACCTGAGCAAGCTGCGTCGCTTGTGCACCCGCTACCGGGTGTTGCTGATCGCCGACGAGGTGGCGACCGGCTTCGGGCGCACGGGCCGGATGTTCGCCTGCGAGCACGAGAGCGTGAAGCCGGACCTCATGGCGGTCAGCAAGGGGTTGACCGGCGGCTATCTGCCGCTGGCCGCCACGTTGACCACCGAGCGCATTTACCGGGCGTTCCTCGGTCGGTACGAGGAGTTCAAGACCTTCTTCCACGGACACAGTTATACGGGCAACCCGCTGGGCTGCGCCGTGGCACTCGCGAACCTGGACATCTTTGCGCAGGAGCGCACGTTGCAACAACTCCAGTCGAAGATCGCGGCGCTGCGTCGCCTGCTGCGCCCGCTCGGCGAACATCCGCACGTTGGCGACATCCGCCAATTCGGCTTTCTCGTCGGGATCGAGCTGGTGCGGGACCGGGCGACGAAGCAGCCTTACCTGCTTATCGAACGGATCGGCATGGGCGTAGCGGCGGAGGCCAGGCGGCTTGGCCTGATCATTCGTCCGCTTGGGAACGTGATCGTCCTGATGCCACCGCTGAGCACGACGATGAAGGAGTTGCGCCAGATGGTGGACATTATCAAGAACGCCATTCGGGTGGTGACGGAGAAAGGTGTCATTGCGAGCGCAGCGAAGCAATCTCGTGGTCGTGGTGTGAACTAGGCATAGATTGCTTCGTCGCATCGCTCCTCGCAATGACAATATTGCTCCGGGCGGTTACTTCAGCAAGTAGTCCTGGATGAACAGCACCGACGCGTAGAAGAGGTAGTCCACGTTCTTCTTCTTCGAGAAGCCATGCCCCTCGTCCTTTGCCAGCAAGTACCAGACCGGCGTGCCATTCTTCCGGACGGTCGAGACCATCTGCTCGGCCTCGCTCACCGGCACGCGCGGGTCGTTTCGGCCCTGGACGACGAAGAGCGGCTTCTTCAGCTTGTCCGCGTTGTGCACCGGCGCAATCCGCTCCAGGAACGCGCGCGTCTCCCGGTCGCGCTCATCGCCGTACTCCGCGCGGCGCAGGTCGCGGCGGTAGCTTTCCGTGCCTTCTAGAAATGTCACGAGATTGGAGATGCCGACGATGTCCAGCAGGCAGCGGACCCGGTCGTTGTAGAGGGTGCCCGCCACCAGGGTCACGTGCCCGCCGTAGCTCGTGCCCCACACCATCACGCGCTCGGCGTCCAAGTCCGGCCGGGTCCTGATCCAGTCCAGCAGCGCGCCGACGTCCTTGTAGGCGTCTTCCCGGAGCCGGCCGTTGTCCAGCTTCAGAAAGGTCTTGCCGTAGCCGGCCGACCCGCGGATGTTGGGGTACAGCAGAGCGACCCCCAGCTCGTTCAGCCAGTAGGTGTGCCGGGCCAGGAAATGCGGGCGGGCCTGGCCTTCCGGGCCGCCGTGGATGTTCACGGCGACGGGGCGCTTGCCGGAGAAGCGCGCCGGTGGGCGGTACAGGAATCCGGAAAGCGTGCGCCCGTCGAAACTCTTCCAGCGAACCAGTTCCGGTTCAGGCAGGTTCGCGGTGTTCAGGCCGCCTGTCTCGCTGTACGTCCAGCGCTCGACGGTGCCGGTGACGACCTGGAACGAGTACACGTCGGCCGGGGTGCGCACGGATTCAAAGGTCAGGCCGAGGTCGGTGCTGTTGGCGTGCCACTGGAGTCCGCCGATGACGCCGAGGGGGAACTTCTGGACCGGACGTTCCTGCCCGGTCGCCGTCTCGAGCACATGCAACACGCTCACGCCGTCGTCGTTCGTGACGAAGGCCAGCCACTTCCCGTCCCGCGACAGATCGAAGTCCTCAACGCCCCAGGCGAGATTCCCCGTAAGATAGGCGTGCTGCTTCGTTGCGAGGTCCAGGTACGCGAGCCGGTGAAACTCCGCATCGCGGTCCGTTGTGACGTACAGCCCCTTCCCGTTCCGTGAGAACCGTCCGCCGCCGTAGGACACCGGCTCGGCGCCGCCTTTGGGTGTGAGCAGGGTGCGATGCCCGGTCGCCGCGTCGAACACCCACAGGTGGCTTTCGTTGGCAGAGATGAACTCCAGGACGAGCAGGGCGCGGTCGTTCGGCGACC
>Ga0209804_1002162_pt1 | contig 12100 bp, 11 predicted proteins | sample GraSoiAngelo_139_FD_185896 | JGI IMG/M metagenome (GOLD analysis project Ga0209804, IMG submission 185896) | Grasslands soil microbial communities from the Angelo Coastal Reserve, California, USA - 14_0929_12_20cm (SPAdes) (version 2) | ecosystem: Environmental > Terrestrial > Soil > Grasslands ... | reverse complement strand
GCGTGTCCTTGATGAGCGCCATGACGCAGTACTCCAGGGCCCCGCGACGCATCTGGCTGACCAGGCCGTCCACGGGCACGCGTGCAATGTAGCACAAGCTTCCTTGCTCCGCAAGGTACTAACGGAAGCGATTATTTCGAGCCTTCTGGGGTTTGGGCGGGATCAGCGCACGAGGGCGCTGCGCAGCTCGGGCAGCGCTTCGGCGGCGGCCGCCGCCACCCGGGCATGGTCCGGGCCCTGGCAATTGATGATCTGCTCGGTGAAACCCAGCTCGAGATAGCGCCCGACCAGGTCGATGAGTTTGGCCCGGTCACGGCCATCCCACATGTGCTGCGTCGAGCGACGGATCGCGCCTGGGTCGCGACCGGCGCGGGCGCAGGCCTCGTCCAGCATCCGGCTCTTCTCAGCGGCCTCCTGGGCGGTCGCGGCGCCAGAGCTGTTCCAGACATCCGCGTAGCGGGCCACCACCATCATCATTTGCTCGCCGCCAGCCCCAATCCAGATCGGTGGGTGTGGCTTCTGGATCGGTTTGGGGTTGGCGATGGCATCGCTGAAGTGGTAGTAGCGGCCCTCGAGCGTGGTCCGGTCCTTAGTCCAGAGCGAGATGAGGGCATCGAGCGATTCGCGCAGCCTGCCCACGCGGTGTTCCAGCCCTTCGATGCCGAACATCCGATGTTCGGCCTCCGCCCAGGCGGCACCAATGCCGAATTCCAGCCGGCCACCCGAGAGGTGATCGACGGTGACGGCCATCTTCGCCAGCAATGCCGGGTGGCGGTAGGTATTGCCGGTGACCATGCAGCCGAAGCGGACCCGGCGGGTTGCCTGAGCGATCGCGGCCAGCAGCGTCCAGCCTTCGTATACCGAAGCTTCCTGGCCGCCGGCGCCGATCGTAGCCAGGTGGTCGAAGTCCCAGACGTGATCGAAGCCGGCCTCGTCGGCGATGCGCCATACCTCACGGAGCGCCTCGATAGTCGTCTGCTGGCCGGAATTCTTCAGTCCGAGGCGGAGGGGAGAAGCCATATGCTCAGGCTAGCGCAGTGGAAGGGCACGAAGCGGCGGTTATCGGCGCGGGACCGGCCGGATTGGCGGCAGGGGCGATGCTCAAGCAAAAAGGCATCGACACCGTACTCCTGGAGAAGGCCGATGGAGCCGGCACGAGTTGGCTCAACCACTATGACCGCCTCCATCTACATACCGTGCGATGGCTGTCGGGTCTACCCGGATTTCCGATTCCGAGAGGGTTCGGGAAATGGGTGGCCCGGGACGATGTCCACCGCTACCTGCAAGCCTATGCAGAGCATCACCGGCTCGGTGTCCGGCTCCGGACCGAAGTCCTTGGTCTGGATCGTCAGGACAACCGGTGGCTGCTCAAGACAAGGGGGCAGCCTTTGAGCGCGCGCTGGGTCGTGATCGCCACCGGGTTCAACCGCGATCCGTTCCTCCCCAACTGGGAAGGACGCGACGGCTTCACCGGCGAGCTGCTCCACTCCAGCCGGTATCGCAGCCCACGACCGTATGCCGGTCGCAAGGTGCTGGTGGTCGGCACCGGAAACTCCGGGGCCGAGATCGCGGTGGACCTGGTCGAGGGTGGCGCGCAAACCGTCTGGCTCTCGGTCAGGACTCCACCCAACATCCTGCGTCGGGACGTAGGCGGCTTCCCCAGCCAGGTGCTGGGGATACTGATGCGTTCGCTTCCAGTCGGCGTCGTCGACCGGATGACCGCCACGGCGCAACGCCTCACGGTTGGCGACCTGCGCCCGTACGGGCTCGGCCGGCCGCCCCGTGGAATGTACCGCCGGTTGGTCGAAGATGGCATCATCCCCATCCTCGACGTGGGTCTGATCAAGGCAGTCAAGCAACGCCGGGTCACAGTGGTGGGCGCGGTGACGCGGTTCGACTTCGCGGACGTCGTCCTCAAGGACGGGGAGCGCCTCCGCCCGGATGCGGTGATCGCCGCCACCGGTTTCCGGCGTGGCCTCGAGCCGCTGGTGGGCGGCCTGGGCGTGCTTCGTCCCAATGGTGTGCCACAGGTCCTCGGCGCGACCACACATCCGCACGCGCCCGACCTCTTCTTCATCGGGTACAGCAATCCCCTGGGTGGGAACTTGAGAGAGCTCGGCATCGACAGCAAACGGATCGCCCGCGAGGTGGCCCGCCGGCGGGCCCGGGCGATGGCACCGGCAGCAGCCTAAGCCTCAAGCGCCATCGACTGGTTGTTCTCGCTCGGGTTGTTACGCTAGCTGGCGAGTCTGTGATCACGAATTTCGCCGCGTTCCTCGGCATCTCGATCATCGTGATCGCGTCACCGGGACCGGACACTGCTCTCACCATCCGCAACACGCTGGTCGGCGGTCGCCGCGGCGGCGTGGCGACGGCCGCGGGAGTCGTGACCGGGCTGGCGACCTGGACGGTGGCCAGCAGCGCCGGTCTGGCCGCCCTGCTGGTCGCGTCGCAGCCTCTGTTCCTGGCGGTGCGGCTGGCCGGCGCCGCCTACCTCATCTTTCTAGGCATCCAGGCCCTGCACGGCGCCCTCTTCCGCCGGCACGACCGGGATGACCTGAGACGGTCGGCTCCGGGCGGCCGCCTCCGCCGGCTGGTCGCCTACCGGCAGGGGCTCTTCAGCAACCTCAGCAACCCCAAGATCGTCGTCTTTTTCCTGAGTCTTTTTCCCCAGTTCGTAACGCGCAGCCCGACCTCGTTCCTCAGTCTCCTACTGCTGGGCGCGATCTTCTGCTCGATCACCCTCACCTGGCTGACCCTTTACGCCGTCGTCGTGGCGAGGATCGGTGACGTCCTGCGCCGGGACCGGGTTCGCCGCGCGCTCGAGGCCACCACCGGCCTGGTCCTGGTCGGACTGGGACTCCGGCTCGCGACCGAGCCACGCTAACTGCCCCAGGCAGGCGTGCCAAAGGGCACAGGATGTATGTGCCGCACGCCATAGGGGGCGCGCACAGTGGCGGCTAGCCTTCGTCTATCACGCGAAGGAGCGAAGACATGTACGGATTGCAGGACATGCAGCCGGCGCGTCAGAGAATCGCCGAGCTCCACCGGAACTCCGAGCGAGTCCAGATGGCATCCGAGGCCGTGCGAGAACTGCGCGAGTCACAAGAGGCGCGCCCCCAGGTCGAGCCGGCCCCTGCGGGCAGGCTCTGGGCCAGGCGCCTACGCGCGGCGTTTACCTGGTCTTAGTTGACGCCAGGCTGCCGGATTCCTTCGGCTCTCTGACCTTATTACCCGTCGGCCGGTAGACGAGGATGGCGACGCCGTCGCCGACCATCTTTGACTCGACCAGCCGCAGGCGTTTCTTATCGGTCGTGTCGCCGAAGAGCCGCTTTCCCCTCCCCAGCACGACAGGAAACACCATCAGCCGGACCTCGTCAACGAGGTCATTCTCGAGCAGCGTCTGCACCAGCCGAGCGCTGCCGTGGACCACGATATTGCCGTCCTGCTTGTCCCTGAGCTTCGAAACCTCATCGACGATGTTCCCGCTCAGCACCTTCGAGTTGTTCCAGGTGGGGTCCTTCAGGGTCGAGGAAACGACGTACTTGGGCATGGTGTTGAATTTGTCGGCGAACTCACCGGTCCGCGACGGCCAGGCGGCGGCGAAGCCCTGGTAGGTGGTCCGCCCCAGCAGCAGGGCGTCGGACGAGTTGGTCTCGTCCACCTTGAAGTTGTCGCCCTCGGTGCCACGGCTGACCTCGAAGCTCCAGCCTGCGTGCTTGAAATTTTTCTCGTCTCCGCCCGGTGCCTCGATGACCCCGTCCAGGGAGATGAACTCGGTGACGACGATTCTTCCCATGTGATCCTCCTTATTGAGCCAGTTGGGTTGCTTTTTGGCTAACCGCTCGGGAGCCTCGGCTCGATGACGCGGGCACTTCTGAGGTCGACCGTGACGGCAGCGGTCAGAGGCTCGATGGCCAGGCCCGACTGGTAGACGCGCAGGTAGTCGTCCGCCATGCGCGCCGGGCTGAACCGCTCGCGGGCGACCTCGGCACATCGCGCCGGATCGATCTCCTCCAGGTGGTTGACCGCGTCCACGAGGCCGTCGACGTCCTCGGCCAGGAACCCCGTGACGCCCGGCTCGATCAGCTCCGGCGCCGACCCGGTCCGCAGGGCGATCACCGGCGTGCCGGCGACCATGCACTCGGCCATGGCCAGGCCGAACGGCTCTGCCCACTGCAGCGGGAAGATGCCCGCGGCGGCACGAGCCACCAAGCGGGACTTCTCGGCGCCGTGCACGTTCGGGTAGTACTCGATCGATCGCCCAAGATGCGGCTCGACCTCCTCCTCGAAGTAGCTCTCGCCCTCCCCGGTGCGCTCCACCTTGCCGCCCAGGATCAGCTTGCGGCCGGTCCGGCGAGCCACCTCGATGGCCAGGTGCTGCCCCTTGTTGGGGACGATCCGGGCGACCTCGATCAGATATCGCTCCTTGCTCCGGCTGGGTGGGCCGGTCGGGATCTCCACCGCGTTGTGGACCATGGCAGTGAAGTGAAGCTCGGGCGCCGAGGTCGCCTGGCTGACGCTGATGGCACAGAGCCGGACCCGGTGCTGGACCTCGCGATAGAAGGTGGCGTATGGCTCGGTGATCTCGCCGTGGACGGTGTGAACAACCAGCGGGGCGACCCCACTGTTGAGGGCCATCAGGATGCCTTCCGGGCCCAGGTGGTCGTGGATGACGTCGAAGCGCTTGCCCTCGAGGTGCTCGTAGACCCGAGCCAGGTAGGTCGCCTCGCGGACGGCGGACCAGGGGCCGCCCAGGTCAGGATTCCAGCGGGCGTCGGCCAGCATGGTCACCCCGGGGCCGGACTCGGTGGCGCCAAAGACGGTAACCTCGTGGCCCCGCCGTCGGAGCTCGGTGTGGAGCAGGTGGACGACCAGCTCGGTGCCGCCGTAGCCGCGGGGCGGCAGCGGATACCAGGGCGGTGCGACCATGGCGATGCGCAAGCCCAAAGGCACAACTCCTCCTCCGTCCGGACCGCCCCTCCCCGGCGGGCGCCCCGACCACGGCACATTCTACCCAACCGTGTTGTGGCCTCAAATATGACAACGAGCCTGTCCCAATAGCCCACTTCTGCCCGGACCGGTTTAAAGTTGTGCCATGCAGCAGGCGCTGACGGTTGCCCAATACGCTGTCACGGCTGCCTTTGTCCTCCTCGGCCTCCTGACATTCCGGGGCTGGCTCGCCAACCGGCAGGACCGCAGCCGTGGATTCCTCGCCCTGGCGCTGGGACTTTTGGGCGGCGTCGCCCTGCTGTCCCGCCTGGTCGCGCTGACCGACGGCTGGGCGGCGCGAGCCCTGACCGATCTCAGCATCGCCGGCCTGCTGGGCTCGGGCCTGGCCGTCCTGCTGTTCAGGGACTCGTTCATCCCCTTGAAGGCCAGCACCCGCCAGATCGCGTTCGTGGCGGTAGCGGCCGTATTCATTTTTTGGGAGTTAGTCGAGACCGTCGCCGACGTCGGGTCGCCGCTCTTCACCGTGGGCGTCGTGGCCATCGTGCTTCCATGGATCGTCTGCGCAGGCGAGCCAGTGGTGCGGTTCTGGATCGCGGCACGACGCCGGCCCGCCGTCCAGCGTGCCCGGCTGCGTTCTCTGAGCGCGGGCCTGGCCGGGCTGGTACTCATCCTTATAGTGACCGGCGTCACCGGTGGTCAGAGCACCACCGAGGTCTCGATCGCCATCCAGCTGGTGGCGCTGGCTGCGGTCCCCCTGATCTACGTCGGCTTTGCTCCGCCGACCTGGTTGCGCCGCGTATGGCGGGACCCGGAGGAGCAGCAATTGCGTGCTGGGATCCGCGACCTGCTCCTTTACAGCTCGGACCGGGCTACCCTCGCCAACCGGGGGCTCGAGTGGGGCATTCGCCTGCTGGGCGCCGACGGGGCGGCGTTGATCGACGCCGGAGGCGAGGTGCTTGCGATCCGGGGGCTGGACGCGGACCTTGCCCGCCAGCTCGGCGGCCGTCTCGATGGCGAGACTCACGGAGGATTGGTCCAACTCGAGGGACAACCGGGCGGCACGGCGGCCGTAGTGCAACTTCCCCTCGATGCCGGGCGGGGCACCCTGGTGATCGCCGCCGGACCATTCACACCCCTGTTCGGAACCGACGAAGTCGCGCGGCTGCAGGAGTATGCGGCCAACCTGGTCCTGGCCCTCGACCGGGCCAGGGTCAGCGAACGGGTGGCGAACCTGGAGCGCTCGAAATCCCAGTTTCTCAGCCTGGCCTCGCACGAGCTCCGCAGTCCGCTGGCGGTGATGGGCGGCTATCTCAGCATGCTCGAGCAGGGCTCGCTCGGGGTGCTCAAGGAAGAAGGGCTGCGGGCGGTCACGGTGCTCAAAGCCCGGACGCTCGAGATGAACATGCTGGTCGACCAGATGCTCGAGGCGACACGCCTCGAGGACGGGCGACTTGGGCTGAAGCGCCGGCGGGTGGACTTAAGAGAGGTCGTCAGCGAGGCGGTGGAGACCGTGAGACCGCTGGCAAGCGACCGACATCAGCTGTCGGTCGAGTTGCCGGAAGACCCCGTCACCGTCATGGCGGACCAGGACCGGCTCGCCACGATAGTTGGCAACCTGATGGAAAATGCAATCAAGTACTCGCCCAACGGTGGCCTGGTGACCTGCCGGCTGGTTCAGGACGACGGGCGAGCCCTGGTCCGGGTCAGCGACCAGGGCGTTGGCATCTCCGCCGCCGAGCAGGCGCGTCTCTTCACTCGGTTCGGCCGGGTCAGCAACCGGCTGACCATGCACATCCGTGGTACCGGGCTCGGCCTCTTTCTCTCACGCGAGCTCGCCCGCCAGCACGGAGGCGACCTGGTGGTGGAGTCATCCGAACCCGAGCACGGCAGCACCTTCCTGCTGACCCTGCCGCTGGCGGTCGCGGTCGAGCAACCACCCGCTCCGGCCCCACCGCAAGCCGAGCCGGAACAGGAAGTAGGGATCCCGCATTTGCGGGTGATCAGCAAGGACGACGAGCAGCTAGATACCGGGCTGGGTTAAGGGCTCGCGCTCTTCCACGGGCTCGGAGACATGAAGGACCGTCTGTAGCCGGGCGGTCACGCCCTCGGTGTCTAGCCGCAACTCGCGAAGTAGCTCGGCCTGGGTCCCATGCGGGAGAAAAGTATCAGGCACGGCCAGGACCGTCACCGGGATCCCGAGCGGACTCAGCATCTCGGAGACAGCGGAGCCGAAGCCGCCGGTCGCGACATTGTCTTCGAGCGTCACGACCAGCCGATGGCGACGAGCCCAACTCTCGAGCCGCGGGTCCAGCGGCTTGATATAGCGGCAGTCGACGACTGTCGCGGGCCATCCCTCACGGTCGAGGTTGGCCGCCACCTCGAGGGCCGTCGCTACCATTTTGCCGGTCGCCAGAAGCAAAAAGGCGGTTCCCTGGCGCAAAACCTCCCACTCACCGACCGGCAGCACCCGGGTGGCGCGGCGCTCGTCGACTCCCGCACTCCCCTTTGGAAACCGGATGGCGAACGGGCCACCCCCGGTGCGGGAGACGGCGGTGTGGAGCAGGTCGCGGAGCTCCTGTGGGCTGCCCGGAGCAGCTAGCGTCAGGTTCGGCATGGCGCGCAGGAAGGTCAGGTCGAATATCCCGTGATGCGATGGACCATCCTCGCCGGTGATCCCTGCCCGGTCCAGCACGAAAGTCACGGGCAGGTTGTGCAGGCAGACATCCATCATCACCTGGTCCAGGGCCCGCTGCAAAAAAGTGGAGTAGATGCAAACCACTGGCAACATTCCTTCCATGGCAAGCCCGGCAGAAAACGTGACCGCATGCTGCTCCGCGATGCCCACATCGAAGAAGCGGTCCGGGAAAGCCGCCGCAAACGGACCCAGGCCGGCGCTGGTACCCATGGCCGCTGTGATGGCGCAGAGGCGAGGCTCGCGCTGGGCTTCCTCGAGCAACGCCTCGCCGAAGACGTCGGTGTAGGTTGTCTTGTGACTGAGCGGCTTGGCGGTCTTGAGGTCGAAGGCGCTCACCCCGTGAAGGTGGTCGATCTCGTCCTCTTCGGCCGGGCCGTACCCGCGGCCCTTGGTGGTGATGACGTGCACCACGACCGGCCCGCCGAGCCGCTTTGCTTGAGCAAGGGTTCGCTCGATGTCGGCCAGGTTGTGCCCGTCGATCGGCCCCGAGTACTTGATCCCCAGGTACTCGAAGAAGGTGCGGGGCGCGATCAGCTCCTTGAGGCTCTCCTTGATGCGGCGGCCGGCCGCGACCGCCTTGTCGCCGCCGGGCACGTGCCGCAACATCCGGTCGACCCAGTTCTTGGTCCGGTGGTAGCCGGGATTCAGGACGGTAAGCCGCTGGGCAAGGTGCTGGGCCAAACCGCCGATGGTGGGCGCATATGAACGGCCGTTGTCGTTGAGGACGATGGTCACAGGAGTCTTGCGGTGGCCGATGTTGTTCAGCGCCTCGTAGGCCATCCCGCCGGTGAGAGCGCCGTCGCCGACTACTACAACAACCTGGCCGTCCGCCCCACGCCGCTGACGGGCTTCGGCCATGCCGGCGGCGTAGCTGAGCCCGGTCGAGGCGTGGCTGTTCTCGATCAGGTCGTGCTCGCTCTCACCCCGGTTTGGATAGCCGCTCATCCCCCCGAGCTTGCGAAGCCGGGCAAACCCCTCCCGGGGGCGGGTGAGCAGCTTGTGCACATAAGCCTGGTGCCCGGTGTCCCAGAGGATGCGGTCACGCGGGCTGTCGAAGGTCCGGTGGAGGGCAAGGGTCAATTCGACCACCCCCAGGTTCGGCCCCAAATGGCCGCCGGTGTGAGACACCGAGCTGACCAGAAACTGCCGGATCTCCTCGGCAAGCTCGCGCAGCTCGGCCTCGGACAGCTCGCGCAGGTCCGATGGCCCGCCGATCCGGTCAAGGACAGGGGTGGGTTGAAGGTCGCTCATGCTCTCTCAACGAGTCTAAAGAACGGCAGGCGAAAGCCTCCGCTCAGGGGTTCAACGCGCCTTGGCCGGTTTTGGTTTCTTAGAAAGCTCCTCGCGGACCTGATTGGCCGCCTCCACGATCACGGCCAGCTTGCGCTCGGCTTCCTGCCAGCTGCGGGTCTTGAGCCCGCAGTCCGGGTCGATCCAGACCTGCTCGGGGCGGAGGACCTCGAGGGCGCGGTGAATGCCGGCGACCACCTCGTCCTTGGTCTCGATCCGGTGATCGTGCGAGTCGACCACGCCGAGCGCGATCTCCTTGGTGAACGGGTGCTTGCGGATCAGCTCGATCAGGGCGAAGTCGTTGTTGGCTGCTTCCAGGTCGAGCTGCTGTACGGGGAGCTCGAGCAAACCAGGATAGATGGTGTCGAAGTCGCCGTAGCACATGTGGGAGATGGTCTTGGCCTTGAGCCCGTCCGTGACGATGTGCATGGCCTCGATCGCGACCGGCAGCTCGTCCGGCCGGGTCGACAGCGCCGGCTCATCGATCTGGATGTAGCGGGCCCCTGCCCGTTGCAGGTCCTCGGCCTCCTCGCGGATCACCTGGGCAAATGCCAGGATGGTGTCGCGCCGCGAGGGGTAGTGCTCATTGAACGACCAGTCGGTCATGGTGTATGGCCCGGTCAGCATGCCCTTGACCGGCTTCTCGGTGAGACTCTGGGCGAACTGGTACATGGGGACGGTCATCGGCTTTACCCGCCGGATCGGTCCGACCACGATCGGCTTGCGGTAATAGCGGTTGCCGTAGGAGCGAACCAGCCCGCTGATGCCCATCCCCTCGAGTTGCTCGGCGAAGAACGCGGTCATGTCGCCACGCTCCATCTCGCCGTCGACCAGGATGTCCAGGCCCAGCCGCTCCTGCAGGGCGATCACCTCGCGGGTGGCTTTCTTCTCGAGCTCGCCGAGCTCCTCACGAGAGAGCTGACTCTTGGCGTAGAGGTTGCGCGCGGAGACCAGGTAGTCGGGCTTGGGAAAGCTACCCACGCTGGTGGTCTGGAGCAGCTTCATCTCGCCGCCGTCCCGGCCGTCCGTCCGTTGACCGCGCCCACGGCTTCGGCCAGCCTCGCCATCTTCTTCTGAGCCGTCGCGTGCGGAAGGAACTCTAGCCCGGCGTTCGGGCTCGCCCAGACCCGGTCGGCGCCCAGCCTGTCCGTGGCTCTTTCCAAAGTGCGCGCCAGCGTATCACGCTCCTCGAGCCTGGTGTTGCGAGCGTCCATGCAACCAAAAACGACCTCGCCGTCGGGTGGCGCATTGAGGACCATATCGAGCTGAGCCGGGCGGTCGGCGACATCGACCTGCCAGACCTGCACGGGAAAGGCGCGGAGCCCGGTCCAGATCTCTTGCACGGGCTTGAAATAGGTGGCGATTCCCACCTTCGTCTTCAACCCGCGGGCGATGGTCTCCATACAGGCTCGGGCCAGGGCGAGCCTGGCGGGCTGCCCACCGAGGGCCGGCTCGTCGATCTGGATCAACGGGGCACCCGCCTCCTGCAGTGCGAGCGCTTCCTGGTGGAGCGCCTCCGAGACGGCGCGCGCCAGCATCTCGAAATTCTTATAGGCGCGGTCCTCGGCAAGCACGGCGTATGTGATGGGGCCCGGCAGGACCGCCTTCACCGGACGGCGGGTGGCGCCGGCGGCGGTGCGATAGTCGTCGACCGTGGCCGGCCCGCGCCAGCGGATCGGGCCCTGGATCACGGGATGACGGTAATAGACGTTGTTGTCGAAATAGCGAAGCAACCCACCGGGCTTGGCCCCGTCGAGCTGGCGGGTGATCGGCGTGAGCAGGTCGTCCCATCGGATCTGACCGTCGGTCAGGAGGTCGATGCCCGCCGACTCCTGCTCGTTGACAATACGAGTGATGGTGGCTTCGTAGGCGTGCTCGAGCTCCGCATCGGAGATCTCGCGCCGGTCGTGCTTGTGGAGCATCTGGCGAAGATTCACCGGCAGCGGGGCGTCGCTCACACGCGGGTAGCTTCCAGCGAGAGTGCTCCGAAGCATCAGCGAATTCTACCGAGAAAGAAAAAGACCCCGGCCACGTGACCGGGGTCCTCAACTGGTCTTAGCTGACGACTATCTCGCCCTGCATCCAGGCATGGATCACGCACATGTAGAGCAGGTGGGAGCCAGCCGGCGCCGTGATCTTCAGCGTGACGGTTGACGGTATTGGAATCGGAACCTGACAGCCGGGCGTCCCGGTGCACCCAACCAGGACCGAATCGCCAACGACCTTCAGCTCGCCGTTTGCCGCATTCCCGCAGCCCACAGTGACGGGCGGCCCAAAGCCCTGTGGAAAGTGACAGGCAAGAATGGGCGCGCACACAGTCCCAGGCGCCCCACAACCGAATACGTCGCTGACGGTTGCGGGCACGCTGGGCACGATCGAGATCGTGTGGCCATCATTCGTGGCGTTCGCCCAGGTCACGCTCTCCCCGCTCTTTACCGACAGCGGACCCGGCGAGAACCGGTAATTCGCGTTAATCAGAGCGTTCGGGACGAAATGCTCCGTCCCCAGGATCTTGATGGTCCGGCTGCCGGAGGCACTCCCAAGCAGGACCGAGCTGGACAACGCAAAGACTATGGATGCGGTGAGGACCGCGAGTCTGCGCATCGACGTCACCTCCCTCTTCATTGAGCCGACCCCCGACGGCGCGAGTTTACGCCGGGTCACCCCCGTGCGCAAGGGGTAGCGAGTTAAGGTTTCGACAAGGAACCGCTGAGCCCGGTCAGACGGTATAGACCTGGACCTGGCCGCCCTCGACCCGCACCTTGATGGCCGGGAGCGGGGGCAGGCCTGCCCCATCGTAATGCCCGGTCGAGGTGCCCGCCTGGTCGAAGGAGGCGCCGTGGCAGGGACACTCGAAGCGGGTCCGGAGCTTGCTCCAGTTCAAGACGCAGGCCATGTGCGTGCAGATCGCCGAGAGAGCGCGCACCTGGTCGCCGTTTCGGATCAGGTAGCCCTCGAGAGCACCGCTGCTGAAGCGAACCGGGGTTGCCTGCGGCACCTCGCTCAAGGCCATGACCGGTTGCCAGGTCCCCTTCCAGCCACCCTCGTTGAGGACCAGGTCGGGCGTCGCCGCCGTCGGGCGGGGCTGGGCCAGGCGGTCGATGCCGACTGCGGCCAGAATGCCCGCCGCGATACCGCTGAGCCCGCTGAGGATGACCGACC
>Ga0209804_1002157_pt1 | contig 12115 bp, 13 predicted proteins | sample GraSoiAngelo_139_FD_185896 | JGI IMG/M metagenome (GOLD analysis project Ga0209804, IMG submission 185896) | Grasslands soil microbial communities from the Angelo Coastal Reserve, California, USA - 14_0929_12_20cm (SPAdes) (version 2) | ecosystem: Environmental > Terrestrial > Soil > Grasslands ... | reverse complement strand
GTCTCTTGGTCAATCAGCACGGTATCGACCACCCGACACACTTCGATCAACTGTTGCCACTCCCGGCTGTTCCGTGCGAATCGCGATACCTCCCGCGCCGCCACTGCGCCCACCTTCCCCAAACACACTTCTGCCACCATGCGTTCAAAGCCGGCGCGAGTGACGGTCCCGGCAGCCGACCGGCCCAAGTCATCATCCACCACCTCGATCTCGCACCAGCCCAGTTGCTGCAAGCGTTCCTCCATGGCGTACTGTCAGAACTCCTGACATACCCCTCTGAAAGATGATCAATAAATTCGGTTTTGTTCTCCACCGTGCGAACCAAAACCTGTCCGCTTTTTGAAGCTTCCCCGCAAGGTTCGAAGTCTGGCGCTCGCAACTGTGGCCGATGAGCCACAGTGCAGTTGGGTAGGGCCTGCTGCAGAGCCGTACCTGGCCTGCCTTTTTCGCCTCTCCGGGTGCGAACCAAAACCTGTCCGCTTCTTGAAGTTTCCCCGGCAAGGTTCGGAGGTCTGGCGCTCGCAACTGTGGCCCATGAGCCGCATGCAGTTGGGCAGGGGCCTGCTGCAGAGCCGTAGCTGGATCGTGCTTTTAGCTCCAAAGGCATTCGCCGAATATCGTACAAGTGTACAAGTGGAAAGCTGCCGCGCAGTATGGAGCTCGACGTTCTGCAAGACTGAATGCGCCAGGCCCCTAGTGCGGGCGGCATCTTACTTTTTGGGAGGCAAATGATTCCTGAGCACGGACGCCAATTGTTCAGCGAGGCGGCCGGTTCTGGCGACGGATTCGAGTTGTCTGTAGATGTCCTCCGCATCACCCTGCTTCCGAACGCCGACACTGCATACGACTACGACATGATGCTGAGGATAAATTCGGTAAACCACACGGTGATTACCGAACTGATGCTTCCAATAACCGGCTAGCGAGCCGCGCAGCGGTAGCCCGTATCCTTCAGGATCAACGGCCAACTTTTTCTCCAAGACTTTTCGGAGTTGGTTCCGCACGCTGCCGTCGAGAGCCTTGATGTCCGCTGCGGCGTCTGCCGTGTATCTAAGCTCAAAGGTGGATTGCGGGTGCGCCTGTTCTGGCGATGGCACCGCCAGCGAAGGCTGTTTTCGGCCTTTGCTCATTTGCCAAAAACATCTGCTGTTGTAAGCAGCCGGCCAGCCGCAACGTCAGCGTCGATGGTTTTGGACAGGTTCAGCAAGCGGTCAGTGAGTTCGCGGTCGGCGAGGATCTCCAGAGTAGCAAGAATTGACTCACGCTCTTTGACTAGGAAGTCCAAAAAATCTTTGTCCACCAAGTACTTTGAGGGGTGTCGGCGGTTCTCTACCAACACGACCCGGTTTGCTGTCGCTTTTTTCAAGTACGTTTTGAGCTTGTCTCGAAGGTCGGTGGCCGTAACCTTGCTAACGTTGATGGTAGCTCGTGACATTGTACCTCGCTTATGTACGCTCCGTTATTCCAAATGTACATTTGATAAGACACATTGTCAAGCGCTGCTGATAGCTGGCGCTCTTCCAATCGCCGAGGCTGGTGCTGATAGCGCAACAATGTGGACAGTGCTGAATGGAAGAAGGCCCCAAAGGTGAAGGCCGGCAGGTCTTAAGGGGCGCGGTTCGACGCAATGACAGGTCTAGTTAAACGGTGCGTTTGCAAGCTTGACTGGATAAGGACGAAGGCTTCGGGGACCTGTAAGTACGTTGCTGAGGAACAAGGGCATTCGCGTCAGGTGGAAAAGGGGGGGAACCGTCGCCGCCGGTCAGTGTAATTCGAAGGCTATCCGTTGCCACTGGCGGAAGGAATGCAGTGGCGTGGCTGCGCCACTGCCCAAACATACTTAATTCACAATCAGGTTTACCGTTTGCGAGTGCGAGGTGGTCCCCGAGGTCGCGGTCACCGTGATGCTGTACTTGCCCGCCGGAGTGCCTCCCACAACAGGTTGAACCGTTATTCCGCCGCCGCAGCCCATCAAGACTCCGATTGTGGGGAGAAACCAACAGCAAGCGAATGCAACGCTCCGCAGCTTTCTCCGTCCAGTGACGGGCATCAGCAGGATGCCGATTGACGACAAGCCCAGTGCGAACACAGGGCGCAAGTCGCGGCTGAAAGGAGTGCGCAAGCCGGCGACTCCCCGAGCGGCAGTAGCCACAGTCAGCGTGGTGCTCACCGGATTCGTCCCGGCCGTCACACTGGGCGGCGAGAACAAACCGTTGATTCATGGCGCCGGCCATGAATCAGGCCGCCGCGCCGGAACTGAAAACATCCCTGCTCGACGTGGGCCTCGGTGCCGCCTATGAGCTCGCTGGTCCCTGGATAGGAATGGAATCTGTCCGCGAGTTACGCGACCTGTTTGGGGACCTCTTAAAGGAACGGTTCGGCGACCGCGTAGTCCTGAATGGCCATCCCACCGACAGGTTGCCAAACACGTTGAATGTTAGCTTCATGGGGAAGGTCGCCTCAGACATTTTAAGTCGTCTGGACGGCGTGGCTGCTTCTACAGGCTCGGCTTGCCATTCCGGATCGGTAGAGCTTTCACCGGTTTTGAGGGTTATGGGAGTTACGCCGGAAATCGGAATGGGTGCCGTTCGGTTCAGCCTTGGCCGTACCACCACGCGCGAAGAAATCGAGGAAGTTGTTTCGCGCCTGTAGTGACGCTGCTTTCGTCCTCATTAAGAGCGGATTCACCGAAACGGGCTGCCAGCCTTAATGTGGGAAGTTGATTACAATAAACTAAACCCTTCTTGTACACCCCATCCTCGAGGCGTTGTGTAAGTACTTAGCCAGCCGTTCAGCTAGCATCCGGTGCTCCGGCTCCAGGTTAAAGCGCCGAGTTGCCAGAGAACTCGGCAGCGGAGCGCATGGGCGTGTAGCTCTAGGCTCAAGCTGCGAAGCCGATCCGGTTAAGCAACTCCTTGAAGCGAGGATCGGAACGGAGTGGATCAAGGCGAGGTTCCCACTTGCTGTAAACGAGAAAAGTGGAGCGCTCAGCCACAGCTTTTTCCAACCACCGGAAGGCTGTATCCTTTTCCCCGAGCGCGGTGTAGATCAGGGCGACGTCGAAAGGCGAAACATAGGACTTTTGGGCGTGCTCAAACAGAATACGGAGGACCTGATCCGCATCTTTCCTGCGGCCAGCCAGCGCGTAAGCGTGCCCAAGTGCAGCCAAGAAGAAAGAATCGCCTTTCGTCACCTCGACCGCGCTTTTGAATTCAGCGACTGCCTGATCTGGCATATGTTTTTGTTCGTAGGTCCACCCGAGAATCGTGTGCTCCCATGGATCGCTCGGTTGCGAGCTAAGGAACCTCTTTGCCAGCTGGACTGCCTGGTCGTAGTCACGCGCGGCGAAGCTATGCCAGCACAGACATGAGTTAAGGCCATCCCCCATGGGATCCAGTTCCACTGCACGCTTACTCTCAGCCTCCGATTCAGCCAGCCGGCCAATCGCCATTAGGTAATGGGCGTACTCGTGGCGGATATCGGCGTCGCTGGGATTCAGCTCCAAAGCTTGCTTGAATTCTCGCTCCGCTCCGGCGAAATCCCAGTCGTAGTGCAACTTTGCCAATGCCAGGGTTCCGTGTCCAGCCGACAAGTGCTCATCTCTCTGTAGTGCCAGGGTTGCTGCTTCCTTAACCTTACCCCAGCCCTCGCGCGGCGGCAGCGAGCCGAAGAAGGCGAGAAAACTGTATGCCGAAGCCATGTGGGCGTAAGCGGGTGCATAGTTTGGGTCGAGCTTGATGGCCTCGTTGTAATACTCGATACTCTTTTGCAGTTCGAACTTATCGAAATAATAGTTCGCCTTCAGATAGATTTCGTAGGCCTCCGGGCTCACGGTAACCGCTTTTGCGAGCAGCGTAGCCCGCGGTCCGCCCAGACGGGCTTCGATCTCTCGCGCGATGGCTGAGGCTATTTCATCCTGCAATGTAAGGATGTCCTTTAGATCACGTTCGTACGTCTCAGCCCAAAGGTGTCGGTCCGTCGTTGCACGCACCAATTGTGCAGTGATTCGCACATGATCACCTGAGCGCTCTACCGAGCCTTCAACAATGGCATCCGCCCCCAGTTCGCGTGCGATTGCCGGAAGAGGCTTTTTCGCTGCTTTGTATTGCATCGTCGATGTGCGTGAGATCACCTGCAGGCGCTCGATCCTCGCTAAATCGGTTGTCAGCGCCTCCGTCATTCCGTCGGCAAAGTAATCCTGCGCAGAATCGCCTGATAAATTCTGTAGCGGAAGCACAGCAATCGTTCGCACAGGCCTGGAACCGCCCAGCATACGCTCACGCCAGCCATCCGGATTCACGACGGCCAACACAATGCCGATTGTCAGCAGGATGATAAGGAACGTCGCAGCACGCCAAGACGCAAACCGCAACCCAGACGGAGGGACCGTTGCAGGGGAGGACTGCACAGAAACAACTTCAGCCAGCCCCCCCATCGGCATGATGAACCGATAACCACGGCGGGGCAGTGTTTCTATGTAACGGGGAGTGTCGGCATCGTCGTCGAGAGCAGCACGAATTTGCTGGACGCAAAGGTTCAGGCCGTGCTCGAAATCTACAAAAGTTTCGCGTCCCCAGACTTCTTCTCTTAATTCTTCGCGCGAGACTAACTGCCCGCACTGCCTAACCAGCATGGTCAGGACCTTGGCCGCCTGCGGCCTCAGCTTGACGATCATTCCAGCCTTACGTAGCTCACCCGTTGCAGTGTTCAGCTCAAAAACCCCGAAACGAACCACCGGAGTGCCAGAGGCAGCCGTTGCCCTACCCTCACAAAACAGATGCGGCGAATTATAACGCGATTAGTCCGTACGTACCTGGGATCACAAGTTGCTTGTTTTTCAACAACTTGTGCGTGAATCCATAATTAATACTGCGTGAATTGACGGCCCGGACGCTCTGCTCCAATCTGCGGTGTCTCGGCACAACCGCCGAGCAAAACCAAGCCCAAAGAATGCTGAAGGAGGAGACAATGCTTTTGCGTCTGATCAGATTCCGTTTTCCACAGCTTGCCGCGCTTGCCGTCGCAGTATTTCTCGTATGCGTAGCCACAGCGTGGCCAGCCACAACAGAAACGTTTGTCCCCACCACTGTCCAGTACCCCGGCTCGACTTCCACGGTGGCCAGGGGCATCAACAACCGCGGAGACATCGTCGGAACCTATGTTTGTGCCGCGGCATGCATCAATCCGGTATCGGGAGAAACGAGTACCGCTGGAACACATGGATTCCTGTTAAAGGATGAGGTGTTCACGCGCGTTGACGTGCCCGGGGGCACCGCTACTGTCGCGCGCGGGATCAGCACGCAAGGAGTAATCGTCGGACATTACAATGTAGGGTCCATAACTCACGGATTCGCTTACTTCGACGGCAGCTATGTCTATCCCATCGATGTACCGGCGCAACTCTTCGATCACCCGGATTCGCCACTTCGAGACACGCTCGTTGTGCGCATCTCACCCCACGGCGACCTTGTAGGCTGCTTTCACGAAGACAGCCAGGCCATGACGACCATGCATGGCTGGCTCCTGCACAAAGGCACATTTACTGTTCTTTCGACGCCGCACTATACCGGCGATACCAGCAGCCGCGATCCCGACACAATGAATAACGGCATCGCTCCGAATGGCAAGATTGTCGGATTCTATTTGTCCTCTGGCGTGAGCTATATCGCTGATGACGAAGGTATCGTGACCGCATTCACATTTGACGGAAACCTTTTCACATTAGCCTGGGACATCAACAGCAGAGGCGACATCGTCGGTGTACATGGCGATAATCAGGCCAACACGGTCGGAATTCCCGTGAATCCAAGCGGCTTTCTTCGGAGCAGGAATGGAGACTACCGCAGTCTTGCGGTCTTAGGTGCGGGGAGCACACAGGTGTTTGGTATCAACGCGAAACGCGACGTCGTAGGCCAATACTCTGACTCAACGGGTGTGCATGGATTCGTCTACCGGCCGAAACCAGACAAACAGGACGATTAATAAGCATTTCCCCGCGCGGCGACCCAGAGTGCTGCGCCCGTGTTCGAGCTGCGACAAAATCCTGACGCCTCTGGGCTTGGTCCGCTTCGTAATCGTAGCTCGACCCGTGGCACGCGTAGGTTGTTTCTTATGCTTGTGCGTGCCATTCGGTTTTCTCGTAAAGAGCAATTGGATTCAACCCTACCTGCAGGAGACGGCCCGAGTCCCCCGACGGTGAGTCCTGTCACCACCTTCAAGCTCCCGCTTCATCGATGATGGCAACGATTTCTCGTTCGATCTAGGCGGATACGCTGGCGCACTATGGTGCAGCCCAGTTGCGCCGAGGAGATCGGCCGGTTTCACCGTGGCGATCGTCCTTCCTTATCCGCTGCGGGGTCTAACGCTGACTAACGAGTGTCGAAGGTACTGGTGATTGCTACCAGCAGCGCAATGAGCATCGCTGCCGAGGCAGCCAGGCCCAATACTTGTAGAAGATAGTTCGTGGGAAACGCATCCTTACCAAAATCAAACCAAACGGGCACGGAGACCTGTAGCGCGGAATGCCATGTGTCCACGCGCCGTAAGGCGAATCGTACCCCGCATCTTCTCCTCGATGTAGCCTTCGTTCCTCAATTGGGCGACCACCTCCCGTGCCAAAGCAGAATCCATGAACAGTGGCGGTAAGGCTACAAACGCCATCAAGTCTCTTTCGTAGTGTCTGGCCAATACAGTCAGCAACTCGTCACGAATCAATTGCTGGTGCTTCGTCTCCGTCTCGACTGCCGGTCGAGGACAAGATTCCATTTTGCCCGGTTTCCTTTCCTCACCAATATTCGAACAATGAGGCCTTGCATGGCCACACGATACATCGCCCTGAGAGCGTGGTCGAGTCGCTGGAGTAATGGCACTGGTAATGGCACGAAAGTGGGCCGGAAAACCGTTGTTGGCCATTGGGTTGGTGCCGCTTCTTCAGTGCGTAGTCCAGAGTCAAGGCGATTGTGACCGAGGCTTTGCTGTGGATTTTGGAGGCCGCGATTGTCACGGCCGGATTCGGATTAGGAGCGCAAGATGGCCCAGCGTTCACAAAGAGCGTCAGGCCACCAAGGCTTCAGGCTTGTACCGCTTCGGCGGTCGTGCAGCACGTTGAGGCGCAACACGCGTCCGCGGTGCTTGCCTTCTCGGGCAGGTTGTCCTGCTTTACTACGAAAACCTCCCATTCATTGCCATCCGGATCGTGGACCCAAGTTTTGTCTTGTACCGCATAGCAGCAGTCTGTATTCATTTCGTCTCTCGTAACGAGTCCGTCTCTGTACCAGCGCTCCCGCACCGCGAACACGTCCTCGGTTGAACCGACCTGGATTCCCATATGGGAGAGGGCACCACGCTCGCCAAAGGGGACTTCGTTAAGCGTGAAATTCAGGTGGATTGCTGACATCGAACTTTGCATAGCTGTCGTTACCGAAAACTCCGTCCGGCCTGAAAACGCAGAGGTTCTAATCATTTGTGAGATCATGGTCGCTCCCACGATGAGCTCTCTTTTCCTCGCCCTTTTCGCTTTTGTGGCCTCCAGTTTTCGGTCCCGCGCCGCCCTGCAGGCGGAGATCCTCGCCCTTCGTCACCAGCTTGCGGTTTTCCAAAACAACGCGCCGCGTCGCTTGCGCCTCCACCGCTGCGACCGGCTCTTGTGGGTTATGTTGTACCGATTCTGGTCCGGTTGGCGGCGATGTCTGCACATGGTTCAGCCCGACACGGTCCTCCGCTGGCACCGCAGAGCTTTCGCCTGGCATTGGACCAGAAAATCGCGACGCCTTCTTGGAAGGCCGGAAATAGCGGCAAGCGTTCGTGATCTCATTCGGCGCATGCAACAAGCTAATCCCTTGTGGGGTGCGCCGCGGATTCACGGAGAACTGCTCAAGTTGGGAATTGCAGTGGCGCAATCCACCGTGGCCCGATATTTGCTACGGCCCCGCAAACCGCCTTCGCAAACCTGGCGAACTTTCCTGACCAATCATCTGGCCCAGACGGCGGCCATCGATTTTTTCACGGTGCCGACGGCGACCTTCCGGGTCCTGTTCGTCCTGGTAATCCTCTCGCATGAGCGACGCCGGGTGGTGCACTTCGGAGTGACGGAACACCCCACCGAGGACTGGACTCTGCAGCAGATGCGGGAAGCGTTTCCCTGGGACGAGGCGCCACGATACGTGCTGCGTGATCGAGATGCCATCTACGGACGAGACTTCGCCGACTTGACCCGAGACATGGGAATGGAGGAAGTGCTCACTGCGCCGCGATCCCCTTGGCAAAATCCCTATGTGGAGCGGCTGATCGGTTCCATTCGCCGCGAATGTTTGGACCATGTGATCGTGTGGAATCAACGATCCTTGCGCCGCATTCTACAAAGTTACTTTGCCTACTACCAGCGCTCCCGAACTCACCTAGCCCTGGCCAAAGACGCCCCAGAGTCGAGAGCCGTAGAGAAGCCGCAGCACGGGCGTATCGCCGTGATTCCTCAGGTCGGAGGACTTCACCACCGATACCAGCGCCAAGCAGCATAGTTGTCCCCCGATGAATTTTAGCTTCCCGTTCGGGTCTCAGCCAAAGCAAACTCTCGCGGCCCAACACCGCATTTCTTCCCGGCGACAGCCTCCTTACTTGCACTCGCCGATTTGGGATTAGAGCCAGAGTTGCTTCGCCCCTTCAAGCTGGCCTCGATCCTCGATCAGTTTTCCAATCAGAGTGTTCGTGTCGGCGGACAGAGTTTTCGGTAATGACAGCATGCCTATACGCATCAGGGCGCGGACATTGAAGGCCATCGCTGGCCAACCGGTTTCTTCACCGGAACTGCTCCGGAATTACTTGAGGGATTGGCGCAATATTTTACCGTTCAGATTTGCCGGCGCGTCGGAAATCAATGCCCGAACGCCGAACGCGCTTACGAAGTGTTATTGCAGCACCAGCCAGGTCCTTATCACGAACAAGAGAAATGGGCCAGCTACCGTGGCGAAGAGATTCGACTCGCGCTGCTACGATGCCGTAGGAGCAGTCATCCTGAAACGCATGATCAACTTAGGTCACTGCTGGACCAGGCGAAATTTGAGCTTCGTGGGGCGCCCGAGGATACGCAAACGCGATTGTTCGCTCGCGGGGAAGAATGAAGGAATCCAGCAACAGATCGGGCGTCCGCATCATGCCCCATGTCGGTCTCCAATCAACCCTGGTTTGTTCTCAATCTCGACATGTACGGCTCGCGGTCCTTTAGGCGTAACCTCAGATTCGAATATGACTCGTGCGCCTTGACACGGCTTTTGGCGACCGACAACAGAAGAGACATGGGAAAAAATGCGAGGCTGCGTTTTGGTGCTAATAAAACCAAATCCACGTGACTCGTTGTACGATTCGATGATGCCTTCGTTGTCTTTCGGCTTGTGCTGCAATTTCGGTGTGTCCGGCGCTTCCGGTGGCGGAGCAGTTGCCAGCTTTTCAGTGGCTCGTTGCAGAGCGTCTTGCGCCTGCTTGAATTCGAGGTTGTATTTTGTCTTCCGGCAGTTTACTGCGCGTGTGTATGAAGCATGAGCTGCTTTCAAATGCCCAGTGGCTTCTTGTGCGGACCCTAGAGCGTAGTGGATGTTGTGATTGTCAGGTTGTTTCCGGGCAGCCGCTTCGAGATAGGGCAAGGCTTTTTGATGCTGGCCCTGTTCGAGATACATCATTCCGAGATGTTGCAGGACAAACGGGCGTCTGCGGTGTTCCGGTATGCGCTGGTATACGCGCTCCGCTACGCTATAGTCGCCTTTTTTGGCATGAGCTTGCGCGAGTCGGTCCAGAACGTAATCGCTACCGGGTTTGATTTGGTCGGCGAGTTGGAGTGTTCGAACTGCGTCGTCCAGTAGGTCAAGTTGCAAATAGCACTGGCCCAATTCGTACAGAACGTCGTGATCTTTCGAATCGGTCTGAGCCGCAATCTGTAGGTGACCCCGAGCTTTGAAGGCACGGCCTTTCTTCAAGTAAATCTTGCCCAGTTGAAAGTGGGCCTTCCCATAGCTGGGCCGCTCGGCTTCTTGTGCGGCGGCTGTCATCTTTACCCACGAATTAACGCAGGAATTCAGAGCCTCAATACCTTCTTGCTCTTGTCCCAATGCCAGGTGGGCATATCCTTTTCGGTAAAGCACCTTCACATATCCAGGGCGCAGGTTTAGCGCTTTGTCAAACCACTCGATGGCGCGCGCCCAGGCCTTTTGCTGGTAATGTTGGTATCCGACCATGTAAGGCCATTTGGGGCTCGTCGGCTCCTTGCCTGACAAATCCTCGAACACACGAATCGCTTCGGCATACTGCTCATTGCGGGAGAGTGCGAATCCGAGTTGTCCCCAAATGTCACAATCATCAAGAGCCCGTTCATGAGCAGTTCGCAAATCGGTAATGGCATCGGCCCAACGATTCTCTTTCATCGCCTGGGTCGCTCGTTCAAGGTTCATGGTCATTGTTTGGCCAGCACTGAAGCTGTCGTTTTGAAATGAAGTTTTGCAAATTTGCGGAGAGCGTCCGGCCCTCGCTTGCCGATTATTTGCTTTGCTGTCGCGATAACCTCTGGGGATGCCCCCTTAGGTAAAGTCAGGCCCGCTTCCTTTCCCAATTGGTCAAGGCGCCTGAGGAAATGATCGCGAGCTAGGATTGAAGCCGCTGCAACCGCAATGAACCTCTCTGCTTTGGGAGTCTGGAGCAGCTTGATGGCTCGCCCCTTTTCCATGAGCTTTGATGTGATGTATTTTTCGTCTCCGAACTGGTCTGCGATGGCCTGCTTGCATTCTTGCCGCGTAAGGAGGCTCTCGATGGCCCTTGCATGGCCCCATGCAAGGAGATGATTCAAGTTTCGCTTCTCCCGCAAGAGCTCTTCATGAAGTTCGTTATATTTCTCAGGTGAGATCTCTATGACAACTTGATATTTGCCGGGACAAATCTCACGGATCGCGGAGGCCAGTTCTTGACAGCGGCGGTCCGAAAGTTCTTTGGAATCGCGGACACAGCTGAGCGAGAGAATTTTGGAGGGGCTCATCGACCCACACTCCGGCGATCACGAGTGGCCCAAAATAATCACCCTTTCCTGATTCATCGGTGCCAATATGGGGCAACGCAACAGCAACTTCGGGTGGGGTCTCTTTGGGCGTGGTATTCAGTTCTTGTTTGCCAGAGGTCAAGTAGTCAGCAATGTTCAGGGTCGCTGTCGGGAAATGCAGGTTGTATTGCGGAATAATGATTTCGAGGGCTTGCCGATAAAGAGGCCCTGCATAACCTTGCAGTTGGAGCTTGCCTGACGTGTATTGCTTTACGATCAGCTTCTCCTTTCCGTTTTCGTAAACGAAGGAATAATCACAATACTGTTCAGTTCTGATCTCCGATGGCCGCAGGGTCTCAAACTGGCGTTTGATTTGCTCACGTAGTTCGGCGTTCTTGATGTTGAAGGTCTTTTGAACATTTTGCAGGGGCGTATCTGACGCTTCGCAGCCGTTGAGCAGAGCTAGCAAGTTGTTGAAATGTGGCTTCTGATGTTGTTTCGGTGTGTGAGCACCGGTGTTGTAAATGCTGACCGTAAGTTCGTCGTCAACAGCGGGCGTGATTGCGAACTGTAATCCGGTTTGAATTGACCGCGCCGCCGAAACTTGCCAGCCTTGTGCAGAGCAATGGGCGTGCATGAGGGCAATTTTTCTTTGCTGTACTGTGTCCGCGGGTGCGGCATCCTGCGGAAGGGTCAGGTTGCCAAGTAATTCTTTGATGTCGTCAACAAAGACAAGTTGTAATCCACTGCAGTCTGCAGGGACATCAGCCTGATTTTGACGTGGCAATACCACCCGTCGAATGCCCGCCTGTCGGGCAGCAGAAAGTTTTTCGGGGATACCTTCCACGCGAAGTATTCGCCATTGGTTGTCCCTGATATCGATATCACCTGTGAATGCTGTATATGGGTCAAACTGCCATTTCCTGCCGCTGCTGTACATTGCCATCGCTGCGCCGACTGTAATCGAACTGCCAGAATACGTTGCATCCGTTTGGTCAGCGCTGAATATGATGTCCTGGTCGGTACCGAGCCAGCCTCTGCTTTGGAGTGCTCCCCTCGCTCGGCTAACTGCTGATAAAAACGTTTCTTGCGTTGTGATTA
>Ga0209804_1002152_pt1 | contig 12141 bp, 10 predicted proteins | sample GraSoiAngelo_139_FD_185896 | JGI IMG/M metagenome (GOLD analysis project Ga0209804, IMG submission 185896) | Grasslands soil microbial communities from the Angelo Coastal Reserve, California, USA - 14_0929_12_20cm (SPAdes) (version 2) | ecosystem: Environmental > Terrestrial > Soil > Grasslands ... | reverse complement strand
TCGAGCAACACAACAAGGAACCCAAACCGTTTATCTGGACAGCCAAGGCCTCGGATATCCTGGAAAAAGTGAAACGCGGACGAGCGGCCCTCAATAAACGACCATCTGTGTGACGCACTACACTAGTACGTTAGTTGCGCGCTACCCGGAAGAGTCTGGCAGGCCGATTCTTGCCATTTCGGTGCGTCGGAGTCCCCGACTGGAGAATTTCGCACTACGTCAACAACTCGGCGTCCTGCAACGTGGGCATCCGCAGCCAAGACTTCGAACCCATGAGGAAACAAGTCGAGGCGTGGAAGATTACGCGCCTCCCGGACGAGGCCGCGAAGTTGGTGATTTCGAGGAGGTCTAGTTCCGCTGCATGCGGTCCACTCCAACCGAGAGGATGTCACACGAAGCTCAGGTGTTTAGTGTGCTTGGCGAGTACGGGCGTGAAAGCGCCTGGTACAATGTTGCCATGCTGGGAATTTGGGCTTGTTTGGCAAGGCTGGAGCAGTCAAAGCACTTGGAATTGGAAAATGATGGAAAATGGAACCGTTTCGGCGTCGAACTTCTGCGCTGATTCGCTTGCAAAGCCAGGCAGGAGCAACTGCCTAAACCTGTCTTGCCGCAGGGCACGGTTTGCCTTCGTGTCCTTTCGCCCTGTGGTGCTTGATCTCGGCGTATAAGCTCTCACGCTGTTGTTGCACTTCCGCGCGTTCTTCGTCCCCATATACCAGATCAGGACTGAGCAAATTGAGTTTGTTATTCAAAGCGATTAGCCGACTCACCAGTTCGTCCTTCACTTGGCAGTTCATCAATTCATTGTACTATCCCTGCCGGGATTTTGTTTTCGACCGGATCTTCCCGCGTCGCAAGCCTCATTTCAACTCCCGTGTCACCTCTGGCTGGCGAATTGTTGTTTCGCCCATATTTCCTTAGGATTTCCCTTCCTGCTACGATTCTGCGGTGAGCAACCTGGTCATTCTTTTTATCCATTTTATTGCTACCCTGGCCCGCTTGCTCGGTCCTGGCGGCGTCCGTTCCATAGTTGCGGAGTCTCTTATCCTCAAGCACCAACTCTTGATCGTGAATCGATCCCGGCAACGATCGCCGAATTTATGCACGTCGGACCGCATCCTCGCCGGCTTAATGGCACTCTTGGTACGTCCCACTCGTCTGCTCCGTTCCGCAATCGTTCTGAAGCCTTCGACACTGCTTGGCCTTCACAAAGCTTTGAGCAAGCAAAAGTACCGCGTGCTGTTCTGCCCGAATCGCCGATTGAAGCCCGGCCCGAAAGGACCGCGCGCAGAACTCATCCGTGCGGTCGTCGAAATGAAGCAGCGCAATCCCAACTGGGGCTGTCCGCGAATCGCACAACAGATCGCCTTAGCGTTCCACATCCAAATCAACAAAGACGTGGTTCGAAGGATTCTCGGCCATCACTACCAGCCGGGACATTCCTCCAGTGGTCCTTCCTGGCTGACGTTCCTGGGCCACATGAAAGACAGCCTCTGGAGCATGGATCTGTTCAGGTGCGAGTCGGCAACGCTGCAGACCTGTGGCTGGCGAATTGTTATTTTGCCCATATTCCCTTGGGATTTCCCTTCCTGCTACGATTCTGCGATGAGCAATCTCGTCATTCTTTTTGTCCATTTCCTTGCTACCCTGGCCCGCTTGCTCGGACCTAGGGGCGTCCGTTCCATAGTTGTGGAGTCCCTTATCCTTAAGCACCAACTCTTGATAGTGGCTCGCTCACGGCAACGATCGCCGAATTTATGCACGTCGGACCGCATCCTCGCCGGCTTAAATGGCACTCTTGGTACGTCCCACTCGTCTGCTCCGTTCCGCAATCGTTCTGAAGCCTTCGACACTGCTAGCCCTTCATAAAGCCATGAGCAAGGGAAAGTACCGGATGCTGTTCTCCCCGGATCGCCGCCGTCAGCCCGGCCCGAAAGGTCCGAGCGCAGAACTCATCCTTGCGGTCGTCGAAATGAAGCAACGAAATCCCAACTGGGGCTGTCCGCGAATCGCTCAACAAATGGCCTTGGCGTTCCATCTCCAAATCGACAAAGACGTGGTTCGCAGGATTCTCGGCCATCACTACCAGCCGGGACATTCCTCCGGTGATCCTTCCTGGCTGACGTTCCTGGGCCACATGAAAGACAGCCTCTGGAGCATGGATCTGTTCAGGTGCGAGTCGGCAACGCTGCAGACCCATTGGGTCCTGGTCGTCATGGATCAATATACGCGCCGGATCATTGGGTTCGGCGTCCATGCGGGCGACGTCGATGGTGTCACCCTCTGTCGGATGTTCAACCGTGCCATTCGAGGGCCCGCGGACGGCCCGATCCTACGCGGCGTGAAGGGTGGGCCGCTTGAACTGAACATGCTGGCGAAGCGAGTCATCCGGCCAGCACTACGCAACCGCGAGAACTACCGCAACGGCGAGTCGAAAAATTGGAAGCCGCTTGAGTGGCAAGGCTTCTATTCGCTCCGTCGAGGCATCGCTACGCAGCTAACCGCGATAACCCGCGATCCGATGGCAGCCAAGGGGCTGTTGCGGCATTCCAGCGTCAACACAACTCTGGCGCACTACATCAAGGACGTGCCAGAAGTCACGGCGAACGGAATGGCGCAAGTTGAACAGCTATTTGACAAGCTCGATGCTGGCGAGCAGGTAGTCCAGTAAAGTTGATTGTGATAAGACTGTGATAAAAAGCCGCGCAATCACTCGCCTCAACCGAAAGGGCAGTTCTTCTAACTCCGACGCTGCTTTGGGTTTAGTGGCGGAGGAGGGGGGATTCGAACCCCCGAGACCCTTTCGAGCCTAACGGTTTTCAAGACCGCCGGTTTCAACCGCTCACCCACTCCTCCGTTTTTAATTCTAGCGTATTCTGTGAGTTAGCGGTCATTTTGCTACACTCGGGACTCGAATTGCTGCATTTTGGTGCAAGGGGTGTGGCTAAAGCCGGCGGAGAGTCTTCTTCATGAGCGCGCTCCTTGGCTCACCCAAAGCAGCGGCTGCCGTATGGGGTAGTTGCGAATGATTTCTTCGACAGTCGGATCTGGATCAGCTTGCTCCAGACCGCGAGATATTGCGGCTTCGAAAGCGAGATTCCCGCGAATAGGAGGCTCGGTTGCCGCACGGGCCATTCATCGAAATACTCGACAGCATGCGCGTGAGGCCACGTTTTCTTATCCGCGATGAAGGGAAACACAAAAGCCATTGCTTTTTGCAAACCCTCGACCATCGGGAAGGGAATAAGAGAAAAGATTGTCCTCGCGCGTCGACAGGATTTGGCAGACGGTGGACATGACATCAAGGTTGAAAAGGCAATAGCCGTAAGGTTTTGTGCGGCTCAGCTCTCGAGGGAAGCTGCCATTTTCGGCGATCTGTTCGGGCAGAAGGACTTCCTTAAATCGCTTTCGACAAGATTCGCGTAGCTCATTGTCGGCTGTAAACGTCGCAAACTCTAACCCCTGCATTAGCCAGCAAGTCCCGTGATTGTTCTTCGCGTCCCGCTCTTCCTGGCCGTTCTTCGACGTCGTCATCCAATCCAGATAATCGACGAACCACTTTCGCAAGCCGCGCATTTCCGCTGCAGAAAGAGCGCCAGACTTCTCCAGTATCGAGATGGAACGAACAACTTCGACGAGATGAATCGTGTCGATGATCCCCGTTCCCCTTCCCGTAGTCACTCCGTGAATTGCCTGAGCGTACTGAAGGTTTGCGTGCATTAGCGTGGCGGGGTCAAGAAACCAGGCTCGTAAGTGTTTCGCAGCATGCGCCTCGCAGCGGAGCTCGCGCGTAAGCAGCCACGCTGCGGTCAACGCGGGGACCTGCAAACTCAATTGAATAAGGGCATGACGGTGCGCCGTGAAATTGTCGGGATTGGACATGCCGTCACGGCGGATATACGGACCGGAAGGATTTTGGGGATCGGGCCACCAGTAGTCCCCTTCGGAAAAATAATCGTGCTGCCCGCCCGCGCTCCGCGGACTCGAGAACGCGGTGATTGTTACCGGCAATTCCTGGACGTATCGGTCCGCCGCGCTGAGGATCGTCGATGGCATGGCCCTGCTGCGCGACGCGAGCGAGCTCTTTCCGGAATCGAGCAAGGTTCGGAATGGTCCGGGGAGTTACCACGCGCTTCAGGCAAAATTCCAGAGGCGTTTCTCGAGCGGACTCCAGGCGCTGGCGTCGTACACGTGGTCAAAATATTTGGGAGTCAGCAGCGGCTGGTTCAACGTCGAGAATAGCGGAACCGGCGGCAATGGAGGCACGGTAACGGAAAACTATTTCGATAAAGCCTGTCTTACGGGCCTTGCGCATTTGATATCCCGCAGGATGTTACCTTGAGCGCCGATTATGAATTGCCCTTTGGGCGCGGAAAGAAGTACCTCACGCACGGGCCGTTTTCGTGGGCCTTAGGGAATTAGGAAACCAACCTGTTCTTCATCGGGCGCTCTGGACAGAACTTTCAGATCACCAACGGAAGCGCCGATCCCGCGGCCATTTCCGGGAGCGGAGGGATTGGTAAGACCTCGGTGAGCGGCTACGATCGTCCAGACTTGGTGCCCGGGCAACCTCATCCTTCGAATCAAAGTCAACTCCAGTGGTTCAATCCGGGGCCTTGTGCATCATTCCGTCTTCTCCCGGGCAGACTGCTCCAAAAGGCGCTTTGGCCCCGATGTGCACGGACGCCCTGCCTGGCGGCTTTCCTGTTTTTGGAGACCTGGGTGTGGGTGTTCTGCGTGACCAATTCTTCTGTGACGTTGATTTCTCCTTGTCGAAGCGCTTCCGAATTTCCGAGCAGAAGAGTCTGCAGATTCGCGCCGAAGCTTTCAACATTTTTAATATGCAGATACTATATAGGAACTCCGGGCGCGGACGTCACTTCCGGCACGCTCGGAGTCATCCACAGCATCGCAAGCACGCCGCGAAAGTTGCAACTCGGAGCGAAATTTGTTTTTTTAAGAGGGAGCGCTGGCTGGCTTTCGATTGCGCAACCATTTACTTTGTGGCACGGCGGCCTCACGCCGCCGTGCTTGGGCCGGTGGAGCTGAGCACCTAGCGGGGGCGTTGAGAATGAGCAAAAATCAAACGTCGCGACGAGAATGGATCTTCGAGAGCGGCTTGGGGGCAGCCGCGGCAGCCCTCTCGGGCAAAATGGCGAGCTTTGCCACAATCGATGGCCGCCCCTTCGAGCCAATGCAGGCAGAAGCTAAAACAGCGCCAACAACCGGTGACGAAAAGGACCGCGTTCGCCGGATGAAGTGGTGGCACGAGGCCCGCTTCGGGATGTTCATTCATTGGGGGCTCTACAGCGTCCTCGGCCGTCACGAGTGGGTCATGGAGAACGAAGGCATCCCGGTTTCGGAATACGCCCCCCTGGCCCAACAATTCAAGCCGAAGCCGTTTCCTGCACGCGACTGGGCCAAGCTCGCGCGCGAAACGGGCATGCGCTACATGGTCATGACCACGAAGCACCATGAAGGCTTCTGCCACTTCGACACCAAAACCACGGATTATTGTTCGCCAAAGCAAGGACCGGGCCGCGATCTCGTCCGCGAATATGTGGACGCCGCTCGCGGCGAAAGCCTGCGCGTCGGTTTTTATTATTCGTTGATGGACTGGCACCATCCGGACGGCGCACGCTGCGCGAAGGATGAGGCCGCACGCAAGCGCTTCGTCGAATACATTCATACGCACGTTCGAGAGTTGATGACCAATTATGGAAAGATCGACGTGCTTTGGTATGACGTGGCGTGGCCGCTCGACGCCGCCGGCTGGGAGTCCGAGCGCATGAACAAAATGGTGTTCGAGCTTCAGCCGGATATTATCGTCAACAACCGCAACAAGCTTCCGGGCGATTTTTCGACTCCCGAGCAACAGATTAAGGCGGATACGGAAGGCCGCGCCTGGGAAACGTGCATGACGCTCAACGACAGTTGGGGATACCAACGGGCCGATGATGATTGGAAGAGCCCCAGGCGGGTGATACAAAATCTGATTGCTTGCTCGCGCGACACCGGTAATTATCTGCTCAATATCGGTCCCCGTGCCGACGGCAGCGTGCCGGAAGATTCCGTCCGCGTGCTGACCGAAGTCGGACAATGGCTGCGCCGCAACGGGGAAGCGATCTATGGATCCGATCCCTGCCAGCCCCGCCGCTCGAACTACGCGAGCTTCACGCGCAAGGGCAACACGCTTTTCATGCACGTGCACTTTTGGCCAGGCCATTACGTGGCGATCGCGGGGCTGCAAACAAAAGTGAAATCCGCGCGGTTGCTCGCGTCCGGCCAAAAGATAGATTTCCAGCAGGATCCCTACCGCGTCCGTCTCACCGGCCTGCCCGAAGAGGTGCCCGACCATCCTGTGACGACCATTGCTCTGGAATGCGAAGCCGAACCTACCCAAGACAATATTTTTGTCCGTGAAGAGAAGCCCCGCGACGGCGTCTGAAGATCAGCAACTGCGAGGGGCAGGCTATCCAAACTCTGGTTAGCACCAGCGAGCTTTTCGTCGACGATCTCGCAGGCGCAATCCCATCCGCCCAAAACCCGCAGGTCGCAACGGGTCCGCATGCAGGAAGTACAGGTCGCGAGCCTTGACGGTAAGACCGTTTGGTATGGCGGACTGACGGTCATTACGAAACCGAATACGTAAAGAAGGATATTGCCGACGTGGAATCCGGGGAATGGGCCGGGCCGCCGCTGACGTTTAAGCTGCCCGCGAGCAACGGATATGCGTCCATCACGGGGACTATAGCGACGCCGTGGCGTGTAGTGATGGTTGGCAAGGACTTGAACACGCTCGTGAATAGCACGATCCTGCCGAACCTTTGTCCCCCTCCCGATCCGAAGCTTCTTCCCCAAGGCATTCATACCTCATGGATTAAGCCCGGACGCGCAGTGTGGCGCTACCTCGACGATGGTCTGCAAGGCGTCGAGGGCATGAAGGAATTCTCGCGGATGGCCTCGGAACTGGGATTCGACCACAGCATTCTCCAGGAATTTTGGAGCAAATGGACAACCGAGCGGCGAAAAGAGGTTGTGGCTTACTCGCGCAAGCTGGGCGTAAGTATCTGGTTCTGGAAACATAGCAAAGAGCTTCGCACTCCCGAAGCGCGCGAAGAGTTCTTCAAGATGCTGCACGACTTCGGCGTGGCAGGCGCGAAGATTGATTTCTTCGATCATGAGGCCAGGGAGTTGATTGATCTTTACGAAGCGCTTCTTCAAAAGGCGGCCGAATACCACGTGATGGTCGTGTTCCACGGAGCCAATAAGCCCACCAGCCGGGCGCGCACTTGGCCCAACGAGATGGTTCGCGAGGCGGTTCGCGGCATGGAGTCCAGCGCTCTCAAAGACCGTGCGTGGCACGAAACCACTCTGCCGATCACGCGGTGTCTTGCCGGGCCGGCGGACTATACGGCCATGATGTTTAATGAGCGTCGCCGCAATACCACCGCGGCACACCAGATCGCCAGTATGGCCATTTTTTCAGCCCCTTTACTTCACGATTGCCGATCCCGAAACCATTCTGAAAAGCCCCGCGGTCGACGTCATCAAGAGCGTTCTTCCGGTCTGGGACGAGACCATCGTTTTGCCGGATTCAGAGATCGGGGAACTTGCAGCTTATGCTCGGCGAAAAGGGAATACCTGGTTCCTGGCGATAATGAATGCAAAAACACTGCACGTGCCGATGTCATTTCTCACAGAAGGAGAGTAATAAAGCCGCGACGGTTCGCGACAATCCTACCGATGATGCCAGCGTGGAAATGGAGAATACCATTCGCAAGCGAACCGACTCTCTCGACATCAGCTTGCGAGAAGGTGGTGGATTGCTCGCTCGCTTTTCCGCATCCAAGTGAGTTAGTTGCTATCTCCTTGCGCTCGGTAGTCGGCGAAGTCCCCTAATCGGTCGGGGTATAAGAAACGCGCAGGATCTTGCCAACGCTCAAGCACGCAACCCAAACGCACTGCAAGTACATGCTCATCCTGCATCTCATCCCATCCGGCTAAGAGATTGTCTTCTACCCACCCTTTCCCACTCGAGCGCAAGAATCCCGCCGATTCGCAACCCAGTATTCAAGGCAACACGGCGATGTCCTGAAGAGTAGCGTGGCGTAGGACTGGAACGGAAGTCATGAACTACGTCCCGGACAAAAGTACCAGACCGATAGAACTTACCGGCTATTAAGACATCGCGGCTACGTGGGGATGATTAGTCAAGCGGGTGTCTGTACTCAACCAGTCGACGCCTGTTTCAAATCAGGAAAGATGGCAATCCAACGCGATTTTCCCTGGAGGATAGTGGTAATGAAAAAGTTGAATGCGCGGGGAAGTGTGGCAAACTTCGTAGGTGCGGCTGCACTGTTTTTGGGTGTCCTGTTCTTGCTTGTTTTGGGAGGTGCTCAGGATGCCCTTCTTGCCACAAGTGGCGGAGGTCATATTGCGGCTGCGAAAGCGGCCGCGGCGAAGGAAGCTCCCCGTTGGAGGGAAGCTTACGGCAAGCTTCCGTTGAGCTTTGAGGAAAACCAGGGACAAACGGCAGAGGAAGTCCGTTACCTGGCTCATGGCACCGGTTACGAACTATTTCTCACCCCCCACGAGGCCTTGCTCGCTCTTCGTTCGCGTCGCCACCATGACTTGTCACCGCTTCATCGAACCGCCTCCCTTCGGGCCATCCGTAAAGCCCGCAAGGCGGGGCAGCTCACCGCGTTGCGCATACAGTTCGAAGGAGCAAATCTCCATCCGGCAGTGAATGGAATGGGCCGCTTGCCGGCCAGAACGAATTATTTCCTAGGGAATGATCCGAAAAAGTGGCACACGGACGTGCCCTCTTATGGCCGCGTGCACTACGAAGGGGTCTATCCGGGTATAGACTTGGTGTTCTACGGCAATCAAGGCAAATTGGAATATGACTTCCTTGTCGCGCCGGGAGCAGACCCGGAAGTCATCCAACTAAAAATTGCCGGCGCGCGCAAGATGCGCCTCAACTCGAGCGGCAATGTGGTGTTGAGTGCCGCGGCCGGCGAAGTCGAGCTGCAAAAGCCGCTCGTCTACCAAATGATCGACGGCAAGCGGCGCTTGATTGAAGGTAGGTATGTAGTCGCCGCCGATCACCGGGTGAGGTTCTCGGTTGCCCATTATGACCGCAGCAAGCCGCTGGTGCTTGATCCGGTGCTGAATTACTCGACTTACCTTGGCGGTAGCAGCGAAGATACTGGTTATGCGATTGCCGTGGACGGCGCGGGCAACGCCTTTGTGGCAGGCCAAACGCTGTCCACAGACTTCCCCGGAGCAGCGGCTCCTCCTGCGGTGAGCAATTGTGCGGCTACGAACAATTGCGGGGCCTCGTTCGTTGCAGAGTTGGACCCCACAGGGACGAAGCTGCTCTACGCAACGTATCTGGCTGGTTCAACAACCGGTTCAGGTGAAAGCGCGTTCGGCATTGCGGTCGATTCTTCCGGGAAGGTCTATGTGACAGGAGTCACGTTTGCCACCGATTTCCCCACGACTTCGGCGAACGCTTTGAACGCTGGTCCACTCGCTTCCAATGCCAACGGTACGGCATACCTGACCAAACTCGACCCCACCGTCAGCGGGCCAAGCTGTTTGATCTACTCCACCTACATAGCTGGAACGGGAGGCGACCATGCGAACAGCGTTGCCGCCGATGATGTGGGGAATGCTTATGTTGTGGGACTGACCTACTCAACTGACTTTCCTACGATGAATCCTTTTCAGAGCGCTCTCAGCAACACCAACGGAAACGCCTTCCTTACGCGAATCGACACGACCCAGTCACAGGATGCCTCTCTTATTTATTCCACCTACCTGGGCGGAAACGGCGCAAATGCGGTTACCTACCTGGGCTATGGCGATGAAGGATGGGGAGTTGCGGCTGATTCTTCCGGGAATGCCTACGTGGTAGGAGCGACGAGTTCCACCGATTCTAGTTTCATCACGAGCGCTACCGCCTACCAGTCGACTCCTCCTGCGACAAACATAGAAGCGAGTGCATTCGTTTCCAGGATGGACACCACGCAGGTTGGGCCCGCATCGCTGATTTATTCGACCTATCTGGCGGGCTCAACCGCAGACCAAGGTTTAGCTATCGCCTTGGGCCCCAATAACGTCGCTTACGTAACGGGGACCACGAGCTCGGCCGACTACCCGGCAACAACGGGAGCTTTCGATACAACTGGATCAGGTAGTGGAAAGGCCTTCATAACTCTGGTGGATACCACCCAGTCGGGCTTGAGCTCCGTTCCGTATTCTACCTATTTGGGAGGAACGGGGGGTGACTTGGGTTATGCCATCAAGGTGGACGCCTCTGGTAACGCCTACGTGGCCGGGACAACATTCTCGACAGATTTTGCCGGAGCCGGAACTCTGAACACTTTGGGGGCGTTTCAACCGACTCTCCTGAATCCCGCCGGTGAAGCGTTCATCGCCAAACTGAATCCCGCCGGGGGTGGCCAAGGCGACCTCTTGTACGCCACTTACTTTGGGGGGAGCACCGGCATGTCTGCCGACTATGGATACGGAATTGCCATCGACTCCGCCTCACCTCCCAATGCGTATATCACGGGCGAAACGTCCTCAACGGATTTGCCGGTTTCTGCCACCGCTTTTCAGCCGACATTAAATGTGACGGGTGGCCCCGGTTTCGTAGACGCGTATGTTGCAAAGCTGGCGTTGATCCCGACTCTGGCCATCGTGCCAGCAAGCCCGGATTTCGGCGTGCAGCCGGTCGGCGCCACGTCCGTGCCGCAGACCGTTACCGTGACAAACAATAACAATGTCACGGTGAACTTCGGCAGCATAGCCTTCACCGGGGCAAACAGCGCTGATTTCGCCAAGGTTACCGACACGTGCACCCCGAGCGTTGCGGCTGGGGCTCAATGCAGTGTCAGCGTTACCTTCACACCGTCGGTTGCCGCCACGGAGGCAGTCACGCTGGTTATCACCGGTGATGACGTGAACAGCCCGCAGAACATGAGTCTCGGCGGGACAGGTTCGAACTCCGCTCCCGGAGTGGGGTTGGCTCCCACGAGCCTGGCCTTTGGTAACCAGCTGCTGACGACCACCAGCACAGCGATGACGGTAACGCTGACAAACACTGGCGCGGCCGATTTGACGATCAACTCGTTTGCGGCTTCCGGTGATTTTGCCGCAACGAGTACCGGTGCAAGTGCCTGCCCTACGAGCCCGGCGACTTTGGCCGCAGGTGGAAATTGCACCATCAACGTGACCTTTACGCCGACGGCCTTGGGTGCTCGGACGGGAACGCTGTCGCTTGGCGACAATGCCGGCGGCAGTCCGCAGATGCTTCCCCTCAGCGGAAACGGCACGGCTCCCGCCGTGGGATTGGCTCCCACGAGTCTAGACTTTGGTAACCAGTTGCTGGCGACCACCAGCACAGCGATGACGGTAACGCTGACAAACACCGGCACGGCCGCTTTGACGATCAACTCGTTTGCGGCTTCCGGCGATTTTGCCGCAACGAGTACCGGTGCAAGTGCCTGCCCTACGAGCCCGGCGACTTTGGCCGCCGGTGGAAATTGCACCATCAACGTGACCTTTACGCCGACGGCCTCGGGTGCGCGGACGGGAACGCTGTCGCTTGGCGACAATGCCAGCGGCAGTCCGCAGATGCTTCCCCTCAGCGGAAACGGCACGGGCCCCGGCGTGGGCTTGGTTCCAACCAGCCTAGACTTTGGTAACCAGTTGCTCGCGACCACCAGCGCACCGATGACGGTAACGCTGACAAACACCGGCGCGGCCCCTTTGACGATCAACTCGTTTGCGGCTTCCGGCGATTTTGCCGCAACGAGTACTGGTGCAAATGCCTGCCCCATGAGCCCGGCGACTTTGGCCGCCGGCGCCAATTGCACCATCGACGTGACCTTTACGCCGACGGCCTCGGGTGCACGGACGGGAACGCTGTCGCTTGCCGACAATGCCGGCGGCAGTCCGCAGATGGTTCCGCTCAGCGGAAACGGCACGGCTCCCGTTGCGGTATTGGCTCCCACGAGTCTAGGCTTTGGTAATCAGCCGCTGACGACCACCAGCACACCGATGACAGTAACGCTGACAAACACCGGCACGGCCGCTTTGACGATCAACTCGTTTGCGGCTTCCGGCGAT
>Ga0209804_1002149_pt1 | contig 12145 bp, 13 predicted proteins | sample GraSoiAngelo_139_FD_185896 | JGI IMG/M metagenome (GOLD analysis project Ga0209804, IMG submission 185896) | Grasslands soil microbial communities from the Angelo Coastal Reserve, California, USA - 14_0929_12_20cm (SPAdes) (version 2) | ecosystem: Environmental > Terrestrial > Soil > Grasslands ... | reverse complement strand
CGTGCGCCAATCGATGCAACTCAAGATCGACAATTTCCAGTACGACGAGAGTTATCTCGCCCACGGCTACAAAGAGTTGACGATTCCGCCCGGACCGAATGGTTCGTGGCAAATGGAAAAAAACGCGCTCCACATCTGGCCGCGCAAAAGTTTCATGATGATTGCGCTGCCGAATCCCGACGGCTCATTTACGTGCACGTTGTTTTGGGAATTTGAAGGGCCGCGCAGCTTCGCGACGACCAAAACCGACGACGATATCCGTCGCTTCTTTGAAGAAGAATTTCCGGACGCTGTGCCGCTGATGCCAAATCTGCTCGACGATTTTAGAAACAATCCAACCGGCTCGCTGGTCACGATTCGTTGCGCGCCGTGGTTCTACAAAGACAGGGTTGCGCTGGTCGGCGACGCCGCTCACGCGGTCGTGCCGTTCTACGGCCAGGGCATGAACGCGGCATTCGAGGATTGCGTCGTGCTCGACGAATGCCTGGAAAAGTTTCCGCACGATCGACATCGCGCGTTCGCGGAATATTTCGAGCGCCGAAAAGTAAACGCCGACGCGCTCGCCGACCTCGCCTTAGAAAATTTTATCGAGATGCGAGACAAAACCGCGTCGCGCGCATTCCGCGCGAAGAAAAAGCTCGACCACTTCCTCGAAGCAGCGCTGCCCGGCATTTATCTGCCCCTTTACACGATGGTCACGTTCACCCAGATCCCCTACTCGGAGGCAGCGCGCCGCGCGCAACTACAAGATCGCATCATCATGTATTCCGGCTTGGTCACGTTAATCGCGCTGATCGTGCTACTCATCTTTATCGTAGTACGTTGATCGCGCTTGGAAGATTGACCGCTTTAAGCAGTCATCACTACGAATAAGATTTAGAGGCGTCGCGCTCGCGTCCGGTGATGCGCTTCGTGTTCCAACGCTATCACGACATTGTTGAATCCTTTGATGTCGGCCGCTGTTACGCGTGCGATGACCGATCGTTCCAGGTCGGACAAGTGGCGACTAATGCGCCGGGCTAGCTTTCGCCCTTTCGCTGTCAACGTCACCAGAAAAGTGCGGCGATCGGTCTTGCCGACCGCACGCGTGACCAACCGACGGCTCGCGAGCCGGTCGAGAATACTGGTTAACGTCGATCTTTTGTGCGCCAGTCCGCGATGGAGGTCGGCCACTTTCGCCGGCGAGCGATGCGCAAGGAGTGCCAGAATGTGCGCTTCGCCCTGCGTCAATCCGGGTTCGCGCAAATTATCGAGATAAAGCCCGATCCGATGTGTCGCCCGGTGAACTGGATGAACAAAACGTAATGGCATCGATGAAAAGTGGCTTCAAATCCGGCTCCACCCACGAAGTCCGCGCGGTCTCGCTGAAAAGCCGCTCTCGCGAATAATAAGTGAGTGGAAAATTCTTTTCCAGCAAGCGCGGATTGGCACGAACGATTTCCTCCAAGCTGCGACGACCCGCTCGGGCACGCGCTGCAGAGAGCAGGTGCACCCAAAAAGCGTAATCGTCTCATGGTATTTCTCCAATTTTCCAGCCGCGGAGGCAAATGCTCGCAAGGTGTTCCGCATCTTGTCGGCAGCTTGCTTGACCGAGGACGATTCAGAGAGATAAACCCACGCCACATGCAAGTGTGAAGCATGATGGAAGTTTTGACTCGCGATCTCGCCTCGTTCGAGCGCGCGCGTCAATTCGATATCAGTCATGCGCACCTTCTTTGGACAGCGCCTCGCTGATGGCCGTTTCCCAGTGAACACGTTGTTGCGCTGCCCAGTTTGCATCGAGTTTCGCGACCTCAGCGTTCGCTTCCGGAGCAAGCGCAGAATGTCGATAGGTTATGGTTGCCTGGCAGTGTCCACCGTCATCAGGAAGCACTCGGATTTTAATTTCGTTAGCCGTAAAACCTGGCGCTATCCAAACATACTCCACCCGACCTTCTTTTACGTCGTAAGCGGTCAGCAGCCAAAGTCGCTCCTTGCCGTCCGAGCTGGTCGTCGTGAACATCACACCTTCGCGCTGTCCTCCTTCCGCTGGATGAATGAAACGCGGCGCCCAGCCTGGCGCCCATTCCGCCTCCCGGACCGGTCCAAAGAGCGGCGTGACGGCCGCGACCGACCCTTTCAAGGCGATGGTGAAGGACTGCGTTTTTTGCTCGAGCGCGATGTCAGATTCAGCTGCCGAGGTTAGAATCATGATTACTGCGCAGGTTGATAGCGCGAGGGTGTGCTTCATAATAACTGTTACGATATCGTAATATCCGAGATCGTCAAGTTAGGATGAAGTTATCGGACAATTGCCACTAAAGCCGGGAAAGTTTCATGTTGACAGTCTAGGCGAAAGATTGAACAATCCTTTACCAAGACTGTCTAGGCTTAAAAGATTTTATGGCGAAAGAGAAACCGGACCTCGTTTACGGCACGCTCGACATGTTGATCTTGAAAGCGCTTCAGCACGATCCGCGACACGGTCTTGGGATCGCGGACCGGATCCAGCAGATGTCGAAAGATATTTTGCACGTCGAGCAAGGTTCGCTTTACCCGGCGCTTTACCGACTTGAAGCCCAGGGCTGGATCAAAGCCGAATGGGGCGTTTCGGATAACAATCGCAAAGCCCGCTACTACAAACTGACCGCGGCCGGACGAAAACAACTCGAGGCCGAAAAGGAACATTGGCTGCGGATTACCAAAGGAATCGATCTCGTCCTCGCCGGAGGGTAACAAATATGCCGCGACTTCGCGCCTGGTTTTCTCGATTGCTCGGATTATTTCGCAAAAGTCGCCGCAACGCCGAGATGGCGGAAGAAATACAGGCGCATGTCGATCTTCTGACCGAGCGCAACATCGCGGCTGGGATGTTGCCGCACGAAGCGCGCAACGCAGCGCTTCGACAATTTGGCGGCGTCGAACAGATCAAAGAAGCGGCGCGTGAGCAGCAAGTCTGGCGATGGGCGGATGAGTTTGTTCAGGACGTGCGCTTCGGCGCGCGAATGCTTTTTCGCAATCCAGGCTTCTCACTGCTCGCGATCCTTTGCCTGACGTTAGGCATCGGCACCAATGCCGCCGTGTTCAGTTGGATCGAGGGAATTTTGATTCGCCCCTACCCGCTCGTCGCGCATCAGGGGCGAATGTTTGCGCTGGCTGGCACGACCCGCGGCGCGGAAAGGGGCGGACTTTCCTATCCCGATTTTGTCGATCTTCAAAAAAATTCCACACTTTTCGAGTCGTTCATCATTGATCGGATCGTGGGCACAACGCTGAGTGTCGGTGATCGGGCGGAACGCGCGTCCGGTGGACTTGTTTCCGCGAACTACTTCGATGCGCTTGGCGTGCAGCCGATGCTTGGCCGCGGCTTCAGACCGGAAGAAGGGACCGGCCGCAACGCGTACCCGGTCACGGTAATCAGTTACCTGACCTGGAAGGATCGTTACAAAAATGATCCGGAAATCGTCGGCAAGACGCAATACATGAACGGCGTTCAACACACGATCATTGGCGTCGCGCCGGAAAAATTTCACGGCACATTCATTGGCTATTCGTTCAACTTTTGGGTGCCGACGTCTATGCAGGAGGCGTTCGATTCGACGGGATACAAAATGGAGGATCGCGGCGCGCGTTGGACAGAAGGCTACGCGTTTCTCAAACCGGGGGTGACTCGGCCGCAAGCGCAAGCCGAACTGAACTCGATCGCGCAGCGTTTGGAAAACGATTTCCCGGAAACGAATCGCGGCCACGGAGTCGAGCTCATACCGTTATGGAAAACACCGTTTAACGGTGCGGGCAACATGTCACCGACGCTCGGAATTACGATGGCCGTGGTGTTTTTGGTACTGCTCATTGCGTGCGCTAACGTCAGTAATCTGCTACTGGCGCGTTCATTGTTGCGTCGGCATGAGATGACCATGCGCTTGGCGCTAGGCGCGGGGCGAGGACGGCTGCTGAAGCAACTTGTTACCGAAGGACTGTTGCTTTCGTTGATCGCTGCGGCCGGTGGAATTGCGGTGGCTTATTGGTGCCGTAACGCGCTTGTGCTCGCATTTCCCTCGCCCTTACCGGGAATCGTGGTCGATTACCCCGGCCAGATTGATTGGCGCGTGCTCGTTGTCAGCGCCGGGATTTGTATTCTCGCAACTCTGGTCTTCGCACTCGTCCCAGCGATTCACGCGAGTCATGTCGATCTCTCCGGCGCGCTCAAAACCGAAGGCAGCGGTGTGCTCGGCGGAACGGGCCGATCACGCCTGCGCTCCGCTTTGGTTCTGGTTCAGGTGTCACTTAGCTTCGTTTTACTCGCCGGCACCGGCTTGCTTTTGCAAAGCCTGGCGAAAATGCGCAACGCCAATCCGGGATTTTCCACCGATGTCATTGTGTCGGTGACGGATTTGTTTTCGGCGGGATACAATCTCGAGCGCGCAAAACTTTTCCACACCCAGTTACTCGATCGAGTGCGCACACTTCCCGGTGTCGAATCGGCCACGTTAAACCGCGTGACCCCGTTCAGCTACAAAGTTTATTCTTCCGCACCGCTCGAGATCGACGGCTACCAGCCCGCGCCTAACGAGCAAGCAACCTCCGAATACAATGAAGTCGGCGAAAATTATTTCGCGACGATTGGAATCCCGATCGTTTCCGGCCGTGAGTTCGCTCGCACTGACGACGAAAGATCTCCGCCGGTCGCGATTATTAACGAAAGGATGGCGACGAAATATTGGCCCGGTAAAAATCCGCTCGGTCAACGTCTCAAAGTCAAGGATCGTTGGATGGAAATCGTCGGCATTGCAAAAAATGCAAACTACCGAACCAAGCTCGAGCCTCCCGGACCATTTTTCTATGTGCCGCTGCGGCAGAATTTCGGTGTCCAGAATAGTCTGCTTCTTCGCACACGCGAAAAACCCGGTGCGATCATGAATGCGCTCGCCCGCGAGGTTCACGCACTTGATCCGAATTTGGCGCCGTGGCCCGCGTCTCCGCTACAGGAGCAAATCGATGAAAAGAGTTACAGCCAGCGATTGGCTGTGACACTGGTGTCGATCTTCGGAGCGATGGCGCTGTTTCTCGCGGCGATCGGACTCTACGCGGTGATGTCATATTCTGTTTCGCAAGGCACACGCGAGCTCGGTTTACGAATGGCGCTCGGCGCCGGCACGGGCGATCTGTTGCGACTGGTTATTTCGCGCGGTCTCCGATTAACGACTGCCGGAATCGTAATCGGTGCAATCGCCGCGCTCCTGCTGACCCGTTTGATGAGCAATCTGCTCTACAAAGTCAGTCCACGCGATCCGGTCTCCTACGGCTCAGCGTTAGTCGTGCTTGTTGGAGTCGCGTTGCTGGCCTGTTTTCTTCCCGCTCGTCGCGCCACGCGGATCGATCCCGTCCGCGCGCTCCGGACGTAACCTCAACTGCTGAGCTTAGGCTGTCGCGCGTGTTGACGTGCGCGCATGCGGCGTAGAGCATTGAGAAATGCCGCCGCTGACTCGAAAGAAGTTAAGAGTTGATCCGCCTTCGCGCAAAGCTACGGCGCGACAGCTGGTTGAGAGTTGAGAGAACGCAATATGCCTCCCTTAACCTATGCCAATTACTTGGATCTGGAGAAGTTGCTCACGCTGCAGAAGCCGCGGTCAACGCCGCCGGAACACGACGAGATGTTGTTCATCATTATTCATCAAACGTATGAACTTTGGTTTAAACAGTTGCTCCATGAGTTTGAGAAAATAAAAAAGGATTTTTCCGCAGGGGATCTGTTCGGCGCGATTCACTCGTTCAAGCGCGTCCGGACCATCATGAAAGTGCTGGTGGCGCAGATCGACATCCTCGAAACAATGACGCCGTCGTCGTTCTCGAGTTTTCGCGACCGGCTCGAGACGGCGTCCGGGTTTCAATCTGTGCAATTTCGTGAAATCGAGTTCGTGCTCGGTTACAAGCGCGAATCGACCTTGAAATACGTGAAGCCGGATTTTCCGGGAGCGGATCGGCTGCAACAACGGCTGCGCGAACGAACGGTGATCGATCATTTCTACGATTTTCTGGAAAAGCGCGGCGCGAAAATTCCCGCCGAATTGAAAAACCGGGACCTTTCGCAACCGAACGGACCGAACGAGCTGGTCCAGAAAGAAATTTTGCGGCTCTACAAAAGTTTACCTGAAGTCTCGATCTTGTTCGAGCTCATGACCGATTTCGATGAGGGACTGCAGGAATGGCGTTACCGCCACATCAAACTGGTCGAGCGCACGATCGGCGCGAAGAAAGGCACCGGCGGATCGCCGGGTGTGCCATTCCTAAAAGAGTCATTATTTAAGCCGATTTTCCACGATCTCTGGGCGATCCGACACGAAATGTAGTCCAAGCCGGACTGGCGGTAATCAGAGCCCGAGGAATTCGCGGGCGGTGCCGGAGAGAACTTGCGCCTTTTCTTTTACGGAAAGCTTCAAGGATTCGATGAGTTTGCCCGGGTGTGCTTCCCCAAGCGGAAACGGATAATCGGAACCGAAGGCAACGCGCTGCGGTCCAAACAATTTGAGCAGCAGCCTCAGCGCGTGGGGATCGTGAACAAGGGAATCGACAAAAAAACGCGCCGGAACATTGCCACGGGCAAGATAGCTTTTTGGGTTTTTCGTGTTATCGATCGCAACCAAATCCGGGCGCACATGAAATGCATGTTCGATTCGTCCGATTGTGAGTGGAAACGCGCCGCCGCCATGGGCGAAGGCGACGCGAAGTTTCGGAAATCGCTCGAAGACGCCGCCAAAAATCATCGAGCAGATCGCGAGCGACGTTTCGGCTGGCATTCCGACGAGCCACGGCAACCAGTAATTCGGCATGCGCTCTCTGCCGAGCATGTCCCAGGGGTGAACGAAGATCGCCCCGCCAAGTTGCTCGGCCACACTCCAGACAGGCTGCAACGACGCATTGTCCAAATTCAAAGTGTCGATGCGACCGGTGTGAGGGTTCGCGTCCACGTGCGTGCCAATCTGCGCGCCGCGCAATCCCAATTCACGGATACATCGTTCGAGTTCGGTCGCGGCCAGATCGGGATCTTGCAACGGAATCGTCGCCAGCCCGGCGAATCTTTTGGGATGAGCACGAACTACTTCGGCAATGTGATCGTTCAACCGCCGCGAAAGATCGAGCGCATCGGCCGGCTTCGCCCAATAGCTAAACATCACCGGCACAGTCGAAAGCACCTGCATCGAAACTTTCTCGCGGTCGCATTCTTCGATGCGGCGCTTGGGGTCCCAAACGTTGTCGGTGATCTCGCGAAAGACGCGGTCGCCGATCATCATCCTGGCGCAGCAAGGTTTGTAATGGTCGAGCCTAACGAATCCGCTATAACCGTACTTCGCGTCGAGGTCGGGCCAATTGCGCGGCAGAATGTGGGTATGAATGTCGATCTTCATTGTCCGAGCCGGACCGGCGATTAACAAACGCCGCTAGAAAGGTCTGACCGGCTGCGGCTGCGGAACCTTTGTGCCGCATTTCTTGCAGGTTCGGCGCGCATCGTCGTTCCAGAAATCGAGCATCGCCTTGCTGAAATGCTCGACGATGTCGGCGCAATCGAAATCGATGTCTTCAACGAGCGCTCCGCACTTCTCACAGTAAAAGATCACGTGTTCGTGTTCTCCCGGCGGACGACGTCGCTCGACTACAACCCCGATGGTGTCGGGCGGACGGACCGGCGCGTGCGGAACATTGGGCGGAATGAAGAACGTTTCGCCTTCGCGCACGAGATGATCGACGATGGAGTCGCCTTCCCGGATGCGCACTTTAATGTCGCCTTTGAGCTGATAAAAATATTCTTCGGAGTCGACCAGATGAAAATCGTTCCGCGCATTTGGGCCTTTGATCACCATCACGAAAAAATCGCGTCCGTCGTAAAGATAACGATTACTGACCGGCGGTTTGAATTTTTCGCGATTCTCTTGGATCCAATTTTCCAGATTAATCGGCGGCCGAACGGCGTGCGTGGTGCGTTCTTTGGGAGATGAGGATGCGGTCTTGGTGAGCGTGGCCATGAAACGAGCGTATTTCCATCGATGTGGATGGTCAAACCAGGTCCGAGCCGGACGAGCGGTAACTCTGACCAGTATTTCAATGTTTCGCATTGCACCGCCTAACCAACTGCGCGTTAATATCCGTCGCTTTATGAGACTGAGCTGGTTCATTCAATTCGCGCTCGTGGGAGCGATCGCGGTTTTGTTTTGCAGCTGCGAGGAAATGCCACAGCAATTACAAAAGCCACTCGCGGCCATAATGCCAACCCCAGCGCCCGGTTGGTGGAATGACGAAGGCGCCCACGGCGAGCCGCGCATCGTTGTTCATCTGGCCGAGCAAAAAGCTTACTTTTATAAAGGAAAACATTTGGTCGGCGAATCGACCGTTTCCACAGGGAAAAAAGGTTTTTCGACGCCGCCCGGCCACTATTCCATCGTCTCGAAAGACAAGAACCATTTCTCAAGTGAGTTCGGGGATTACATCGATAGCGAAGGCAATGTTGTAGTGCAAAACATCGACGTCCGCAAAGACCGCCAACCGCGCGGCACGCATTTCGATCCGGCGAAGATGCCGTATTGCATGCACTTCAATGGCGGTTACGCGATGCACCAGGGCTATGTTCCGCCGTTCGCAGCATCGCACGGTTGCATTCGATTACCGCAAGGGATGGCAGAACATTTCTATAATAATGCGCCCGTGGGCACCCCGATGACGGTGAAAGACGAATAATGAGCGGAGTCGACGCTGGCGAAGCAAAGGGCAATTCGCTGCGGGCTGCTCTATAAAATTATCGCCTACGCTGCAATCTGGATTCTCGCGCTGCTTGTAACTGCGCCAGGCCTGTGGGCACTAGCGTGGAGGTTTCCCCTTGGTTTTGTCGCCGTCATCGATCGTCACACTGCCAACGACGGGGCTGGAGCGTGATGATTGGCTGCTACGCCGTTTATCTCGTCCATGGCTATTTTTACTTCTGCTCAAAGACGGAGATGCGAACAGTAATTCTCTACGGTGTCCTTGGTTGTCTTGCTCGTCGGCAATGTCGCTGGATGCCGCGAAATGATCCACTCGGATTGAGCTGATCAAGCGATCAGCTCGAAGAACTTCTTCAGGTCGATGTTGCCGCCGGAAACGATGGCGACGATCGGACCTTTACCCGCTTTTCCTGTCAACGCCGCGGCCAATGGCAAAGCGCCGGCGCCTTCCGAAATGATTCGCGCTTTTTCAGCCATCATTCGCATCGCTTTCTTGGTTTCTTCCAAAGTGACGACGATGTAATCGTCCACCAGCGGTTTCATTCGTTCCCACATTCGCGGGAACACGCTCTGTCCACCGGCTCCGTCGACAAACGATGCTTTCCAGTCTTTAAAAACTTGCGGCGAACCCTTCTCGAACGACAACGCGGCCGGCGCCGCCGTTTCGGGTTCAGCGCCGAAAATCTTAATCTCCGGCTTGATTGCTTTGACCGCGCTGGCGACTCCAGTGATTAATCCGCCACCGCCAATACTAGCGACGATCGCCTTCACGTCAGGCGCGTCTTCCAAAATCTCGAGACCCATGCTTCCGTGGCCGGCAATGAAATTATGGTCGTCGAACGGATGAACGAATGTTCCATCGACGCCGGGGAACGCACGATCATCGAGCGCTTTCCAAGCGACGTCGTACGAAACGAGAACTAATCTTGCACCGAGCTCGCGCATGCGCGCGAGCTTCGATTCGGGCGCAGTTTCAATTGCGACTACCGTGCAAGGAACGCCGGCTTGTCGCGCAGCATAAGCGACCCCCTGTCCCGCGTTGCCGGCGCTGATCGTCCAGACTCCACGTTTGCGCTCCGGCTCGGGCAACATCGCGACCGCGTTGGCAGCGCCGCGCAATTTGTAAGCGTTAATTGGTTGGAGATTTTCCAACTTCAGCCGGACGTCTGGAAAATCTGGACCAAGTTCGAGGCGGACGAGCGGCGTGCGCACGATTGTCTTCGCGATTCGCTGTCGCGCGTCTTTGATTTCGTCCAACTTGATCGGCCGGACGGGGTCGAGCGTTGCCGCCATTTAGTATCGATCCATTCGACTGCGCTCAGGACAAGCCTTACCCGGGCGGCCAGGCCAGCGCGCGTTTGCCTAACAAATGAACGTGCAAATGCGGCACGCTTTCGCCCGCGTCCGGTCCGCTGTTGATGACAACGCGATACCCGGTCCTCTCGATGTCGAGCTTTTTTGCGAGCTCGCCCGCAACCAGTAACAGTTTTCCGAGAACGGCGCGCTCGGCTTCAGTGGCGACGGCCAAACGAGGGATCGCCTTCTTAGGAACGATCAGCACGTGGACCGGTGCTTGCGGATTTACATCATGAAAAGCAATCGCGTCGTCGTCTTCCCAAATAATTTTCGCCGGAATCTCACGCGCGATAATTTTTTCGAAGATGGTCATGGCAAATGGTCGGACTGAGGAATCACCGCAGCGAACACTTTAAACGTTCGCTGGTGGTTGTTGTCAGCCGTTCACGAATGAAGCAGACAATCTCTTCCCGTAAAGAATCGCAGGCGCGGGTCCAGACTCGCGTGCAGCGCAAATGTTTTACACACGGTTGCAACGAACAAAGCTGAAGATTGTCCACGCCGGTCTCGATCAGCGAATTGAGTCGTTTTTCAAGAAGATCGAAAAAGGCGAGCTCGTAACCGCTGCCGGCTTGATGGGCGATGTCGACCAACGAAACCGAAATAGGAGGCGGTGCCGGTGCGAAATACGGAATGATTTCCTTGTAGCCGATCGCTTTTAGGACGTACTGCACCGTTTCCTGAAGCTGCTTGAACGCAACAACGTTCTCGTCGTTTCGTAGATGCAAGTAAAACGCAATGCTCTCAGTAACGTGCTCGGTTAACCACCAACTCGGATAACCGGCCTGATCGGCGGCGCGATTGATGGCGGCGTGCAACCAATTGCGGTCGAACTCAAAGAGCTGACCCGAGTCGCAGCGCAAATATGGAAATTCTTCTTTAAACGCGACCATGATTCACTTGATCCGGTGGAAATAATTCACGCTGCTTTGAGTCAGGCTTTGCCGTCTTGCCCAACGCGTGGATGGCATCGACGAATTGATCGACATCTTCGAAGCGCCGATGGATCGAGGCGTAACGCAGATACGCGACTTCATCGATGCCGCGCAATTTTTCGAGGACCTTTGCCCCAATAGCGGTCGACTGGACTTCGCGGCCGCCCGTTTCCAGATCGTGGACGATTTCATCGACGAGCTGCTCAAGAGTTAGCAAGCTGGTGGAACGCTTCTCGAAAGCCTTGGCGATGCTGCCGGCGAGCTTCCGGCGATCGAACGGTTCGTGCGTACGGTCGCGCTTCACGACCCGGAGATCGGAGCGCTCGATTTCCTCGTAAGTGGTAAAGCGATATCCGCATTTGAGGCATTGGCGGCGCCGGCGAATGCTCGAGCTATCGCGAGATTGACGGGAATCGATGACTTTGTCATCACGCGACCCGCACTTGGGGCAACGCATAGTGTTAAAAGGCTAAATAACACACCACGCGTTGTGGCGTCAACGATCTTTAACGCTTGGAATTGTTGTTCGGTCAGGCCGCGACTGCTTTGCGCGGCGCGCTCTTCTTTGGTTTTCTTTCGGCGAATTCGAAACCGACTTTTCCATTTTCCAATTTGAGGCGCGCCGAGAATGGGCGCCCTTTCTTGGAAACAAACTTCGGAAGAAGATCGGTTTTGCCGATTGTAATCAACTTTTGCACCTGCTCCTTCGGAATTTCGCGGTGCAGGATGTTCTTGCTGATCCGGAAGGTGCAGGTTTTTTCCTTGGAAACCGCGTTCTCGCAGGCATAGGCGCGATCAAGGACGTAAACCTGGCCTTTCTGGCAAATTGGACAAAGTCCGAGCGCCTCGTGCTTCTCAGCGTCGATCTTTACCGTTTGATCATGACCGTTCTCGCCAAAATCGAAGGCCGGTTTGAAATCTTCGCCGAGTTTGACGGTGGCGTTGAACTTGCGGCCAACTTTGCTTCGAAAACCTTCCAGCGGGCCAACTTGTTTCTCAGTTAAAAGTTTTTCCAGTTCTGAACGTTCAAACAAGCGCCCGGCCATCGTTTTCCAAACGATTAGTCCGCAGGATCGGCATTTGAAGGTGCGGTAGCTTTCGTCGAAAGGTCCGCCGCCGCAC
>Ga0209804_1002146_pt1 | contig 12153 bp, 10 predicted proteins | sample GraSoiAngelo_139_FD_185896 | JGI IMG/M metagenome (GOLD analysis project Ga0209804, IMG submission 185896) | Grasslands soil microbial communities from the Angelo Coastal Reserve, California, USA - 14_0929_12_20cm (SPAdes) (version 2) | ecosystem: Environmental > Terrestrial > Soil > Grasslands ... | reverse complement strand
CGTGGCCAGGGTCAAGGTCGAGAGCGGCACGAAGACGAAGCCGAGTGCGAAGCCCTGGATGAAGCGCGGGATCGCCAGCGCCCAGTAGTCCATCCCGAGCGTCAGTGACGTCATCATGTAGAGGCTGACGGCGTTGAGCAGGCACCCGAATCCGAGCATCATCCGCTGGTCCACGCGCGTCACGATCCCCGAGGCGAAGAGCGAGAAGATGTTGCCGAGGCCGCCCGGCGCCAGCACGAGACCTGAGGTCCACGCGTCGTAGCCCAGGAGCTTCTGGGTGAAGACGGCGACCAGCAGCATGCCCGAGAAGGTTCCGAAACCGACGATCATGCTCAGGGTGGCGCCGGTCGCGAAGTTGCGGTCGGCGAACACCGTGAGATCGAGGATCGGATCGCGAGTCGTCAGCTCGCGGATCAGAAAACCGGCCAGCGCGCAGATGGCGACGACGCTCAGCACGACGATCGTGCCGGACGCGAACCAGTCCTCACGCTCGCCCCGGTCGAGGACGAGCTGCAGGCACCCGAAGCCGGCGACCATCAGGCCGAGCCCCCACCAGTCGATCCGCGCCGCCCGGCGCAGGTACGGCGGATCGAACAGGAACACGCTGGCCATGAAGAAGCCGACGATCCCGACCGGCAGGTTGATGTAGAAGATCCAGCGCCACGACCATTCATCGGCGAGATACCCCCCGACGGTCGGGCCCAGAATCGGGCCGAAGATGAACCCGAGCCCCCAGATGGCCATCGCCAGGCCGCGCTGGTGAAACGGGAAGATCTCCCAGAGGATCGCCTGCGAGAGCGGAATGATCGGCCCGCCGCCGAGCCCCTGGAAGATGCGCGCCGCGATCAAGGTGGTCAGGTCGGGGGCGGCGCCGGAGATGAACGAGCTGACCACGAAGAGCGTGGCGCAGATCAGGAAGAATCGCCGGCGCCCGAACACGCCGGCCAGCCAGCCGGTGGCCGGGATGATTACCGCGTTCGCGGCGAGATACGACGTGATCACCCACGACACCTCATCGAGCCCCGCCGACATCGATCCCTGCAGGTGCGGAAGAATGACGTTGGTCACGCTGGTGTCGAGGATCTGCATGAAGGCCACCACCATGACGGTGACGGTGATGGCCCACTTCCGGGCGGATGAGATCGCGGGCGCTTCCGGTGCCGGGGACGTCATTGGCTCCAGCTGGTTCGCTCGGACGTGCGCCGAGCGCGGATCAGGCTAGTCGATACGCTCGTCTCGCGGTGGTGCTGAAGAGCGCCAGCTTCTCCTCGGCCGAGGCGCGCCCGGCGATGCGCTTGAACGCGTTCCAGAGCGCGGCGTACCCGATACCCATCTTCTCGACGGGGAAGTTGCTCTCGAACATGCACCGCGTCGGGCCGAAGCGCTCGATGCAGAGCTCGATGTACGGCCGCCAGTAGTCGGCCAGCTCGGCCGAGGACGGCGGCGCCGGGCGCGTGCCGTAGTCGTACGCGGCCAGGCGCATCATCATGCCGCCGAGCTTCATGACGACGTTGGGGCATCGCGCGAGCTCGGTGATGCCGGCCTTCCACGTCGCGAACACCTCGTCGCGCTTGCCGGTGTAAGGGCCGTAGCCGAGCGGACCGCCGCAATGGCCCACGATGATGTTCGCGCTCGGAAACGCGCGCGCCAGGTCGATCGCGTCGTCGAGCTGGGGATGGAACACCCATGCGTCGAGCGAGAGGCCGAGCGCCGTCAGGCGAGTCAGCCCGGCGCGGAAATCGGCCTGCTTCATGAGATGCGGGCCATTGGCGACGGCGCTGTTGCCGATCATCTCGCTCGCGTCCCAGGCCGCGGAATGCCGTACGCCGCGGAACCGCCCTCCGCCGGCGCGAATCAGCGCCTCGAGCACGGGCTCGACTCGATCGCCCAGGGTGAGATCGGCGAACCCGACGATCCCGGCGGCGACCCGCGTCGGCCCGTACTGGCCGCTCTCGCTCATCGCCGCGACGCCCGCGACGAACGCGGTCTCGCCCACCGGACGCATCTCGGCCGGGCCGCCGGCGCGGTACATCGAGTGGCATTCGAGGAACACGGTGGCGACGACGTTGTGGCCGGAGGCGAGATCGGCCAGGAGCTCGTGCAGCAGGTAACGATGACCGCCGCGCTCCCACAGGTGATGGTGCGTATCGATGATCGGCAGCTCCGGCTCGAGGATCGGCTCGGGCGGCGCCTTGGCGAGCCACGCCTCGTCCGGCGGGCGGATCCTTCCATAGCGTGTCGGCGATCCCGCGCGGCCCATGTCAGTGCGAGTGATGGCTCGTCCCCTGACCGTGCGAGTGACCGTGGTGCGAGAAGCCGCTCGACGCAGGTGCGGACGTCGAGGGGGATGCCGGGCGGCTGAAGCTCATCGCGTCAGCTCCGTTCGATCTCGGGCGCGATCCGTCCGGCGTCGGCCACGTGGGCTTGCCAGTAGTGATGCGTTTTCGCGACCACTGTGATGATGCTCTTCACCTCATCCGTCAGCCCGTAGTCGGGTCCGGCCGGAAGCAGGAGCCGGTCGTCCTCGAGGCGCGCGCCGACGTTCTCGAGGATAATGACCGCGCACATCCACGCGGCCATCGTCGGGGAGTCGCACGTGACCGAGAGCCAGCCCGGTCCGGCCGCCTCCGCGTAAAGTCCCGTCGTCTCCCAGATTCCCCGGCGCATCTCGGCGAGCATCTCGGCGTCGGAGTCCGCGCCGGAGCCGCCCGGTGCGCGCAGCGGGCTCTCGGGGCCGCGCTGCGGGGGCCCACCGTAGAGCGCGAGCTCGCAGAACGTCGTCCACATGCGACCCCAGTCCGGTCGACCGTCGGCGCGCCACAGAAACGGCGCCGAGGTCATGGGCGCGGCGGGATCAGGACGGGTGGTGGGCGCGTACTCGCGCCGCTGCGCCTCGCCGTCGCGACGCAGCGAATGCTCGAGCGCGTCGAGGCGTGAGACCGGAGCCGCGGCGACCGTGACGGGCATCCCGACCTGGTCGGCGAGCCGGGCCGCGAGATCGGCGCATGCCAGGCGTGTCGCCGCGGGAAGATCGGCGTCGATCACGAGGACGAGACGGCCGGCCATGCCGTCGTCACGCGGGTCTCGAGCGTCGGTCACAGCGCGCGATCATAGCATCTCCGTCGTTCAGCGGCGCGCCGACGAGCCCGGGCGGGAGCCGGCGCGCCACGCTCGTGTACACTGGCCGAACGGAGGATCCCACGTGGCACTGTCCATCGCGCCGATCACGCGGCCGTTCGACGCCGTGGTCGAGCTGCCCGGATCGAAGAGCTACTCGAATCGGGCCCTGCTGGTCGCCGCGCTCGCCCGCGGGCGCTCCGAGGTCACGCGCGCGCTCTTCTCGGACGATACGCGCTACATGCACCAGGCCCTCGAGGCGCTGGGCGTGCGCGTGCGGGCCGACGAAGCCTCGCAATCGTTCGTCGTCGATGGGGTCGATGGGCGCTTCCCGGCCTCCGAAGCCACCCTGGAGATCGGCAACGCCGGGACCGCCGCGCGCTTCCTGACGGCGGCCGTCGCGCTCGCTCGCGGCACCTTCGTGATCGACGGCTCGCCGGCGATGCGCAAGCGTCCGATCCAGCCGCTGCTCGACGGCCTCCGCGCGCTCGGCGTCGACACCGAGAGCCGTGAGGGTACCGGCTGCCCTCCGGTCGTCGTGCGCGCACGCGGCATCGCCGGCGGCCATGCACGCGTGCGTGGCGACGTCTCGAGCCAGTACCTGAGCGCCTTGCTGATGGCGGCGCCCTATGCCGCCCGCGACGTGGAGATCGAGATCGAGGGCGATCTGGTGTCGGCGCCCTACGTGACGATGACGCTCTCCACGATGGAGGAGTTCGGCGTGCGCGCCGAGCGCGACGGCGACCGGCGCTTCCGCGTGGCGTCGGGCCAGCGCTACGCGGGGCGCCGATACGCGGTCGAGCCCGACGCTTCGGGTGCGTCGTACTTCTTCGCGGCGGCGGCGGTCACCGGAGGCCACGTGGTGGTGCCGCGGCTCGGCCACCGATCGGCGCAGGGCGATCTCGGACTGCTCGACGTGCTCGCGCGCATGGGCTGCGAGGTCACGATCGAGGCCGACGCGATCGCGGTGCAAGGGCCCGCGCGTCTGCGCGCCGTCGAGGCGGACTTCACGCGCATGGGCGATGTCGCGACCACCCTGATGGCGATCGCGCCGTTCGCCGACGGTCCCGTGACCGTCAAGGGCATCGCGCAGACCCACTACGAGGAGAGCGACCGTCCGGTCGCCGCCGCGACGGAGCTCCGCCGCATGGGCCTGCGGGTCGAGAGCACCTGGGACTCCGTGACGATCCACCCGGGCGCGCCGCAGTCGTGCGAGGTGCAGACCTACGACGACCATCGCATCGCGATGAGCTTCGCGGTGACGGGCCTGCGCGCGCCGGGGATCGCGATCGCGAATCCGGAATGCGTGTCGAAGACGTTCCCGGAGTTCTTCGAGGTGCTGGGAAGCCTGACCAAGCCGAGGTGACCGTGATCAACGTGTATGCGCTCTGCACCGGCCTCATCGAGCTCGATCGCGCCAGTATGGTGTCCGACCTCACGCCCGGTCAGCCCTGGACCGTGCCGGTGCTGAGCTTTCTGGTGAGCCATCCCCGCGGCACGCTCCTGTTCGACACCGGCGTGCACTGCCAGGCGCGCCTCGATCCGCTGGCGCGCCTGGGCCCCGAGCGGATCAAGCGCCTGACGGTCAAGTCACGGGAAGGCGACGACGTCGTGCCCCAGCTCGCCAGCCTCGGGCTCGAGCCCGACGGCGTCCGCTTCGTGGCGAACTCGCATCTGCACTTCGACCACTGCGGTGGCAACGAGTTCTTCCCGCGGGCGACGTTCCTGGTGCAGCGGGCCGAGCTCGAGGCGGCGCGCCGCCCGGGCTTCGTGCCGAGCTACAGCCCGAGCCCGCTCGACTTCGACCATCCGCTCGACTACCGCATGCTCGACGGCGAGCACGACGTGTTCGGCGACGGCAAGGTCGTGCTGCTGCCGACGTACGGGCACACGCCCGGCCATCAGTCGCTGCTGGTCCGTGCCGGCAAGCAGGCGCAGATCGTCGCCGCGTCCGACGCGTGCTACACACGGGAGAACATGGACCGCGACGTGCTGCCGAAGATCCTCTGGAACCCGTCGGTCATGTCCGAGTCACTGGCGACGCTCCGAAAGCTCCGTGACCAGGCCGGCGCCACGATGTTCTACGGCCACGACCCCGCGCAGTGGGAGACGATGCCGAGAACGCCGGCCCCGGTGATCTGAGGACCGACCGCGATGCGATTTGGACTGTTCTATCAGGCGTCGGAGGCGGATGGGCAGACGCACATCGAGCGCTACGCCGAGATGCTCGATCTGATCGCGCTCGGCGACACGCTCGGGTTCGACGTGGCGTGGCTGGCCGAGCTGCACTTCGGCGGCGCGTTCTCGCTGCTGGCGAGCCCGTTGATGGTCGTCCCCGTGATCGCGCAGCGCACGCAACGGATCCGCATCGGGACCGCCGTCACCCTGCTGCCGCTCCACCATCCGCTGAGCTGCGCCGAGCAAGCCGCGACGGCCGACCTGCTCTCCGGCGGCCGGCTGGAGTTCGGCGTGGGCCGCGGCTCGATCCCGAGCCAGTTCCACGGCTTTCGGGTGGCCGTGTCGGAGAACCGCGCGCGCTTCGACGAGGCGCTCGAGATCATTCGGCTGGCGTGGACGAAGGAGCGTTTCAGCTTTCGGGGGGCGTTCTATCAGGTGGAGGACGTCGCCGTCGTGCCGAGACCGCTCCAGCGGCCGCACCCACCGATCCGCGTCGCCGTCCACACGGCCGAGAGCTTCGCCCATATCGGGGATCTCGGTCTCTCGATCTATTCGGGGACGACGACCACGCCGCTGCCGCAGCTGCGCGAGTACACGGCGCTCTACCGGGCCCATCTCGCGGCCGCGGGACACGCCTGGCAACCCGATCAGATGGCGCTGATGCTGCCGGTGCACGTGGGCGCGACATCCGGCGCCGCGCGCGACGCGATGCGCGCCGGCGTGCTGAAGTACTACAAGAACATCGAAACGATCTTCGCGCAGCTCCCGGACTCCTACGGCGACCACCTGCCGCGCCTGAAGACGATCCGGGAGACCATCGCCAATCTCCCGTACGAGAAGTTCTGCCGCGACCAGGGCGTCTTCGGCGACGCGGCCGAGGTCGTCGATCGGCTCCAGGCGGCGCGCGACGAATTCGGGCTCTCGCAGATCATCTGCTGGTTCGATCAAGGCTCGATGCTGCCGCGGGCGGAAGTCGAGCGCGCGATGCGGCAGTTCACCGACGAGGTCATGCCGAAGTTCCGCTAGAGAAGGCGCGCTTCGGAACGAAGGAGGACCGTGTGGCCAAGAGCGTCGTCACGCCCGAGCGGTTCGCCAGAGGCATGACGTTCGAGGAGTACGTGAAATATGCCGAGACGCCCGAGAACCTCGCCCGGGAGGGGTTCGGCAGCTATTTCCCCGACGGCGGATCGATCGGCGCCGTTCGCAAGGACCAGAGCGCGGTATTCCGCGAGCGCTACGCGCGCGCGCGGCTCACCGACCAGCAGATCGGGGCCATCAAATGGCTCGCCGCGCACCCGGACGGCCCCGCGAAGATCCTCGTGATCTCCGAGGACTGGTCGTCCGACTGCCGGCGTGACGTGCCGATGCTGGCGCGGCTGGCCGAGGCGGGCGGGCTGGAGCTCAGGATCTTCAACCGCGACGGCAAGAAGATCCTCGGAACGCGGCGGCCGGATCCGGCGGCCCATCGCGACGGCAACCACGACATCATGCTCGAGTTCTTGAATTCCAAGAACGGCGGCGAGTGGGCCTCGGTGCCGGTCGTGGTGATCTACACGAAGGACTTCCGCGAGCTGCACCGCTACATCGAGTATCCGGCCATCTATCACAAGGACTATATCCGCGGCCACATGCAGTCGGCGCGGAGCGGCGAGACCGAGGCGCAGACGAAGGACCGCGCCCAGCGGGAGTTCGTCGCGATGCAGGCCTCGCCGTTCTTCGACGTGTGGGCCTCGGCCGGGATCGACGAGATCCTGAGCGCGCTCTACGAGAAGCTGACGGTGAAGGCCTAGGCCGGGACGGCTCAGGTCGGACGCGCGGCCACGACCAGGAGGCCTTCGACCGGCTTCTTGAGCTCGAGTCGAAGATGAACGTGGGTCAGCCGGCGAGGCTCGAGACGAGCCGCGGACAGGACCCGGTGCACGTACGCCTCGGTGTGGCTATAGCGTCCGTGCGGGTTGATCCTGAATCCCTGGGGCGCCTCGGCCTCGCTCGCGCGCTCCAGGGTGAAGACCAGATGGCCTCCGGGGCGCAGCCCGCGCAGCGCCGCCGCCATCACGGGCGCCAGATCGCCGAAGTAGACCAGGGTGTCCGCCGACACCACGAGGTCCCAGGCCGCCGGCACCGCGCCCACGAACGCGGTCAGCTCGCCGAGGATCAGATCGTCGTAGAGCTTGCGCACGCCGGCGCGCTTGAGCATCTCGAGCGACAGATCGACGCCGACCAGTCGCCGGGCGAAGGGCTTCACGCGCTCCCCGCAGAGCCCCGTCCCGCATCCGGCATCGAGGATATCGAGCCGACCCTCCGGCGCTCCCGCCACGTCGGCGGCGGCCTCGGCCACCAGCGCCGGCGCGCGATACTGAAGATTCTCGAGGATCTGGTCGAAGCTGTCGGCGAAGCCCTCGAAGATGTTCCGCACGCACTCGTCCGAGGCGCGGGCGGGCACCTCCTGTCCGGTGCACGCCGACAAGAGGTGTCGCGCCAGCGGGTTGTCGGGCTCGAGCGACAACCACTTCCGGTACACGTCGGCCGCTTCGTCGATTCGCCCCCATCCGTAGAGCGCGGACCCGAGCCGGCGATACGAGTCGAAATGAAACGGCCGCAGCATGACGGCTTGCCGGTACGCGGTCAACGCCTCGGCCATGCGGTCGAGCGCCTCGAGCGCCTTGCCAAGGTTCAGGTGGGCGTCGGCCATCTCGGGCCGGAGCGCGATGGCCCGCTCGTAGAGCGCCACCGCTTCCTCGTGGCGCTTCTGCTGCTGGAGCGCGTTGCCGAGGTTGTTGTGGGCGTCGGCCAGGTCGGGCTGCAGCGCGATGGCCCGCTCGTAGCAGGTCACCGCTTCCTCGGCGCGCTTCTGATGCTGCAGGACGTTGCCGAGGTTGTTGTGAGCGTCGGAGTAGGTGGGCGCGAGCTCCACCGCGCGCCGGATCAAGGTCTCGGCCTCGGCCAGCCGCCCGAGCTGGAACGCCACCATCCCACGGAAGTGCCAGGCGTCGGGATAGTCGGGAGCGACCGCGATGATGCGTCGATAGAGCTCGTCGGCGGCCTCCAGGCGGTCTTCCTTCTGCAGCTCTCGGGCATAGGCCATCGCGTCGGCGAGCCCGAGCTCTTTCGCCGCGGTCGCGCCCGCGTCGTCACCGGTCGCCATGGCAGAGATTCTAGTCGATGGATTCAAGGCGCGACGCCACTTGACTCCGCGCCCCGAACGGGCGAGCCTCGCGTGAGGCCACGGGCGACCGCGGTAGTGCGCGCTGCAGACCGTCGCGGGGCTGGGGCCCCGCCGGTCGAGGCGCGCATATAAACGGAGGGCGGTCATGAGCGAGCGAGAGCTGACGTACGGCGAGGCGGTGAAGGAAGCGATCGCGGAGGAAATGCGGCGCGACCCGCGCGTGTTCCTCATCGGCGAGGACGTGGCCGAGGCCGGCCACCCGTTCAAGACCCTCACGGGGCTCGTCCAGGAGTTCGGCACCCAGCGGATCATCGACACGCCGATCTCCGAGCCCGGCTACGCCGGCATCGGCGTCGGCGCCGCGATGACGGGCATGCGCCCGGTCGTCGACGTGATGTTCGGCGACTTCATCACGCTGACGATGGATCAAATGGTCAACCAGGCCGCCAAGGCGCACTACATGTCGGGCGGCAAGATCAAGGTGCCCATCGTCTTCCGCACGACGCTCGGGGCGACGCGGCGCTCGGCCGCCCAGCACTCGCAGTCGCTGCACGCCTGGGTGAGCCACGTCCCCGGCCTCAAGGTGGCGCTGCCCTCGGGCCCGTACGAGGCCAAGGGCCTGATGAAGACGGCCATCCGCGACGACAGCCCGGTCGTCATTTTCGAGGACAAGATGATGTACCGGGTCAAGGGCCCGGTGCCCGCCGACGACTACACGATTCCGTTCGGGGTCGCCGAAATCAAGCGCCCGGGCACGGACATCACGATCGTCGCCACCAGCAGCATGGTCGCGGTCGCTCTCGGCGCCGCCAAGCTCCTCGAGGAGGCCGGGATCAGCGCCGAGGTGATCGACCCGCGCACGACGTGGCCGCTCGACAGGCAGGCCCTGATCGAGTCGGCCAAGAAGACCTCGCGCGCGATCGTGGTGGACGAGGGCTACGAGCGCTACGGCGTCACCGCCGAGATCGCCTCGGTGATCGCCGAAGGCGCGTTCTATCACCTGGACGCGCCGGTGAAGCGCATCGGCGCCATGGACGTCCCGGTGCCGTTCTCGCCGGTGCTCGAGGATCTCACGGTGCCGACGGAGAAGTCGGTCGCGGAGGCCGCGAAGGCGCTCTGCCGGAAGTCATGAGCCCCGTGACTCCTCCCGTGCGCATCGACGTCGATCTGTCCAGCGATACGGTCACGCGGCCCACCGCCGACATGCGCCGCTTCATGTGCGAGGCCGAGGTGGGCGACGAGCAGAAGCTCGAGGATCCGACCGTCAACCTCCTGAACGAGATGGTGGCCGACCTCCTGGGCAAGGAAGCCGCGGTGTTCCTGCCGTCCGGCACCATGTGCAACGAGATCGCGCTGCGCGTGCACGCGCGGCCGGGCGAAGAGGTGATCGCTCATCACACGGCGCACCCGATCAATTTCGAGACCGGCGGACCGGGCGCGCTGGCCGGGGTGAACATGCGAGCGATCGACGGCGCGCGCGGTCAATTCGCCGCCGCGGCGGTCGAAGCGGCGGTGCGCCCGCCCTCGCGCTACGCGCCCCGCACGCGGCTCGTCTGGGTGGAACAGACCAGCAATCTCGGCGGCGGCTCGGTGTGGCCGCTCGAGCGTCTCGAGGCGGTGGCCGCGGTCGCGAAGCGCCACGGCCTGGCGACTCATATGGATGGCGCGCGCCTCATGAACGCGGTGGTCGCGAGCGGCGTCTCCGCGCGGGACTACGCGGCGCCGTTCGATTCGGCATGGATCGATTTCACCAAGGGCCTCGGCGCTCCGGTCGGCGCCGCGCTGGCGGGCTCGCGCGCGTTCATCGACGAGGCGTGGCGGTGCAAGCAACAGATGGGGGGCGCGATGCGCCAGGCCGGGATCATCGCCGCCGGCGGCGTGTACGCGCTACGCCACCACGTGAAGCGTCTGGCCGAGGACCACGCGAACGCGCGCCGTCTGGCCGAAGGCCTGGCCGGTCTGCCGGGCGTGCGTCTCGACCCGAGGACGATCGACACGAATATCGTTTTCTTCGAGCTGACGGGCTCGCTGACCGCCGCGGCCGCCGTGGAGCGCCTGCTCGCCCGCGGCGTGCGCATGGGCGCGCTCGGGGCGCGCACGATTCGCGCCGTCACCCACCTCGATGTCGATGCCCACGCGATCGAGCGGGCGCTGGCCGTCGCCCGCGAAGTCTTCACGGCCTGAACGCGGATCCCGATGCCGACCAATATCATCATGCCCGCCCTCGAGCTGGCGCAGGAGACCGGCAAGGTCGTGCACTGGCTCAAGCGCCCGGGCGACACCGTGCGCAAGGGCGAGCCGATCGTCGAGATCGAGACCGACAAGATCACGGTCGAGATCGAGGCGCCGGCTTCCGGCGTCTTGCGTGATGTGACCGCGCAGGAAGGCGACGTGGTGCCCGTCGGGCGGACGATCGCCAGCGCGGCCGCGACGGGCGCCATTCCCATGCCGCCGACTGCGGTCAGTGCGGCGGTCAGCGCGGCGGGCGGTGCGGTGAAGGCATCTCCGCTCGCGCGGAAGATCGCGGAGCAACACGGCGTCGACCTCGCGTGGATACGAACGCCCAGCGGACGGGTCGAAAAGGCCGACGTGCTGGCCTACGTCGAGAGCCAGAAAGCCACGGGGAACGCCCGGGAAGGGCGACTCGTCGCGGCCTCGCCGAAGGCGCGCCGCCTCGCGGCCGCGCGAGGGCTCGATCTCGCCGCGCTTCGCGGCACGGGTCCGGGCGGCGCCGTCCTGGCGATGGACGTACCGGCGGCGCGGGTGGCCGCGACGTCTCCCGCGAGTCCAAGCGCGCCGCGCGAGGCTGCTCCCGGCCTCAACGCTCCGAGCATCGGCACCGTCTGGCGAATCATGGCCGAGCGCATGACGACCAGCTGGACGACGGCGCCCCATTTCTATCTGGTGCGCGAGGTCGACGTGAGCCGTCTGGTCTCGTGGCTCGATCGAGCGCGCAAGCAGACGGGCGCTCACATCACGTACACGGATCTGCTGATCAAGCTCGTCGCGGCGGCGCTCTCGCGTCATCCGCGCGTGAACGCGTCGTGGAGAGACGGCGCGATCGCGCAGCACACGGACATCAATATCGGCCTGGCGGTGGCCATCGACGACGGCCTCGTCGTGCCCGTCATCCATCGCGCCGACACTCTGGGTCTGGCCGAGCTCGCCGCCCGGCGGGAGGACGCAGTGGGCCGCGCCCAGACGGGCAAGCTGCGCCCGGCCGACATCCAGGGCGGCGGATTCACGATCAGCAACCTCGGGATGTACGGCGTGGACGCATTCAATGCGATCGTCAATCCGCCGCAGGCCGCCATTCTCGCCGTCGGCCGCATCGCCGACCGGGTGGTCGCCCGCAATGGCCAGCCCGCCGTCCTGCCGACGATGATGCTGACCCTGTCGTGTGACCATCGCGCGCTCGACGGCGCGCGGGGGGCCCAGTTCCTCGGGGCGCTCGCCGATCTGGTCGAGGAGCCGCTGGCGTTACTCGTCTAGGAGTTCCGGCGGGCGCTATACTTCGAGGCATGAGAAACGTCCGACTCGTCACCCTCGCCCTCGTCCTCGGTATCGTCGCTTCGGCACTCGTCGCCCGGCCCGTCGTCGGCGCCGACGAGCCGAAGCTCACGCAGCAAGAGATCGAGAAGATCGTGCACGACTACCTTCTGCGCGAGCCCGAGCTGCTCGCCGAGGCACTG
>Ga0209804_1002145_pt1 | contig 12156 bp, 10 predicted proteins | sample GraSoiAngelo_139_FD_185896 | JGI IMG/M metagenome (GOLD analysis project Ga0209804, IMG submission 185896) | Grasslands soil microbial communities from the Angelo Coastal Reserve, California, USA - 14_0929_12_20cm (SPAdes) (version 2) | ecosystem: Environmental > Terrestrial > Soil > Grasslands ... | reverse complement strand
GGACGACGTCCTATATCATCCGCCTCATCACTCTGCGCCCCATCTTGAACGAACTGGCTTGGACCGAACAGCTTCCTGAACTCGCTCATCTCCTCCGCCGCGAAGACATTCCGCGTGCCCCGCAAAGACTTCCACGGCCACTCACGGCCGAGCAGGATCAACTCCTGCAGCAGGAATTCCTTCGCCGCAACGATCTGGGTGGCAATGTCTTCTTGCTGATGCGCCACACCGGCATGCGCATCGGGGAATGTGCCGATCTCTCCGTCGATTGCCTGCGCTCCACCGGCCCGAATCAATGGGCGATTCATGTGCCGCTCGGCAAACTCAAAACAGAACGGATGGTCCCTGTAGATTCGTTCGTGCGTGAACTCGTCCAACGTCTCCGTTTCTTTCGTTCGCTGGATCCGCTGCCCGCCGATGGACGGCTCCTGGCCCGTCCAGGCGCCAAAGACACACTCCTTCGTAACTTTCGTGATTACTTACATCAGGTCTGTCATTCGCTCGGCCTTTCCACTCGCATCGTCCCTCATCAGCTGAGGCATAGCTATGCCACAGAAATGCTTCGGGCTGGCGTTAGCTTTCCCGCGGTGATGAAGTTACTCGGTCACCTCTCCCCCGAGATGACCATGCAATATCTCGATGTGGTCTTGACGGATCTCCAGCGGGAATTCGAGCTGGCGCGCTCCAAACCTCGCCATCTGGTTCCGCAACCTAAAGCGCCATCCGCCCCACTTCGTTCCGGTCTCAACGGAGTGCTCGATTCTCTGCGCACTGCTCAACATGTGCTCGAGATGTTTCGTCGCACCCTTCCAAACGGAGTCTCTCGCCGTCGCCTCGATCGACTCTCCAACCGACTCAGCAAAATTCTCCGCGAAGCGCGAAAGCTCGCTTCACCCTGAAAATGGGCACAGATTGGCCGCTAATGTCACCTTACCGGTAAGGTTCGGGCGAGTACTTGACTCACCGGTTATGCCGTTTGAATCAAGGTAGTGGGCGTATGTGGGCCGTCACTACTTCAAGAGCGTGTACCAAAAATTCTGCCAAACGTTCAGTGGATGGACGAAGAACAGTACCTCTCCTGGTCTTTTCTGCGGTTCGGTGACGTGCGGATCGGGAGTGCACCAATGGTCGGCCTTTTGGATGCCGTTGGGAGGCCAACTGGCAATTACTCCATTCTCAAGAATTTCTTGGGTTGGGAAAGATTCAGCTCGAGAGCAGGGATAGGCGGCCAGGTCCACGATGTTCATTAGAGGCGGTATGGGCTTCTTGACCGAAAACACCAGAATTCCGCCAGGTCTGGTGTATGCGGTCACGGTCAACGGCTTGTAGTGCGGATGTCCGTCCATACGGGAGAAGTCACCACGTTGGCACCGCAGAGCGAAGCCTCATCGCCCGCGGACGGAAACGGGTCCGTTCGGGCGATTGAGACCGCGACTGCGGAAGTGTCTCCGCTCATCTTTCGCATCCGACGCAACGTCCAGACCGACGGAAAGAACGGCACGCTGGTTGAGGTTCAGGCGCGTAACGAACGACGAGGTACAAGACCGGGAAACCGCGTCTTATGCCTACGAGTTGCTCGAACGCCTGGCTTCTCTTGCTGGTAAGAGCACCGCACCCTCAGAAAACAAATACGCTCGGGAAGCTATCTCACCGAGCACGGCAAAACCGCCGATCAAGTCTCGCGCGACATCTGCCAAGGAAGGGAGTCCTGTTCACGCGGTCATCACCAAGATTGATCGCATGAAAACCCGTCAGGGCGATTCTCTTTTTCTCAAGGTGAGATCGAAGCCGGGATGGAACTCCATCTTCCCTGCCTGGTGAAAGTCGGTCAGGGCAACAACGGATACAAGAACATCGAAGAGTTCTTGCCCGAAGCCGCCGAATGACCGACTGCCACATCCACCTATGCTCAAGGCACCTTGGATGGAACGGAAACCGGCAGTCCGAAAAGCATCTCCCCTTGCTTACCGAGGTCAGAGGTGCTAGCCTCGGTTACCGAGGACATAGACATGAGCAAACCTTCGGATCTCGTGCAGGGCACGTTGGACATGTTGCTATTGAAAATTGTGGCGCTTGAGCCGATGAACGGATTCGCCGTCAGTCAGCGGTTAAAGCAAGTGTCCGGCGACGTGTTGCAGGTGAGCGACGGATCGCTCTACCCGGCTTTGCACAAGTTGGAACAAGAGGGCTGGATTACAGCCGAGTGGAAAACATCCGAGTATGGCCGGCGGGCGAAATACTATTCCCTCACACGCCTCGGGCGCCGACAGCTCGAAAAAGAAGCAGATAACTTTGGCAGGCTTTCGAGCCCCATTTCGCGGACTACTTCGCAACGCTCCATATCCCCTTTGTCGCCGGCCGCGATTTCAACGCACACGATGTCCCAGCCTCTCCTCGAGTCGCCATCGTGAACGAGACACTTGCAAACGAGATTCTCCCCTCCGGGCTGCCTTTGGGCCGTACGATCAGCCTCGACGGCGCTTCGTATCAAATTATCGGAATCGTGAAAGATGCACAGTTTCACAGCGCCCTCCAAGGTCCGGTGCCTGTGGCTTATGTAGCTTACTGGCAGAACGAAAACGAAGTTGACGCGCGGATGTGCATCCGTGTTGCAGGAGATCTGGCTGCGGCTCTGCCCGCGATTCGTAAAACCGTCGCACGCATCGATCCGGATGTTCCCATTACAGAAACACTTCCCCTCATCGATCAAGTCCGGGGCACGTACGTGGACCTCCGTGTCGCGAGCGCCGCGCTCACCGCTGTGTCTGCGCTGGCAATGCTCCTGTGTGCGATGGGTCTCTACGGGGTGATCGCCTATGATGTGAAAAGGCGGACGGGGGAAATCGGCGTACGGATGGCGCTTGGCGCAAAACCAGGCCAGGTCTTGAAGCTGTTCCTGAAGCAAGGCGTTTTTCTTGTTTTCGCTGGGAGTGTCGCCGGGCTAGGCTTGGCGCTCGGCGCTACGCGCTTGCTCGCTTCCTATTTGTTCGGCGTTCGCCCCTTCGACCCGGCAACGTTTGGGGCGGCGGCAGGACTTCTAGTCTTCGTTGCGCTGCTGGCCAGTTATTTGCCATCGCGCAAAGCTTCGCGTGTCGATCCCATGGTTGCCCTGAGATACGAGTGAAGGAGGGCAGGAAAATGCGACCGGAGCATTGGCTATACACGATTCCACTGCGGCTGCGGTCGTTGTTTCGCCGGGCGCAGGCGGACCAGGAATTGGGCGACGAGTTGCGCGACCACCTGGAACGAAGAACCGAGGAATATGTCGCGCGAGGGATGACGCAAGAAGAAGCGCACCGCCGTGCGCGAATCGATCTGGACGGTATCGAGCAGACCAAAGAGAAATGCCGGGAGGCACGCCGCGTGAACTGGATTCAGGACCTAGTTCAGGATTTGCGCTTTGGTCTGCGCATGTTTCGGAAGTCGCTAGGCTTCACCACTGTCGCTGTCCTGACGCTCGCGCTAGGCATTGGCGCGAATACGGCAATTTTTTCAGTTGTGAATGGCGTGCTGCTGCAGCCTCTTCCTTATCTACACTCGGAACAGCTTATCGTGGTCGCTCGAACGGAGCCCCGGTTCGACTACCCCGTGCCGCTCTCAGGGCCGAATTTCCTCGACTGGCGAGCCCGCGCCAAGGGATTTCAGTCTCTTGCTGGTTTCGATGGACGCGGATTCACGTTCATGGCCGGTAATCAACCGGAACACGTCTTAGGCGCGGCGGTTTCGTTCAATTTTCTTCAGGTGTTGCAGGTGGCCCCAGCCCTTGGACGCGATTTTCTGCAGCAGGAAGAGCATGCCGGCAGTGATCACGTTGCGCTAGTTACCAACGGCTTTTGGAAAAAACGATTTGGCGGCAGCCCTGACGCGGTGGGACAAACGCTGATTCTAAACGGGCAGCCGTTCGCGCTTGTTGGTGTACTCCCTCCAGGTTTCCGCTACGTATTGATGGGCGACGCACAGATTTTCGTCCCGTTAAATTTGGACAAAACTAGTCGCGGTGACAATTTCCTCTCCGTGGTTGGTCGCCTCAAGCCCGGAGTCTCCTTGCGCCAGGCGGAAAGCGAAATGGATTCAATCGCATTCGCCTTGGAGAAGGAATATCCAGCTGACAACGCGGAACAGGGAGCGGTGGTCATCCCTATGCTTAGCAGAGTTGCAATTTCGACCCGCGAGGCACTTTTGATCATGCTTGCGGCTGTGGGGCTCGTTTTGCTCATCGCCTGCGCGAACATTGGCAACCTGACGCTTGCGCAGTCGGTGCGCCGTCACGGAGAGATCACTGTACGGAAAGCGCTTGGAGCCGGAAGCACCCGGCTGGTTCGCCAGTGCCTTACAGAAAGCGTGCTGCTCGGTCTCATCGGAGGTGCGCTGGGGCTTGCGCTCGGCTATTGGGGATTGCTGACATTTCGTGCTCTCAGTCCCGCAAACATTCCGCGCTTAGAAGAAGTTCAAATCAACGCCCGCGTACTTCTCTTCGCCTCCGCCATTTCGATTGGTGCCAGTATTTTCTTTGGACTGGCTCCTGCGTTCCGCATCTCGCGCATGAACCTGGCTGATGCCCTAAAAGAAGGCAGCCGGGCAAGCTCGGGAGTAGAACGCGGACTCGCGCGGCAAACCTTTGTGGTCGCGGAGATTGCGCTTTCCCTCGTACTGCTGACCGGCGCAGCTTTAGCGATGCGCAGTTTGCTGAAACTCATTTCTGCCGACCCAGGCTATGACGCACACAACCTTCTTACCTTTTATCTCAGTCCACAGGTACGTAAAGCGCCGCAGGCGGCCGAGTTCTACCGCCAGGTAATGGAGGGCATGAACACAATTCCGGGCGTCGTTTCCGTCGCGATGTCTCGCTCTATTCCTCCGAGCGGCTTCGAGGTCGACGGACCTGTCATCACTTCTGACCGCCCCGACATGGACCCCAACCGTGCCCCGGACATCATCTTCAACCCGATCAGTCCCGGATATTTTCACACCATGCGTTTGCCGTTGCTCGACGGGCGTGAGTTCTCGAGTGCTGACGTCGCTGGCGCGCCTCTAGCGGTGATCTTGAACGAAGCGGCGGCGCGCGCACTCTTTCCAGGAAAGAATGCGGTAGGGCAACGGCTAAAGCTCGGCGTGGATAATCTGGCCTCGTGGTGGATCGTCGTCGGCGTGGTTACCGATGAAAAGTACTTCGGCTGGGACAGCGACCGTACTCCAACCGCGTATCTGCCCTTCTTGCAGGTTCTGCACATCCTGGGCGACGAGGCGCCGGACTACGATGCCGCTATCATCCTGCGCACAGCCGGCGAACCCCTAGCCTTTTTGCCCTCGGTCCGCCGCGTCATGGCGTCCATCAACAATCAAATGGCTCTGCTGGGGCCGCAGACCATGCAGCAGCGCCTCAACGACACCTTTATCCCGCACCGTTTCAGCACGGCATTGCTCGCGGCGTTTGCCAGCCTGGCGCTGCTTTTGGCTGCGGTCGGGATCTATGGCGTCATGGCACAGTTCGTGGCACAGCGGACTCATGAAATCGGGATTCGTATGGCCCTAGGGGCTGGGCGCAGGGACGTGATGCGCTTCGTTCTCGGCCAGGGCATGCGCCTCGCACTACTGGGCTCCTGCGTGGGTATTACCGTGGCCGTTGTTGCCACGCGATTGATCCGCTCTCTTCTCTACGGCATCAGCAGTGCTGATCCTGTGGCATTTGTATGCGGGACCACCTTGCTCTTAGGCGTAGTCCTTATGGCGTGCTGTTTCCCAGTTCGACGCGCAACGCGCGCCGATCCCATGGTCTCTCTGAGGTACGAGTAAAGGAGAGTCGGAGATGCGAGCGGAGCATTGGCGGTACACGATTCCTTTGCGCTTGCGATCTTTATTTCGCCGAAGACAGGCAGACCGAGAACTCGAAGATGAATTGCGGGATCACGTCGAGCGGAAGACTGAGGAGTATGTCGCCAAAGGTCTGCCCTTGAACGAAGCGCGCCGCCAAGCACTCCTCGAAATGGGTGGAATGGAAAAACGCAAAGAAGAATGTCGTGACACGCGCCGAGTGAATTGGATTCAAGACCTGATTCAGGATTTGCGCTTCGGACTCCGTATGTTGCGTAAGAGCCCGGGATTCACCCTTCTTGCGGTGCTCTGCTTGGCGCTCGGAATCGGAGTCAACACGTCGATTTTCACTGTCCTGGACTTTACCCTTTTGCGGCCGCTCCCTGTCAGGGAGCCGGACCAGATGACCATCTTGAGTCGCGCTGGCAACCCTGAAATTTCTTATCCCGATTACGCAGAATACCGAGACCGCAGCCAAGCTTTTGCGGGGCTGGCTGCCAGTTTGCCGACAGAATCCAGTCTGGAGGTAAATGACGAGACTCATCTAGCGACCGCGGAGGCGGTTTCTGGCAATTACAGCGAGACCATGGGATTGCCAACCACTCTGGGCCGCTGGTTCACCGATGAAAATGAGCCGGTCGCAGTCTTGAGCTACGATGCGTGGCGCCGTTTTTTTGACAGTGACCCGCGCGTCCTTGGCAAGCGCGTGCGTTCAGAAACGCAATGGTATACGGTGATCGGCGTTGCGTCTCCGAAGTTCACCGGCATCTATACTCCGATTGAGACCGAGATCTGGGTCCCCTTGCACATCTGGACCCAGCAATATCCTGACGCCCAAGCTCATCTCCTTGATCGGGCAAATCCGTGGCCGAGGGTGATGGTCTTCGGGCGCTTAAGAGCGCATATTGCTTCGTCTGAGGCCGCAGCGAATCTCAATGCCATTGATGGGCTGATCAAGCGAGAAAATCCTAACTTTTCGAAAGCCGCAACGGCTCCCCTAACCCTGGAAATCATTCGTGGGGCGCCGAGCCCCGTTACCCGCCGTGGTGCCGTTCCTTTCGTGACCTTACTCTTCCTGGTTGTTGGCATCGTTCTTCTGATTGCCTGCGTGAATGTCGGCAACTTGTTGCTGGCTCGCGGCGTGGCACGCGAACGAGAACTCTCCGTACGCGCAGCGCTAGGAGCGAGCAAGGAGCGGCTTCTGCGTCAACTTCTGCTTGAGACCATGCTGCTTTCCCTGCTTGGCACCGGAGGCGGACTCCTTCTTGGCGACTGGATCATTACCGGTAGAGGCACAAGTCGCGCTGCACTTGGATCTTTCTCTCAATTCTCGCGTGTTCTCGTTTGCGCTTGGCTTGTCCTTTGTCTGCACTCTGCTCTGTGGCCTACTCCCGGCCTGGCGTACTGTTCGCCGGGATGTCTATCCCGTTCTCAAGGGCGGACGTGCGCCAAGACAACGTGCGAGGCTGCGGCATGCGTCGCTTGTCGCCCAGGTGGCTCTGTCGCTCATTTTGCTGCTATGCGCCGGGCTCTTTCTCCGCTCGATTTACCGGATGCGAGCCTCGGACCCCGGATTCGCGGTCAGGAATCGTTTCTATGTGCTCACTTTTGTTTCGGCCCCGGAATTTACCAAGGCGACTGGCTTGCAGTTCTACCAGCAGACCTTAGAGCGTCTCCGGAACCTCACCGGGGTCCGCAGCGCCGCGCTCACCCGCTTTCTGCCGCTGATGGCCACCGGTCAGGAAAACGATTGCGTATCCGCTGACGATTCCTCGCCATTTACCGCCACTCTCGGTGTGATCTCTCCAGGTTTCTTGTCCACCATGCAGATTCCGTTGCTCGAAGGGCGTGACTTTAGCGTCACGGACACGGCGTCTTCGCCTCCAGTCGTCCTGGTCAGCCAAAATCTTGCCAGGAGGTTGTGGCCAGGAAGAAGCGCCGTGGGCAAGCATGTGCGGTTCGGTTGCGAAGATGGCACTACCGCTGAGGTTGTAGGCGTAGTCCGCGACACGAACATACGAACTCTAGGCGAAGCTCCCCAGCCTCATTTCTACCGGCCCTTCGCACAGAGATACACCGGCCTTGCCACGCTGACCGTGGAAAGTTTCGCCGACGCCGCAACCGTGGCGCCTGCGATTCGCGCCGCGATCCGCGCAGAGAGCGCTGGGGCCCGCATTTACGCGCTGGAGCCGCTGGCTTCGCAGGTGGAGCGCTCCTATTGGATGGTACGCTGGGAATCGTCCGTACTGATTCTGTTTGGCATGCTGGCGCTCGTGCTTGCTGCGGTTGGCCTCTACGGCGTCATGGCATTCCACGTTACTCAGCGCACACAGGAAATCGGCTTACGCATGGCTTTAGGCGCTCGTTCCGGCGCAGTTTACCGGCTCGTTTTGCGTGAAGGAATGAAGATCGCTTTGCTGGGCGTGGTCTTCGGCATATTCGCTGCCGTGGGACTTACGCGTTTATTGGCACGATTCCTCTCCGGTCTCAGCCCCACCGACCCGCTGACTTTTGCAGGAACGGCGCTGCTGTGGGCGGGTGTGGCTTTGCTCGCGTGTTACCTGCCGGCGCGGCACGCGGCAAATGTGGATCCCATGATAGCGCTGAGGTACGAGTAACTCATGGCTCTCGGAGAGCCACAACGAAGGATGAAAATGGACCCAGGCACCTATGCTTTGTTTTCAACGCGATAGGCAGCTATTTTCATAGGAGTAAGGAGGGTCGAGGAATGCGACCGGAGCATTGGCTGTACACGATTCCACTGCGGCTGCGGTCGTTGTTTCGCTGGGCGCAGGCGGACCAGGAACTGGACGACGAGCTGGGCGACCACCTCGAACGAAAAACCGAGGAATACGTTGCAAAAGGGATGGCACCGGAGGAGGCACGGCGGCGGGCGCGGTTAGACCTGGGCAGTGTGGAGAAGGTAAAGGAGGAGAGCCGCGACGCACGCAGTGTAAACTGGATTCAAGACTTTGTGCAGGATTTGCACTATGGCGTTCGCGCGGTGCGCAAATCCTCTGGCTTCGCTTCCGTCGCCATCCTCACGCTCGGTCTTGGCATCGGGGCTAGCACGTCCGTCTTCAGCGTGATCAACGCGGTGTTGATACGAGCGCTGCCGTACCCACATCCTGATCGCCTTGTGTACGTGTGGTCTCCCAATCCGCGGTTTCAACTGCCTATCGAATACCTCACGCCGATGAACGCCGACTTTTTCGATTTGCAGATGCAGAACCATTCCTTTACCAGCCTTGCTTTGTTCGGCGTCGCAAAATTCAATGTTGCGGTGGACGGGCGCTCGGACGCCTTAAGCGGGGCGCGGGTCACAGGGAGTTTCTTTGAGACGATGGGAGTCGGACCAGAGTTAGGACGGACGGTGAATCAAGAGGACGATCAGCAAGGACGAGAGCGGGTCGCAGTAATTAGTCATAGTTTGTGGCGAGAACGGTTTGGCGCGCAAAGGGAGGTATTGGGCAAGACATTGCTCCTCGACGCGAAGCCGTATCGCATCATTGGAGTCATGCCCGCTGGGTTTGCGTTTCCGCGCGCAACCGACGTAATGTCCACCGCTAAAGTGACGGACCTCTGGATTCCTTGGGCAATGCCGCCTGAGCAAAGAGCCAACCGTGAAGACAGCGCGGGCGACACCATTGGCCGATTGCGTCCGGACGTTTCCCTGGAGCAGGCGCAGGCAGAGATGAGCACACTCATGGCGAGCATCGATTTGCTGCGCCCACCAAAGGATCGGGGGTTTGGCGCGCAAGTCCAGCCTCTGTTCGATTCCGTGACCGGGGGCTCCCGGCATGCGCTCCTGCTCCTGATGGGAGCTGTCGGATTGTTGTTGTTCATTGTCTGCAGCAATGTTTCTAGCCTGGCGATGGCTCGCGCAAGCAGCAGGATTCGTGAAATGGGTGTGAGAACGGCCCTTGGTGCGGGGCCCGCGCGTTTGCTTCGCCAGCTTCTTACCGAATCCCTCCTTTTAGGCATCGCTGGCGGCGCCTTGGGAGTTTGCTTGGCATTTGCCTCGATTCGGCTTCTCTTGCGGCTCGATTCTGGGACCATTCCGCGACTGGAGGAGGCATCCGTTGATGTGCGAGTGCTGCTCTTCGCGCTGGGCATTTCGCTGTTGACAAGCGCGCTATGCGGGTTGTTCCCGGCATTCTCCGCTTCCCGTTGCGATCCATCCGAAGTTTTCGGTCAATCTGGAAGCAGGAGCGTGAGGGGCACTCGAAACAGGTTTCGTCAGGGACTGATCGTTGCCCAAGTTGCACTGACCGTTGTGTTGCTGACTGGGTCCGGGTTGCTCATTCGGAGTTTGATCAGAGTCCTGTCTGTCGAAAAAGGCTTTGACCCACACTCAACGGTCACCATGAGTCTTTCCTTGGACGAACGATACGCCCAACCCGAACGGCAAGTCGCCTTTTACCGAAACCTGCTCGACAGACTCGGCGCATTGCCGGGCGTACAAGCAGCCGGTGCCGTGACGAACTTGCCTCTTGGACATGGCGAGATGATCAGCTGGCTGACAGTGGAAGGCCACAACTTTGACGAGAAGGTGTTTTTCCAGACGAGGTCCGTAACGCCGCGCTACTTCACGGCCATGGGTATTCGGCTTCTGGCGGGGCGATTCTTCACCGATGAGGATTCGACGGGCCATCCGAATGTGGCAATTGTTGGCCGAACGTTCGCACAAACGTATTTTGCAGGCCACAATCCACTACGGAAGCGATTCCACTTCATTGATGGCGCCCCACAGCCCACTTGGTGGACCATTGTTGGGGTTGTCGATGATGTACGCAACGAGAGTCTGGAAGAGAGGCCGCGGTTGCAAGCCTACTTGCCGTTCTGGCAATCGAGCGTCCCAACTGCCTCGGTCGTCCTTCGAACGAGCACGAACGCGGGAACAATTGCCGCTGTTGTTCGCAGAGAACTGAGCATCCTGGATTCCGCACTAGCAGTCGCCGATATTCGAACCATGGACCAGCTTGTTTCTGAGGCCACGGAGGAACGTCGTTTTCAGACGTTGCTCTTGTCGGTATTCTCGGGCATGGCGCTTGCTTTGTCTCTCGTTGGACTATACGCGCTGCTGACCTATTCTGTCCGTCAAAGAACGGCGGAAATCGGAATCCGCATGGCGCTCGGAGCACAAAGACGGGACGTGATGCATCAAGTTATTGGTCAAGGAGCGTGTCTTGCCTTGACCGGCATAACTTTAGGGCTGCTAAGCGCCTGGATGCTCACGCGGGTCTTGACCAGTCTTCTTTTTGGGGTGAAGCCGACCGACCCTGTTACATTTGCTGGCGTCGCGCTTGCTTTCTCCTTAGTCGTGTTCACCGCGTGCTACATTCCCGCGCGGCGCGCCGCCCACGTCGATCCGATGGTCGCTTTGAGATACGAATAGGTTAGCGCCGGGATAAACCGGCGTGGAGGAGCAGATGAAAGAGCTGTACGGTGAAGGCCCAGCGAGCCACACCGACCCCGAGTCATGTGTGGTCAGTCGAAAGGCTGGCCATGAAGCGTTGACAGGGGCACATGCAGGCGGAGCATTGAGCCGCGAAATATCTGGAAATCAGGATGCCGACGCTGTCTATTCGGCGGGAAGGCAACACTGGTGGGCGCGACATCGCGAGCACCCACTGGACCTGCGAGGTCAAAGACCTCCGACATGCATGGAACCTCCACGCGCGAGAACCGGGAGACCCTACCAATGCCCGACACGAAGCTGTGGGCGGGCCGGTCGAGGAAGGTGATGAGCCACAATCTCGACATGAACGTTGGTAGGGAGTCGGACAGGGGTGTACTACCTGCGAAGTGCCCGAACAAGGGTGGAAGTTCGTCACCGGCGGAGGGCATGGAGGGAAGACCCCTGACCAAGGAGAACACGGGGCAGATGGCCGCGTCCCAGATACAAAGCTGGGGAGACGCGTCAGCTGGGCTGCGCCGTGTGCGGGAAGCAGCAAAGAGGGATAAGCGGCTACGATTCACCGCGCTACTGCACCACGTGTCCGAGGCGCTTCTGTCAAACAGCTTCTACGCCCTGAAGCGGGAAGCTGCTCCAGGAGTGGACGGACTGACGTGGCAGGAATACGAGACGGACCTGGACAAGCGGCTGGAGGATTTGCACAGTCGAGTGCACCGGGGCACGTATCGAGCGCTACCTTCCAAGAGAGCCTATATTCTCAAGCAGGATGGACGACAGCGACCCCTGGGCATAGCAGCCCTGGAGGAGGAGCAGTCGACAATGCTGTGAATCTTGCGAGGTGAGAGTCCTCGCTCCGCCAATTGCCTGTAGTCGGGCGGATAGCATATCCGATGCGTGCAGAGGTAACGATGCACGTTCAGCTCGGA